>Ga0081539_10001354_pt1 | contig 42654 bp, 41 predicted proteins | sample TabmetS4T2R2_FD_71023 | JGI IMG/M metagenome (GOLD analysis project Ga0081539, IMG submission 71023) | Tabebuia heterophylla rhizosphere microbial communities from the University of Puerto Rico - S4T2R2 | ecosystem: Host-associated > Plants > Roots > Rhizosphere ... | reverse complement strand
CTCGATGCCGACCTCCGCCTCGAAGACCTGTTTCAGGAGTTCGGGCGATTCCGGCAGGTCGTTGATGATCGACCCGTCGGGCCGCATGCCCTGGCGGTCGACCCCATCGACGGTCACGACCTTGAGGTTGAGCTTGGCCGCGGCCTCGGCGAGCGTGGCGCCGCCGGCGCGCGCGTCCTCATAGGCATCGTGCGCGTCGAGCAGGATGCGGGCCGCCTCGGCAACCGCGAGCTGCTTGCGTATCTCTTCCTTGACCTCGTCGAAGGGCTTGACGACTTCCGGCTTGATCTCGGTGACCCTAAGCAGCACCGGCCCGAACGAGCCCTTGACGACATCGCTGACCTCGTTCGCCTTGAGCGCGAAAGCGGCATTCACGATTGCCGGATCGGGAACCTGCGCCTTCGAGAATATGCCGAGCTGCACGTCGACCATCGTCCGGCCGGCGGCCTTGACCAGATCCTCGAAGGTCGCGCCGGTCTTCGAGTTTTCATAAGCGGCCCTGGCGGCTTCCTCGGTCGGGAATGAAAGCTGCTCGATGGTGCGTATCTCCGGCGTCGTATAGGTGGCGATGTGCTGGTCGTAGTCCTTCCTGGCCTGCTCGTCGCTGATGGAGGAGGGATCGGCGATCGCCTCCGGATCGAGCTTGATGTAGGAGATCTTGCGGTATTCGGGCGCCGCATATTTCGCCTTGTTTCCATCGAAGTAAGTCTGGAGCGCAGACGCGGCAGGCTCCTCGATCGGCTCGACCAGCGAACGCGGCAAGGACAGGTAGTCGACCGTGCGGTCCTCGCCGCGATAGAGGGCGACCGCTTCGAGGAAGGCGTTGGGCGCGTCGAGCCCGTCGGAGATCGCCTCGACGATCTGCTGACGCACGGCGACCTGCTGGCGGTTCCTGAGATAGTCCTCTGCCGTCATGCCGACCTGCTGCAAGATGGCCTCGAACTGGCCGCGGTCGAAAGTGCCGCCCGGTCCCTGGAAGGCAGGATCCTCGCGGGCTAGCTGCGCCAGCCGGTCCTTGGAGACGCCGAGACCCAACTGGCGCGCCTCCTCGTCCAGCACTGCGCCGGCCACGAGCTGTCCCAGGACCTGCTGGTCGAGGCCGATTGCCTTGGCCTGCTCGCGGGTGATCTGCGTTCCGAACTGCTGGGAGAATATCCGCAGCTGCCTGTCGTAAGCGAGGCGGTAGTCCTTCTGGGATACGCTCGTGCCGCCCGCCTCGATCACAGGCGGCGAGCCGAAGCCCTGGATCATGCGCCCCGAAATGCCCCAGATCGCGAAGCTCACGACGAGCAGGAAGAGAAGAGTTTTTGCGACCCAGGTACCCGCGGCCGTGCGAAGTGCGTCGAGCATGTTCAGTTCCGATAAGCGTCCGTGATGATCCTGGCGCGCGACTGCCGTGATTTTCCCGCTTGGCAATAGCGTGCTTCTAAACCGTGATCCAGCCTACTGTCGATTGCTTTGTGGCCGGATTTTGCTAGTGAACCGGACGGTCGGGCGCGCAGCAACAAGGAAGCCAGCCAATGACGATCTCCATCCGCCCGCTTGTCGCCGGCAATTGGAAGATGAACGGCACGAGCGCTTCGCTCGAGGAACTGCTCGCCATCGGCCGCGGCTTCATGGGCGAGCTGGAGGCCGAGACGGAGGCGCTGGTCTGTGTGCCGGCGACGCTGCTGTCGCGCGCCCATGAGATACTCTCGCGCACGTCAGTGAAAAGCGGCGGCCAGGATTGCCATCCTAAGGAGTTCGGGCCGCATACAGGCGACATCTCGGCCGAGATGCTGAAGGATGCCGGTGCGTCGCATGTAATCGTCGGCCATTCGGAGCGGCGCACCGACCATGGCGAGACCGACGCGGTCGTGCTCACCAAGGCCGAGGCCGCCTGGCGGGCCGGGCTCGTCGCCATTGTCTGCGTTGGTGAAACGCGCATCCAGCGCGAGCTTGGCGCGACGCTCGAGGTGCTGTCATTCCAGCTTGCCGGCTCGGTGCCGAAGGCTGCCACGCACGAATCCGTTGTCATTGCCTACGAGCCGGTCTGGGCGATCGGCACGGGGTTGACGCCTACCGCCGCCGACGTTGCGGAAGCCCATACCCATATCCGCAAGGAGCTTTCCGGCCTGATCGGCGCCGAGGCCGCGCGCATGCGCATTCTCTATGGCGGTTCGGTAAAGCCCGCCAACGCGCGCGAACTGCTTTCCGTCGACAACGTCAACGGCGCCCTGGTCGGCGGAGCGAGCCTCAAGGCCGCCGATTTCCTCGGCATCGCCGACGCCTATCGCACCATCTGACGCATGTTGCGCGCTGAGCCGCATTGCATTTGAGGCCCGTCGCACCATATCTGGGCGCGGGCTTGGAAATGCCATGAAAGGCGTGTATGGAGCCGCCTCCATCGGCGCAGGCCCGCGCTTGTCGTCCGCAATCCCGGGAATTTCATGCAGACCGTCCTTATTGTCATCCATCTCATGGTTGTGATCGCGCTTGTCGGCGTCGTGCTGCTGCAGCGCTCCGAGGGTGGTGGGCTTGGCATTGGCGGCGGCTCGGGCTTCATGACGGCGCGCGGCGCGGCCAACGCGCTGACCCGTGCGACCGGGATTTTGGCGATCGCCTTCTTCGCGACCTCGCTTGGCCTGTCGCTGCTGGCTCGCTACGGCGAGCGGCCGATCGACATTCTGGACCGCCCGCCGGCGACCAGCGGCCAGAATGGGGGTACCAATAGCGGCGGGTCCGGCGGCATCCTCAATCAGCTCGGGGGCAATGACGCCGCGACCCCGCCCGCGACCGACAACGCTGCCACACCGCCTGCCGGCGACTTCGGCACGGCGACGCCGCCGGCGACGACGGCGCCGGCCCAACCCGCCGTCCCGAACAGTCAGTGATTCCCGGCGCTTAAGTCGCGCGAAGCGCTCTGCAGCCGGGATCTGGCCTGCCGCGCGACTGCTGGTTGTTGTCATTCGGACACAGTGGAAGCAAAACGCATACCAGATAGCACACATCGCCGTGACCAGGGGCGGCATCCCGCTTGTGAGCGCACTCGTTGATCACTTATAAGAATCGGGCGGCGGCAATCTCGATCTGGCGGAACATGTTCGGTTGTCGCCGTTTGAGACACTCTACTCGGGCAACAGACATGATCCTTCGCAGCCTCCTTTTGCTGGGCGTCGGCGCGGCTATCGCTTGCGCGTCACCAGCTTTCGCGGCCGGCACGACTGCAGCCGGCAAGACTGAAACCGCAACCACCGAGACCGAGACCTCAAGGGTCGCCGCGCTCGAAACCGAGCCTCCCAAGGCGGACGAGACGGTTATCAAGAAGCCCAAGGCCAAGGCGGCCCAGAAGAAGGCCACCAAGAAGGTGGCCAAGAACAAGAAGAAGCAGCCGGTCGAGACCGAGGAGGCCAAGGAAGAGAAATCCAGAGGCCTGTTCGCATCGCTGTTCGGCGGCGAGATCAAGCAGAAGGACGACGCCAAGGCTGCCAAGGCCAAGCCGGTGAAGACGGCGGCCAAGACAAAGAAAGAGCAGCCGAAGCCGGTGGAGGAGGTCGAACCGATCGACGTTTCGATCTCCGGCAACAAGGGTGAGCTGCGCAGCGAAAACCGGGAGCAGCCGGGTCTTTTCGCAAGCCTGTTCGGCGGGTCGACACAGATGGCGATGCTGCCGGAGACGCGCGCCCTGGACAGCGTGCTGGAGAAGAAGCAGGCCAAGAAGAAATTCAGGGTCAAGGCCGACTTCGAACCGCAGGAAGTCGAATTCACCGGCTACAGCCCCGGCACCATCGTCATCGATACCAGTGCAAGATACCTCTACCTTGTCGAGGACCGATCGACGGCCCGCCGCTATGCGATAGCGGTCGGTCGCGAAGGGCTGCAGTTCAAGGGTAGCGTAACGGTCGGCGACAAGCAGGAGTGGCCGCGCTGGATTCCGACCAAGGAAATGCAGGAGCGCGAGCCGAAGAAATACGGCCAGTACAAGGATGGCATGGACGGCGGTCCGGAAAACCCGCTCGGCGCCCGTGCAATCTATCTCTATCTGGGCAGGCAGGACACGCATCTGCGCATCCACGGCACGAACCAGCCCCAATCGATCGGCACCAGTGCTTCGAATGGCTGTTTCCGCATGATCAATGACCACGTCATGGACCTTTACGGCCGCGTGAAGATCGGCACGCCCGTCGTCGTGCTCTGATACGACGGACATTCGCTTCGAAGGGCTGGCGGGCGCCGGCCCTTTTTTCATTGGGTTGCAGGCTCGCGAGGGCAGGCCGGCCTGACCCGAATCGCGGCACGCCCAACACGAAACAGCAGGCCGGCGATTTTCCCTCTGGTGGAATCAGCCGCGCGGAGTTATGGCTCGGTTCCCATGGCGCGATATGTATTCATTACTGGCGGCGTGGTCTCCTCTCTCGGAAAAGGCATAGCAGCGGCTGCCCTGGGCGCGTTGCTGCAAGCACGCGGCTATCGCGTGCGGTTGCGCAAGCTCGATCCGTACCTGAATGTCGACCCCGGAACGATGTCGCCCTATCAGCACGGCGAGGTGTTCGTGACTGACGACGGCGCCGAGACCGACCTGGACCTTGGCCATTACGAGCGTTTCACCGGACGCTCGGCCAACCAGGAAGACAACATCACCACCGGCCGCATCTACAAGAATATCATCGAGAAGGAACGACGCGGCGACTATCTCGGTGCGACCGTACAGGTGATCCCGCACGTCACCGACGAGATCAAGGATTTCATCCTCTCCGGCAACGAAGAGTATGATTTCGTCATCTGCGAGATCGGCGGCACGGTCGGCGACATAGAGGCAATGCCGTTCCTGGAGGCGATCCGGCAGCTCGGCAACGACCTGCCGAGAAACAATGCCGTCTACGTGCATCTCACGCTGATGCCTTACATCCCCACGGCGGGTGAGCTGAAAACCAAGCCCACCCAACATTCGGTGAAGGAACTGCGCTCGATCGGCATCGGACCGGACATCCTGCTCGTGCGTGCCGACCGCGCCATCCCGAAGGAGGAGCGCAGGAAGCTCTCGCTGTTCTGCAATGTGCGCGAGAGCGCCGTGATCCAGGCGCTCGACGTGCCGCACATCTATGACGTGCCCATGGCCTATCACAAGGAAGGGCTGGATTCGGAGGTGCTTGCCGCCTTCGGGATCGACCCGGCGCCTAAGCCGCGGATGGAGCGGTGGCAGGAGGTGTCGAGCCGGATTCACAACCCGGAAGGGGAGGTGACGATAGCCGTGGTCGGCAAATATACCGGCCTGAAGGACGCCTACAAATCGCTGATCGAGGCGCTCTCGCATGGCGGGATGGCCAACAAGGTACGCGTGAAGCTCGACTGGATCGAGAGCGAGATTTTCGAGCAAGAGGACCCCGCGCCGTTCCTGGAGAAGGTGCATGGCATATTGGTGCCGGGGGGGTTCGGCGAGCGCGGCTCGGAAGGCAAGATACTGGCAGCGAAATTCGCCCGCGAGCGTAAGGTGCCGTATTTCGGCATCTGCTTCGGCATGCAGATGGCCTGCATCGACGCGGCCCGGTCGCTGGCCGGCATCAATGGCGCCTCGTCGACCGAGTTCGGCCCAACCGCGGATCCGGTCGTCGGCCTGATGACCGAATGGCTGAAAGGCAACATGCTCGAAAGGCGCCGGGCTTCTGGCGATCTCGGCGGCACGATGCGGCTCGGCGCCTATCCGGCTGCGCTGGCGAAGGACTCCAAGATTGCCGAAATCTACGGCGACACGCAGATTTCCGAGCGTCACCGCCACCGTTACGAGGTCAATATCGACTATAAGGAGCGTCTGGAGGATTGCGGGCTGGTTTTTTCCGGCATGTCACCTGACGGCGTGCTGCCGGAGACGATCGAATATCGCGACCATCCCTGGTTTATCGGCGTGCAGTACCATCCGGAATTGAAGAGCCGGCCGTTCGAGCCGCACCCACTTTTTGCAAGCTTCATTGGTGCTGCAATGGAGCAAAGCCGGCTGGTTTGATCTCCGCGATCGCGCGACGCATTCGCAACATGATTGCATGCGAAATGACTGGCATGCGGCAGGTCGCGACTGCACTCCTGATCCTGGCACTTGGCGCGGTTCTGGCCGCCTGCACGCTGGAACCCTACCGCACATTCGAGCGGCCCGACGGTCTTTATCGCGTCGAGGTGTGGCGCCAGCCGCAGATATTCGTCATGCCAGGGCAATCGGGCGACGTGCCTGGTATCGCACGGCTGGTGAACGCGGCGGGAATGATGTTTGCCGAGGTTCCGGTGGAGATGGTCCAACTCGTCGAAGATGTCGACTGGTCCGACGGGCATGCTAGCATCAAGCTGGTCGTCGACTGGGATCTACCGCAATTTTCGACGACACCATAAGGTACCGGTTGTTCGTTCAGCTTTTCGGCTGGCGTGCGTAGACATCACGCACATGGCCGATGAACATTTCGGCGCAGGCGCGCCAGCTAAAGCCCAGCGCCTTCTCGCGCGCCGCCTGGCGATCGATTGAAAGGGCGGCGCGTGCAGCTTCGCCCAAATCCTCCGACAGTGCGCCGGCGACCCCATCGCCGACCACGTCGATGGGGCCGGTGACCGGATAAGCCGCCACGGGCAGGCCGCTCGCCAGCGCCTCGAGAAGCACGATGCCGAACGTGTCGGTACGGCTTGGGAACACGAAAACGTCTGCCGAGGCATAGTACCGGGCGAGCGCGAGCCCCGTGTGCTCGCCGACGAAATGCACGTCAGGATAATGCGCCTTGAGGTCGGCAAGCTGCGGTCCTGCGCCGACCACCATCTTGGAGCCTTGCAGGTCGAGATCGAGGAACGCCCCGAGATTCTTTTCGACGGCCACCCGACCGACATAGAGGAAGACCGGCCGTGGCACGCCGAGATCGGCACGGTGGCTCGGATTGAAAAACTCGGTATTCACCCCGCGCGTCCACGGCCTGAGCTTGGTGAAGCCCTTGCCAGCAAGCTCGGCAGCAAGCGACGGCGTCGCGACGAGCGTGGCCGCACCGGCATTGTGGAAGCGGCGCAGCCAGGCATAGGTCCAGCTTTCGGGAACCGGGAAGCGCGCCCGCAGATATTCGGGAAAGCGCGTGTGATAGCTCGTCGTGAAGGGGCGCTTCAACTTCATGCAGGCCCAGCGCGCCATCAGCCCGAGCGGACCCTCGGTGACGATGTGGACATGGTCGGCATTGGCCTTGACGATCTCGTCGCGGATGCGCGCAGGCGTCGTCAGCGCCAGCCTGATCTCCGGATATGTCGGCATCGGCACGCTGCGGAAGCCAGCCGGCGTCAGAAAGACTGCCTCGGCGTCGACTGCAGGCAGGTTCTCCGCCAAACGCTCAAGTGTGCGGACTACGCCGTTCACCTGCGGATGCCAGGCGTCAGTGACGAGCAGGATGCGGCGAATATTTTCCGCTTGGACCCCGCCTTCTTTGCCGCGAGCGGCAATCCTCGCCTTGTTTTCGGCCGTCTCGCTGATTGCTGCCTCCGCGCCTTGATATCCTTTCGCATGACGCAGGCGCTGCCCCTCACGTGAAAGGCGGGTAGAAGGGAACACCAACGTCGCGGGCTTCATCCTCGATTCTCGTGACAAACGCATGATGGCTGCCATGGCGGAGCCGGCATAAGAGACCGCGCCTTGTATCGACGACCGATTTCGGGCAGGCAGAACCGAAACGGCAATCGAGGAAAGACAATGATGAAGCCGAACGGCACGGTTAAGGTCGGGGAGGTCGTGTTCGCCAATACAGCGCCGCTGACGCTGATCGCCGGGCCTTGCCAGCTCGAAACGCGACAGCACGCCTTCGATATGGCCGGTGCGCTGAAGGAGATCGCGGCAAAGCTCGGCATCGGACTGGTCTACAAGACCAGCTTCGACAAGGCGAACCGAACGTCGCTCTCGGGCAAGCGTGGTGCGGGGCTTGATGCGGCGCTGTCCGTTTTTGCGGACCTGCGCAAGGAATTCGGCCTTCCGGTGCTGACCGACATCCATACCGAGGAGCAGTGCAACGTCGTCGCGGAGACGGTCGACGTGCTGCAGATTCCGGCATTCCTTTCCCGCCAGACCGACCTGCTGGTCGCAGCAGCCAAGACCGGGAGAGTTGTGAACGTGAAAAAGGGCCAATTCCTCGCGCCGTGGGACATGAGGAATGTCGTGGCGAAGCTGACGGACAGCGGCAACCCGAATGTGCTGGTGACCGAGCGTGGCGTCTCGTTCGGCTACAACACCTTGGTGTCGGACATGCGTGCGCTGCCGATCATGGCCGAGATCGGCGCGCCGGTGATCTTCGACGCTACCCATTCGGTGCAGCAGCCGGGTGGGCAGGGGGGCTCGACTGGCGGCGAGCGCCGCTTCGTCGAGACCCTCGCGCGGGCGGCTGCGGCGGTAGGCGTGGCCGGCGTCTTTATCGAGACGCATCAAGATCCCGACAACGCACCGTCCGATGGACCCAACATGGTGCCGCTCAAGGATATGCCGACGTTGCTGGAACGGCTAATCGCGTTCGACCGGGTGGCGAAGGCCTAAGTGTTGCAGCGGCTTGAGCAGGACCGAGCCCGGCTATACGGTGACAAGGAAGGCGAGCCGGAAAATCGGTGCATGCTGAGGGAGTAGCTCATTGACTGTCGCCCGCGTTACCGAAATCACTGCTTCCTCGGAGAAGAGCTTTCAGGATGCCATCGAGAAAGGCGTCGACCGCGCTACCCAGACACTGAAGAATGTCGAAGGCGCCTGGATCCAAGACCAGAAGGTCGTTATCGAGGACGGCAAGATCGTTGCCTATCGCGTGACCTTGAAAGTCACGTTCATCCTGACGGATTGATAGCAGCCGACCTACCGGTCTCTCGCGTTTTGTTGGGAACTTCGCTGAAATCTCCCCGTTTGGTTCGTATCGGTTCGACAACGAGGAGCATGAAATGCCAACACTCACCGGACACACAGACGCTATCCGCGCGTCGCGCGTGATGGGTACGCCGGTCTACAACACAGCCGGCGACAATATAGGCACCATCGAAGACGTGATGCTTGAAAAGACCTCGAACGGCATCATGTTTGCTGTCATTGGCTTCGGCGGTTTTCTCGGCATTGGCGAGAAGTATCACGCCATTCCCTGGTCGGTTCTCGACTACGACCCGCAGCAGGGCGGGTATGTCGTGCCCTTTACCAAGGAGCAATTGATGGCGGCGCCGGCGTATTCGATAAACGAATTGACCGAGAGCGACGGCGAGCGGGCGCGTGATGCCTCCTTCGCCTACTGGAAGGTGGAGCCGTATTGGCGCCACTGACCTCTATTTTCGGGCGCGACTGAACTCCATTTTTGAGGCGTTGGAAGTGGCCCTGCGGCAGAAGCTGCGGGGCTGTTTCATTTTGAAGTGCTAGGCAGGCTCGAGCTTTTCCGACTACGTTCGACTCGGCCAACAGAAAGCTGAGTATGTCGACATCCGATTTCCCGGTCTTCGATCTCTCGCGTTTCGAGACGGCCAGCGCGGCTGAACGTGCAGCCTTTGGCGCCGAAGTCGACGAGATCTGCCGCACCACGGGCTTCCTCGCAATCAGCGGTCATGGCGTGACGGAGCAGACGATCGAAACGGCATGGAACGCCGCCCATGCTTTCTTCGATTTGCCGGCCGAAGAGAAGGAGAAGGCGAGAGGGCCCTATGCCGGCTATCCCTATGGGTATCTCGGTCCCGGCGTCGAGGCGCTTGCCAAGTCAAAGGGAATGGACACGCCGCCCGATCTGAAGGAGAGCTTCAACGGCGGCCCGTTGTCGGTTCCGCCCGGCTTAAGCGACTCCGAGGCGCTGTCATTTTGCTATGCCGAGACGATCTGGCCGGCTTCGCCAGTCGGTTTCGTCGTAGCGTGGAAGGCTTATTACAGGGCAATGGAAGATCTGGCAGCACGCATCATGCGTGTCTTCGCGGCAGCGCTGAAGCTGCCCGAGGATTTCTTCGAGAGCGTGATCGATCAGCCGGTGAGCGCCTTGCGCGCGCTCAACTATCCCGAGACATCGGTTGCGCCCAAGCCCGGCCAGCTAAGAGCTGGTGCGCATACCGACTATGGCAGCCTGACGATCCTGCTGCCGCAGGCCCACTCGGGTGGCTTGCAGATCTACACGCCGGAACGCAAATGGAGCGAAGTGCCGCCGGTGCCCGGCGCCTTTGTCATCAATATCGGCGACCTGATGGCGCTATGGACCAACGATCGCTGGGTTTCGACGCTGCACCGTGTGGTCAACACGGGCGGAAACGCGGCGCGGCGGCAGTCCTTCGCGTTTTTTCACCAGCCCAATTGGGCGGCCGAGATCGCCTGCATCAAATCCTGTTTGGCACCGGATGAGAAACCGAAATATGCACCGGTGCTCTCCGGTCCGTATCTGATGTCGAAATTCAAATCGACTGTTAAACCGGCCGCGTAGGCGCGACCGGTCAGTTGCTTGGCTTCAGGCGCCATGAGCGGCCGGGCCTCTTGTCAAGACGCCACGGCCTCCCGACAAGCGGTTCTCCCGCCAGCGTCGCCTGCACGTCGCGAATGACCTCGGCGCGCAGCCGGTAATACTGGTGATTGCCGTCGTCGAGCCCGGTCTGATCAACATCGACACAGTCGATGGCGTAGGCGCGCTCGTCGAGCTCGTTGAAATTGGCCGGACCGTCCGCGCCGAGCCGCATGGGATTGCCTTTGGTGTCGTCGCTGATCTGCAGCGCCCTGTCCTGCTTCGAATGATAGACATGAATCGCATTTGCCAACTCAAACAGGCGGCCAAGCTTGCGAGAATCGGCAAGGGCATCAGCGTCGGCGTCGGCCGCCATGAGGAATACATGCTCGAAGATGCGCGGCAATTTCGACATTCCGCTGAGCTCTGCGAGCTTGGTCACTGCGAAGCCCAGCGCATAGTTGCCCATGCTGTGCGCGACCAAATGAATCTTGCGCTGGCACTGCTTGAGGAGGTTCGGCGGCGGGACCTTGCCTTCGTTCTGGAACTTGCGCAGCGTGGCGCGATCTTCTTCGCGGATTTTCTGCAGGAACTCCACAAACCTCTGCAAGGCACGGGCCATGGCCATGCCCGACGCTTCCGCATCCTCGCGGTCGGAGAAATATTCGTAGGCGGGAAAAACGTTGCCGTTCGAGGGCCATGAAAAGGCGACGACCATCTGGTCGAAGCCCTGCGCGGTATAAAGCTTTTGAAGCGCAGCGGCACGCCGGGCGGTATTCGGAAAATCATTGGCGAAGCCGTGAATATAAACAATGATGTCCTGGACGTTCTCAACGAGGATGTGGCGCAGATCCTCAAAGAATTTGGGCGACCCGATCTTTACGTCTCCGGATCTGCCGGGGGCTAGCGTCTCCGGATAAAGCTCACATTGACCAGCCACCCAGTTGTCGTCTTTCTTTGGATCCTCCCCTTTGTCGAGGACATCGACGAAGCCGACTCTGAAAAATTGCGGGCCGGCGGCATTGAAACGAATGCCGAAATTGTTCGCGCTCTTCGAGGTTTCGTGTTTCACGTCCCGATTCGAGGCAAAGTAGATTCGTGTGGTCTGGGCCATTGCCTTCCTCCGATCGGCTGAAAGTTCCAGCCTAAAATCTGGCTGGCCAACTAAAACAAAAGCAAGCGAGGTTGAGTTTTTATGGACAGTATAGTTTTTGCTTTTGTCGTCAATATACCTACAATTCTGCTTGCTGCTCTATCCTTCGTTGCAGACATACCCGGCGAATATGGGCGCAGGGCGCTGGTGTCCTACACCTCGATTCTGATCGCTGTTTTCGGAGTGCTGGTCGGCGAAACGCTTGCCAGCCCGGTCACTGCCTATGCGGCAATCATTGCCGGCTTTGCCGCTGCGGCCGTGGCCGGCCCGTGGGGCTTGCTGATTGCGGCCGCGGCGCTCGCCGTCCTGTCGGTCGCATGCCTCGCCTCGACGGCAATCCCCTGTTGGGGGCCGGCAATCGCCTGTGCCGGTTGCGCGATCGTATCTGCCTACAGCCGCATTTCCGAACGATTCTGACCAGCAGGGGCCGGCTCTGCGGCCAACATAAAATAAGCTTGCTGACGGATTGCTTTCGGCGTGGCGCTGTCGTTATGACGGGCGACCTCTCAACTGATACGATCCTTGGAAGGGTGCCAGCCATGACCGCTATCATCGACATTGTCGGCCGCGAAATTCTGGACAGCCGCGGCAACCCGACCGTCGAGGTCGACGTCGTACTAGAAGACGGTTCCATGGGACGCGCCGCGGTGCCGTCCGGCGCCTCGACCGGCGCGCATGAGGCCGTGGAATTGCGTGATGGCGGTCCGCGCTTTCTTGGCAAGGGCGTGACCCAGGCCATCGATGCCGTCAACGGCGAGATTTTTGAGGCGATCGGCGGCCTTGAGGCCGAGAACCAGATCCATATCGACCAGACGATGATCGAACTCGACGGAACGCCCAACAAGCGGCGGCTCGGCGCCAATGCCATTCTCGGCGTTTCGCTCGCAGTCGCCAAGGCAGCTGCCGAGGCTTCCGGCCTGCCGCTCTATCGCTATCTCGGCGGCCCGAATGCGCATCTCCTTCCCGTGCCGATGATGAACATCGTCAATGGCGGTGTGCATGCCGACAACCCGATAGACTTTCAGGAATTCATGGTCATGCCGGTCGGCGCTCCGACGCTGCGCGACGCGGTGCGCTGGGGTTCGGAAATATTCCATACCTTGAAGAAAGGACTGAAGGACGCCGGCCACAACATCAATGTCGGCGACGAGGGCGGTTTTGCGCCGAACCTGAAGAGCGCAGAGGCTGCGCTCGACTTCGTCATGGCCTCGATCGAGAAAGCCGGCTACAAGCCGGGCGAAGAGGTGGCGCTGGCGCTCGACTGTGCTTCGACCGAGTTCTTCAAGGAAGGCAGCTACGTTTACGAGGGCGAGCGCAAGACCCGCGATCCGAAGGCGCAGGCGAAGTATCTAGCCAAGCTCGCGGCCGACTATCCCATCATCTCGATCGAGGACGGTATGGCCGAGGACGACTGGGAGGGTTGGAAAGCGTTGACGGACCTTGTCGGCAACAAGGTGCAGCTCGTCGGGGACGACCTGTTCGTGACCAACACGGCGAGGCTGAAGGACGGCATTCGTATGGGCGTCGCCAACTCCATCCTCGTGAAGGTGAACCAGATCGGCTCGCTTTCGGAGACGCTCGATGCTGTCGCAACCGCACACAAGGCGGCCTACAGCGCGGTGATGTCGCACCGCTCCGGCGAGACGGAGGATTCGACCATTGCCGATCTCGCGGTGGCCACCAATTGCGGTCAGATCAAGACCGGCTCGCTTGCCCGCTCCGACCGCACGGCCAAATACAACCAGTTGATCCGCATTGAGGAAGAGCTCGGCAGGCAGGCGAGCTATGCGGGCAAGAGCGTGGTGAGGGTGTAAGCCGCCGGGTCCTTCGCAACCGTCCATTAAGCAAGATCGGCCAGCATGGCGCAAAGGAGCGCGCCATGTGGACACGCCATCACAAGAACCGCAACACCGGCCGGTTGATCGTTCCGGCTATCTCGGCGCTGTTTCTTGCCTATTTCGGCTTTCACGCCTTCCACGGCGAGTTCGGCATCTATTCAAAATATCAGCTCGAGGCACACGCCATCGAGTTGCAGGCCGACCTTACGAAGATCAAAGCTCATCGTGTCGAACTCGAACGGCGCGTCCAATTGATGCACGACGGCACGCTGGAAAAGGACATGCTGGACGAGCAAGCGCGGCGCGCGCTCAACCTTTCGCATGCCGACGAAATCACAATCTTGCTCGATCGGTCGCAGGCGAATTAACTCATTTTCAGATAAATTCCTAATTTTCTAACAATTACAAGGAGTTAGCCACGCGCCGGCTATGCGTTTTGCATGTCAGCCATGCGTTTTTCCGCATGGCCGAACCGCAAGCCCCATGGTAGCGTCCGTCAATCGGAAATGGGCCTCGCAAACAGCGGCGGCCCCTAGCAGCCACCAACCAAATGTCCGTCAAGAGACAGCACAGGGAGCAATCCATGGCGACTGCCGCCAAGAAAATATCAGCAAAATCAACGTCCGCAAAATCACGCACCGAAAGCAAGCCCACGCTTACGACGCCGCTGCCGACCGAGTTCACCAAGCAGGAAGAGCTCAAGGCCTATCGCGACATGCTGCTTATCCGCCGTTTCGAGGAAAAGGCTGGCCAGCTTTATGGCATGGGCTTCATCGGCGGTTTCTGCCACCTCTATATCGGTCAAGAGGCCGTGGTCACCGGTCTCAAAATGTCGATGCGCGACGGCGACCAGATGGTCACCGCCTATCGCGATCACGGCCACATGCTGGCGATGGAGATGTCGCCGCGCGGCGTGATGGCTGAGCTGACTGGCCGCCGCGGGGGGTATTCCAAGGGCAAGGGCGGCTCCATGCACATGTTCTCCAAGGAGAAGAATTTTTACGGCGGTCACGGCATCGTCGGCGCCCAGGTGTCTCTCGGAACTGGGCTCGCTTTCGCCAACCGCTACCGCGAGAACGGGGCCGTCTCGCTGACTTTCTTCGGCGACGGTGCGGCCAACCAGGGCCAGGTCTACGAAAGCTTCAACATGGCCTCGCTGTGGAAGCTGCCGATTATCTACGTCATCGAGAACAACCGCTATGCCATGGGCACGTCGGTGGCGCGCTCCTCGGCCGAGACGGTGTTTGCGCATCGCGGCCTCTCCTTCAAAATCCCCGGCCTGCAGGTCGACGGCATGGATGTGCGCGCGGTGAAGTCCGCCGGAGAGCTCGCCACCGAATGGTGCCGTTCCGGTAACGGGCCGATCATCCTCGAGATGCTGACCTATCGCTATCGCGGTCATTCGATGTCCGATCCGGCCAAGTACCGAACCAAGGAGGAAGTCCAGAAGATGCGCTCGGAGCACGACCCGATCGAGCAGGTCAGAGCGCGTCTCGTCGAGAAGAAATGGTCGAGCGAGGACGAATTGAAGGCCATCGACAAGGAGGTTCGCGACATCGTCGCCGATGCCGCCGAGTTCGCGCAGACCGATCCCGAGCCGGATGCCTCCGAGCTCTGGACCGACATCGTACATTGAGGGAGGGAGAAAGATGCCGATCGACATTCTGATGCCTGCCCTCTCGCCTACGATGGAGGAAGGCAATCTCGCCAAATGGCTGAAGAACGAGGGTGACAGGGTTTCGTCGGGCGACGTGATCGCCGAGATCGAGACCGACAAGGCGACGATGGAGGTGGAAGCCGTCGACGAGGGGACGCTGGGCAAGATCCTGATTCCGGCAGGCACCGAAGGCGTCAAGGTCAACACGCCGATCGCGGTGCTTTTGCAGGAAGGCGAGAGCGCTGCCGATGTTGGCAGGAAGAACGGAGCGGGAGCCGAGGCGCCGGCGGAAGCGAAGCCTGCCGAACCTGCCCAGGCTTCGCACGACGCTGGCGGCAAGGCGCGCGAGCCGCAGGAGGAGCCGAGCGCGACGAAGGATACCGCTTCGGTTCCCGCCGCGCCGAAAGCGCAGGTTGCAGGCGACCCCGATATTCCCGCCGGCACCGAGATGGTGACGATGACCGTGCGCGAAGCGCTGCGCGACGCCATGGCGGAAGAAATGCGCCGCGACGCGGACGTCTTCGTCATGGGCGAAGAAGTCGCCGAATACCAGGGCGCGTACAAGATCACGCAGGGGCTGCTGCAGGAATTCGGGTCGAAGCGGGTGGTCGACACACCGATAACCGAGCACGGTTTTGCCGGCGTCGGCGTCGGCGCGGCGATGGCCGGCCTGAAGCCGATCGTCGAGTTCATGACCTTCAACTTCGCCATGCAGGCAATCGACCAGATCGTCAATTCGGCCGCGAAGACGCTTTACATGTCCGGCGGCCAGATGGGCGCGCCGATCGTTTTCCGCGGTCCGAATGGTGCCGCCGCGCGTGTCGGCGCCCAGCACAGCCAGGACTATGCCGCCTGGTACGGCCATATTCCCGGCCTGAAGGTCGTCCAGCCCTATACGGCCGCCGACGCCAAAGGCTTGCTCAAAGCTGCGATCCGCGACCCGAACCCGGTGATGTTCCTTGAAAACGAGATCCTCTACGGCCACTCCTTCGAGGTGCCGAACCTGGATGATTTCGTGCTGCCGATCGGCAAGGCGCGGCTCCACAAGGCGGGCAGAGACGTCACCATCGTCTCCTTCGGCATCGGCATGACCTATGTCGTGAAGGCCGAAGCCGAACTCGCCGGCATGGGCATCGACGCGGAAATCATCGACCTGCGCACGATCCGGCCGATGGATATCGACACGGTGATTGCCTCGGTGAAGAAAACCAACCGGCTGGTGACGGTCGAGGAAGGGTTCCCGCAGTCGTCGGTCGGCGACTTTATCGCCAACCAAGTGTCGCGGCGCGCCTTCGACTGGCTCGACGCGCCTGTGATCACGGTTGCCGGCAAGGACGTGCCGATGCCCTACGCAGCCAACCTCGAAAAGCTGGCGCTGCCGAGCGTCGCCGAAGTGGTCGAGGCGGTGAAGGCGGTGACGTATCGGTGACTGATGGGAATTCGAATCGCCTCCCTTGTTGCAGTCTTTCTGACGGTGGTTCTGTTCATCACCGTTAAGGGCGGGGTCGCGACTTGGATTGTTGGTTGGGTCGGAGACCTTCTAATTGCTGTTCTAGGTGGTTTTTCACTTATCTCTGTAGCTGCGGAGTCGGCTCGGATCGAGCCACGAAACCGCTTAGAGATCGAAATTGGGCGTCTGGAAAATGCAAAACGTGACCTTGCGCGTTTCCTGATGGACTATTCCAAGCAGCTTCCTCAGGTTGAGTTCACTTCAGAACGACCTTGGGCAAATTGGGCACTGCAGGTTGAATCGGCGGCCCGGCAGTTTCCGACCGAACCGGAAAAAATTCTCAAGGCAATAGACTCTGACGCAAGAAAAACTTTTGTATATCGTGACGAGCATGAAGAAGCATTTGTAATAAGTTTTGTAGAATATGCGGACTTTTTTGCGAACACATACAGGGCGGCCCTGGCTAGTATAAACGATATAAATAAAAATGTCGAACCTACTGAAATAGAGATTTTCTCTATTTTTTTAGCACCTCTACTGCTAGCGATCGCGACCGCGATTGGTATCGTTAAAGCTTTGGTTTGACCGTCGGAGATTGGGAGGAACAATGCCCATCAACATCACCATGCCGGCCCTTTCGCCCACGATGGAGGAGGGCAATCTCGCCAAGTGGCTGGTCAAGGAGGGCGACAAGGTTGCGCCGGGCGACGTGATCGCCGAGATCGAGACCGACAAGGCGACCATGGAGGTCGAGGCGGTGGACGAGGGCACTGTTGCGAAGATCGTCGTGCCGGCCGGCACCGAGGGCGTCAAGGTCAACGCGCTGATCGCCGTGCTTGCGGGCGAGGGCGAGGATGCGGGTGCGGCAGCAAAGTCTGCGGCTGGCGCGCCTGCCAAGGCACAGGCTCCTGAGGCGGACGCGCCAAAACAGCAGGCCGCCAGGGCCGAAACGCCGAAGGCAGAGGTTGCGCCGCAACCGGCTGCTCCGGCACTCAAGCCTGCAGCCACAAACGGTAACGGCGCTGCCGCCGAGTCAGGCGATGTGCGCACCTTTGCCTCGCCGCTGGCGCGCCGCATCGCCAAGGATGTGGGCATCGATCTTGCCACGGTAAACGGTTCCGGCCCGCACGGCCGGGTCGTCAAGGCCGACGTCGAGGCTGCAATAGCGAGTGGCGGCGGGAAGGCTGCGCCTGAAGCCAAGGCTCCGGCCGGTGCGCCCGCCCAGGCGCCGGTGGCGAAGCCGATGTCCGACGACGCGATCTTGAAACTCTTCGAGCCGGGCTCCTACGAGCTGGTGCCCCACGACAATATGAGGAAGACCATCGCCCGCCGGCTGGTCGAGGCGAAATCGACGATCCCGCATTTCTACTTGACGCTCGACTGTGAAATCGACGCGCTGCTCAAGCTGCGCACGGAACTCAATACCGCTGCGCCGATGAGGAAGACCGACAAGGGTGACGCGCCCACCTACAAGCTCTCGGTCAACGACATGATCATCAAGGCACTTGCCCTGGCGCTGATGGCCGTGCCGGACGCCAATGCCTCCTGGACCGAGAGCGCGATGGTCAAGCACAAGCACGCCGACGTCGGCGTCGCGGTGTCCATTCCTGGCGGGCTGATCACGCCGATCGTGCGGCGCGCGGAGGAAAAAACCCTGTCCGTCATCTCCAACGAGATGAAGGACCTCGCCGGCCGAGCCAGGAGCCGCAAGCTGAAGCCGGAGGAATATCAAGGCGGCACCACCGCGGTCTCCAATCTCGGCATGTTCGGCATCAAGGACTTTTCTGCCGTCATCAATCCGCCGCATGCCACGATTCTGGCGGTTGGCGCCGGCGAGGAGCGCGCCGTGGTGAAGAAGGGGACGATCGTCGCCGCCAATATGATGTCGGTGACGCTCTCCACCGACCATCGCGCAGTCGACGGCGCGCTCGGCGCCGAGCTGCTTGGCGCTTTCAAGCGCTACATCGAGAATCCCTACGCCATGCTGGTATGACCGGATGACGTCGCGCCGCCCTCGCGCCTATCTGGCCGGGCCGGAAGTCTTCCTCGTCGACAAGGCGGAAGTCTTCGCGGGCAAGTCGGCGCTCTGCGAGCGCTACGGCATCGAGGCGGCACCGCCGATGGATGCAACGGCGCATAAGCCGGACGTGCGCCTCTCCAGGCAGATCTATCTGCGCAATGTCCAGCTCGTGGAGGCGGCCGACCTGATCATCGCCAACGTCTCGCCGTTCCGAGGTCCTAGCGCCGATGTCGGCACCGTGTTCGAACTTGGTTACGGTTTCGCCAATGGGCTGCCCGTCTTCGGCTACTCGAACGATCCCCGCAATTTTCTTGAAAGGGTCGAGGCTTTTGTCGGCCCGTCGGTAAGCGGGCAGGGCGGCCTGAAATATGGTCGCGACGGCTACGCCATCGAGGATTTCGACCTCGCCGACAATCTGATGATCCACGAGATGCTGGAAGGCTTCGGCGGCATTTTTCGCCCAAGTGGCAGCGAGGCGCGAAAGCTCTCCGATCTCAGCCAGTTCGAACGCTGCCTCGATCATGCCGCCGCGTTCATGGCGCGACGCGCCGGGCATGGCCCGACGTAGGGGTAGGAGGCGACGCTGCGATCGTTCGTTACCAGCCTCCTCGCTTTGATCGTATCGCTGCTTGTCGGCGGCGGCGTCGCTCAGGTGTTGACGGTCGAGACCGGCGCCGACCAGGAGTGGATCCTGGTGTTCGCAGCGACTGTGCTGATCGCCGCTGCCGCGACAATCGTTTTTTTCGTCGTGCAGCTGGCGTCGGGATCGCGGCGTGCGGCCGGAGTGACCACGGCAATACTGCTGGCAATCCTTGCAATCCTCCTTGCCGGGCTTCTGATCTGGACGATCTGGGCAGGCGGCACCGAAGGAGCAAGCAAGGACCTGCCGATCATCGCCGGCCTGGCTCTGCCCGGCGCTGCGATCATCGTCGTGCAATGGCTGATCGTGCGCTGGCGTGCCCCGCGCATCGAGGGGACGCGCTTCGGCCGCGGCAGTGAAGCATCGTGAGGGGGAGGTAACTTTGAAGACCATTCTGTGTTACGGCGACTCCCTGACCTGGGGATACAGCGCCGAAAAACTTGGCCGGCATGACTATGAAGACCGCTGGCCGAGTGTGCTCCAGGCCGAGCTTGGGTCGGCGGTGCGCGTGATCCCCGAAGGGCTCAATGGCCGTACCACGGCCTATGATGATCATCTCGCGGATGCTGATCGAAACGGCGCGCGCATTCTGCCCACCGTTCTTGCCACGCACGACCCGCTCGACCTGGTGATCATCCTGCTCGGCACGAATGACCTCAAACCGTTCATCTGTGGCCATGCGATCGGCAGCAAGCAGGGGATCGAGCGGCTGGTCGAACTTACTCGCAACCACGCCTATTTCTTCGATGCCCCTCCACCGGCTGTGTTGCTCGTGTCGCCACCGCCGCTTTGCGAGACGGACAATGCCGATTTCGCGGAGATGTTCGACGGCGGCATCGCCGAATCGAAGAAGCTCGCTGTTCACTACAGTCAGGTCGCCGAGTTGTATAAGTGCGGTTTCTTCGATGCGGGCACTGTTGCCCGGACAACGCCAGTAGACGGCATCCATCTCGACGCCGAGAACACGCGGGCGATCGGCAGGGCACTGGCGCTGGTGGCCAGGAAGATGCTTGGGCTGACAGTTTGACCGACGGCCCAGTCATACGTCGCGCCGAACGACGCGACGCGGCGGAGCTGGCAATCCTCGCGGATATCGCCTCGCACAGTTTCGCGTCATGGCTTTGGTATGGGGCTGTCATGAAGGGCGAGGTGGATACGGCCATGGAAAGAGGCCGCATCCGGATGCGCGACGACGCCATCGATGACGGTTGGAGGAACGCGTCGATTGCTGAAATCGATAGTGACATTGTGGGGGCATCGGTTGGGCATCTTCTCTCAAGGGGCATCCTGGATGGGTGTACGCCGCATCCTTCATTGGCACCTTTGCTTGCGTTGCAGCAGCGCGTCGTCGGCAACTGGTTCATCGACAGCCTTGCCGTTTATCGCGCACATAGGCGCAGGGGCATTGGTCGAAAACTTCTTGAACATGAATTGTCGCTTGCAGGGGACGGTTTGCTGAGCCTGGTGACGGAAAGACATAACGCGGCGGCGCTAAGCCTCTACAAAGCTTTCGGCTTCCAGGAACAAGTGTGGGCCGACGCATACAAAATGTCTGAAAAAAGTGAACCTTATCAATTGGTTCTTATGACACGCGCAAAAGCGAACTAGAGACAGGAAGAGCTCATGGCCGAATCTTACGACGTGATCATCATCGGCTCCGGCCCGGGCGGCTATGTCACCGCCGTGCGCTCGGCGCAGCTCGGCTTCAAGACGGCCATCGTCGAGCGGGAGCATCTGGGCGGTATCTGCCTGAACTGGGGCTGCATCCCAACCAAGGCGCTGCTGCGTTCGGCCGAAATCATGCACTACGCCCAACATCCCTCGGCCTACGGCCTGAAGATCGATGGAGCTGTCTCGGCCGATGCGGCCGCCGTGGTCGAGCGCTCGCGCAAGGTTTCGTTGAGGCTCAACAACGGCGTAGCCTTCCTTATGAAGAAGAACAAGGTCGACGTGATCTGGGGAGAGGCCAAGATCATGAAGGCTGCGACTGGTGCTCAGCCGGGCGAGATCGTCGTCGCGAAAACAGCCAAGAAGCCGATGGAGCCGCAGCCGCCTGCCCCAAAGGGCACGAAAGGCGAGGGCACCTATACGGCCAAGCACATTATCATCGCGACCGGCGCCAGGCCGCGCCTGCTGCCGGGCATCGAGCCGGACGGCAAGCTGATCTGGACCTATTTCGAGGCGATGGTGCCGAAGGAAATGCCGAAATCGCTGCTGGTCATGGGTTCCGGCGCGATCGGCATCGAGTTCGCGAGTTTCTATCGCACGATGGGCGCGGACGTGACCGTCATTGAGCTACTGCCACAGGTAATGCCGGTCGAGGACGCGGAAGTCTCGAAATTCGCGCAGAGGCAGTTCGAGAAGCAGGGAATGAAGATACTGATCGAAGCCAAGGTAACGAAGGTCGAGAAAGGCGCGAACTCGGTCACAGCCCATGTCGAGAAGAAGGACGGTACGATCGAAAAGATCACGGCTGATCGCCTGATTTCGGCAGTTGGCGTGCAGGGCAACGTTGAGAACCTCGGGTTGGAGGCGTTGGGCGTGAAGACCGACCGCGGCACCATCTTGGTCGACGGCTACGGGCGGACCAATGTGCCGGGCATCTACGCCATCGGCGACGTCGCCGGCCCGCCGATGCTCGCCCACAAGGCCGAGCACGAGGGTGTGGTCTGTGTGGAGAAGATCGCCAACTTCCCGGGCGTGCATGCGCTCGACAAGTCCAAGATACCTGGCTGCACCTACTGCAGCCCGCAGGTGGCTAGCGTCGGGCTGACGGAACAGAAGGCCAAGGCGGAAGGCAAGGACATCCGCGTCGGCCACTTCCAGTTCGGCGCCAATGGCAAAGCTATCGCGCTTGGCGAGGACCAGGGCTTCGTGAAGACGATTTTCGACAAAAAGACCGGCCAGCTTCTCGGCGCGCATATGGTGGGCGCCGAGGTGACCGAGCTGATTCAGGGTTTCGTCGTCGCGACGAATTTGGAGACCACCGAGGAAGAGCTGATGCATGCGATCTTCCCGCACCCGACGCTCTCGGAGATGATGAAGGAAAGCGTGCTCGACGCTTACGGCCGTGCGCTCAACGCGTGAGCCCGGACACCTTTGCTACAGACTTGATTTGCGGCATCGTGTGGAAGAATTCCAGCGTATGACTCGTTATTAAGGAGGAACTGGCATGGACGTAAATGGAGTAGGTTGGATAACTGCGATCATTGTCGGCGGGCTTGCCGGCTGGCTTGCCGAGATGTTCATGAAGAGCAACACCGGCCTCATCATGAACATCATTCTTGGCATTGTCGGCGCCATCGTCCTCAACGCCATCCTCGCAGCGCTCAATATCTCCGTCGGCACTGGATGGATCGCCTATCTGATCGCTGGCTTCATCGGCGCCTGCATTCTGATCGCTGTCGGAAGGATGGTCCGGCGCTGACCGGCGTTGCGCTGAACGCATAGAGGGCATTCGGCGGATGGGCTGTTTGTCGGCCCTGTTCCGAACTATGTCAGCTTGCCACGAAGGATATGGTGATGGACCCGCAATACGGAATCCTGAGCATGCCCGGCACCGGCTTCTTTGGAATGCTGGTCATCGGCTTCCTGGCAGGCTGGATAGCCGAGCGCACAATGAACCGCGATCACGGCTTCCTGACCAACATTCTGGTCGGCATTGCCGGCTCCTTCGTCGGTGGCACGCTTGGTGGCCTGCTGGGCATCGCCTTCTATGGTTTCCTGGGTAATCTGGTCGTCGCAATCGTCGGCGCGATCATCATCCTCTGGCTGTTCGGCCGCGCGCGGCCGCGCACTCCTCCGCAGATACCGAACATATAAAAATGGTCACAGTTCTCGATACGCTCGCCAAGCCACGCCTACGCCACCCGGAGAAGGCCCATCGGCCTGATCAGGAGGTGCTGCGCAAACCTGACTGGATCCGCGTCAAGGCGCCGGTATCGCGGGGTTATCAGGAAACGCGCGACATCGTACGCTCGCATAATCTCGTCACGGTATGCGAGGAAGCCGGCTGCCCGAATATCGGCGAATGCTGGGACAAGAAGCACGCCACCTTCATGATTCTAGGCGAGATCTGCACGCGCGCCTGCGCCTTCTGCAATGTCGCCACCGGCCTGCCCGGACCGCTCGACCCGGCCGAACCGGAGAATGTAGCCAAGGCTGTCGTCAAAATGGGACTCAGCCACGTTGTCATTACATCGGTCGACCGCGACGATCTCGCCGACGGCGGCGCGCAGCATTTCGCCGACGTGATACGGGCGATCCGCAAGGTTTCCCCCGGCACCACGATCGAGGTCCTGACGCCCGATTTCCTGCGCAAGGACGGCGCGCTGGAGATTGTGGTCGCGGCCAAGCCCGACGTGTTCAATCACAATCTGGAGACGGTGGCGTCGAATTATCTTACGGTCCGACCCGGCGCCCGTTACTTCCATTCGATCCGGCTGCTGCAGCGCGTGAAGGAGCTCGATCCATCGATGTTCACCAAGTCGGGCATCATAGTCGGGCTCGGCGAAGAGCGGAACGAGGTCATCCAGCTCATGGACGATTTAAGGAGCGCCGACGTCGACTTCATAACGGTCGGGCAATACCTGCAACCGTCCAAGAAGCACCATCCCGTGAAGAAGTTCGTGACGCCGGAGGAGTTCAAGTCCTACGAGACCGTCGCCTATACGAAGGGTTTCCTGCTGGTCTCGTCGAGCCCGCTGACGCGTTCCTCGCATCATGCCGGCGATGATTTCGCGAGACTGCGCGCCGCCCGCGAGGCGCAGTTGAAGAAGAACGCCTAGAACTCTGATTTCATGCCACAATTCGAGACGAAACGCCTCGTCAGACATCCTCCCGAAAAGATGTTTGCGCTGGTGGCCGACATCGAGAAGTATCCGGAATTCCTGCCGCTCTGCACGGGCCTGGCCGTCCGCTCCCGCAAGGAGAAGGAGGGCCGCACGCTGCTCGTGGCCGATATGAGCGTCGGCTACAAAGCGATACGCGAGACCTTCACTACACAGGTCTTTCTGAAGCCCGACGAGCGGCTGATCGACGTGAAATATATCGACGGGCCGTTCAAATATCTGGAAAACCACTGGCGCTTCGACCCTGCACCCGACGGCCGGACCGAGGTGCATTTCTTCATCGACTACGAATTCAAGAGCCGGATCTTGAGCGCGCTGATGGGCTCGATGTTCGATCGCGCCTTTCGTATGTTTTCCGACGCTTTCGAGAAGCGGGCGGATGCGGTCTACGGCGCGCCGACGGCTTGAGCGCCTGCACCCAGGGCTTCGAGGGCCATTTCAAACGCTGCCCTGACCGTCTCGCTACGAATGTAGGCGCGGCCGCGATCGTCAAACAGCCGCCGCTTGGCAACGGTTTCGCGGCCCCTCATCGCCAGGCCGAACCAGACAAGGCCCACCGGCTTCTCTACCGAGCCGCCGCCTGGCCCGGCAATGCCGGTGACGGCGAGCGCGATGCCCGCATTCGAGCGGGCAAGAGCGCCGGAGGCCATCTCCAGCGCCGTCTCGCGCGACACGGCGCCACACGCGTCGAGCGTTGCCTTCGAGACGCCAATCATCTCTATCTTTGCCTCGTTGGAATAGGTGATGAAGCCGCGATCCACCACGTCCGACGAACCGGCGATGTCAGTGAGCGCGGCGGCAATCATGCCGCCGGTGCAGGATTCGGCGGTTGCGGCCATGATGCCGCGCGCGCGGCAGGCTTCGAGAAGGGCGGTCGCGAGATCGCCAATCGTGGGCGTACCGCGCTCTACATTGCCCCCCTCTGGCCTGCCGGCCATCTCACCCATAGGTGGAGAGATTGGCAGCTTCGGCGTGACACTCATTCCGACACCTCTCCGGGAAAGACGACGCTCGCGGTCGCGATCGCTGCAATGCCTTCCTCGCGACCGATGAATCCGAGCTTTTCGTTGGTCGTCGCTTTCACCGAAGCCCGCTCCGGCGCGATGCGAAGCATCTCAGCCAATGCAGCAACCATTGCCGCGCGATACGGACCGATCTTCGGCGCTTCGGCGATCATGGTCACGTCGACATTGGCAATTCGGCCGCCGCGTGCCTGTACCAGCTTTGCCGCGTGTTCGACGAAGATGCGCGACGCGGCGCCGCGCCATTGCGGGTCGGACGGCGGAAAATGCGTGCCGATATCGCCGGCGCCACAGGTGGCCAGCAAGGCGTCGGTTAGCGCATGGAGCGCCACATCGGCATCGGAATGGCCGGAAAGCTTCCTTGAATGAGGGATCGTGACGCCGCACAGCGTCACATGGTCGCCGGGCTCGAAAGAATGAACGTCATAGCCATTGCCGATGCGTACGTCGGGAAAGACTGCGCTTGCCCCGGAAAGCTTCTGGTCGGCCATGGCAATATCCCTTGCCCAAGTAAGTTTGACGTTGTCCGGCGAGCCGGGGACAATCTTGACCGGCATCTTCGTCCACTCGGCGATCGCCGCATCGTCGGTGAAGTTGATCTTGCCGGCCCGATGAGCCTTGAGATGCGCGGCGTGGATCGGCCAGAACGGGAAACCCTGCGGTGTCTGCGCGAAATGCAGATTGTCGCGGGCAACCGTTCCTGTAACCAGCCCGTCGGCATCCGCGCGCTTTAGTGTTTCTGCTACCGGCAGGATAGGCAATGCCGCTTGGCGGTCATCGATCGCGGCGATCACCCGGTCGATCAGGCCGGCGTCGACGAAAGGCCGCGCCGCATCGTGGATCAGCACCCGTGTCGGGTCGGCTTCGCGCAGCGCGACAAGGCCGAGACGAACCGAATCCTGTCGCGTCGCGCCGCCTTCGACCGTGATGACGCGCTTTGCCAGTTCTCCGGTGGCTGCGGCGAACAATTCCTGGTCTTCGGGATGGATCGCGACGACGATCGGCCCTATGGAGGGGTGACCTAGAAAGGCGTCGATCGTCCAGGCGATCACCGCCTTTCCGCCGATCTTGCGGTATTGCTTGGGACCGCCCGCAGATCCGGCACGCTCGCCGCGCCCGGCGGCGACGATCACGACGCCCACTTTTGGGAGTCGGGAGGAGGGCGCTGGTGCGGGGCTTTCGTTCATGGCCGAGGTCTATTCGGCCGCATGAATGAATGCCAGCCCAAAGGCGATTCGTGAAAAGATCGACGTAAGTCATGATTGCGCCGCGTTTCGATTGTGGCTAGAGAATAAGCAAATCAAGAGATTGCTCTGTTTTTGTGCATGTCCGAATTGGCTCAATTGGCGCGGCCGCTGGAGATCGGCGGGGTCGCGATTAGGAACCGGGTTTTCCTGGCGCCCATGTCGGGCATCACTGACGAGCCGTTTCGCCGCCGGGCCCATGCCCATGGCGCCGGCCTTGTCGTCTCGGAAATGGTCGCGAGCGGCGAACTGGCCAAGCGCAGGGTAAAGACGGGCATTCGGATCAGGCATTCAGGCCTGCCGGTGCACATGGTCCAGCTTGCAGGTCGCGAGGCGTATTACATGGCGGAGGCCGCGCGCATCGCGGCGGGCGAGGGCGCCGACATCATCGACATCAACATGGGTTGCCCGGCGAAGAAGGTGACTGGCGGCTATTCTGGCTCGGCGCTGATGCGCGACTTGGATCACGCCGTCTCGCTGATCGATGCCGTGATCAGCGCAGTTGCGGTACCGGTCACGGTAAAGATGCGGCTGGGCTGGGACGAGATGACCCTTAACGCCCCGACGCTCGCGCGCCGCGCCGAGCAGTCCGGCATAGGGATGGTCACGGTGCACGGCCGCACCCGCTGCCAATTCTACCAGGGCAAGGCCGACTGGCGGGCGATCGCACGCGTCAAACAGGCGGTAGCAATCCCGGTCGTGGCAAATGGCGACGTAGCGACGCCTGCAGATGCCGCCGAGATCCTAGAACGGTCAGGCGCGGATGCCCTCATGGTCGGCCGCGCGCATTACGGCGCGCCGTGGATGGCTGGAACGATCGCCTCGGCTGCCGCCGGGTTTGCGGCAGTCAGTGCGCCCGAAGATGCAGATCAATTCGCCGACTATGTCGTTGCCCACTACGAGGACATGCTCTCCCTCTACGGCGTCGAGGCCGGCCTTCGACAGGCGCGGAAGCATCTCGGCTGGTATCTCGAACGCCACGCGGGATATGCGCAGGCCGAGCTCAGAAAAACAATCCTCACCTCAACCGAGCCGGCTGTCGTCATTGCCGCGCTGCGTCAGGCCTTTGCTGAAGGCTCGACCAGGACCGACTTCAGGGACGCTGCATGAACGTGACTGCCAAAGCCCCCCAGCCGATCGTTGATGCCGCGCAGATTGTGCTCAACACGATTCGCAGGCCAGTGATTATGATCGGTCCGGACGGTCGGATCAATTTCGCCAACGCCGATGCCGAGGATTTCTTCCGCTCGAGCGCGCCGATCCTGGCAAAAAGCACGCTCGCCCGCTTCGTACCATTCGGCAGTCCGCTGCTCACGCTGATCGACCAGGTCCGCGAGCGCCAAGCGCCGGTGAACGAATACCGAGTCGATATCTCCTCGCCGCGCATTGGCCTGGAAAAGGTCGTCGACATCTATGTCGCGCCTGTCCAGGAGCTGCCCGGGTCGGTGGTCGTGATGTTCCAGGAACGCTCGATGGCCGACAAGATCGACCGACAGATGACTCATCGCGGCGCGGCGCGTTCGGTTACCGGACTTGCGGCAATGCTGGCGCATGAGATCAAGAACCCGCTATCCGGCATTCGCGGCGCGGCACAGCTTTTGGAATCGGGACTATCCGACGAGGATCGCGCGCTCACCAGGCTCATTACCGACGAGACGGACCGTATCGTCTCTCTGGTCGACCGAATGGAAATATTCTCCGATGAGCGGCCGATCGACCGCTATCCGGTCAATATCCACGTCGTGCTTGATCATGTGAAGGCGATTGCAAGGAACGGATTTGCGAGCCGAACCAAGATCGTCGAGGACTACGATCCGTCGTTGCCGCCGGTCTATGCCAACCGCGACCAGCTCGTGCAGGTGTTTTTGAATCTCGTGAAGAACGCGGCCGAAGCGATCGGCGCGGACCTCAAAGGCGAGATTGCGCTCTCCACCGCATTCCGGCCCGGCATACGCGTGGCGGTCGCCGGGAGCCAGGATCGAGTGTCGCTGCCGCTCGAGTTTTGCGTGCGTGACAACGGGCCGGGTGTCTCCGAAGACATTCTGCCGATCCTGTTCGATCCATTCATCACCACCAAGCCGAATGGCTCCGGGCTAGGCCTGGCGCTCGTCGCCAAGATCGTCGGCGAGCATGGCGGCATCATCGAATGCGATTCTTCGCCGCGCGGCACAACCTTCCGCATTTTGATGCCGGCTTGGAAGCAGGCTCCGGACGAGACTGAAACCGGAGCCGATCAATGAGCGCGCGCGGCAACATATTGGTCGCCGACGACGACGCGGCGATCCGCACCGTGCTCAACCAGGCGCTGACTCGGGTCGGGCACGACGTTCGTGTCACCTCGAATGCCTCCACGTTGTGGCGTTGGGTGGCCGCGGGCGAGGGCGACCTGGTGATCACCGACGTGGTGATGCCGGACGAGAACGCCTTCGACATGCTGCCGCGTATCAAGAAGGCGCGTCCGGAGCTGCCGGTTATCGTCATGAGTGCGCAGAACACATTCATGACAGCCATTCGAGCCTCCGAGACCGGCGCATACGAATATCTGCCCAAGCCTTTCGACCTCACCGAACTGATCAACATCGTCAACCGCGCGCTCGCCGAGCCGAAGCGGCCGCAGGTCGACAAGCTGGGCGACGAGCAGCCCGAATCGATGCCGCTGGTGGGGCGCTCGCCGGCCATGCAGGACATCTACCGCATGCTCGCCCGCATGATGCAGACCGACCTCACGGTAATGATCTCTGGCGAATCCGGCACCGGCAAGGAGCTCGTCGCCCGCGCGCTTCACGAATATGGCCGCCGTCGCAACGGCCCGTTCGTTGCGATCAACATGGCCGCGATTCCGCGCGACCTGATAGAATCCGAGCTGTTCGGCCACGAGAAGGGCGCCTTCACGGGCGCCCAGCAGCGTTCGACCGGCCGTTTCGAACAGGCCGAAGGCGGCACGCTGTTCCTCGACGAGATCGGCGACATGCCGATGGAGGCGCAGACCAGGCTGCTGCGCGTGCTCCAGCAGGGCGAGTACACGACTGTCGGCGGGCGCACACCGATCAAGACCGATGTGCGCATCGTGGCGGCGACGAACAAGGATCTGCGCACGTTGATCAACCAGGGCCTGTTCCGCGAGGACCTCTTCTATCGCCTGAATGTCGTGCCCCTGCGCTTGCCGCCGCTGCGCGAACGGTCGGAGGACATCCCCGATCTGGTCCGTCATTTCTTCAAGCTGGGCGAAAGTTCGGGACTGCAGACCAAGCGCATTTCGAGCGGCGGCATCGAGCTGATGAAGCGCTATCCATGGCCCGGCAATGTGCGCGAGCTGGAAAACCTGATTCGCCGGCTTGCCGCGCTCTATCCCCAGGACGAGATCTCGGCTGAGATCATCGAATCAGAGCTGAAGACGGGCGATGCGCCTTCGCCGGACGGTGGCGGGCTGCTACCCGAGAACCTATCGATCAGCCAGGCGGTCGAGCACTATCTGCAGCGTTATTTTGCCTCTTTCGGGGGCGAATTGCCGCCACCCGGCCTTTACCAGCGGGTGCTGGCCGAGGTCGAATACCCGCTGGTTCTGGCGTCGATGACAGCGACTCGCGGCAACCAGATCAAGGCAGCCGACCTTCTGGGCCTCAATCGCAACACCTTGCGCAAGAAAATCCGGGAACTGGGCGTCAACGTCTATCGGGCGTCCAAGCAGCCCTGAAATCTAGGGATTCTGATCCCCTTTACCGTGGGGAATGTTGCACAATCGCCACAATGCGTTGCATAAATCCAACGCATTGTCCTGCTTCTAGCGGCTGATGGCGACCGAAACGATTCTATCGACGCCGAACTATCGCGAGCCGACGCCTGTCGAAGGGCGGCGCCTGCTTGCCCTTACCGGCGTGCTGGCGATTCTTGGGGCACTGATCAGCGCGGCAGCGTCTTTCGCCATCCTGGTCGGCGTTACGCCGATCACGCCGGACCAATCGACGACGCTTGCGCTGATCGCGATCAATGCCGGCTTCGTGCTCCTGCTGATCGGACTGATCGGCCGCGAGATTCACCGGATCTATGTCGCGCGTCGGCGCGGCAAAGCCGCTTCCCGGCTGCATGTGCGCATCGTCACCATGTTTTCGCTGGTGGCGGCTATCCCGGCAATCATGGTTGCAGTGGTCGCCTCGATAACGCTCGATATCGGCCTCGACCGCTGGTTCGAGATCAGGACCAAGACGATCATCAGTTCATCGCTGTCTATTGCCGATGCTTATGTGCAAGAGAACGCCCGCAACCTGCAGGGCACGACGCTGTCGATGGCCTACGACCTCGATCAGGCTCGGCAGGTCTACAATCTGGACCGTACCGGCTTTCGCGAGTTGATGTCGCGGCAGGCACTCGGCCGTAATCTCGCGCATGCCGCGCTCATCAACGAAGACGGGTCGGTCATCATGACCGCAAAGACGAATGCGGAATTCGAAATGCCGCAGGCCCCGCCCGAATGGGTGCAGTCCGCGGCTGGCGGGCAGCCAGTGCTGATTGAGCCGAACAGGCGCAACCTGGTCGGCGCGATCGTCAAGATGCGCGAGATTCCCGACGTCTATCTCTACACGATCCGGCTGGTCGATCCCGAAGTCATCAAGGCGCGCCAGATCGTCACCGCCAATACGGACGAATATCGCGGCCTGGAAAGCAATCGGGGAGCAACCCAGCTTGCCTTCGCACTGCTCTATCTGGGCCTGACCCTGATCATCGTGCTTTCGGCGATCTGGACAGGCATCGCCGTCGCGGATCGGCTGGTGCGGCCAATCCGCCAGCTGATCGGCGCGGCGGACGAGGTGGCGACCGGCAATCTCGATGTGACTGTCCCCGTCCGCTCTTCGGACGGCGACGTCGCCTCGCTCGGCGACACCTTCAACAAGATGCTGCTGCAGTTGAAGTCGCAGCGCAACGAGCTCCTGACCGCCAAGGATCTCATCGACGAGCGCCGCCGCTTCTCGGAAGCCGTGCTTGCTGGCGTGACTGCGGGCGTGATCGGCGTCGATTCGTCGGGAACAATCACCATCGTCAACCGCTCGACGGAGGCCATGCTCGCGATCAACGGCGCACAGTCCGTCGGCCGCAACCTCTCGTCGGTATTGCCGCATGTTGGACGCGTGTTCGAGATCGGCCGCAATTCCGGCCGTGCAGTCTATCGCGAGCAAGTAACCTTCTTCCGGGCAGGCGCCGAGCGTACGTTCAACGTGCAGATCACCGTCGAGGAATCGGAAGACGAGCTTCAGGAGAATTCCTATGTCGTCACCGTCGACGACATCACCGACCTGGTCCAGGCACAGCGCTCATCGGCCTGGGCCGATGTCGCGCGCCGCATCGCCCACGAGATCAAGAACCCGCTGACGCCGATCCAGCTTTCGGCCGAGCGCATCCGCCGCCGCTACGGCAAGGTCATCACTGACGACCGTGAGGTGTTCGACCAGTGCACCGACACCATTATCCGACAGGTCGCCGATATCGGCCGTATGGTCGACGAGTTCTCGGCCTTCGCACGCATGCCGAAACCCGACATGCAGATGATAGATCTGCGCGAGGCGCTGCGCGAGGCTTCCTTCCTGGTTGAGGTAAGCCGTTCCGACATCGCTTTCGATCGCAATTTCGGAAGCATGCCGCTGATGGGTACGTTCGACAGCCGGTTGATGAGCCAGGCTTTCGGCAATGTCATCAAGAATGCGGCCGAGGCGATCGAGGCTGTCGAGCGCGAAACCGGCGAAAAGGGCATCATCCGCATCGTCGCACGCGTGGAGGACGGCAAGATCCGTGTCGACGTGATGGACAACGGCAAGGGGCTGCCGCGCGAAAACCGACAGCGCCTGCTCGAACCCTATATGACCACGCGCGAGAAGGGCACCGGCCTTGGCCTCGCTATCGTCAAGAAGATCATCGAAGACCATGGCGGAACCCTTCAACTCAACGATGCGCCGCCGGACTTCCACGGCGGCCGCGGTGCGATGATCTCGATGTTCTTGCCGTTGGGGCAGGATGGACCGTCGGCTGCAAGTGACTCCAAGGCGGCTTCCGCCGCCGCGGATCCGAAGGCGGCTAAAAACAGAGAAGCTGAAAAGGTCGGTAATGGCGTCTGACATTCTGATCGTCGACGACGAAGAGGACATCCGTGAGCTCGTCGCCGGCATATTGAGCGACGAGGGACACGAGACGCGTACCGCGCGCGACAGCGATTCGGCACTCGCCGCGATCGCCGACCGTGCGCCTCGCCTGGTCTTCCTCGACATATGGCTGCAGGGATCGAAGCTCGACGGGCTGGCGCTGCTCGATCAGATCAAAACCATGCATCCGAATCTGCCGGTCGTCATGATCTCAGGCCACGGCACGATCGAGACGGCGGTGTCGGCAATCAAGCGCGGGGCGTACGACTTCATCGAGAAACCGTTCAAGGCCGACCGGCTGATCCTGATTGCCGAGCGCGCACTCGAAACCTCGAAGCTCAGGCGCGAGGTTTCCGATTTGAAGCAGCGCAGCGGTGAGAGCTTCGACCTGATCGGCATGTCGGCAGCGATGAACCAGCTCCGCCAGACGATCGATCGTGTAGCTCCCACCAACAGCCGTGTCATGATCATCGGTCCGTCCGGCTCCGGCAAGGAGATGGTGGCGCGGGCGATCCATGCGGCATCATCTCGCAAGACCGGCCCCTTCGTCACGCTGAATGCAGCAACGATTACGCCAGAGCGCATGGAGATCGAGCTGTTCGGCACCGAATCGAACGGGGGCGAGCGCAAGGTCGGCGCGCTGGAGGAGGCGCATCGCGGCACGCTCTACCTGGACGAAGTCGCCGACATGCCTCGCGACACGCAAAGCAAGATCCTGCGCGTTCTGGTCGATCAGCAATTCGAGCGGGTTGGCGGAACCAAGCGCGTCAAGGTCGACGTGCGCATCATCTCGTCCACAGCGCAGAACCTCGAGGCAATGATCGCAGAGAATCGCTTTCGCGAGGACCTCTATCATCGGCTGGCAGTCGTGCCGGTCCAGGTTCCGGGGCTGTCCGAACGGCGTGAGGACATACCTTATCTGGTCGACCATTTCATGCGCCAGGTGGCGCGGCAGTCCGGGATCAGGATGCGCCGGATAGGTGACGACGCGCTCGCTGTGCTGCAGGCTCACAACTGGCCGGGCAATATTCGACAGCTCCGCAACAATATCGAACGGGTGATGATCCTGGCGCGCGGCGACGATGCCGCGGCGCCGATTACGGCGGATTTGTTGCCGGCCGAAATCGGCGACGTGATGCCGCGCACGCCCAACCAGTCGGATCAGCACATTATGGCGCTGCCGCTGCGCGAGGCCCGCGAGCTGTTCGAGAAGGAGTATCTGATCGCGCAGATCAACCGTTTCGGCGGCAATATCTCCCGCACCGCCGAGTTCATCGGCATGGAGCGTTCGGCGCTGCATCGCAAGCTGAAGTCGCTAGGCGTCTGAACAGGCATGAATCGGGGGTAGGAACTTGCGCTTGCAGCTCATCCGCAATGCGACGCTGAAACTCTACTATGCCGGGTCGACCATACTGATCGATCCTTGTCTGGCGCCGAAGCACGGCCTGGAGTCCTTTGCCGGCAAGTCGCTGAACCCGACGGTCGATCTCCCTGCTTCGATCGACGAGATTGTCCACGACGTAGAACTCGTTGTTGTCTCGCACCTGCACTCCGACCACTACGACGATGTCGCGAAGGAAAGTTTGTCGAAACATCTGCCGCTGATTTGCCAGCCTGGAGACGAGGAGACCATCGGGCAGGACGGCTTCGCGGATGTCCGTCCCCTGGCGCGCACGTTGGAATGGCGCGGCATACGTTTCTCGCGGCGTAAAGGCAGCCACGGCCTGGGACCAGTCGTGGAGGAAATGGGCCCGGTAATGGGTATTGTGATCGAAGCAGCCGGCGAGCCGACGATCTACTGGGCGGGCGACACGGTTTTCTATCCGCCCGTCGCCGCGACGATCGACGAGCTCAGACCTGACGTCACGATCGTCCACTCCTGCGGCGCGCTATGGAACGGAGACCTGATCGTGATGGATGGCGTCCAGACTGTGGATCTCTGCCATCTGGCGCCGACCAGTGGAATCGTGATTGCCACGCATATGGAGGCGCTGGACCACGCGACGGTCGATCGCCTCGCGTTGCGCCGTGAGGCCGCTGCTGCCGGAATATCGGAAAAGCGCCTTCTGATCCCCATTGACGGCGAGACGCTCGATCTTCCAATGAGTTCATTTTCCAAGGCTGCGTAGTGCGAGTCGAGTGCCTCACACGAGGCATTCAAAACGATCGATTCACGGAAACGGAAAGGCCAATGCCGCGCATCGCCTATGTGAATGGCCGCTATGTCCGACACGCGGATGCGGCAGTGCATATCGAGGATCGCGGTTACCAGTTTGCCGACGGCGTCTACGAGGTCTGCGAGGTGGCACGCGGCTTCATCATGGACATGACCCGTCACCTCGACCGGCTCAACCGCTCGCTTTCGGAACTCGAGGTCGCCTGGCCGATGTCGCGCAAGGCACTAGAGACGGTCATTCGCGAGGTCGTGCGGCGCAATCGCGTGGTCAACGGCCTTGTCTATCTGCAGGTGACGCGTGGCGTGGCGACCCGTGATCATGTCTTTCCGGCGGCTGCCAAGCCGGCGGTCGTGGTGACCGCCAAGCGCTCCGACCCTGCCGCGGCTGCAAAGCGGGCCGAGACCGGCGTTTCGGTGATCACGGTTCCCGAGAATCGCTGGGACCGTGTCGACATCAAGAGCGTCAGCTTGCTACCCAACGTGCTGGCCAAGCAAAAGGCCAGGCAGGCCGGCGCCTACGAGGCATGGTTCGTCGATACGGACGGCGTGGTGAAGGAAGGTGCCTCCACCAATGCCTGGATCGTGACGAAGGATGGCAAGCTGGTCACCCGCCCGGCCGATCACGGCATACTGCGCGGCATCACGAGGACCACGCTGTTCGATCTTGCAAAGAAGCTCGGCCTGAACATTGAAGAACGAGGCTTCACGGTCGCGGAAGCCAAGGAGGCACGCGAAGCTTTCATCACCGCCGCCACGACAGTCGTCATGCCGGTGGTCGCGATCGACGGCGATCCGGTCGCCAATGGTCATCCGGGCTCGGTAGCGCTCACGCTGCGTGGCGCTTTTTTTGACGTTGCGGAAAAAACACGGGCCTGATAACCGCTCTTTATGCGAGGGGAAGCTGATTTGTCCCGCTCCGCCTCTCGCGGAACGACTTGGGGTTGCGCCTGCTTGACACTGGCGATTTAATTTGGCGCTACTAAATCCAGCGAAAAAGGGGACGGCGAAAGAAAAACAATGGCGGAAAGATCGCAGAACCTTCAGGACCTGTTCCTGAACTCGGTACGCAAGAGCAAGAATCCACTGACAATCTTCCTGATCAACGGCGTCAAACTCACTGGTGTCGTGACCTCGTTCGACAATTTCTGCGTGCTTTTGCGCCGCGACGGTCATTCTCAGCTTGTCTATAAGCATGCCATTTCGACCATCATGCCGAGCCAGCCGGTTCAGATGTTTGATGGCGAGGAAGGCAGTCGGGACCAGTAGTTGGCAAAGTCGCAGAGCGCAGGCGCAAAGCCGCGCAGCATAGCGCAAAAGGATTCGGGGCAGTGGGAAGCCCCGATCTCGACGGGTCGTGCTGTAGTCATCGTTCCGGTTCTGACCCGGCACCCTCGCACGGAAGAGGATCCGTCGCGACCACGGCTTGGCCGCTCTGCCAAAGCGCGGCTCGAAGAGGCCTTGGGCCTCGCGGCGGCCATCGATCTTGAAGCCGTCCACAGTGAAATCGTGACAGTTGCCGACCCGCGGCCGGCGACGTTGATCGGCACAGGCAAGCTCGACGAGCTTACCGGCATCGTTCGTGAAACCAGGGCCGAACTGGTGATTGTCGACCATCCGCTGACGCCGGTGCAGCAGCGCAACCTCGAAAAGGCGCTCAACGCCAAGGTGCTCGACCGGACGGGGCTGATTCTCGAAATTTTCGGCCGCCGCGCGCGCACCAAGGAAGGCGCCCTCCAGGTCGAGCTTGCCCACCTCAACTACCAACGGGGCCGGCTGGTGCGCTCCTGGACGCACCTGGAGCGGCAACGCGGCGGTGCCGGTTTCCTCGGCGGTCCTGGCGAGACGCAGATCGAAGCCGACCGGCGCATCCTGCAGGACAAGATTCTCAAGTTGAAGCGTGAGCTGGAAACGGTCCGACGCACGCGTGACCTGCACCGCGCCAAGCGCAAGAAGGTGCCATTCCCGGTGGTCGCTATCGTCGGCTACACCAATGCCGGCAAGTCGACATTGTTCAACAGGCTGACCGGCGCAGGGGTTCTCGCAGAGGACATGCTGTTTGCGACCCTTGACCCCACATTAAGAAGGGTAAGGCTGCCGCACGGCACGATCGTGATGCTCTCCGACACCGTGGGGTTCATCTCCGACCTGCCGACACACCTGATCGCCGCTTTCCGCGCGACGCTGGAGGAGGTGGTCGAGGCGGATGCGATTCTTCATCTGCGCGACATTTCCGACCCGGATACGAACGCACAGGCGGAGGACGTTGAGGCGATCCTGGCCGACCTTGCCGTCGATGTTTCAGATGAAAGGCGCGTGATCGAGGTCTGGAACAAGGTCGATCTCATCGACGAGGCGAATCGCGAGCGGCTGCTCGCCGAAAACTCGGATCCTGGCAAAGGCCCGCCGATCGCCATTTCCTCGGTCACCGGCGAGGGGATTCCTGCGCTGGTCGAGGTCATCGAGACGCATCTCGCGGGCGACCCCGAGCGCGCGACTTTCGACGTGCCGCCGCAACAGTTCGGCATTGTCGACTGGCTCTACCGCAGCGGCACGGTGCTTGGCCGCATCGACAATGAAGACGGCAGCGTGACGGTCACGATGCTTGTAACTCAGGCGGCGAAGCACGAGATAGAGCGCAAGCTCTACACCCGCAAGGCTGCGGAATAGGGCGACATCCCGCCGCACGGCAACTGTCATCTGCCGTGCACATAACCGACCGTAAAATAAGCGCAACGCCCGAAAAGGGCCAGGCCGTAGGGTTTTGCGTCCTGTGGGGAACTTGATGGCGCACCATAGCGCCGATGTATCCGCCAAGGAGAATTTCTCTCATGAAACGACTTTTGATGATCCTTCCCTTGCTGCTGGTCGTTGGCCAGGCGGCCGCGATCGAGCGGCATGACATGTCCAAAATGACCTGCGAAGAGGTGAAGGCCGCACTTCAATCCGAACATAGCGCTATCCTTCGCTCTCCTTCATCTCGTGTTCCCGGCATGATGCGTTCCGACAAATATGTCTCTGACCGCCTGTCCTGCGGCGCTCCACCGAACTGGCCCATGGACACAAAAATAAAGACGCGGGACGGCTCCTGCGTCGTCTACCGTTGCTCCCAAAGAACCCGCAACGGACCCCTCACCTAGAGCAGCGAGCCGCGCGGCCTCCGGGCGCGGGCCGCGCGGCTTTTACCCAAACGGCTTTACTCGGCAGCCTTTGCGTTCTGCCAAAGCGCTTCCATCTCATCGAGGCTCGCGGCTTCAAGGCTGCTGCCCGCCTTTTCCAGGCCACGCTGAACGGCATGCAGCCGTGTGCGGAACTTCTCGTTCGTTCCGCGCAGCGCCTTTTCGGGGTCGATCTTGAGGTGACGGCCGAAATTGACGAGGGCAAAGAGCACATCGCCGAATTCGTCCTCCATGTCGGCGCTCGCGCCGCTGTCGATCGCCTGACGCAGTTCGCCAATTTCCTCCTCGATCTTGTCGAGAATGGGCTTGGCTTCCTTCCAGTCGAAACCGACCTTGGCTGCCTTTTCCTGAAGCTTCAGCGCGCGAGTGAGGGCAGGGTGGGCCACCGGCACGCTGTCGAGATAGCCGGCGCCATGATCCTCGGGGTTGCCGCCCGCCGCAAGCCGGGCAGCGCGCCTGGAAGCTTTTTCTTCCGCCTTGATCTTTTCCCACATGCCCTTTGCCATGCCAGCGCTTCGGGCTTTGTCGTCGCCGAAGACATGTGGATGACGGCGGATCATTTTCTCTGTGATCGCCCGGACAACTGCGCCGAAATCGAACGCGCCAAGCTCCTCGGCCATGCGCGCATGGAACACCACCTGCAGCAGGAGATCGCCGAGCTCGTCGCGCAGGTCGACCAGATCATTGCGGGCGATCGCATCGGCGACCTCATAGGCTTCCTCGAGCGTATAAGGAGCAATCGTCTTGAAATCCTGCTCCAGATCCCATGGGCAGCCGGTGCCCGGTGTCCGCAACGCCGCCATGATTTCGATCAGTCTGGAGATGTCGCGCGAGGGTTCCATGAGCGAAGTCTATCGGTCGCCCGGGCAAAGCCCAAGGGGCAGCCGAAACGTTGCGGGCTTGTCCACAGAGCTGCGTCGCTCAGAATGCCGGAACGAGCAGATAAGCGGCAACCCCGCAGCCGCCAGCCAGCACGGTCGCCGCGGCGAGGGGCATCCAATAGGTGAACGGGCCAGCAGAAATGGCCAATCCAAGCCGACCGATAGCGTTGGCGGCGAGGGCGGCGAGCACGGCCTGCCCGGCAATTTCGGGCGATACAGCCTGATCGACCATACGCAGAGCGCTCAACACGGCCACGTCAACGTCAAATGTGCCAGAAACTGCCGAAGTCGCCACCAAACTGCCAGTGCCAAGTTGCCCCACCAGCCCAGCGCTTACGGTGGAGACGATCGCGAACAGTGCGGCAAACACGAGAAGCGGCCCGAGATCGAACGGGTTCCTGGCCGGTACGCTCGAGTCGTCCATTTCCCCGCCGCCGCGGGCCAGCAGCAGCGCCCCGACAGCGGCAAAGGCAAGCGCAGCGGCAAATGCGGCTGGTCCGGCAACCACGATCACCTGCGGTTTTATGACGAACACAATCGCCATCACCCTGAGGACGGAGACCATGGCCGCGAGAGCCGCGGCGCCTGATAACGCCCGAGCATTTGCGCCCGCCGTCGCGGTCCTGGCGAAGGCCACGGTCACGGCCGTCGAGGACACTACCGCTCCCGCCATCCCGCTGATCAGCAATCCCTTGGCGGCGCCGAGGATCCTTACCGCGATATAGCCGAGATAGGAGATCGCCGCGGTGAGGACGGTGAAGAACCAGACTTCCCATGGATTGAAGCCGCCCCAGGGATCGATCGGCCGGTCCGGAAGCAGCGGCAGACCAATTGCGGTCATGGTCGCCAGCACGAGCGCGGCGCGCAGCTCAATCCATGACATCCGCTCAAGCAGCCGATGCAGGACCTCGCGGCTCGCCAGAACCGCCGCCAATCCCGCGCCGCCGGCCGCGGCGGCATGGTAGTCGCCGGCAACCGCGAGCCCGCCGAGTGCAAAGACGCTGAAAGCGACGATCACGCCCGTAACGCTGAAACTTTCGTCATGCTCGGCCTCCCGTGACTTGAACCACGTGAAGGCCAGAGCGAAACCCAGGAACCCGCCAACGAAAACGGTAGCATCGCCGAATGCGGTCGCCAGTGCGGCGAACAGGCCGCCTAGCAACCCGGAAATGCCGTAGGTGCGAATCCCGGCGGTCCGGCTGCCAGCCGGCTCGTCGCGCTCACGCCAGCCGCGCTCGAGCCCAACCAGGAGGCCGATGGCGAGTGCGAGGCCGAGCTTGAGGATCAATAACTCCATGGCAATTCTCTATCGGCTTTAGGTGCGCGAACAAACCATCGGGGTGTCATCTTGTCCGGTTTTGGTTATCTGATCGCGACCCCCACATAGGCCTGCAGCTCCTTAGGCCCAAACGATCGAGACCCCATCTCATGGCCGACAAGATGAACGACAAGACCGCCGCTCCTGCTGACGTCGTCGAAGAGAGCTTCCTCAATCAGCTATCGATGATGTGGAAGTCTTTTCTCGCCTCGCCGGTTCGTAGCCAGTTGCTGTGGATCGCCGCAGGCCTGCTCGTCGTCATCTTGGCGACCGCTGTTGGCCAGGTTCTGCTCAATCGCTGGAACCAGCCTTTCTATGATGCCCTGGAACGGCGCGATCTTCAGGCCTTCTTCCGGCAGCTGGTGATCTTCGCCGAGATCGCCGGCGTGCTGCTTCTCTTCAACGTCGGCCAGACCTGGCTCAACCAGATGCTGCGGCTGAAGCTGCGCGAGGGGCTGACACGCGACCTGATCGGGGAATGGATGCGTCCAAAACGGGCCTTCCGCCTTGCCAAGGCGGGATCGATCGGCGTGAATCCGGACCAGCGCCTGCATGAGGACGCTCGTCACCTTACCGAGCTTTCGACCGATCTCGGCATTGGGCTGGTGCAGTCGACCATCCTCCTGGTGAGCTTCGTTGGCGTGCTCTGGTCGCTGTCGTCCGGCTTCGTCTTCCATATCGAGGGCAGGGCATTGGAGATCCCCGGCTATATGGTATGGGCGGCCTTCATCTATGCCGGCGTTGCATCCTTGCTGAGCTGGCTCGTCGGCCGCCCGCTGATCCGGCTGACCAGCGATCGCTACGCACGGGAGGCTGAGCTGCGGTTCTCCCTGATGCGCGTCAACGAGCACGTAGACGCCATTTCACTGGCTGGCGGGGAGTCCGACGAAAGGCGCAGGCTTGAGCTCGACCTTGCAACGGTGCTGCAGGCGACGCGCAGCATTGTCGGCGCGATGGTGAGGCTGAACTGGGTCACCGCCGGCTATGGCTGGGTGACGGTCGTTGCCCCCTTCATCATCGCGGCACCTGTCTATTTTGCTGGAGACGTGAGCTTCGGCGGGCTGATGATGGCAGTCGGGGCGTTCAACCAGGTGCATGCCTCGCTACGGTGGTTTGTCGACAATATCGGAGGAATAACGGACTGGCGCGCGACGTTGATGCGCGTGGCCGCCTTCCGATCGGCGATGCTGAAGGTCGACGACCTGCATGAGATCGAAAAACGCATCACCTTCGTGGAGGACAAAGCCGACCGCATGACCTTCGAGAATGTCGAGGTCGCATCACCGGGCGGATGCACGCAGCTTCTCGAAAGGGACGCGGTCATCGAGCCCGGCGATCGAGTGGTGATAGCCGGTGGTCGGGGAGCCGGGAAGACGCAGTTCTTCCGGGCGATCGCTGGCCTCTGGCCATGGGGGAGCGGGCGTATCGGTCTGCCCAAAGGCTCGGCGGTTACTTTCATTCCGCGCACACCCTACGTGCCGCCAGGATCGCTGCGCGACGCGCTCTCCTATCCGCGCGGTACGGAGGCCTTCGCCGACTCTGATCTGAGCTCCGCGCTCGAAAAGGTCGGTCTCGGGCGGCTCAAGGCTTCGCTCGACCGCGATGCGCGCTGGGATCGCGAGCTGAGCGACGAGGACCAGCGGCTGATCGCATTCGCCCGACTCGTCCTGCACAAGCCGCGCTGGCTAGTCATCGATGAGGTGCTCGACGAGCTGAAAGGGGCGGCGCGGGATCGCGTCTTCTCTATTCTCGAAAAGGACCTCGCCGACGCTGCGATCATCAGCATCTCACAAGGTGACAGCAACCATCATCGGTTCTTCTCGCGCGAGTTGAAGCTGGCCATCGACCCCGCCGGCCGGACACTCAAGCGCGTGCGGCTCGCTCCGGCTGCGCGTAACGGCAGGGTCCGGTCGCGCACCGCTGTGGCGGCATGAGCCTTTGGAATATTCCTTCAGCGGCGGTCCGGGGTTGGAAAGGAATTCGTGCGACCAGGACAAAATTGGCATGCAATTCGTAGCGCTGTCGCCGCGTGCCGACGAACGGTTCGCTGCGCGTCAATGGTGTTGCAACCAGGTTCGAATGTCGTTCCGTCGGCAAAGTAGAAATGTCGCGATGGGCGTTTCAAAGGGCAGGGCGCAGCAAGTCAGAGATGTGGCGGTGACGCGCCTTCCTTGGCTCCGACGCGAGCGCCCGATCGGGCGATAGCTGGTCGGGGTTGCGCGGCCCGATCGGGCGCGATCAAGTAGGCTCCCTCGGCTTTAGCTTTCTCATCCCGCTTTCCGGAGCGACCGAATCGACCCTTCTCTGCCATTCGGCCAGAGAAGTCTGAAGGGGAGGCCATGATCCCAAGCGACCGCTCGCAAGCCGCAGATCGAATGTCCGGATGGGGTGGAAACCCGCCGCTGAGCGGGCTGAGCGATCGTGTCCCGGGAGGTGGTGTAGCAGTCGGCGTTGGTCGCCGTGCTGCCCCGAAGGGGGCCGGGAAGGTCAGCGCGCCACAGCTGGCAGGCTGACGAAGGGATCATCGCTCAACGGTGCGATGGTTTCCAGCGTCATGTATCTTGCGCGCTGGACTGCCCATTCGTCGTTCTGCTCGAGCAGCAGCGCACCGACGAGGCGCACGATTGCCTCGTCATTGGGGAAGATGCCGACGACGTCGGTCCTGCGCTTGATCTCGCCGTTGATG
>Ga0081539_10001353_pt1 | contig 42673 bp, 36 predicted proteins | sample TabmetS4T2R2_FD_71023 | JGI IMG/M metagenome (GOLD analysis project Ga0081539, IMG submission 71023) | Tabebuia heterophylla rhizosphere microbial communities from the University of Puerto Rico - S4T2R2 | ecosystem: Host-associated > Plants > Roots > Rhizosphere ... | reverse complement strand
CGAGGGCTCGTTCCCCGACGGGACGTTCCGGTTTCACGCCGAGGGCCGGGACTACGGCAGTCTCTGCAACCTCGGAACGTTCTCAGAACGCGCCACAGTCATGGAGCGGTCGGTCGTGAAGATCGACGAATGGATTCCGTTGGACGTGGCCGTGCTTGCCGGATGTGCCGTGCTGACCGGCTGGGGTACTGCCACGAGGGCGGGGAAGGTTCGACCAGGAGATACAACGGTGATCTTCGGCGTCGGGGGCGTCGGTGTCAATGCCGTCCAGGGTGCGGCGTATGCAGGTGCGAAGAGTGTCATCGTGGTGGATCCCGTTGCCTTCAAACGGGAGAAGGCGCTCGAATTCGGAGCGACGCACGCATTTGCCACGCCGGGTGAGGCTGCAGAAGCGGTGCGCCAACTGACCTGGGGACAGGGAGCCGACGAGGCCCTCGTAACCGTCGGGGTTGTGGATGAGCGGGTGATAAGGATGCGTTCGACGTCATCGGTAAGGGCGGCGTGGTGGTCATCGCGGGACTCGGAGGAGACGATGACCTGACGGTGCACCTCAATGGCTCGCTGATGACGCAGCTCGAGAAGACCGTGCGGGGCTCACTGTACGGTTCCCTCAATCCACATTACGACATCGTGAAGCTGCTGCGCCTGTACGATGCAGGGCGGATCAAGCTGGCAGAAATCGCGACGCGCCACTACCGCCTTGACCAGGTCAATCAGGGGTTACGCGGACTTGAGGGCGGGCGAAGTTCTTCGCGGGGTGATTATCCACGACCAGTGACCGCGGTCTTCGTGTAGGGCGTCTGCAGAGGCCACCGATTTCGCGACCCGCGGTGCGAGTGGCGAAGGAGGCGTCGGAAGGCGCGCGGCGTCAACCCGGATCGCGCCCTCCGGTCGGAGGAATGGGATCGGGTGCGGCGATGATGCGCCGGCCGTGAGGAGCACCGCGCCGGTCGGGCAATTCAGCGGAGGGAGTGTTGATGAACAGTCGTCCTGTGGCCTTGATCACGAAGCGCAATCCCGGCTACTTCGGGGTACCACTCGCGCGCCTGCTGGCGCGAGCCGGCCACGACTTGGTGCTGCACACCCCGGCCCAGGGCGCCAATCACCCGATCCCTGAGTCGGAGAACGCCGGATTGGCGGCCGAACTCGAACAGCTGGGTGCCGAGGTGGAGTCGGTGTCCGATGCGGACATCAACACGCTGGAGGGAAACCAGCGGCTCGTCGATGCCGCCATGAATCGCTTCGGCCGGCTGGACGCGGCGTGTCTGATCACGGGCCGCATGATCTTCCGGGACTTCCTGGAGACCGGCAAAGCGGACTGGGACGACGAGAAGCGGGACAACATCGACTCGGTGTTCTACGGATTGCAGGCCGTGCTTCGCCCGATGATCGCCGCGGGCACTGGTCGCGTGCTGGTGTCCACGAGCTCCCTGGCCACGCGGCCGGAGCATCGCCTTGCGGTGTATTCGGCAACGAAGGCCTGTGCCAACGCGCTGGTCCGCTCCGCGGCGTTCGAGTACAGCGAGCACGGTGTCGCCATCAACGCGATCGGGACCAGCTTCATGGACGCCACGGGGTTCAAGACGGCGTTCGGTGCGAACGAGCCGGGCAGGCGTGCCGAGCTCGAAGCCCAGGTCCCGCTTCGCCGGCTGGGGAGCATCGAAGAGGTGGCGGAGTTCGCCGCCGTGCTGCTCGACGGCCGGTGTGATTTCCAGACCGGCCAGTTCTTCAATCTGAGCGGCGGCTGGAGTCACTGAGAGGGCCGGAAACCCGGTGCGCGCTCCTTCCGCGCGGGCGGCAGCCGTCCGGTCTTGCGACGCCGATCTTCAACCGCGCGCGGAGCGATGGAGGTTCCGATGAGCGGATTCGCCGGCCCCGTTGCCCGAGCTTCGGGTCGCGAACTGGAGGCGCTGTTCGAGCGGATCAGCAACTGGGGGCGGTGGGGAGCCGATGACGAGCGCGGAACGCTGAACCTGCTCGACGATGCGAAGACGCGTGTGGCCATGAACCTGGTCTCGGAGGGCCGCACGATCAGTCTGAGTCGCAAGCTGGTTCGCGACGTCGATGAGAGCACCGCCGTTCCGGTTCAGCACTTCATGTTCGAGGCGGGAGACGCGCTCGGGTACAGCACGCCCGGTCTCGAGGAAGCCTTCGACTTCCTCGGGATCGCCTGCCACGGATACAGCGTCACCCATCTGGATGCACTCTGTCACATGTTCGTGAACGGCCGGATGTACAACGGGCGCGAGTCATCCGAGGTCGGGAGTCGCGGGGCGCAGTCCAATGCGATCGGTCCCGTCGCGCAGACCGGGATAGTCGGACGAGCCGTCCTGCTCGACGTCCCGTACGTTCGTCGGGTCGAATATCTGGAGCCCGCCGAGGAGATCCACCGTGCTGAGCTCGACTCCGTCGCCGACAGTCTCGGCGTCGCCCTCCAACCAGGTGACGTCGTGCTGGTGTCGACCGGCAGAGACGTGCGGCAGCGCTCGCTCGGCCCGTGGAATCCCCGCGTGCACGGGCTGGCGGGACTGCACCCCGATTGCGTCGAATGGCTGCGGGATCACGACGTGGCGGCGCTCGGGGGCGACGGCATCCATGACCCCTTCCCAGTCAACGCGGCCTGGGGATGGCCCTTTCCGATACACCAGTGCTGCATCGCAGGGATGGGCCTGCACTTGATCGACAACCTTGACCTTTCGGCCGTGAGCGCAGCGTGCCGGGAGCGAGGTCGATTCGAGGTGCTCTTCATGGCGTCGCCGCTTCGGGCCGAGATGGCAACCGGTTCGCCCATCAACCCGCTGGCGATCCTGTGACAGGAATTCGAACCGATAGCGGCAGGGCGCTTGAGCTCAAGGAGAGCGCATCGGCGCGCGCGGGCCTTCGCGACGAGCCCGCGCGCCTTCCAGGCATGCGGCCTTGGGTGGAGATCGAGGCGCCTGCGGACGCCCGCCCGTCACCCAGGCGGTGCAGGAACCCGGGGTCGGTTCGGCTCAGGGCACCTACGGCGAGGTCCGAGATCGGCCGGAGTAGAGGCCTCCTTGACGGCTAGACGTGTCCTCGTATACTGCGGCATGCAGAACATGTGCCGGTCCCGCCGCATCCATGTCGGAGGGCGCGACCAGGCGAAGGGTCGCGCTCTTGCGAGTCGCACTAAGCAGACCTTTCGGGCGTGGTTGCTCGTTTCCCGGCGGACGACGTAACGATCCGGCTGAAAGGAAGAGATGGGGCAAGTCACGGTTGCAAAGGCGATCGCCCGGCTGCTGGAGCAGATGGGAACCAATGCCGTCTTCGGGCTCAACGGCCACGGCAACTGGGCGTTGCTCGACGCGTTCGTACACGAGACGAGCATCCGGAGCGTAGCGGCACGCAGCGAGGATCACGCCATCGAGCTCGCCGACGGCTACTGGCGTCGTGCACGCAAGCCGCCGCTGCCGATCGTGACGACGAGCGTTGGTCCGGGGAACATGAACACGGTGCCGCCGATCGCCACCGCGTTCTACGAATCCATCGGCATGCTGGTCCTCGTGGGCGTAGGCGCAACGCACTGGTTCGATCGCGGCGGCATCGAGGAGTTCTATCGCCAGGGCCCTGAGGACTGGGTCGGAGTCATGAAGCCCATCACGAAGAAGTCGCTCATGGTCACGCGGCCGGACACGGCGGTCGACATGTTCCTGCGGGCCTACCAGACGGCGCACTCCGGGCGGCCTGGCCCGGTCGTGATGGCAATCCCCTTCGACATCCAGAACACGCTCATCCCGGACGAGCTGCCGGACCCGGCGCCCTACTTGACCTACCGCCCCCCGGCGCCCGACCCCGAGGGCGTGCGGGAGGCGACCGCGATCGTCAAGAGCGCTGAGCGCCCCGTGATCGTGGTCGGCAGCGGGATCGCCAACGCGCGCGCGTGGGACGAGCTGCTGGCGTTCGCCGAGGCGACCGGGATCCCAGTTGCGGCGACCCCCTCCGGGAAGGCCGCGTTCCCCGAAGATCACCGCCTGTCTCTCGGCTGCATCGGTCGCGCAGGCACTGGACACGGCAACTACGGCGCCCGCCACGCGGATGTCGTGATCGGCATCGGCACCCACTTCACCGATGTCGACACAGGAGCGTGGACGCTGTTCGACATCCCGACGAACACGAAGCTCATCCACCTCGACATCGACACCAGCGAGCTCGGCCGCGCCTATCCCACCGCCGTGGCGCTGACCTCCGACGCGCGGCTCGGACTCCAAGCACTCACGAAGGCTGCCCGCGAGGCGGAGGTGAACGAACAAGCGGAGTGGACGGCGCAGCTTCATTCGAAGCGCAAGGCGTGGGTTGAAGAGACCGAGGACATGCGCACCTCCGACATCGCCCCGCTGCACTATGCGCGGGTGACCTCCGATACGGCTCGCGTGGTCGCGGCGAAGTGCCCGGATGCCTCCGTGCACTTCGACACCGGGAACCTGCTGAGCTTCGGGCCGTCGTTCCTGCCCGCGGCGTCGCGCCACGTGGTGCACTCCGGATTCATGCACCGCATGGGGTGGAGTGCCGCCTCCGTGATTGGAGCAAGCATGGCCAGCGGTGACCGGCCGGCCATCGCGCTGCTGGGCGACGGCGCGTTCCTCATGCGTGCCACGGTGGTTCCCACCGCAGTCGAGCTCAACCTACCGATCGTCTGGATCGTCATGGACAACCGCTCGCTCCAGATCGAACGCGAGACCATGCTCCGCATCTACGGGCGGGAGTCTATGTGCGACTATCGCAAGGTTGGCGAGGAAGAGCCGTGGGGCCCTGACTACGCCACCATGGCCAGGGCAATGGGCGCCGAGGGGGTCAGCATCACTCGCGCGGCCGACTTCGCGCCGGCGTTGGAAGCGGCGATCGACTCCCGTCGGCCAACGCTGATCAGCGTCGATACCGAGATCGAGACGCCTCAGTACCGCGCCATCTGGTACCCCTACCCCGCGAACTTCAACGAGACCTGGAAGCCAGGTCCGTTGGACGAGGCGGACGCGCTCGCGCATGCCAGCCAGGACGCGTAACGCCGTATCGCTGAGGCTCGAGGATCCGACGCTCCTGCGGGAGGCCTGCTACGTCGGCGGCCAGTGGATCGCGTCGGACAGCGGAGAGACGATCCCTGTCAGAAACCCGGCGACAGGAGACGTGATCGGTTCCGTGCCTCGAATGGGCGCCGCCGAAGCGGAAGGAGCCATCGCGGCCGCCGCGGAAGCCCTGCCCGGGTGGCGATCCATGCTTGCCAAGGAGCGTGGTCGCCTGTTGAGGGACTGGTTCGACCTGATCATCGAGAACCAGGACGACGTTGCCATGATCTTGACGTGCGAACAGGGCAAACCGCTCAAGGAGGCCGTCGCCGAGGTCATCAGTGGCGCTGCGTTCATCGAGTGGTTCGCGGAGGAAGCCCGCCGCACCTACGGCGAGGTGATCCCTACGCCGGCGCACGATCGCCGGATCGTCGTGATCAAGCAACCGGTCGGCGTCTGCGCGGCGATCACGCCGTGGAACTTCCCCAACACGATCATCACGCGGAAGGCAGGCGCTGCGCTCGCGGCGGGATGCACGATGGTGATCCGCCCGGACAGCAAGACGCCCTACTCCGCGCTCGTGCTCGCCGAGCTCGCTTCCCGCGCCGGGATTCCGCCGGGCGTCTTCAACGTCATGACGGGCGACGCCGCACAGATCGGGCTGGAGTTCACCACCAACCCGGTCGTGCGAAAGCTGTCGTTCACGGGCTCGACCTCGGTCGGCGGCAAGCTCATGGCACAGAGCTCCGGCACCATCAAGAAGATCACCTTGGAGCTTGGCGGCAACGCCCCGTTCATCGTATTCGAGGATGCGGATGTGGACGCTGCAGTGGACGGCGCCGTCGCCTCCAAGTTCCGCAACGTCGGCCAAGCCTGTGTCGGCGCCAATCGCTTCTACGTGCACGACGGGATCTACGACCAGTTCGCGGAGAAGCTCGTGGCTCGCGTCTCGATGCTCCGCGTCGGTGACGGCGCGGAGCCAACCGTCTCGGTGGGTCCGCTCATCGACCTCAAGGCCGTCGAGAAGGTCGAGCGTCACATTGCCGACGCGGTGGAAAGGGGCGCGAGGCCGCTGGCGGGAGGCAAGCGTCACGAGCTCGGCGGGTCGTTCTTCCAGCCGACTGTTCTGGTTGACGTCGCCCGCGACTCGCTCATCTCGTTCGACGAGACCTTCGGACCTGTGGCTCCCCTGTTGAGGTTCAGCAGCGAGGAGGATCTGCTCGCCGCCGCGAACGCCACCGAATACGGCCTCGCCGCATACCTGTACAGCCGCGACATCGGGCGGATCTGGCGCATGGCGGAGGCGCTCGAAGTCGGAATGGTCGGCATCAACGTCGGACTCATGGCCAACGAAGCGGTCCCGTTCGGCGGGATCAAGCAGTCCGGGCTCGGCCGCGAGGGCGCGCGACAGGGAATCGACGAGTACCTCGAGGTCAAATACATCTGCATGGGCGGGATCTGAGGTCAATGCACCGAAGCAGCGCTTCCTGTGGCAGCGACTGGCGGCCGGATGCGCCTCAGAGAAAGCCGGACGTGAAGGGAGCCCCATGCGCGAAGCGGTGATCGTCGAGGCCATGCGGACGCCCGTAGGCCGACGCGGCGGCGCGTTGTCGAGCGTTCACCCGGTCGACCTCTCGGCGCACGTCCTCAACCATCTGCTGGAGAGGACGGGGCTGGAGCCCGACGCGATCGATGACGTGGTCTGGGGGTGTGTCACACAGCTCGGTGATCAGTCCGGGAACGTCGGGCGGTTCGCCGCGATCGCCGCGGGCTGGCCCGATCACATCCCCGGTGTGACGATCAACCGCGCCTGCGGCTCCAGCCAACAAGCCGCCGAGTTCGCTGCGATGGGGGTGATGTGCGGTCGCTACGACATCGTCATCGCCGGCGGGGTCGAGACTATGAGCCGCGTGCCGCTCGGCGCCGCGCGACAGGTCGGCTTCCCATACGGGCCCGCCATGTCGTCACGCTACCCGGACGCCACCTTCGAGCAGGGACCTGGCGCAGAGATGATGGCCAAGCGGTGGGAGTTGTCCCGCAGCCAGCTCGATGCGTTCGCACTGGAGTCCCACCACAAGGCGGCCGCCGCGACCGACGCCGGCGCGTTCGACGATCAGCTGGTTCCCCTCGACGGCGTCGCGCCCCTTCACGCCGACGAAGGCATCCGACGGGACACCTCGGCGGAGAAGCTCGCGGCACTCAAGCCCGCGTTCCAGGACGACGGCGTGGTCACGGCCGGCAATGCCTCGCAGATCTCCGATGGCGCGGCTGGGCTCGTGATCACCACTCCCGAGCACGCGCGGGAGCTCGGACTCGCTCCGATCGCCCGATTCCACACGGCGGTGGCTGTCGGCGGCGACCCGGTGTACGTCCTGACCGCCCCGATCCCCGCGACCGCGAAGTTGCTGTCCCGGAGCGGCGTGGCGCTCGACGACATCGGGGCCTACGAGGTCAATGAGGCGTTCGCCACCGTTCCGCTCGCCTGGCTCGCCGAGACCGGGGCCGACGAGAAGCGACTCAATCCACTGGGCGGAGCGATCGCCGTCGGACATCCGCTGGGCGCCTCCGGAGCGATCCTGATGACCCGACTCGTCCACCACATGCGTGCGCACGGCCTGCGCTACGGACTGCAGACCATGTGCGAGGCGGGCGGCACCGCCAACGCGACGCTGCTGGAGCTGGTCGATGAGGCCTAGGCGCAGATCCGTCCCACAGGACCGGCCGAACGTCATGCACCCTGAGCGCCGATGAACCTACGCGGCATATCCGCGCTCGTGACGGGAGGCGCCTCAGGCCTCGGGCTGGCCACGGCGAACGAGCTCGTGGCTCGCGGAGCCCGGGTCGTCGTCGTCGACCTCCCCACGTCCCCGGGCGCCGAGGCGGCGACGGGCCTGGCCGACGCCGGCGCCTTCGTTCCTGCGGACATCCTCGACGACGTGGCGTTCAGCGAAGCGCTCGACGCGGCCGAGGAACGGGGTCCCCTGCGCGCCGTCGTCCACTGCGCCGGACGTGGAGGAGACCGCCTTCGGATTCTCGACAAGGAGGGGAGGCCGGCTGACTTCGACACCTTCTTCGAGGTCGTACGGATCAACTTGCTGGGGACGTACAACGTCCTGCGGCTGTCCGCCGCGCGAATGGCAACCAATGACCCTCGAGATGGCGATCGGGGCGCCATCGTGCTGACCGCCTCGGTCGCCGCCTTCGATGGCCAGATCGGGCAGACCTCGTACACCGCGTCGAAGGCGGCAGTCCATGGGATCACGCTCGTCGCCGCGCGCGACCTCGCGAGCCGCCAGATCAGGGTGAACACGATCGCGCCGGGCACCTTCGACACTCCGATGCTCGCCCGCCTTCGCGATGACATCAGGGATGCCCTCGCGAGTGCCGTTCCGCATCCGAAGCGACTCGGGCTCCCGGAGGACTACGCGCACATGGCAGCTTCGCTGCTGGAGAACCCCTACGTCAACGGCGAGACGATTCGGCTCGACGGCGCCATCAGGATGCCACCGCGGTGACGCCGGCCGAACGACAGAGCGCGGAGGAGAGCGGTCCCGATGGACTTTGAGCTGACCTTTGAGCAGAAGGCGTTCCGTGAGTCGGTGCAGACCTTCGCGGAGCGAGAGCTTGCCAAGGGCGCTTTGGAGCGCGCGCACTCGAGCGACTATCCATGGGATGTCGCGAAGCGGCTCGGAGAGCTCGGTTTGATCGGCATCACCGTCGATGAGGCCGACGGCGGCGCCAGCGGGACGCTGATGGACGCCGTGATCGCGATCGAGCAGATCGCGGCTGCGTGTCCGCGCAGCGCCGACGTCATCCAAGCGGGCAACTTCGGAGCGCTGCGCGTGCTCGCCGAGTTCGGCGACGAGGATCAGAAGGCGCGGTACCTCAAGCCCCTGCTCCAAGGGGAAGGCCTGATCTCCCTTGCGATGACCGAGCCGGATGCCGGCTCGGCGATGACCGACCTCGCAACGACCGCCACCTCCGACGGCGACGGGTACCGCATCAATGGCAGCAAGGTCTTCACGACGCACAGCGGGCACGCGTCCGTGTTCCTGGTCTACGTGCGGTTCGGACCGGGACTTGACGGCATCGGGTCGGTGCTGGTCGAGCGGGAGACTGAGGGCTTCGCTCTCGGTGCTCCGTCGCGCTTCCTCAGCGGTGAGGACTGGAGCCCGTTGTTCTTCGACAATGCCTACGTGCCGAGCGAGAACGTGCTGCTGGGTCCGGGCGGCCTCAAGAAGCAGTTGAGCGGCTTCAACGTCGAGCGGATCGGCAACAGCGCCCGATCGCTCGCGGCGGGGCGCTTCGTGTACGAGCTGGCCCGGGAGCATGCGCTGACCCGACACCAGTTCGGCCGCCCACTTGCGGAGTTCCAAGGCCTTCAGTGGAAGTTCTCAGACATGAAGATCAAGCTCGACGCGGCGCAGCTGCTGCTGTATCGAGCGGCGGTCAACGCCGACAGGGGTCTTCCATCGCCGCAAGACACCGCGATTGCGAAGGTGATGTGCAACCGCGCGGGATTCGAGGTCGCCAACGACGCCTTGCAGGTCCTGGGCGGCATGGGCTACAGCGACGAGATGCTGGCCGAGTACTGCTTGCGACGTACCCGCGGATGGATGATCGCGGGCGGAACGATCGAAATGCTGCTCAACCGGATCGCCGAGTCGATCTTCGACCGTCGCTTCCCTCAGCGCGCGCAGTGATGTCGACGGATACCGCGCGGGAGGACCATCCCATCCGACCTGGGGATGAGGGCGAGGCGGGAGTGAACGACCGCGCTCGGAGGTTGTTCGACGCCCTCTTCGCTCCCAGGACCATTGCGCTGGTCGGCGCCTCGGGCGACGCCGGCAAGAACACCGCCCGACCGCAGCGGATGCTGCGCAAGCACGGCTTCACCGGGACGGTCCTGCCGATCAACCCGGCGCGTGACACCGTCCTCGGCGAGCCTGCCTACCCAACGCTTCTCGATGCGCCTGGTCAGATCGACCACGCCTTCATCATGGTGCCGGCCGGCGCCGTGCCGCGAGCGATCGAAGAGTGCGTCGAGCGCAAGGTGACGATCGCGACGATCTACACCGACGGCTTTGCGGAGGCGGGGCCGGAGGGTCGCCGCAGGCAGGAGGAGCTCGTCCAGGTCGCGCGCGCCGGCGGAGTGCGCCTGCTCGGTCCGAATTGCAGCGGCATCTACAGCACGACGCCGCGCTGCGGGCTCTCCGTGAACGCGGCGATCGAGCAGCTGGACATCAAGCCCGGCCCGCTTGCGATCATCTCGCAGTCCGGGAGCATGACCGGTGGCCTCGTTTCCCGCGGACTCGGTAGGGGTGTCGGCTTCTCCCGGATCGTCTCGATCGGAAACGAGGCAGATCTGAGCGTCGGGGAGCTGGTCGACCTGCTCGTCGACGACGACCAGACCGGCGCCGTGCTGCTGTTCATCGAAAGCATTCGCGACGCGCCGCGGCTGGCTCGCGCCGCGCGGCGCGCGGCGGACGCCGGGAAGCTCGTGATCGCCTACAAGCTCGGCCGATCGGAAGTGGGACGAGACCTGGCCGCATCGCACACCGGCGCGATGGTGGGCTCCGACGAAGCCGTCGACGCGTTCTTCCGCGCCAACTCGATCCTTGGCGTCGACAACCTGGAGACGCTGTTCGAGCTGCCCACGCTGCTTGCCTGGCAGCGGCCGTCCCTTCGCCACCGCGTCGCCGTGATGTCCACGACCGGTGGGGGAGCGGCCATGGTGGTCGACCGGCTGGGCATGGTGGACGTGGACGTCGTCCCTCCAAGCGATCGTGTCGTCGAGCGGCTTGCGGCGAAGGGGATCTCGATCGCGAAGGCGCGCTTGACCGATCTCACCCATGCCGGCACCCGCGCGGACGTCTACGGCCCGGTGCTCGACGAACTGCTCGCCTCCGATCACTGCGATCTCGTCGTCGCCATCGCCGGAAGCTCAGCCCAGTTCCAACCGGAGATCGCGGTCGAGCCCATCGTCAAGGCTGATCGTCACGGCAAACCGCTCGCGGTCTTCATCGCTCCGCATGCCGACGAGTCGCTGCAGCGCTTGGCCGAGGAGGGCATCGCCGGGTTCCGAACGCCGGAGTCATGCGTCGACGCGATCCGGGCATGGACCCATTGGAGGGCGCCGAGCGAGCCTGCGCCGCCGGACAGGACACGGCTCGACGAGGTCCGCAAGAGCCTCGCCTCCGCGCAGGGCAGGAGGCTCAACGAGCGCGACTCGAGCACGCTCCTGTCCGCTCTCGGCATCCCGTTTGCGCCGAGCGAGGTCATCAGCCGGCCGGACGAGCGAGTGACCCTCCGTTTCCCGGTTGTCGCCAAGGTGCTCTCCGCCGACGTTCCGCACAAGACCGACGCCGGAGGAGTGGTTCTCAACATCCCGGATGGACAGGCGCTCACCGCCGCCGCAGATACGATCCTGGAGCGCGTCCGCGCCAGCCACCCCGCCGCGCGCATCAACGGGATCTTCGTGCAGCAGATGGAAGCCGGGCTCGCTGAAGCCATACTGGGCTTTCGGCGCGATCCCCAGATCGGACCGGTGGTCGTCCTCGGCGTCGGGGGCGTGCTCGCCGAGATCTATCGCGACTTCGCGGTTCGGATGGCACCGGTCGGGCTCGACCAAGCGCAGGCGATGATCGACGAGGTGCGGGGCCTCGCCGTGCTGCAAGGGTTCCGCGGGCTTCAACCGGGCGACACCGCTGCGCTCGCCGAAGCCGTCGTCGCGATGTCGCAGCTCGCATGCGTGGACGGCGCCGAGGTCTCCGAAGCCGAGATCAACCCGCTGCTCGTTCGTGGCGCGGGGCAAGGCGTTGTCGGAGTGGACGGGCTCGTCGTCATGACAGAGCCTGGCGACTGACGTCGCGCCCCGCGGCGATCATGTTCCGCGGAACTCGGGAGGGCGCTTCTCCAGGAATGCGTACATCCCCTCCTTCTGATCCTGCGAGTCGAACAGCAGTTGAAACGCCTTGCGCTCCAAGAGCAGTGCGGTCTCCAGCGGGGCATCGGCTCCTGCGTCAACGACCTCGAGAATCGCTCGAACCGCCAGCGGCGGCATGTCGGCGATGCTCCCCGCCAGCTCCAGCGCCCGCGTCAACGCCGCGCCATCCGCGGTGACCTCTGACACAAGGCCCGACGCGTAGGCCTCCTCGGCAGTGATCTGCTCGCCGGTGAGCAGCAGCCGGAGTGCGCGGTACTTCCCGAGCGTGCGCAACATGCGCTGCGTCCCACCGGCGCCGGGCATCACGCCGACGCGGATCTCTGGTTGTCCGAATCGTGAGCTGTCGCCGGCGATGATCAGGTCGCAGCTCATTGCCAGCTCGCAACCGCCTCCCAGCGCGTAGCCCTCGACAGCCGCGATCACCGGTGTCTCACATCTTCGAATCGCTGTGAACATCCTGTCGGTGACCTGGATCGTGTGCTCCGTAGGCGTCAGCGCTGCCATCTCCGCAACGTCGGTGCCGGCGGCGAACACGTCCGGCCCTCCCGTGAGGACGATGACACGCGCTGCCGGCTGCACGTCGAGCTCGTCGATGATCTCGGCGATCCGGTCCTTGATCGCGAGATTGAGCGCGTTGCGGCGCGCCGGGCGATCAATCGTCAGGACGAAGACGCCGGGCCGCGCCTCCTCCATCCGGACGTCGTCGTCGTCGGGCTCGCTCATGTGGACGCCACTCCATACGATCCAGCCAGGCCGGCGCGATCGCCGGGGCTCGAGGTTCGGGTCATCGCGGCGTCGCGGTCGCTGCGTGCACGCTCGCGCCCGGCGCCGCCGATTCGCCTGGAGTGATCTCGACCGCGTATCCCTCGAGATCGGGTGACGCGGCGGGGTACCGCTCGAACACGAGCGGATCGTGGCCGGGGACGATGTTGCTCGGCGAGTCAACAAGCTCCCGCATCCTGTCGAACGCCCCGTACATGTCCGCGAGCGAGTGGACCACGCTGAACGGTCGATCGCTCTCCAGGTTCTCGTAGAAGTGTGCTGCGTCGGAGGCGAGCAGTATCACGCCGCTCCCGGTCTGCACTCGGACGACCTGCAGGCCGGGCGAGTGTCCCCCAACGGCATGCAGCGTGATGCCGGGAGCGACGCTCGACCGGCCGTCCACGAACCGCACTCGGCTGTCGAAGTTGAGGGCGACCAGTCCCAGGACGTCATCCGGCTCGACGAGCCGCTTGTACCCGTCGCGCCCCGCGTAGCGACCGGTCCAGAACGCCATCTCGCTCTCCTGCAGCCAGAACCGAGCGTTCGGGAATGCGCCGTAGTGCCCGACATGGTCGAAGTGCAGGTGCGTGAGGATCACATCTCTCTGCGAGGCGGCGTCCACACCCAGCGCCGCGAGCACCTCGATGGGGTTGCATGTCACCTCCTTCCCGGGACGGCGCGCCGCCGTCTCCGGCGTGAACCCGGCATCGACGACATATGCACGGCCGTCGTCGCCGACGATCGCCCAGACGTAGTACGTGAGTGCCTGGGGGCCATCGTGGGGGTCCCCCAAGTAGAAGTCCGCTGAGCGAGTTCCTCCGTGGCGGAGGCCGTAGCGGATCGCATACACCTTGTAGTCCATGGCCTTCTCTCTCAACACGCCTTCCGAGCCAGGACCGACACGTCCGGCAGGCTCTCGACGTTCCAGCACGTCTGCACCAGGTCGACCGCCCGCTCATGGCCAATGGAGACCTCCGCCTGAGCGATGAACTTCGCCTCGACGTCGCCGTCGGACATGGGGCACCGAGGACTGCCGATGCAATGCTCGATGCGCTTCTCAAGGCGACGGCGATCCTTGAGCTCGACGGTCATCTCGGTGGCGTCCCATTCCAGGGCAGGATCGGTCGTCATCTCGACCGCGGCCCGCAGCCGCTTGATCTCGGGATCCTTGACCACTTCGATCCTTCCCTGCTCGAGCTGGGCCTTGCCGTGGACCGCAGCCGCCGCGACCCAATGCTGCAGGCTGAACTTGGCTTCGAGCTCGTCAGCCGGGTCTGGCCGATCGCAGAACGTCGTGGCCAGGTCGCTGGCGGTGACATGGACACGATCGATCTCCGGCCCGACAAATCCGTGCTCGTCCTTCAGTTGCAACATCGCATCGATGCCGGGGTGGATGGCTATGTCTGTGGGAAAGGGCTTGTATGTGGTGGACGTGACCTCGTAGGTCGTGGTCAGGTCCTCGATCAGTGCCTCCAGGTTGGGCTTCCTGGAGAACATCCGGGCATATCCGTGCTTTCCTCCAAGGCTCCGAGGCGAGCTCGTGAACCCATCGGACGCGAGGACCGCCGCCCTCACGCCCGTCTGCGCCGCCTGCCCGAATATGAGCGCGGCGGTCATGGTGCCGTGTTCGGCCCTTGTGCCTGCTGCTCCGGAGGCTGCAATGCCGAGCGCCCAGGTCAGTCGTTCCCGGTCGAGGCCGAGGATCCTTCCTACGGCGAGCGCACTTGCGAGCCCGCAGACGATCCCGCCGATCGACCACCCGATGTCGGCCTCGGCAGGCTCCAAGGCGATGGCCTTCGTCAGGCGGCAGGCGACTTCCATGCCAGCCGAATACGCCGACAGGAAGTCCGCTCCAGAGACCGCGGTGCGCTCGGACGATGCGAGCAACGCAGCGGCGTGCACGACACCGGCATGCAGGTGCGCAGCCGAGTAGCTGTCGAAGAACGAATAGGCGGCACCGGCGAGCCCATTGATCAGCGGCGCATGGAGGAGGTCGGCCCGCGTGGCCTGACCGAACAGCGATGCCTGCGCGGGCCCGAAGAACTCGGAGAGGGTTGCGGTCGCGCGCGAGACGACGGGATGATTGCTCCCGCCGACCATGCAGCCCACCGAGTCGACGAAGGAGCGGGTGCATGCGTGGCGGACGGCCGCAGGCAGCTGCTCCGCGCGCAGATCGCTCACGAAGCCGACGATCTCTTGCGTCACCTGCTCGTCTGGGACGTCGTTCATCCGCGATCCGTCTGTCGAGATTGCGGGGGATGTGCGCCGAGCGGTTCGCCCATCGTCAGCGTGTCAACCGCCGAACGTGATGACGACCCTGCCGCGCAGGCCGCGCCTCTGCGCCATGCGATACGCGTCCGGGGCCTCGGAGAACGGAAAGACACCGTCGCGGGCAACCCGCGGAGTGAGGCATCCCTCGTCCAGGAGCCGACCGATCCGGGCGATCTTGTCGTGATCCTCCATACCGCTTGTGACCTGGACATAGCTGATCTTCAGACGCGGGTCATCGATCTCGTAAGCGCGACGGACCGAGACGACTCCGCCTCCGTCCCGTACAAGTGGAGAGATCCGCTGTCCGATGAGGGCGCAGTCGATGACGCCGTCAACGCCCTCCGGGCAGGCGGCGCGAAGCGCTTCCTCCAGGCCGTCGTCACGGGGCAGGATGGTCTCGAGGCCCAGGCCGGTGAGGAAGTCGCGGTCGGCCTCGCCGGCGTTCCCCAGCACATTGAGGCCGTCCAGAAGCGCGAGCTCGATCGACAGGCTGCCCAGCATCCCGGCCGCACCCGTGATCAGGATGGTGTGTCCGGCTCGAAGGCCCAGTAGTTCGAGACACAGCATCCCGGTCAGCGCGTTCATGGGGACCGTCGCAGCCGCGATGAGGTCGGTGCCTTCCTGGAGCGGCGCGACGGACACCGCAGGTACCGAGATCAGCTCGGCGTGTGCGCCGCCACTGGGTCGGCGGGGGTTCACAACGCCGATCACCGGCTGCCCGACGGCCAAGGAGGACACGCCCTCGCCGACCGAAACGACACGGCCTGAGAAGTCCATGCCTGCGGTGTACGGCGGGGAGAGATCCTTCATCAGCTGCGCGCGCGCCCCACCGAGGTTCGCCAGGTCCGTGGGATTGACGGTGGAGGCCGTCACCGCGACGACGACCTCACGTTCGCCGGGGAGCGGGTCAGGCTTCTCGGTGATCTGCAGCTTGTCGGGACCGCCGAATTCCTCGAACGTGACGGCCTTCATGAGGATCCCTCCGCAGGACTTCTCGCTCTGCCACTCGCCAAGAGCCGTTCCCTCCCGTCACGCCGATGCGATCGCGGCCGGCACCGCCTGCCTTGACGCAGAATACCGTGGTCCGCCATCGTATACCGAATTGCGGGACTTGGGCGTCAAGGTGGCGTGGGCGTGGGAGACGGAATGCGTAGGCTTTCGCTCTCGCCGCTGACCGTGCTCCCATGTTCGCCGCTCGAGCAGGTCGACGCTGCGCTCGATGCCGGATTCGACGCCGTTGGTCTGCGGCTGGTGCCGGTCCTGGCGACCGACGTCGATGTCACGTCGGATGTGAAGCTCCAGTGTGCGCTCGAACGGCGCCTTGCAGCGACGAAGCTGCCGGTCCTGGACATCGAGGTGGTCCGCGTCGATCCGGACCTCGATGTGGCGGGCGTTACCCCGTTGCTCGAGTTCGCCGGCCGGCTCCGAGCGCGCTGGCTCGCCGCTACCTCGGTCGCCCGCGCGCACTATCGGGAAGAGCAGGAGCCGGCGGTCGTGCGGCGCCTTGCCGAGCTGTGCGAGGCGGCCGCCCGCTACGGCATGGGTGTCATGCTCGAGTTCATGCCCTCCCGCGGCATCGGCACGCTGGAGCATGCCGTGCGCGTCGTGTCCGCTGTCGAGCAGCCCAATCTCGGCATCACCGTAGATGCGCTTCACTTCTACCGCTCAGGCGCAACGCCGGGCGCCCTGGCGGATGTCGATCCGAATCTGCTGGCGTGCGTGCAGCTTTGCGACGGTCCGACGACGGCTCCAAAGGACCTTGCGGAGGAAGCGCGATATGACCGCCTGTACCCCGGGGAGGGGGAGTTTGCGCTCACCGACCTGATGTCGGCGGTGCCGCACGACCTTCCGGTGAGTGTCGAGGCGCCATCTCGGTCGCGTGCACATCTCTCGTTGTCCGATCGTGCGAGAGAGAGCGCCCGCGCGGCGCGCCGGGTGCTCGCCGCTGTCGATTGAGGGTCACGGCGCGCGGCGATCCTCCAGCCCCCACCGTTCGTGGAACGCGTCACGGCCGGAGTTGGCGAGCAGTTCGACCCGCAGTCCGCTGTGCCGGCCGCGGTGATAGGCGAACAGGGCACCGGCGACGGTCCCGTCGTACTCCAGCGGCAGGCCCGCGTCCGCCAGGCGCTCGCGCTCGCTCTCGATGTCCAACCGATCGGTCCAATAGCCGATGTGATCGAGCCTCGGACCATCCACGGCCTCCCATGGACTGCCGGCCGGGCCCTCGATCAACTCCAGATAGGGCGGTCCCTGCTTCGCGTAGACGGCGCGGAGCGACCAGCCGCCGAGCTCACGCGCAAGAGGCTCGCCCCACTCGAGCCCGAGCGCCGCCGCGAGCTCCTCTTGGGCTGCCTCGAGATCGTTGACGAGCACGCCAACGTGGAAATACGGATGCGTGATAGGTCCTGACTCTGTCATTGCCCCCAGAGGCGCGCCGCCTCGTACCTCCCGTCGGTTGATCTTCGTCCTCTTGCATCGGCGTGTCCGCGAGGAGCGTCGCGCGACTCGCGTGAGGTGCGTCCCGCGGCGTCGCGCATGAGCGCGATCAACTGGGTTTGCCGGCGACGCGCGCCTCCTCCGCAACCCTGCGCGCGTCCCACTCGGCACCCGCTTCGAGGTACTCCCACAGCAGGTCCGTGCGGTCCCGTTGCGACCAGGCAGCCTCCGGCGGCCGCGTGTCCGTGACCTCCGTGCGCGTCACCTCGTCCATGACCACCACGCGCGACTTGATCCTCCACTCTCCATCCGCGCAGGGAACGAGCTTGTCGAGGAAGCGGTTGCGCGTGGTGAGCAGCAGTTGCCTCCCCGAGCTCTCAGGCTCGCGATGACGCGCGAATGCCAAGCAGTAGGACTCGGCCAGCACGGCATCTGCCGAGACGACGTCGACGATCACATTGGTGATCAGGTGCATCACTGCATCCAAGTCGGGATGCCGGCGTTGCATGTCGGCGATCAGACCGTCGATGTCCCCCTGGTAGCGCCCGTGGTTGTCGAACGCGTCCGGGCAGTAGCAGTCTCGGACACCATCCCAATCGCAGCGATCCACGGCGCGTGCGTAACGGTTCAGGCGCTCCGTCACGATCATGGTGATCTGGGAACGCTCTACCAGCCCAGCTGTCTGCGCCGCCACTGTAGCCTCCTCGCTCTTGCATACCCTTGCATGCAGACTTCAGAATAGTGCGTCCGGCCCCGGCGTGCACGTCGGAGAGCGACTCGCGCTCGGCGGCCGAAGCGGCTTGCGGTTGGAGCCGGAAGGAGACCGCGGCACGCGGTCTCGCAGCTCCCTTGTACTAGCCGCGCGCAGGCGCGGCCGTGCCGTCGGCCGGGCGCACGTCGCCGACGAACTTCGCGAGCCTGAGCTCGCGAGCCGCCTTGAGGTGCGCCTCCGCCAACGCGTAGGCCTTCTCCGCGTCGCGACTGGCGATCGCCTCGAAGAGCGCTCGATGCTCAACCATGGCCTGCTCCCAGCGGCCCGGCGTGGTAAGCGTCGTCTCCGGATAGCGCCAGCGATTGACCAAGCGCTCCAGAAGCTCCAACAACGACTGACTGTGGCTGGCTCGCCAGACCGCCTCATGAAACTGCGTGTTCGCCGCCACGAGCTCGCTGGCCGCGTCGGGCAGCGCCTTCTCGCCGGCCTGCAGAGCGGCCTTCAGCTGCCAGAGGTCCACATCGGTGCGCCGCTCTGCTGCGAACTTGGCCGCAGCCGCCTCGAGCAGAAGGCGCGCGTCGTACATGTCGAGCGTCTCCTCGATGGTCCGCTGCCGTACGACCATTCCCGTCGCGGTCCGCCTCACCAACCCATCCTGCTCGAGCCGCTGCAGCGCCTCACGAACCGGGGTCCGGCTCACGCCACACCACTCGGCGACGCTCGCCTCACGGAGGACCTCGCCCGGGGCGAGGGTACCGTCCATGATCGCGCGCTGGACGTACTCGTACACGGTCGCGGCATGGGTCAAACCGACGGCACGTCGAGGACCCGTGTCCTGGTCGGCCTTGGCCCGCTCCCTGCGCCGTGACGTGTCCCTAGGCATCGATTCGTCCCCTGGCACGAACACCGGTCTACAAGGGCATGCCGGTGTAGACAGCGGAATGATATCCGAGCCGACCGCCCAGCGCAAACCGCGCCCGAGCCGCCAGCCACTGGGAAGCGTCGGCATATCTGTATGCGCTAGTATGCGTGTACCCGGCGCGCGCGCGTGGTGCCGCTCTTGTCACCAACGGGCGTGGACGACTCGAGTGCGCCCGCCAGATCAGCGAAGGACCTCTTGACGACTCCAGGCTCTTCCGCCACCGGCGATCTCGATCCGTGGCCGGTCCATGTCGGCGAACCTCGCCTCGCCGGGAAGGTGGCACTGGTGTCAGGAGCTGGACGCGGCATCGGCTACAGCTGTGCGGTGCGCATGGCCCTCGAGGGTGCTGCGGTCGTGGCTCTTGACGTCGCCGGCGCCGAAGCGGTCGCCGAGCAGATCACGGCGCGCGGTCAGCGCGCGACCTCGGTGACCGGCAGCGTCGCGGATCGCGAGACGTGGGAAGCCGGCGTGCAGAGCGCGCGCGATGCCTTCGGGCGCATCGACTCCCTGGTGAATGTCGCAGCTGTGTCGCTGCCATTGCGGGAGCGCGAGGACACGCTGCTCTCACTCACTGAGGAGGACCTCGATTGGCTGTTCAGCGTCAACTTCCGAGGGCCGGTTCTAGGGATGCAAGCCGTGATGCCCTTCATGCTCGAACAGGGTTCTGGGTCGATCATCAACTTCCTCTCCGGTGCGGCCAACCGCGGCATCCCCAATCACGCCGGCTACTCAGCGACAAAGGGCGCGCTTCAGTCTCTGACCCGTCAGGTTGCGGTCGAGTACTCGCCGCGGGGCGTCCGATTCAACGCAATCGCGCCGGGCCCGATCAAGACCGCAATGAGCGCGAGAACGCCAAGGCACATTCAAGAAGAGATCGAGGCCGCGATCCCGCTGCGACGAGTCGGCCTTCCTGAGGACTGCGCGTCCGTCGCCGTGTTCCTGGCCTCGGACGAGTCGTCGTTCATGACTGGCGCAATCGTGCCTGTCGACGGTGGGAACTCAGCGAGGTAGCACCACGTCGGGCAAGCCTGGACGCCGTCAGTGCTGATCCTCGATGATGGTCAGCGCGTCGGAGCGCTGGATGTGCCCGCGCCACAGTGTCTGCGCGATCTTGTCGGGGTCGTGGCCACCGCGGCCGATCGGACCGACGACGACGGTGTGCTGGACGTACACGCCTTCGGGGGCGAGCGCGTCGTGCAGCATCTTGTAGTACAGCGCCTGGGCTGCGTTGACGATGCCGATCGTCGCCCTTGTGGCGCGGGGACGAATGACCGCGCTCCCCGTCGTGAACATCAGAGAGCCGTGGCGCGCGTCCCGCATCGCCGGCAGGACGGAGCCGACCGCGGCGGCACTGCCGAGCAGGCCGAGCTCCAGTGCGGCGTCGAGATCCTCAGCGGTCATGTCGGTCACTGGCTTGATCGTGTCGGCAGCAGGCAGCGGGCTGTAGCAGAGCACGACGACCGGACCGAGTTCCGTCCGAAGTGCTTCCAGCGCGGAGCGCACCTCGTCGGGCCGTCGCGCGTCGGCGGCGGCGGCCATCACGACGATCCCGGCTGTGCGCAGGTCGTCCGCCATCGCATCAAGTCGGTCGCGGCTGCGTGCTACGAGTCCGATCGAGTATCCCTCGCGGCCGAAGCGGCGCGCCGTTGCAGCGCCGACGCCAGGCCCGGCTCCCACGACGACTGCTGCGCCTGACTTGGTCATGCGGCCGACGGGCGGTCGTGCCCTCGTCGTGGTCGACTCCTTGGCGCGCGTGGTCCCAACGCGGCCTCGGTCCGTCTACTCGCGGGCCGCGGGAGCCTGGAGGGCACGGGCCGCCAGTACGTACCCTTCGAGCCCGAAGAGGGCGGCGAGCTGGAAGATCTCAAGGATCTCCTCGCGTGTGGCGCCATGGCCGAGCGCATTCCTGATGTGGAGGCGGAGACCCGGCTGATACTCGTGCGCCACTGTGCAGTCGATCCCGATGCAGATGAACTCGCGCTCTTTCGCGCTCAGCGTGCCGTTCTTCCAAGACTCGGTGGTGATGTTGTTCAGGGCTCTGAAGTAGCCGGGCATCAGCCGGGCCAACCCGTCTCGGTCGGGGTTCCAGAACCCGCGAGCCGCGATGAACTCTTCCTTCGCTGCTTCGAACTCAGCGTCGAAGCGGACGGGCTCGTCGATCCCCGCCGCCTGAAGCTCCTCCTCGAGGATCGGCACCGAGGAGTAGAGCGCGTGATTGGCCAACCCCACGATGGAGATGAGGACATCGACGATGTCCTCATCGCTGGCGCCCGCCCGTCGTGCGCGATCGATGTGGCGCTCGAGGGCCTCCACATGGAGCGCCGCGGCTGACGCGTGCATCGCGAGGAGGAGCAGCTCCTTCATCCGCGCCGACAGGTGCTCACCTTCCATGACCGTCCGCCAGAACTCCGATGCGGCGGTGAACGACGTCGGCGACGTGCTGCGCAGAGCGTCCACGACCCCAGCGTCTGAGATGACTGCCTCCAGCGAAGCAAGATCATGGTTGGTGGACGCGGAGCTCATGTCGTCGATGGCCTTCTCACGCAACGCTCTTCCTGACGATTCGACTCATTTCACGACCGGGCGGCCTCTGGCGTCGACCGGGCGCTCGCAGCGCTGGCGCCGTCGCGCGACGGTAGCCCCGATATCCGCCGGCCTGGCGCCGTAGTGATGCTCGCGGGGGCGGGACCCGAAACCTGCGGCACCGTCGTGTGCCAACTGCGGGCGCGCGTTTGACAGACATCGCGGGCGTGCGATAGCGTGAAGTATACCCACGTATACGGATGTGTCAACGGCCGGGAGACGGGGAGAAGGGCATGAGCTCGCTGACGGACCAGGTCGTGTTCGATCCGACGGACATCGCGACCCACGAGGATCCGTATCCCGCCTACGGCCAGCTGCGGGATCGCGCGCCCGTCTACTACAACGAGATGCTCGACCTCTGGGCCCTGTCGCGCCACGCCGACGTCCTGGCCGCGGAGCGTGACTGGCAGACGTTCACGAGCCGGTACGACGTCGACATCGACCGCATGTGCAACCAGTACGGCGACGGCGTGCCGCCGCTCGGGTTCTTCCTGGGCTATGACCCTCCCCGCCACACGGAAGTCCGCAAGGTCCTCCAGCCGACATTCGATCCGCGTGGGATCAGGCAGCTCGAATCGATCGTTCGCGAGAAGTGCGAGGCGCTCGCCGAGCAGTTCATCCACGAGGGCTCCGTCGAGGTCGTGCAGACGTTCGCCATCCCGTTGGCTGACCTGGTGTTCGCCGAAGTCCTAGGGTTCCCCCGCTCCGAGCATCAGCGGCTGTCGCAGCTGCTCCGTTTGGCGGCCCAGCGCGATCTCACGCTGCCGGCTCCGTTCATCTCTGAAGAGAGCGTTCAGGCAGGGGACGAGCTGCGCGAGGCGATGGCGGAGATCGTTGCCGAGCGGCGCGAGTCCGAGCCGCGCGACGACCTGATCGGCAGGCTCCTGGCCGCTCGGATCGAGGGCAAGCCGATGCCCGAGGATGAAGTCGTCGGGACAGTCTTCTTCCTGTTCGCAGCCGCCACCGAGGAGGTCACAGGACTGATCGCCACCGCGCTGCGCCTCCTCGCCGATTACCCGCAGCAGCGGGCTGCTCTGGTCGAGGATCCCAGCCTGATCCCGCCGGCGATCGAGGAGATCCTCCGCTATGACACCGTCATCCACCACCTCGTCAAGACCACGACCCGTGAGGTGGAGTTCCACTCGCAAACGATTCCCGAGGGCGCGCGGGTGCTCCTCCTCTACGGCTCGGCGAACCGCGACGACCGTGTCTTCGACGATCCCGATCGCTTCGACATCTCACGACGGCCTTCGCGACTGCTCTCGTTCGGTGGCGGCATCCACCGTTGCCTCGGCGCGCCGTTGGCTCGACTGGAAGGTCGCGTGGCGCTCGAGATGCTTCTGCCGAGGCTGCCTGACTATCGCATCGACGGGCCGATCGCCTGGAACCACCGTGTCAACCTGCACATCCCAGAGCGCCTCGCTCTCGCGTGGGGGTGACCTTCGACCCGCTTTCCGCCCGCTGGGTCATGGCTGAAGCAACACCTTGATCGCCTCGCCCCGGTCCATCGCGCGGTAGCCGACGGCGGCCTCCTCGAGCGGCAGCCGGACGTCGAAGACCTTGCCCGGGTCGATCTGACCGGTCCAGATCAGCTCGATCAGCTCGGGCAGGAAGCGGCGCACCGGGGCGGGCCCTCCGTGGAGATGCGCATGGCTCCAGAACAGGTCCATGCCGTCGATGGCAACGCCGTGAGCGACGCCGACAAAGCCGACGTGGCCGCCAGGACGGACTGAGTGGATCGCCTGCATCATCGACTCCTGTGTGCCAACGGCTTCCACCACCGAGTGCGGCCCGAGTCCGTCCGTGAGCTCCTTGATCGCGGCGGCGCCGGCGTCGCCGCGCTCCTCCACCATGTCCGTCGCGCCGAACTCGCGCGCCAGGCGCTGTCGTGACTCGCCGACACTCGTGGCGATGATCCGCTCGGCTCCGAGGTGCTTGGCTGCGAGCACGGCGAGCAAGCCGACTGCGCCGTCACCGATGACGGCAATCGTCTTGCCCGGCCCGGCCTCGGCGGCTACGGCAGCGAACCAGCCGGTGCCCAGCACGTCGGAAGCGGCGAGCAGGCTCGGGACAAGAGCGTCGGGGGGAGTCTCAGGCGTCGCGACGAGCGTGCCATCGGCGAGCGGCACGCGCAGCAGGTCAGCCTGGGCGCCGAGGGCGCCCATCGGTACGCGGTTGACGCACGCGCTCTGGTACCCGGTCCGGCACATCTCGCAGGTGTTGTCGCTGGCCCAGAACGAACCGACCACGAACTGGCCCGGCTTGATCGTCTGGACCCCCGCACCGACCTCCTCGACGATCCCGACGTACTCGTGGCCCATCGGTGCTGGCCACTCGAGGTGCTCGATCCCTCGGTAGGGCCAGAGGTCTGAGCCGCACACACAAGCGGCCGAGAGGCGGATGATCGCGTCCTTCGGCTCGATGATCCGCGGGGCTTCGCGCTCCTCGACGCGTACGTCACGCGGTCCGTGCATCACCGCTCCACGCACGGGAGTCTCCTTGCGCGTCGGGGGACGGACCAGGACCCGAGGCGACGCGCGAGCCGGCGACTCAGTTGTTGAAGATCGAGGTGCAAGTCGGCAGCAGGCTCGCGGACGACAGTGAATCGATCTGCTGCAGCAAGTCGAACAGCTCGCGCGCGTCAGACTCGGCGTGGGTGTCGGCGGTGCATTCTCGGAACTTGCCCCACAACTGCTCCCGTGTGAGCGGGTCGTTCGCATGGCCGGGGATCGTGGAGATGGGGCCGCTCTCGAGGGTTTCCCCACCGCGGAGCGTCATCGTGACCGATTCGGTGGGCGAGAAGACCGGATCCCGCTCGTCGTACTCATCGACCGGGATGAGCTTCACCTTCGGGAAGAACGCCTGGATGTCCTCGCGCTGGACGACCTCGTCGGCAAGCTCCGGTACGCCCATCTTTCCCAGCAGCACCGCGGCGGCGATCCCGTACTGACCGCTGAACTCCGCCTCCCAGCGCGTCTGCGGCCGGTCGTAGACGAGGCAGGTCACCTGTCCCCGGCCCATGCGAACCTCGACGGACTCAACGTCATCCGGATCGACATCGCGACCGGCGAGCATCTGCACCGTCCCATTGAACGACCGGTGCAGGAAGTAGCACGTCGGGTGAAGCTTGATCAGCAGCTTGTGCCTCGGCAGGTACCACTCCTTGCCGAGCTTCGACCCGGACGTCAGGTCGGGCGTGCCGTCGGTCGAATACGCCATGAGATATCCCTGCGGGTTCTCGACGGCGTCGGGTCCGGCCGACATCCCAGCGGCTGCGAGCCGAGCGGCTTCCAGCCCACCGCGGGCCGCCATCCCCGCGTGGTAGCCCTTCATCATCGACCCGAAGTTCGAGAACAGGCCACCGGCGTAGCTGCCGGCGATCGCGACGGCCGTGGCCGCCCGTTCTGCAGACAGGCGACGCAGCACAGCTCCCGCCGCGGCCGCGGCCATCACACCGAAGACGGAGGTCGGGTGCCAGCCCTTCCCGTGGTAGTTGCGGTCGCGCCGCCACAGCTCGCACCACACCTCGTAGCCGGCAACGTATGCAGTGACCATCTCCGTGCCGTCGGAACCCAGCACCTCGGCCTCGGCGAGGATCGCGGGAACGAGGACGGCGCTCGGATGTCCGGACATCGACTGATCGTCGTAGTCCAGCGAGTGTGCGATGGCGCCCGCCAGCAACGCGGCCTCAGGTGCCGCGACGCGACGTGACGACAGGCAGGCCCGAGCCTCGGCGGCACGCGCCGGCTCCACGAGCGTGCTGCGGACGATCTCGGTGACCGGCTGATCAATGCCGACCATGATCACGCCAACCGTGTCCGTGAAGGCGTCGCGAACCATCGGCAGGACCTCAGGCGGGAGATCCTCGTACGTGACGTCGGCGAGGAATCGCCCGATCTCAGCGGTGAGCGACCCCACGCGTGTCTTGTCTTCGATCACGTGCCCCTTCTCTACGATCACGAGCCGTCGCCCGGTGCGTTCTGGCAGCGGCGGCCGGTCAGCGCGGCGCACGTCCGCCAGCCGGGGAGCAGCTCCTCGGTTCCAATTCTCGCTCGCGCGTATACTAACGCATACGACGCATCGGCGGCTGGGACCAAGGAGGAGAGAGTCATGCATGACTTCAGGGACAAGGTCGCCTTCGTCACCGGTGCGGGGTCGGGACTGGGATTGGCGACCGCGCGCGCGTTTGCCGGAGCGGGCGCAAGCGTCGCCTTGGCCGATATCGACGCGGAGAGCGTCAACGATGCGGCCATGTCGATTCGAGCTGACGGCGGCGAGGCGATGGCCTTGGCCTTCGACGTGGCGGTCGAGCAAGACGTTGGGCACGCAGTCCAGGAGACGGTGGACACCTACGGCAGGATCGACGCTGCCTTCAACAACGCCGGCCTTCAGTACCCGCCGGCTGAGACCGCTGATGCCTCTGGCGAGCATTTCGACCGCGTCATTGCCGTGAACCTGCGTGGCATGTGGAGCTGCATGAAGTACGAGTTGCAGCACATGCGCAGACAGGGTGCTGGGGCGATCGTGAACTGTTCGTCAGTGTGTGGCCTAATCGGGATTCCTGGGCGTGCCGACTACCACGCATCCAAACATGGTGTCATTGGCATGACGCGGACCGCGGCCCTCGAATATGCAGCGCAGGGCGTCAGGATCAACGCGGTGTGCCCAGGGACGATCGACACGCCGATGGTCCGGAGGATCCTCGACACGGAGCAAGGCGCGATGGAAGGCATTCTCCGAAATCAGCCGATCGGTCGGCTTGGGCAGCCGGAGGAGGTGGCGGAGGCGGTGCTGTGGCTCTGCGGCCCCGGCTCGAGCTTCGTCATCGGCCACCCGTTGGCTGTTGATGGCGGCTGGACGGCGCAGTAGCACGGTGCCGAAGAGCGGGGCGAAGTGACGTGCCTGCGACCTACAGGGTGCATGCCCTCCGTCTTGGGACGATCACGACCGACAGCAGCGACACGCTCTACGGCGCGCCAAGAGGGCGGATGGTGGAGATCCCCGTCACGTGCGCGGCGATCGAGGGCGCCGGCCGCCGGATGCTTGTCGACACCGGGCTGAGCGATCCGGACCGCTGGTCAGGGACATCCCGACACGAGCTTCGAGCGAGCGAGACGATCGATGCCGCCTTCAGCGAACTGGGGTGGAAGTTCAGCGACATAGACACGGTCATCCACACTCACCTGCACTATGACCACTGTGGGAACAACCTGAGGTTCCCGCACGCGCAGTTCTACGTCTCCCGGGTTGAGTGGGAGTTCGCCTGTGCACCGCCCAAGGCGGCCGAGCGGCTATACGCCCAGCGCTGGACCGGGTCGGGGCTGACCGCCGAGCGGTACAGCCTCATCGACCGTGACGACCATGACCTGCTCGACGGTCTTCGCATCGTGCAGACGCCAGGGCACTCGCCCGGCCATCAGTCCGTCCTGGTCAACACGGATGAGGGTTTGTTGTGCGTCGCGGGCGACGCGGCCTACGTGATGGAGAACCTCACCTCCTTGACGCCGATGGGCAACTTCGCGTCCGCAGCCGATGCGATCGCGTCGATCCGGGTGATCCGCGCCCGCGCAGACCGCATCCTCATGACCCACGATCCGGCGGTCACCGCCTTCCAGGATCGCGACTTCCCGCGCGTATTGCCAACGGGCACGGAGTCCGGTGACGCCCGCGGGGCGTAGCGGTGGCAGGATGAGCGTGTTGCGGTCCGGGTCGGCGAAGATCAACGATGGAGGAGGTCGGCGGGCCCTTCCGAGAGGCGGACCGCGGAGCCCAGCCCGAGATTGAACGCTCCCTTCGCGTCGCCCGGCCGCGCTGATCCGATCGCGCCGCCGCGGACGGCGAGGCGCAGAAGGTCCAGCGGGGCCGCGCACGACCCGGCCCCAGTCGCTGAGCAGCAGCGTGCGAGCCGTGTCGGACGTCGCGCGCCCCGAGCCCTGCGGTCAATCTCGGCTGGACCGGCGTTTGCAGGGGCATGACCGACACCACCTCGCAGCGGCTCGTCGCGGGACCGACTTCCTCACCGTCCCGACCGGACTTCGACCGGGCCGCGTTCTGATGTGGCTGCGTGCTCGGGCTGCCGCTCTCAGCGCTGGCGAACGATGCCCGCCGCCAGAACGGGATGTCGTCAGGTCCCGGGCGCCAGATGCGCGGGCAGCGCAGCGGCGCGATCGGCACCTGCTCCTCCCTCAGCGGACTCGTCGGCCTCTCCGGCCGCGCCTCTTGGGCGCCCGGACGAGATCGCCGCCGCCGTGCTGGGGCTGTGCAGCGCCGGCGCGAGCTCGTGCACGGTGTCGCGCTTCCCGCGGACGGTGGTTACACCGCGCAGTGAGCTGGGCCGAGCGCACGTCGGCGCGCGGAGCCGGACGCATGGTCGCCCCCTAAGCCAATTGATGCCAGACCACATCCGGGGATCACGTGCGAAATTCGCGCGGTTGTGATACAGCTTTCGCCAGAGACAAACCAAGACGCGCAAATACCGCCGCGCATCGACCGGACAGGATGGAGTCGGGTTCGAAGCGCGGCGGTGCGCTGCGGCGTGGGGGCCCCGAGCGCGGCGTAGTTGTTCTCCAGAGGAGGAGGAGGTCTGATCATGGGCTCGGAGATGAACCGCAGGGCGATGATCGGACGGTCGCTGTCTGCGGTCGCCCTGATGAGCATGCCGTTCCCGGCGCTGGCGCAGGGGGCCGGGAAGACCGTCGAGGCGAGGACCCGCTACGGGAAGGTGCGGGGCAAGCGCGAGGACGGCATCATGAAGTTCCTCGGTATTCCGTACGCCGCGCCGCCGGTGGGCGCCCTGCGGTTCAAGGCCCCCAAGCCGCCCACGCCCTGGTCAGGCGTGCGCGACGCGGTGAGCTTCCCCAACCCCGCCTTCCAGGTGCCGGGCAACGAGATGGGCCCCACGGGCAACGGCCGCATGCCGGCGCCCTCAGAGGACTGCCTCTATCTGAACATCTGGACACCCGCCGCCGACTGCAAGCGCCGTCCGGTCATGTTCTACAACCACGGCGGCGGCTACATGATCGGATCCGGCTCCGCCACGATCCAGGACGGCACGAATCTGGCGCGGCTGTACGACGTGGTGGTTGTCGAGTCCAACCACCGGCTGGGCCTGCTGGGCTATCTGTTCCTGGGCGATCTTGCGGGCGGGGACTACGCCGCCAACCAGGGCATGCTGGACATCCTCGCGGCGCTGCGATGGACCAGCGAGAACATCGAGAGCTTCGGTGGCGACCCCGACAACATCATGGTCTGGGGCGAGAGCGGCGGCGGCGCCAAGACCGCGGCGATCTACACCATGCCGGACGCCGCGCCGCTGTTCCACAAGGCCTCGATCGAGAGCGCCGCGCCACTGCGCTTCCCGACCCGGGAAGGCGCCACGGCGCGCGCCGAGCGCACCCTCCAGCTCCTGGGATTGACGGCGGCCGACGTCGCCAAGCTGCACGAGATCCCGGCCGGGCGGCTGCTCGAGATACAGGAGTCGGAGGCCTCGCGGGGCGTCGCGCCCTGGGGGGATCCCGACCCGCTCCCCGGCTTCGGCGCCTTCGTGGACGGCACGATCATCCCACAGCACCCCTTCGCCGATGGCGTCGCGTCCTTCTCGGCCGACAAGCCGCTGATGTGCGGGACCACCCGCGATGAGACGGTGTTCTTCAGCCTCTTCGGGCCGCCCGACATCTTCAGCATCGACGAGGCCGGCCTGCGCAGGGAGCTGAGCAGCACCTATCAGGGCGCCGAGCTCGACGAGATCATCGCGACGTTCCGCAGGACGCGTCCCGATGCCTCACCCGCACAGCTGTACTTCGCGATCACCACCTCGCCGATCTGGCGCGACGCGATCAAGATCGCGGAAGCCAAGGTGGCGCAGCGCGCCGCGCCGGTGTTCATGTACCAGCTCGCCTACCAGAGCCCGACGCTGGTGCCAGGCACGAACTTCCCCATCGGCTCGCCGCACGCGGCGGACATCCCGATCAAGTTCGCCAACACGGACAAGGGCCTCGACTTCTTCCTGTACGCCGATCAGTCGCCGGGGCGGTTGGCGACCGCGCGGCACATGAGCGGGCTGTGGGCGGGCTTCGCTCGCAAGGGCCGCCCCTACGCCAAGGACGTGCCGAAGTGGCCGGCGTACTCGCTGGAGCGGCGCGCCACGATGTGGATCGACGCCGAGTGCACCATCGTCAACGATCCGGACAGGGACGAGAGGCTGTTCTGGGAGAGCCGCCGTTGAGCCTACGACGGCCCGGTGATCGCGATCGGAGCCGCGTGCGGCGGCTCCGAATCCCGAACCACGACATGACGAGTCCCGCCGACCGTGCGCATGGACGAGGAGTGTGCGCTACGCATCACGCGTGCTGACCTACGACCGATTCGCCCGCGAGGACGTCGTGGTGGAGGGCGTCGAGATCCCGGCGGGCGCGACCGTCGTGATCGACGTCAGGTCCGCTCACCGCGACGATGCGGTCGTCACCGAGCCCGAGCGCTTCAGCATCACGCGGACCGGCGAGCGCGGCCCGCTGACGTTCGGCGGCGGCGCGCGTGCCTGCGTCGGTCTCAACATGGAACGCTTCGCCGACCTCACGTTCCAGGGCGTCCGTCGCCTGCCCGTGACGCTCGCGGCGTAGAGTCAGGGTCATGTCGCAGCGAAGCGGACGTGTGCGTCCATGAGCGGCACGCGTCCGTCGATGTTGCCTGAGGAACGACGACGGCTGATCGCCGAGCGGCTGCGTCGCAACGGGAGCGTGTCCGTGGCCGCGCTGGAGGCCGAGCTTCACATCTCGCCGATGACCGCGCGGCGCGATCTGGACGAGCTCGAGCGACGAGGGGTGGCGCGTCGCACTCACGGCGGCGCGGTCCTGCCGGGCCTGTCACGCGATGAGGACTCCTTCCTGCAGCGCCTGGAGGTCGCGGTCGACGCCAAGGAGCGCCTTGCGGAGGAGGCGCTCAAGCTCATCGAGCCCGGCGAGGCGGTGTTCGTCGACAGCTCGACGACCGCGTACGTCGCGGCCCGCCGGATCGTGAGGGAGAACCACAGGTGCACGCTCCTGACCAACTCGGTGCCGATCATGCAGCTGGTCTGCGAGCTGGATGCACCGCAGGTCGAGGTGTTGGGTGCCGGCGGCTCGCTGCGGAAGCTCACGCGCTCGCTGGTGGGGCCGCGAGCGGTCCAGGATATCGAGGCCCACTTCGCCGACCATGCGCTGATCTCGGTGCGCGGCCTGACCGACGGCCACCTGACCGATCCCGATCCGCTCGAATCGGAGGTCAAGCGCGCAATGATCAGACGCGCGCGGCAGACGGTGCTGCTCGTGGACGGCTCGAAGTTCGGCCGGCCGGCCCTGACGCAGATCGCGCACGCGGACGAGATCGGCTTGATCCTCGCTGCCGACGCGGGCCAGGAGGTGCTCGCGCCCCTCGCGCGCGCCGGCATCGATGTGCGCGCGGTCTGAGGCGCGCGCCGCCACCATGCGGGGTAGCATCGTGGGCGATCACTGTTCGTTCTTGGCGAGGGACCGGAGAATTCGATCAGATCGGAGCGAGGAACGCACGCGTTAGCATCACCTACCCGGATGGACTTCGCCGCCGTCGACCTCGGAGCCGAGAGCGGCCGGATCGTGCGCGGCACGTTCGACGGCCGGCGCGTCGGGCTCGAAGTGGAGCACCGCTTCGCGAACGTCGCCGTGCAGCTGCCCGACGGGCTGCGCTGGGACCTGCTGGGGCTCTTCGGCGAGGTCCTCGCCGGCCTGCGCAGGTTGAATGGATCCCTGGACGGGGTGGGCGTCGACGGCTGGGGTGTGGACTACGCGCTGCTCGACGACCACGATCGCGTCCTCGGGCTCCCGTTCCACTATCGCGACGACCGGACCAAGGGGATGGTCGCGCGCGCGCACGCGCGCGTGAGCCAGGAGGATCTGTACGAGGTCACCGGCATCCAGACGATGCCGATCAACACGATCTTCCAGCTGCTCGCCGACGAAGGGACGGTCGCGCTCCGGCACGCGGCGCGCATCGCGCTCGTGCCCGATCTGATGTCACTCTGGCTGTGTGGCGAGCTGGCAAACGAGGTCACCAACGCATCCACCACGGGGCTTCTCGACGCTCGCTCGGGCGCGTGGGCGCGTCCGCTCATCGAGCGACTCGGGCTTCCCTCAGCTCCGTTCGAGGGGGATCCGATCGAGCCGGGCACCACCCTGGGCCCGGTCCTCCGCCGCCATGGTCTCGGCGGAACGGTGCCCGTGCGTGCCGTGGCAAGCCACGACACGGCGTCTGCGTTCGTCGCGGCTCCGCTACGGTCCGACGGCGCCGCGATCCTCTCCTCGGGGACGTGGTCGCTGCTCGGCCTCGAGCTCGAACGGCCCATGCTGACGGGACAAGCGCGGGACCTGAACCTGACGAACGAGCGCGGGGTCGACGGCACGATCCGCCTGCTGCGCAACGTCATGGGCCTCTGGCTCCTCCAGGAGTGCCGCCGCGAGTGGGGCTCCTCCTACGACGAGCTGCAGGCGCTCGCCGCGCAGGCGCGGCCGGACGTCGCGTTGTTCGACCCCGACGCGGACGGGTTCCTGCGCCCCGGTGACATGCCGGAGCGCATCGTCCAGGCCTGCGAGCGAGCCGGCCAGACGCGCCCCGACGGCCGCGGCCAGATCGTCCGCTCGATACTGACGTCCCTTGCGTGCAAGTACCGGCTGGTGCTAGAGCAGCTCGAACTGGCCACGGGCCGCAGCATCGACACGATTCACGTGATCGGGGGCGGCGCTCGCAACGAGGTGCTGTGCGACTTGACGGCGCGGATCACAGGACGCGAGGTGCTGGCCGGGCCCGTCGAGGCGACCGCGCTGGGCAACGTCCTCTTGCAGGCGCGGGCAGCCGGCGAGCTCGCGTCGCTGTCTGACCTGCGTGCCGTTGCCGGAGCGTCAGTACGACTCGCGCCGTTCGAGCCCACCGGCGACCGCGCGGCCGCCGACGCGGTCTACGGACGGTTCCTCGAAGTGACCGGCCTCGGCGTTGCCCCCGGTTCCCCCGCCCCCGCCTGAGCGAAGGAGAGAGCGTGACCGACACCACCAGCATCGAGCGGTCGGGCTCCCCGCTGATCGCGTGCGCGGAGAACCGCTGGCCGGCGGCCGTCGACGTCCCCGACGACGCAGTCGATCAGGCACTGCTGGCGTCGCACCTGCTCGGCTCCGACCGCGCGGTCGCCAACTTCGGCGGCGGCAACACGTCGGCAAAGGGGACAGCGCGCGACCACGTGGGTCGCCAGATCGACGTGCTGTGGGTCAAGGGATCCGGGAGTGATCTCGCGACGATGGAGCGCCGCGACTTCACGCCACTGCGGCTCGACGAGATGCTCGCAGTCTTCGAGCGCGACCAGATGAGTGACGAGGAGATGGTCGCGCACCTGGCGCGCTGCCAGGTCGATCCCGCCGCGCCGCGGTCGTCCATCGAGACGCTCCTGCACGCGTTCGTCCCGGCTCCGCACGTGCACCACACGCATCCTGACGGCATCAACGTGCTCGCGTGCACGCGTGACGGCGAGCGGCTGGTGGGCGAGTGCTTCGGCGATGAGGCGGCATGGATCCCGTACATCCGTCCCGGTTTCACTCTCGCCAAGCAGGTAGGCACCGCGGTGCGCGAGAACCCGCGCCTCCGGCTCGTCGTCCTCGCGAAGCACGGCCTCGTGGTGTGGGGAGACACGGCCGCGGAGGCATACCGGCGGACCATCGAGGTGATCAACCGCGCCGTCGAGTTCGTCAACGCGCGGACGGCACGCACGCCGCGCTTCGACGGCCGTGCCGGCGAGCCGGTCGGCGGCGCGCACCGCCGGCAGTTGCTGCAGCAGGTGCTTCCGGCGCTCCGCGGCGCGATGTCCAGCGAGCGCTCGAAGGTGCTGGTGGTGGACGACTCCCCACCGGTGCTCGAGCTCGTGTCGTCGCGAGCCGTCGGCGAGCTCACCGGCGTCGGGGCCGCCTGTCCGGACCATCTCGTGCATACGAAGCGCGTGCCGATGTGGGTCCCGTTCGACCCGGCGAGCGATGATGGGGACGCGCTGGCGCGACGCATTCGCGAGCGCGCCGCGTCGTTTCGCGACGAGTACCGCGCCTACGTCGAGCATCACGGCGACGCGTCGACGGAGCCGGCCGACCCCGACGCGCGGGTGGTGCTCATCCAGCACATAGGGCTGGTCGGCGTCGGCTCCTCGCCCAAGGCCGCCCGCCTGTCGCGGGACCTCTTCCACCGCGCGATCGAGGTCATGGCCGGCGCGCACGCGCTCGGCGGCTTCGTCTCGCTCGACGAGTCCGAGAGCTTCGCGGTCGAGTACTGGCCGCTCGAGCTCTACAAGCTCTCGCTTGCGCCACCGCCGGGCGAGCTGCAGGGCAAGGTCGCCCTCATCACGGGTGCGGCTGGAGGGATCGGGCGCGCGGTGATGACGACGCTCGCCTCCACGGGCGCGTGCGTCGTCGCGCTCGACCTCGACGGCGACGGCGCCGCCGAAGCGGTCTCCCAGCTGGGAGATGCAGGAACCGCGGTCGCCACCGACGTGACCTCCGAGGAGCAGGTGAGGGCCGCGTTCGCGTCGGCCGTGGAGGCGTTCGGCGGAGTCGACATCGTCGTCTCCAACGCCGGCGTGGCCTCCAGCGCGGCGATCGAGGACACGACGCTTCAGGAGTGGGAGCGCAACCACGCGATCCTCGGCACCGGCTACTTCCTTGTGGCGCGTGAGGCCTTTCGGGTCCTGCGCGACCAGGGGGTCGGAGGGTCGATGGTGTTCGTGGCATCCAAGAACGCGCTCATGGCCGGCAAGAACGCTGCCGCCTACTCCTCGGCGAAGGCAGCCGAGCTGCACCTCGCGCGCTGCTTGGCCGAGGAGGGCGGCCCCAGTGGGATCCGCGTGAACACCGTCAATCCGGACGCCGTGCTGCAGGGCTCGCGGATCTGGGACTCGAGCTGGCGCCAGGAGCGGGCCGCCGCCTACGGGATCGAGCCCGACGAGCTCGAGGAGCACTACCGCAAGCGGACGACACTCGGGGTGAACATCCTGCCCGAGGACGTCGCCGAGGCGGTCCTGCACTTCTCGTCGCCGACGCGGTCGGGCAAGAGCACCGGCAACGTCCTCAACGTCGATGGCGGGGTGCCCGCTGCGTACCCGCGGTAGGCGGCCGCTGCCAGTGTCTGAATCGGTACAACGCAGCGTGATCAGATGAGCACTTTCCCTTGACGCGAGTTGACTGACGTTCTACGGTTCCAGGACCTGAATCGTTGAAACGATTCAAGCGAGTGGAGGAGAGGTTCGATCGCCGGCGCGTGACCGGGTCACGCGCGGGGGGAGGTTCGCGATGGTGCTCGATGGGTCGTGGCGGCGAGCCGGAGTGCTCGCGGTCGTCGTGGCTGCCCTGGCTGTCGGTGCGTGCGGCGGTGACGACGACGACGGAGGCGGAGGCAGCGCCTCGAGCGACAAGCCGGTCACGTTGACGTGGATGGTCGGCCAGACCGACCAGTTCCAGAAGCCCGCGAAGGCGCTGTCGGCCGCCTTCCACGCGAAGTACCCCAACATCACGATCAAGATCGAGACCGGCCCACAGGGCAGCGAGCTCGACAACCTCGTGAAGACGCGGCTCGCCACCGGCGAGATGACCGACATGTTCGTCTACAACTCCGGGTCGCTGCTCCAGGCGCTGCATCCTGAGCAGACGCTGCAGCCGCTGTCGGACGAGGCGTGGGTCGACAAGGTCGATGACTCGTTCATCCCGGCCGTGTCGGCGAAGGACCAGGTCTTCGGCGCGCCCTTCGGGAGCACCTTCGGCGGGGGCATCCTCTACAACCGCAAGGTGTACGACCGGCTCGGCCTGCAGGTCCCCAAGACCTGGGACGAGTTCATGGCGAACAGCGCCAAGATCAAGAAGGCCGGCATCGATCCGGTGATCCAGAGCTACGGCGACACGTGGACGTCCCAGCTGTTCGTCCTGGCGGATTACCACAACGTCGCCGCCCAGGATCCGAAATGGGCCGACAAGTACACCCACAACCAGGTCAAGTACTCGCAGGAGCCGGCGATCGAGGGCTTCCGCCATCTCGAGGAAGTGAACAAGGACGGCTACCTGAACAAGAACTTCGGCTCCGTCAAGTTCGAGAAGGCGCTCAGCATGCTCGCGCAGGGCAAGGGTGCCCAATATCCGCAGCTGACGGTCATCGTGCCGAACCTCGAGACGTCGGACCCCGACAACGTCAACGACGTCGGCTTCTTCGCGCAGCCGGGCCAGGACGCCTCCAAGGACGGTCTCACGCTCTGGCTGCCGCCTGCGCTGTACATCCCGAAGACGACCGAGGGCGACAAGCTCGACGCCGCCAAGAAGTTCGCTGCGTTCGTCGCAAGCCCTGAGGGGTGCCAGGTGTCCGCCGGCGCGTTCGCGCCGACCGGTCCCTACCTGGTCGAGGGTTGCAAGCTGCCCGCCGACGTGCCTCAGGCAGTGAAGGACCTCCAGCCCTACGTCGACGCCGGCAAGGTGACGCCTGCGCTCGAGTTCGTCTCCCCGGTCAAGGGGCCCGCCCTCGAGCAGATCACCGTCGAGGTCGGCTCCGGGCTGCGATCTGCCGCGTCAGGCGCGAAGCTCTACGACGAGGACGTCAAGAAGCAGGCCCAGCAGCTCGGGCTCGAGGGTTGGTGAGCCAGCCCACAGCTGATCGCCGCCGCGCCGCCCGCCATCGTGTGGGCGGCGCGAGTCGCGCTGAGCGCCACTGGAGGGAGACATGTCGCTAGAGCTACGAGACACAGCGGTCAGGAGCCGGCGGATCGCCTGGCCGGCGTCGTGGCTTCGCGGTCGGCGGAGCCCGTACCCGTACTGGTTCTACCTCCCGGCCTTCGTCATCTTCTTCATCTTCTTCCTGCTGCCGACCGGCAGCTCGTTCTACTACAGCCTCACGCGCTGGACGCTGTTCGACGCGCAGTTCATCGGCCTTGACAACTTCAAGCAGTTCTTCGAGGAGCCGGCCCTTACCAAGGGTCTCACGAACACGCTGATCTACGGGTTCGTAACCTCCGGCCTCAAGGTCGTCCTCGGAATGCTGCTCGCCGTCCTCCTGACGTCGAGCGTGCTCGGAAGAGCGTTCATGCGCTCCGTCGTGTTCTTCCCCGTGCTCGTCAGCACGATCGGCGTCGGCATCACGTTCACGGTGCTGCTGGAGCCCGATCAGGGACTCATCAACGACGTCCTCGGCGTTGTTGGCATCCAGGGCCCCCGGTGGCTCGTCGACCCGAACTTCGCGCTGCTCTCCGTGGCGTTGGTGGACGTGTGGAAGGGCGTCGGCCTGGCGACCGTCATCTACATCGCAGGCATCGTCTCGATCCCGCGCGAGTACTACGACGCCGCGCGCGTCGACGGCGCATCGGCGATGCAGTCGTTCATCCACGTGACGCTTCCGCTGGCGTGGCCGGCGACCGTGACGGTGATCATCCTGTCCCTGATCGGCGGCCTGAGGTCCTTCGACCTCATCTGGGCGATGACGCGAGGGGGGCCGGGGTTCACGTCCGACGTCATCGCATCGGTCATCTACAAGCAGTACCAAGCCGGCTTCTACGGGCTCTCGACCGCCGGCAACGTGGTCCTGTTCATCCTCGTCACGGCGATCATCCTCCCGCTCTACGCGTTCCTCACTCGACGGGAGGTCCAGCTGTGAGAAGCCGCGCGCGCATCCTCAGCCCAGTCTTCATCGTCGTCATCTCGATCGTCTTCCTCGTCCCGTTCGCCTTCATCCTGCTGACGGCGGCGAAGACCGAGCGAGAAGCGTCGCAACTGGAGTTCTCGCTGCCGACCGACTGGGCGCTGTTCCAGAACCTGGCCGATGCGATGCAGGCGCACGACTACATGCTGGTCACGGCGTTCATCAACAGCGTGATCATCACGGTCGTGAGCGTGACCATCATGGTCGTGCTGGCCGCGATGGTCGGCTACGTCCTCCAGCGGCGCAAGAGCCGATGGACCCGTGTCGCGGACGTCTTGATCCTCAGCGGGCTCATCATCCCCCCGGCGGTCGTACCCACCGTGTGGGTGCTGCAGGAGCTGAGCCTCTTCAAGACCCTTCAGGGGCTGATCCTGATCGAGGTCGCCTTCGGGCTGTCCTTCAGCATCCTGCTGTTCAGAGCGTTCGTCGCCACGATCCCGCGGGAGCTCGACGAGGCGGCCATCATCGACGGCGCCGGGCCGCTACGAGTGTTCTTCAGCGTGATCTTCCCGTTGCTGCGGTCCGTCGTGGTGACCGTGATCGTCGTGCAGTCCGTTACGGTCTTCAACGACTTCACCAACCCGCTGTACTTCCTGCCGGGCGACGACCACGTCACCGTGCAGCTGACGCTGTTCAACTTCCAAAGCCAGTTCGCGACGTCGTACAACCTGCTGTTCGCGGACATCCTCCTGATCACGATTCCGCCGTTGATCATGTTCATGTTCTTCAATCGGAAGCTCGTGGAGGGTCTGACCGCCGGCGCCGTCAAGGGCTGAGAGTGGGCGTCGCGGACCAGCGCACGATGAGGGTCGGCATCAAGGACGTCGCCCGCGCGGCCGGCGTCTCCGTCGGCACGGTGTCGAACGTCCTCAACCGCCCCGACGTCGTGCGCGACGAGACGCGCTTTCGCGTCGAGGCCGAGATGGCACGCCTCGGATTCGTTCGAAACGAGTCGGCGCGCCAGCTCCGCCAGGGCCGCAGCCGCACGCTGGCGTACGTGTTCCTGGACGCCACCAATCCCTTCTTCACGGATGTCGCCCGCGGCGCCGAGGCGGCGGCGGAGCGGGCGGGCCTCGCGCTCTTCCTGTGCAACAGCAACGGGGACCCGCGCAGGGAGGACCGCTATCTCGACCTGCTGCACCAGCAGCGCGTGCGGGGCGTGCTCATCACGGCCCTCGACTACGCGAACCCGCGTCTGCGGACGCTGCCGGAGCAGGGGACGCCCGTGGTGCTGGTCGATCACCCCGCGGACATCGCGAGCGCTTGGTGCAGCGTCGCGGTGGACGACCGCCTCGGAGGCGAGGTGGCCGTCTCGCACCTCATCGAGGAGGGCCACGAGCGGATCGCCTTCGCTGGAGGGCCGCTCGCCCTGCCGCAGATCGCCGATCGGCTCGAGGGGGCGCGGCGCGCCATGCTGGCGGCGGCGCTTCCGGAGGAGGATCTGGTCGTTCTCGAGACGAGCGCGCAGAGCTTCGCGTGCGGCCGTGAGGCAGCTCAGCGGCTCATTGGGCTGCCGCCGGCGAGGAGGCCGACGGCAATCTTCTGCGCCAACGACCTTCTGGCGCTCGGTGCGCTCCAGCAGTTCACGCTGGCGGGCGTCGCAATCCCATCGGAGGTCGCGATCGTCGGGTACGACGACATCGACTTCGCGACTGCCGCGGCGGTCCCGCTGACGTCGGTGCGTCAGCCGCGGGACAAGCTCGGCCAGTCGGCGACGGAGCTGCTCGTCGCTGAGACCACGGAGCCGGATCACGAGCACCAGGGGGTGACCTTCGTACCTGAGCTCATGGTGCGGGCGTCGACGCGTGGACAGGAGCGCCGCGGGGCGCGCAGGACATGAGCGAAGGGAGGCAGCCGATGCATCCGGTGGGACTGCGCTGCGAGCACCGCCACGACGTGCCGTGCCTGGACGAGCCGGCTCCGCGACTGAGCTGGGCGCTCGAGTCCGGCGGTCGCGCGAAGCGCCAGGCCGCGTACCACATCCTGGTGTCGCTGGACCCGGATGGGCTCTGGAACGGCCGTGGACCGCTCTGGGACAGCGGAAGGGTGGAGTCCTCGCAATCGGTGGACGTGGTGTATGCGGGCCGCGCGCTGCCCGCCGCGACCGATTTCTGGTGGAGCGTGAGGGTCTGGGACGAGGCCGGCGAGCCGTCGCCTTGGAGCGCGCCGGCGCGGTTCCGCACGGGCCTGCGCGAATGGCGCGCCGAGTGGATTGCGCGCGATCGGTCTCACGATCCCGGCGTCCCCGTGCCCGGATCGGTGCCTGAGCCCGTCCCCGACCCCATGCTCGGACGCTGCGCTCCCGCGCAGTATCTTCGCCGCTCGTTCGCCGGGCGGCGCGGCGTGCTCCGGGCGATGCTCTACGCGACCGCCCGCGGGGTCGTCGAGTTGCACCTCAACGGCACGCGCCTAGGCGATGCCGTGCTCACGCCCGGCTGGACCGACTACCGCAAGCGCATCGAGTACGCCGCCCACGACGTCACCGAGCTGGTTCGAGAAGGCGACAATGTCCTCGCGGCGATCATCGGCGACGGCTGGTACGCGGGATTCGTCGGCATGGACACCAAGCGCGCGGGCGCGCACTACGGCACGCATCCGGAGCTGCTGTGCGAGCTGCACATCGAGCACGAGGATGGAAGCCTGGAGGTCGTGGCCAGCGATGAGCAGTGGCGCGTGACCACCGGTCCGATCCGCTACTCCGACCCGCTACACGGCGAGTACTACGACGCCCGAAGCGAGCTCGATGACTGGTCGACGCCGGGGTACGACGACGCCGCGTGGCGGCCCGTCGCCGCGCGTCCCCGCGACGGCGTGGCGCTCGTACCCGAGCGAGCCCAGCCGATCCGCGTGATGGAGGAGTTGCGGCCCGTGTCGATCCAGCAGCGCGCGCCCGGTGTCCACGTCTTCGACCTCGGGCAGAACATGGTGGGTTGGGTGCGCCTCGCGGTCCGGGGCGAACGCGGCACGGTCGTCCGCCTCCGCTTCGCGGAGATGCTCGAGCCCGACGGCACGCTTCACCTCGCCAACCTGCGGTCGGCGCGTCCGCAGGAGACGTACATCTTGCGCGGTGGCGGCGACGTCGAGGCCTTCGAGCCCCGCTTCACGTTCCACGGCTTCCGCTACGTGGAGGCCACGGGCTTGCCCGAGGCGCCGACGCTGGAGACCATCACAGGGTGCGTGGTCCACTCCGACACGCCATGGACGGGCAGCTTCGAATGCTCCAGTGAGCTCGTCAATCAGCTGTGGCGCAATGTCACGTGGGGCCAGCGCGGCAACTTCCTGTCGGTGCCGACCGACTGCCCGCAGCGCGACGAGCGCCTCGGCTGGCTGGCCGACGCCCAGGTGTTCCTTCCGAGCGCCGCGCTCAACATGGACGTCGCGGCGTTCATCACCAAATGGGGCGACGACATCCTGGACTCGCAGTCGGCCGAGGGCGCCTACCCCGACGTCGCTCCGCGGCTCGTGGCAGCTCGTGACGGCGCACCGGCTTGGGGGGACGCGGGCGTGATCGTTCCGTGGGTGATCCACGAGCGCTATGGCGACGTGCGCATTCTCGAGCGCCACTGGGACGCGATGGAGCGCTACGTCGCCCATGTCGTCCGCCACAACCCGGATCTCGTGTGGCGGCATCGCCGCAACAACGACTATGGCGACTGGCTCTCCGTGGGCGCCGACACCCCGCGCGAGGTCCTCGCCACCGCCTACCTCGCCTATGACGCCATGCTCATGGCGCGCATGGCTCGCGCTCTCGGGAGGCCTGACAGGGAGGCCTACTACCAGGTCCTGCACGCGGACGTCGCCGCGGCCTTCAACCGTGCGTACGTCGGCGAGGATGCCCTCATCGAGGGCGACACGCAGACCGTCTACCTGCTGGCGCTCCACATGGATCTGCTTCCCGAGCATCTCCGCCCGCGCGCGCTGGAGCGCCTCGTAGCCGACATCGAGCGCCACGACTGGCATCTCACGACAGGGTTCGTGGGCGTCGGACTCCTGTGCCCTGTGCTGACGAAGGCGGGCCGGGGCGACGTGGCGCACCGGCTGCTGCTCAACGAGACCTTCCCGTCATGGGGCTACTCGATCCGACACGGCGCCACCACGATCTGGGAGCGCTGGGACGGCTGGACGGAGGAGCGCGGCTTCCAGACGGCGCTCATGAACTCGTTCAACCACTACTCCCTGGGCTCGGTGGCGCAATGGCTCTACGACTACGTCGCCGGCATCAGGACCGATCCCGATCGCCCCGGGTACGAGCATGTCGTGATCTGTCCGACTCCAGGCGAGCTCGACCACGCGACGGCGACCTTCCGCTCGGTGCGCGGTCCGATCAGCGCCGCGTGGCGGCGAGCCGACGACGCATTCGAACTGCGCGTTGACGTGCCGGCGAACGTCACCGCCACGGTGATCCTGCCCGACGGCGACGAGGTGGCGGAAGGCGGCCGGGACGCCGCGACGGCGCCCGGCGTCCACGCTCTGCGGAGAGATGACGGCGCCTGGATCGCCGAGATCGGCTCCGGCGCATACGACTTCGCCGTGACCGGGGTGGAGCATGATGCCGCGAGTCGGCTCGCGGACGCCCAAGAAGGAGACCGACGATGACCAACGCGGAGCGGGAGCGCGCGGCGGAGCAGGCCCTCGGCACGCTGGAGATCGAGACGCCGTCGTGGGGGTACGGCGACTCCGGCACGCGGTTCGCCGTCTTCCAGCACGCCGGTCGTCCCCGCGACGTCTTCGAGCGACTCGACGACGCCGCCGAGGTGCACCGGCTCACCGGTGCGGCTCCCGCGGTCGCCCTGCACTTCCCGTGGGACCAGGTGGACGACCTGAGCGTGCTGCGCGACCATGCAGCGGCGGTCGGGCTGCGCATCGGCGCCATCAATCCCAATCTCTTCCAGGACGCCGAGTACACGCTCGGATCGGTTGCGCACCCCGATCTGTCCGTCCGGCGCAAGGCGATCGCGCACCTTCTGGAGTGCGTCGAGATCGCCGCCGAGCTCGGCTCGACCGCACAGTCGCTGTGGCTTGCGGACGGCACGAACTACGCCGGTCAGGACGACCTGCGAGCCCGGCGCCGTCGGACGCTCGAGGCGCTGCACGAGGTGTACGCGGCGCTGCCCGCCAACCAGGAGCTGTTGCTGGAGTACAAGTTCTTCGAACCGTCCTTCTACGCGACGGACCTCGCCGACTGGGGCTCGTCGCTGCTCATCTGCCAGAAGCTTGGCGATCGCGCCAGGGTGCTGGTCGACATGGGCCACCACCCGCAGGGCGCCAACATCGAGCAGATCGTCGCGATCCTGGACGAGGAAGGGCGGCTC
>Ga0081539_10001352_pt1 | contig 42697 bp, 24 predicted proteins | sample TabmetS4T2R2_FD_71023 | JGI IMG/M metagenome (GOLD analysis project Ga0081539, IMG submission 71023) | Tabebuia heterophylla rhizosphere microbial communities from the University of Puerto Rico - S4T2R2 | ecosystem: Host-associated > Plants > Roots > Rhizosphere ... | reverse complement strand
TACATACTCGATAACTACACGCCGCTGCGTTTGCTCAAACCCGAAATGCTGCGGCAGGAAGCGGCCGTGTTTCCGGTGAAAGACGCGTTGATGTACATCCAGTCGCAACCGCTCGGCGGGCGTAACAAGAGTTTTCAGGGCGAGTCGTTCTACACCGCCGAAAATCCGCCGTTCGGAGCGACCGTCACCTGGTATTTGAAAGAGGCGCTGAAGACGCGCAAAGAGAAACGCCAGGAGGCGGAAAAAGAAGCGGAGAAGAAAGGTGCGCCCGTCGGTTGGCCCACGCGCGATCAGCTCCGGGCGGAAGAAGAAGAGGACGCGCCGGCGATCGTCGTCACGATTACTGACGCAAACAATCGCGTGGTGCGCCGGCTCACGGGCCCGGTCACCGCGGGAATGCAACGCGTCACCTGGGACTTGCGCGATCCTTCAGCGAACCTGCCCGCACCGCCGCCGCCCGACGCAGATCCCGATTTCGAACCACCGTCAGGACCGCTCGTGATGCCCGGCACTTACAAAGCACAGGTGGCGAAACGCGTGGACGGCATGGTGACTGTGCTGGGGCCACCGCAGGAGTTTCAAGTCGTGGTCGAGGGCCAGGAGAACATGTCTGCGGGCGATCGTTCGGCGCTGGTTGAGTTTCAGCAGAAAGCCGCTCGCTTGCAGCGCGCGGTGAGCGGCGCCAACCAGGCCGCGAACGCGCTGACGGCGCGGTTCGCCGCGATCAAGCGCGCGATTGCCGAGACTCCGTCGCTGCCGCCCAGCATGTATGAAGATGCAATCGCGCTGGAGAAACGCAAAAACGACATTCTGCGCGCTTTGAACGGCGATCCGGTCGCGCGGCAGCGCAACATGAACACGCCGCCGTCGATCAACGATCGTGTCGGTTACGTTGTCGGCGCGCAGCGCATGTCGATCTCGCGTCCGACGCAAACGCAGCAGAACCAATACACCGCAGCAGCGCAGGACTTCGAAACGGTTCTCGGCCAATTACGGCAGTTGATCGAAGTCGATCTCTTGCGCCTCGAGAAACAGCTCGAAGCCGCCGGCGCTCCCTGGACGCCCGGCCGCATTCCCGAATGGAAGGATCAGTAAGAGCCACGGATAAACACGGAAGGACACAAATCAGGACCTGTTTCCGTGTTGTCCGTGTTCATCTGTGTCCTAAGGAGCATACGCATGCGACGTCTTAGTATCCTGATAGTTTTACTGTTGGCTTCAACGGCTCACGCCCAATCCATAACCGACAAGGTGAAGAGCATGGAAAAGTTTCCGGGCTTCTTCACCTTCTACTGGGACGCGAAGGCGGGCAAGCTTTGGCTCGAGATCGACAAGTGGAACACGGAGTTTCTGTACGTCGAATCTTTGCCCGCCGGCATCGGCTCGAACGACATCGGTCTCGATCGCGGCCAGCTCGGCAACAGCTCGATCGTGCGTTTCGATCGCAGTGGCCCGCGCGTCCTCCTGGTCGCGCCGAACTACTCCTACCGCGCGAACTCAACCAACGCGGACGAACGTCTCGCGGTGAAAGACGCCTTTGCCGAGTCGACACTCTGGGGCTTTGACGTCGCTGCGGAAGAAAACGGCCGCGTGCTCGTCGACGCCACCAACTTCTACCTGCGCGACGTTCACCAGGTCACGAACACACTGCAACGCAACCAACAAGGGAGCTACAAACTCGATCCGACGCGCAGCGCTTTCTACCTGCCCCACACGAAGAACTTTCCGCGCAATACGGAAGTCGAAACCACGCTGACCTTCACCGGCGAGCCGACGGGGCAGTTCGTGCGGCAAGTGGTGCCGGTGCCGGAAGCGATCACCGTGCGTGAGCGTCATTCGTTCGTGCAACTGCCGGACGCCGGTTTCAAGCCACGCGCCTTCGATCCGCGCGCGGGTTACTTCGGCATTCAATACATGGACTTCGCCACCCCGATCGAAGAACCGATCGTGAAGCGCTTCATCGCGCGCCACCGCTTGCAGAAAAAAGATCCCAGCGCCCGCGTGAGTGAAGCGGTCGAGCCCATCGTTTACTACGTCGATCGCGGCGCGCCGGAACCGGTGCGTTCCGCGCTGCTCGAAGGCGCGCGCTGGTGGAACCAGGCTTTTGAGGCGATCGGTTACAAGGACGCGTTTCGCGTCGAGCTGATGCCGCCGGACGTCGATCCGATGGACGTGCGTTACAACGTAATCCAGTGGGTGCATCGCTCGACGCGCGGCTGGTCGTACGGCAACTCGCTCACGGATCCGCGCACGGGCGAAATCATTCAGGGCCGTGTCTCGCTCGGCTCCTTGCGCGATCGTCAGGATTTGCTGATCGCCGAGGGCCTGCTCGCGCCGTATGACAAGACGAACACCGCCTCGCCGAAGTTGATGGAGATGGTGCTGGCGCGGCTGCGCCAACTGGCGGCACACGAGGTCGGCCACACCCTCGGTCTGCAGCACAACTACGCCGCGAGTCCGGTCGGCCGTTCGTCGGTGATGGACTATCCGGCGCCGTGGGCGAAGCTCGGACCGGACGGCGTTCCCGAACTCTCGGACGCGTATGCGAAAGGCATCGGCGAGTGGGACAAGGTCGCGATCGCTTACGGGTATCAGGACTTCGCACCGGGTACCAATGAAGCACAGGCGCTCGACATGACTCTGAGCTCTGCGTTCGCGGGCGGCTTGATGTACCTGACGGATCAGGACGCGCGGCCCGAAAGTAGTTCCAGTTCGGTGGCCCATCTCTGGGACAACGGCCGCAACGCTGTCGATGAACTCGGCGAAGTGATGAAAGTGCGTGCGGCCGCGCTACGGCGGTTCGGCGAAAACAACATTCGCGAAGGCGCGCCGCTGGCGACGATCGAAGAAGTGCTCGTGCCGATTTACATGTACCACCGCTATCAGGTCGAAGCGGCGGCGAAGGTAATCGGCGGTCAGGACTACACGTTCAGCGTCAAAGGCAAGGGCGATCGCAATCCGCAGATCGTGGCGCCGGAAGAACAGCGACGTGCGCTCGCGGCGGTGCTCGACACGCTCAAGCCCGAAGCGCTGGCTGTGCCCGAATCGTTGTTGCGTTTGATTCCGCCGCGTCCGGCTGGTTATCCACGCACGCGTGAAGACTTTCGCATTCGCACGCAGCCGGTGTTCGATGCGTTGGCGCCGGCGGAAGCGATTACGGATCACGTAGCGGGTTTCCTGTTCAACCAGGAGCGCGCCGCGCGTTTGGTTCAGTTTCACGCACGCGATGCGCGGAATCCGGGTCTCGGCGAGGTAATCGATCGCGTGCTGGCCGCGACGTGGAAAGCGCCGGCCGCGAGCGGTTATGCGGGCGAGATTCAGCACACCGTCAACATGGTGGTGCTGACGAACCTGATGTCACTCGCCGCGAGCGACCGGGCGTCAAACCAGGTGCGCGCGATTGCTTCGTGGAAGCTCGACCAGTTGAAGACGTGGCTGAGCACGCAGCGCCGTACGCTGACAGACGAGAACCAGCGCGCGTTTTTGTTCTACAGCTTCGATCAGATCAAGCGTTTTCAGGACGACCCGAAGAAGATGAATCTGACGAACCCGCAGCCGCCGCCCGACGGTCAGCCCATCGGCGCGGACGATTGGTGGTAGCGCGTTTAATTGCCTCCCGAGCAGGCACACTGAAAAGTAAGTTCAGCGTAATAGAAGCCGGCGCCTAGATCGTGGTCGTCGTAATCCACCAGCGTATTCGCAATTCCCAGGTCTTGAAACAGCGTTCTCGTTCCTGAGTTCGGCGGACGCATACATCTCAGGCCCGCTCGCGAGTCGCAGCCGACGGCGACGCGTAAGATAATTTGCCCAACCACGTCGTCACCAACGATTGATCCCTCGATGCGGACGTGTGTCTCTCTTTCCGATCCCGGTTCCTTCATCACCTGCAACATCGGGCGGCCGCCGATGATGAGAGTCGTTAACTCCGTGGCCGGAGTGACGAATGCGCCGGTGGTTACATTCATCGGCCGAACCGTGTGGGCGGCGCCGTCTTTAAGCGCGCGAGTGCGAACGTGTCGCAAACAGACTTTTTGCAGGCTGCTTCGCTGCGAAAATCGGAAAGGAAACCGGAACGTCATATCGCGCGGCGCCTGAGACCAGTCGTTACCATTGTTATCGCCGCAAAAAGGAAAGCTGTAACGATTGGAATCGTCCTGGAATACACCAAACATCCACCCGTTCTTTTCCGGATGACGCCACCAGATGGCGTCGAACGGATGTATCTCGGGATGATCGTGGCCCACGTCTCGCACGCAACATAAGTTTGTATGACTGCCTGCCGAATGCGATCCGTAATAAATCCCGGCACGGCAACAAACGCGAGGCTGAGAGTGACGATCCTGGTGATAGCGAAAGCGCGATGGTGAAGCATGGGGAGCTCCTTTGGCAGAGGCTGCAACGTTATGAGTAGCAGCAGGTGGACCGGGCGACGGCGAGGTCAGTGAGCGAAACGTTGGGGGAAAGGACAGCGAGTTTGAAACCCTGGGTTGGCCGGAACGATATACTCAAAACATATTTGCGTCAATCAGCAGGGAACGCGATGCGGACTCATGTTTATTTGTGGCTCATGGTAGCATCTGTGACTCATGCCGGAACTTGAACACTACGTCGGCCAGGTTTTGGACGAGAAGTACTACCTGGAAAAGCTGCTCGGGCAGGGCGGCATGGGCGCCGTGTTCCTCGCGACGCATCTCGGCACCGAACGTTACGTTGCGCTGAAACTGATCTCGCCGCAGTTCATGCGTACCGAGGAGTTCGTCGAACGCTTCAAGCGGGAAGCGCGCGCCGCCGGACGTTTACGTCACCCGAACGTGGTTGACGTTACCGACTTTGGCTTTTCGCATGTCAAGGACGGCCGCGTTGCGTACCTGGTGATGGAGTATCTCGACGGCTGCACCCTCGGCGACGTGTTGGCGGAAGAGAAGCGTTTGCCGCTCGAGTGGGTCGCCGACATTCTGGAGCAGGTTTGTTCCGCCGTCCACGAAGCACACCAGCAAGGCATCATTCACCGCGATCTGAAGCCTGACAACATCTGGCTCGAGCCGAACCGTCTCGGTGGTTATCGCGTGAAGGTGCTCGACTTCGGCATCGCGAAGCTCGGACCAACCGGAGAGACGGCGCCCGACGATAACGCCGCTTCGACCATCATCGACAACGTCTCGGCCGTGCATGCGACGACGGGTGATCTCGAAGTGAACACGTTACTGCAATCGCCTCAACTCACGAAGCCGCATACCCCGCACGATAACTTCGAAGACGAAGACGGAACGCTGCTCTTCGGCGAGACGAGCGGAGCCGGAACGCGACATGCCGGCACCACCACGGCGCATGGATCGGCACTCACGCGCGTCGGCGCGATCATGGGCACGCCGCTTTACATGTCGCCCGAGCAGTGTGGCGGCGGCAAAGTCGACATGCGCTCTGACATCTACAGTCTGGGCGTGATTGCTTATCAAATGCTCGCGGGCGAGCCGCCGTTTTCGGGTAACACTTCGGCAGTGATGAAGGCGCATCGCGAGCAGTCGCCGCAGCACCTGCGCGAACGTTCGGCAAAAGTTCCGAAACGCGTGGCCGGCGTGGTGATGTCGGCGCTGGCGAAAGATCCGCAGCAGCGTCCGCCGACGGCGTTTGCGTTTGCGAGTTCGCTGCGCGGGCAGGCGGAAGGTGTCGGCGCGCTTTACCGGCGCGCGTTTTCGCTGTACAGCGAATACTTCCCGAAGTTCGTCAAGCTGAGTTTTATTGCGCACATCCCGGTGATCGTCACGTCGATTCTGATGAGCGCGTTGCTCATCGCGAATGAATTTCTACACGGCACCAGCAAGCCCGTGAAGATTGCGATGATTTGCGCGGTGGCGCTGGTAGCGCTGGGCCAAATCGTCGCCTACACGATCGCGAGTTCGGTGATCTCGGGCGTGACGGCAGTGATCATCACGCAGGTCACGGCGGCGCCGTTGCGTCCGGTAGAACTGCGCGTGGCGTTTGCAGTTTTGAAAAAGCGCTGGCGTCCGTTTCTGCGGACGGTGGTGCGGGTCACGTTGAAGATCCTGCTGGGAATGGTGTTGTTTGTGATACCGGGTGTCGTCACCTGGATCCGCTATTCGCTTTACGCGCCGGTCGTGCTGATTGAAGGATTAGCGGGCAAGGCGGCCATGCGCCGGGCGCGTGAGCTTGCATCGCGTTCGTGGCGCACGATCATTATGGTTTGCGTGTTGCAGATCGTGATTCCGATGATCGTCAGTGCCATCGTGGGTCGCGTTAAGTTTGTAGCTGAGGGTCCAAAGGCGTCGCTGGCTCATCAGCTTTACCAGCAGTTTCTCGGACTCGTGAACATCTTCATCGTGCCGCTGATCGCGATCGTACCGGCGTTGCTCTACATAAAGATGAAGCAGTTAGGCGGCGAGCCGTTGACGACGGCGCTGCTGCAAATTGAAGAAAGCGACGAAGGCGCGCGCAGTGCGTGGCAGCAGCGCATGCGCACGCGCCTCAGCCTGCACACTCCCACCAGCCATAAAAATACTCCTACCAGCCATAAAGTTACGACAGGTTAATCTGTCGTTCAAATTTCTGTTGACAGCGATGGTCCATCTGTACTAAGTTGCGGCCCTCCTCGATGACCGTTGTTGAGCAGGTCCCCCCAACCTTACTCATCAGTAACAATCCGAAACTTCGATAACGCCGCCCAGAAGCAATTCTGTCGCCGGAGAAGGAGCCCTCCCGCCATGCCGTCTCTTACCCTTCATCACACTTTTATTGCTCTACTGCTCGCTTGTGTATTTCTCGTCTCGTCCGTCTCACCATTTGCGGTGAACGCCGGAGCGACCAGCAGAACGCGAACGACTCGAATCTCGCCGGCACAGACTGCCGCAGCGCATCGCGATGGCGAACTGCTGGTCCGGTTTCGCTTTGGAACTTCCAACCGCGACAAGGAGACGATAATTGCGACGCATGGGGCACGGATGAAGGCGGAGCTTACGGGCGACTCGAACATCGAGAAGCTGGAAGTGAGTCGCGATCCCCGAACGGTGGCCTTGGAATTGTCATTGAGTCCAGCGGTTGAATTCGCGGAACCAAACTTTCTTATCAACAAAGACGACCTCACGCCGAACGACGTTCAGTTCAAAGATCAGTGGGCCTTGCGAAACACCGGTCAGAACGGTGGCCAGTTTGGTTCGGACGTAAACGCGAGCGGCGCCTGGTCTACTACAACCGGATCGCCGTCGACGGTAGTAGCCGTGATCGACAGCGGCATCGACTTTACGCATCCGGATCTCATCCGCAACGAGTGGCTTAATCCTGCTCCGAGCGCGAGTGGCGATCTGCATGGCTGGGACTTCGTGGCAAACAGCGGCGACATTAAAGACGAGCAGGGTCACGGCACGGCCGTCGCCGGCATTATCGCGGCGGAAGGCAATAACTCTGTCGGCGTCACGGGCGTGATGTGGCGCGCCGGCTTGATGAGCCTGCGTGTTTTGGACAACACCGGCACCGGCGACGTCGCGAACGCAATCGAGGCGATTGATTACGCGGTCGCCCACGGCGCTCAACTGATCAACTTATCGTGGGGCACGAGTGGTGAATCGGCGGCCTTGCAAGACGCGCTGGAACGGGCCGCCCGGCGCAACGTCGTCATTGTTTGTTCCGCCGGCAACAACGGTCGAGATCTGGCAAACGGTCCGTATTATCCAGCATCGTTTCGTTTGCAAAACCTCATCAGCGTGGCGGCTTCCGACAATTCCGATCGCCTCAGTTCGTGGTCGAACTACGGCGGCAGTAGTGTCACTGTCGCCGCGCCCGGCACGAGCATTCTTACGACGCAGATAGGTGGCGGCTACTGGACGGTGACCGGCACCTCCGCTGCGGCGCCCATCGTCACTGGCATCGCGGGTTTGTTGAAATCGTTTCGTCCGGCCGCCGGCGCGCAGGCGATTGCGAAAGCGATCGCTGACGGCGTTCGGCAAACGTCATCGCTTTCCGGCAAGGTCACGAGTGGTGGTGTCGCGAATGCCGCCGGCGCGCTCGCTAAATTACACGCAAGTGAATCGCGCGTGTTTCCCACACCGGGAAATGGCGGCGGCGGCTTTTCGACTACGCCGCCACCGACAACCAGCGGCGCGCCCGGCGTGAACCTGCCGAACCTCGACGAGGTGCGCAAGCTGAAACCGCAACAGCCAAGAGCAAAAGCGCCAATTGAATCAAACCTGATGTGCGCTGATTGCGATCCGTATGGTGGCGGCGGGGGCAGCGGCAACTATCCGACCGGCGATCCAAACTTCTCGGGCGCTCGGGGCCGGCCAATCAACGAAACAGGACAACCGGGTGAGGATCTCGGCTCCCGCAACTTCAACTGGAGTGTGTCCCTGGTGAATCTGCCGGGCCGTACGGGTATGGATCTGAACTTAAGTCTTTTCTACAACTCGCTGGTTTGGACCAAAGACGGTTCATACATCAAGTTCAATCCCGATCTCGGCTCGCCTGCGCCGGGCTTTCGTCTTGGTCTGCCGACGTTGCAACAGCGATTCCTCAACTCACAAACCAACGTTTACGCTTACATGATGGTCACGCCCTCAGGCGGCCGAGTGGAACTGCGGCAGGTCGGGTCCTCGAGCATTTATGAATCGCAGGACAGCACCTATGCGCGGTTGGATGCGACCGACACTAATGCGCCGGTAGTGCGCACGACAGACGGCACCAAATACACTTTCGCTACCGCGCCCATCAATAACGAGTACCGTTGCATCGAAATCAAAGATCGTAACGGTAACTACCTGACCGCAACTTACAACGCCAGCAACGGACACCTACAGACGATCACCGACACGCTGGGCCGAGTCGTCAATTTCGTTTACGACCTGAACAACAATCTCCAGGCTGTCAGGCAAACGTGGAATGGCACAGCCCACGACTGGGCGACTTTCAACTACACCGACGTGTATGTGGCGCCGGCTTTTGGTGGCGGTCTGCTGGTGAACGGTCCTAATAACAACAACACCACGGTACTCTCGCAGGTGAATCTCGATGACGGTAGTTACTACACCTTTGACTACAACACGGCCTTCGCGCAGGTGAATCGCATTACTCGTCATGCGAGTGACGGCCGCACCATCTGGTACATCTCTTACAACGTAAGTTCGGCTGCGGGGCAAACCGACTGTCCGCGGTTTACCGAGCGTCGCGAATGGGCCGAGAACTGGAACAATCATCTTGAAGCAGTAACCAGCTTCAGCGCGGCCGGTGACAACTCCTCGACGCAAGAGACCATGCCCGACGGCACGATCTACAAGGAATTCTTTGCCACTTCAGGCTGGCAGACCGGGCTGACTACCAGCACCGAAGTTTGGTCGGGCGGAGTGAAAAAGAAATGGACGACGATCGCGTGGACGCAAGACGACACGAATCTCAGTTACCAAAAGAACCCACGGCCCTATGACACCAGCATCTATGATGAAGCGGGCAACAGGCGTCGTACGGAAACCGTTTACACCTCATTCAACTTACCGAATCCCGTGGCGCTGCCAACCGAAGTGAAAGAATACAATGCGGATGCCACCACCATTCTACGCCGCACCACCACGAACTATTTTGACGGCGGGCAGGCATATATCGATCGTCGTGTGCTCGCGTTGCCAAGAGAAGTGATGGTGTGGGACGGCAACAATCAGCCGCAGTCGCGGGTCTGGTACGACTACGATTGGGCCAACGAGTACTGGGAAGCGCTGCCCCAAACCGCTACCCAGCACGAGTCGGGTACTGATCCTGCGGGCCGCGGTAACACGTGCTGGATTGGCCGGTGGGACGTTTCCGATCTCGATAACTCGACCAAGGTGACTCAAACACTGATCAGGTACAACCGCACCGGCTCGGTCATCAGAGTCACGGATCATAACGGACACAGCAGTACGATAAACTATGCAGACTCCTTTTCGGATCTGACGGACCATCACACCTTTGCCTACAAAACGACCGTCACCGACGCCGACAGCAACAGCTCGTACATCAAATACAACTACGACTTTGGCGCCGTGACGCGCACACAGGATCCGAAGGGCGCAGTACAGACTATTAGCTACGACAGTGCAGGACGTCGTGAGCAGGTAACGAACCAAACGACGGGCGCGTATACCCGCTGGGTTTACCCTACCGGCACCACCTTCATCGCCGCTTACAGCACCATTGAATCCGGCAAAGGAGAGGCTTTCGAGGGAACCGGGTTCGACGGCGCAGGCCGATATAGATCTACTCAGACAGAGTTGCCGGGTAGCGTGGGCGGTTACTCGGCAGTAATAGTCGGCTACGACATAATGGGCCGGCGGTCGACGCAGTCAAATCCGACTGAGATAACGTCGGGTTGGGTTGCAGCCGGTGATGATGCCTCAACCGGCTTTGTCTGGACGAATCAATCATACGATTGGAAGGGCAGACCTTTGGTCACGACAAATGCTGACGGTAGCACGCGCGAGAACACCTATGCTGGTTGCGGCTGCGCCGGCGGGGAAGTGGTCACGGTCAGGGATGAGCGCGGGCGGCGGCGTAAGTTAACGATGGACGTAGTTGGCCGTCTAAAGCAGGTCGATGAATTGAATTTCAATCAGAGTGTCTATTCCACCACGACTTACACCTACAACGCGCGCGACCAGCTCACGCAAATCAGTCAGGCCGGTCAGACCCCACGAACGTTTGCTTACGACGGCTATGGCCGGTTGCAGTCGCGCTCGACTCCCGAACAAGGCACCACGAATTACAGTTACTTCGCTGACGATACTGTGCAGACGATTACCGACGCGCGCGGAGCTACGAGAACCTTCGCCTATAACAACCGGCATTTGGTAACCAGCATTACTTACGGCGTGACTGGAGCAGTCGCAGCCACACCAAACGCGACCTTTGGTTATGACGCCGTGGGCAATCGCACCTCGATGACAGACGGTCTTGGTTCAGTCAGTTATGTCTATAACACGGTGTCACAAATGACGTCCGAAACGCGTACCTTCAACGACTTTACGGGTACTTACGCTTTGACGTATGGCTACAACCTCGGTGGGCAGTTGAATTCAATCACGAGCCCGTGGGGAGCGCAGGTTAGCTATAACTACGACAAGACCGGACGTCCCAGCAGCATCACCGGAACTGGTTTTTCCGGAGCATCGAGTTATGTCAGCAGTTTTGCGTACCGCGCCTTTGGCCTGAAGCAGGTGAGCTACGGCAACGGCAGAACCTTGTCGGTGCAATACGACAACCGGATGCGGCCAACACAATGGAACATTCCCGGTGTAATGGGGTGGAATTACGGCTACACCAATTTCAGTGAGAACAGCGGACGAGTGACATACGCACAAAACATCAACGACGGTACGCTCGATCGCAGTTACCAATACGATGATTTCGGTCGTCTGATCGTTTCTAAGAGTGGCACTGAGGCTCGGGTGCATGCGGGAATTATCCAGAGTGGAACACCGGATGGGCCATATTCGCAGACTTATAACTACGATCAGTTTGGCAATATAACGTCGCGGAGCGGCACCGGTGGTGAAAATGCGTCGTTCAGCACCGTCACCTACGCGAACAATAAACAGGCAGGTCTTGGCTATGATGCCGCCGGAAATTTGACGAACGATGGCGGGCAAAGCTTTACGTACGACGCTACCGGTCAATCCGTCACGACCACCTCCAACGGAACGAGTTATACCTTGCAGCAGTTTTACGATGGCGATCGGCTGCGCCTCAAGAAAGTCGACAACAACGTCACTACCTATTATCTGCGAAGCTCGTTACTTGGTGGTCAGGTTGTGGCCGAGCTTGCGAATGTCGCCAATACTGGCAGCTTCCAACGCGGCTACGTATATTTCAACGGTCAGTTGCTCGCCGTGCAGCAGCAGGGCGCCGTTTCGTGGATACATGAAGCTCCGATGGTGAAGAGCAAACGCGCGACCAACACTTCAGGTAACATCGTCAACACCACTGAGCTTGATCCGTGGGGCGGCAACACAAACCGCAGCACCAATCCGGATGTCTTCCAACCGCATAAGTTCACCACGTATGAACGCGATGGAAATCAATCAGACGAAGCGATGTTTCGCCGTTATAACCGCTGGTGGTCGCGTTTTGATCAGCCTGATCCCTACGACGGGTACGATGTAACCAATCCGCAGTCGTTCAATCGTTATGCCTACGCGCAAAACGATCCGGTTAATAACGTGGATGCAACCGGCCTCCTGCCGATGATGTGTGGGCTCTTTATGCAATACGTCAACGGAGATCCCATCGGTGAAGGCTATATTTGCTTTGGTGAATATTTTCCTTTCGGCGGTTTCTTTGGTGGCGGTGGCGGCGGAACCGGAACGGAAACTCCGCAGGAGCTCCCGGGCACGCCAGATTTCGTAAATTCGGAAGCTGTCAAGAAATGCGCTGAAAAACTCTATGGAATAACTGACGGCGCTCTTACTTACAGACCTGATGCCGGTCAGGTAAGTTTTCAGGGGTATGATCCGAACCAGGATAGCTTCCTTAAACGGATGAAAAACGAAGTGACAGGTGGCTCACCTCCGGGGTGGCTCTACATTACGCCGAATAATTCTAAAAACGCCGCGCAGGTAACAGCCGATAGCAGAGCGGCGCTGGCAGGAGGAGTAGCTTACGGGTATACCGACCCGAAGGATCCGAAACATCCCTATGTAGCCAAGGACATAACCCAGAAAATGCATTACGACTATTTCATTCACGAACTGGGAAACGCTTTGGCTTTGCTGACAGGTAAGTACCATGTGTCGTGGATGACGGGCAAGGGAGTCTACGATGACGACAGCATACGCCCAACTGAACAACAGATAAGCGCGGCGGGGCACGACGATCCCGGAGTCGCTTTCCAGGCCTGCGTGGAGAGTTATCCCAAAAAATGAGATGTTTGCGGAGAAGAAGCAATTGAGAAACTCAGGACAAAAACGCATCTTCATTGGCTTGGCAGGCTTTTTGCTCGCATTCCTGGCCGGTTTCGTTGTGGTCCTGTTGAAATGGTGGGTTCTTGCCCCCGCGCCCACGCCTGTATCTCCAGCCCGGATTATTGAAGACAACCAGCAGCAGAGCTTCAAGCACGACGTCGTCAATCTGCCTGGCACTGCTGAGGAGCTTGATTTTGTTCAGTTCGTCAGCGCCACCGACGGCTGGGCCGGGAACCATCAGGGAACGATGTTTCGCACGCACGACGGTGGCAACAAGTGGGAACGGCTGGATTCCAAACTGCAGGGCTACCTCACGAGCATGCATTTTTCCTCAGAGTCGTCCGGCTGGTTATTACTGCAACACTACGAAGACACGCTTGATAAGACTACTTATCAAGCATCGATCCAGCACACAGATGATGGCGGTCGAAGCTGGTCTCCACAAGTTAGTTTGAATTCAGTAGAACTGGTGCGAATGAGCTTTGTCTCTGCCACCGAAGGTTGGGCCGTCGGCACGAGATTCCGGAAACTGCCGGACACACTCACTGCTGAGATCCTGCTGTTGCGAACAGTAGACGGCGGGGTGACCTGGACTGACGAATCTGACGCGCTGAACGCGGCCTTGGCAGGATGTTCGCGACAGCCACGTCAGTTAGCCGGCGCCATCTTTGCCGATAGAGCAAAAGCCCTGACCGTGATAAGCGAAGCCGGTTGGGTGCTGGACACTGCGGATGAAGGTGTTAGCTGGCAATGCCTGGGCCAGTTTGCCACTGGAAGTTTGCGGCCGGGAATGATTGTTCGTGCTCCTGACGGAGCTACGCGGGTCGTAGCGGCCGCCGGTGGCAATCATGGCACGGCCAGCTTGATCGGCAAACGAGACGAGAACGGTTCGTGGTCCGGTAGATCGCTGAGTGATGTTTTTATAAAGGACGCAATTTATCTCGCAGGGAAAGAATTGCTGGCCTGTGGTTCTATGGTCACCAGTGGAGGTCAACCGTCGGGTGTGAGAAAAGAAGGCGTGTTGTTACGCAGCACTGACGATGGCGCCAGTTGGTCCGTTATTTACCGCAGTTCCGAAATCAATGCCTTGAACGCTCTGGCATCCACCAGCTCTGGGCAAATCTTCGCCGTTGGTGCAAACGGTTCGTTAGTGCGCTATACCCGATGAATCCTATTTGATTTTGATCGGCACCTTGTTACTTCGCACGCCTCTTAACGAAACGCTCAGCCAAACTTCTCCCGCACCCTGGAGTTCGTCGGAAAGTTTCACGGTTAGCTGCGTCAGCCAGGGAAACTTCGGCACCGTGTTGATACTCTCAATTAGCAGTGCGTAGCTGCGCTGTTGCATATCTTCAGCCTGAGCCGTGATCGCCGCCAGAGTCTCGCCGGGCCGCAATTCCAGATTGACTCCAAACACAAGCAAGCGCGTTCGTTTGTCGGCGCTGAGAAAATGATCCGGCGTCACCGCAAACGGTTCTTTCAATAACGTAACTGAATCGAGTGCGGTAGCTCTGCCCGTCTCAGCGTTGATCAGGAGTTCCGGCAGACCCGGGTTTACCAGAAACGTTACGCTGCGCGAGGTGGTGGTTGCGCCTTTGTCGTCGGTTGCGGTGGCGGAGACGGTATAGGTTCCGGGCAGAAGATTTTGCCAGGTGAAGGTGTAAGGATAAGTGGTGCTCTCGCCGATTACCTCGCCACTGCTGAAAGTGACTTTCACGATCGTCCCGTCGGCATCGTCGGCACTGGCCACCAGCCTCACGCTGCCCGGCGACGAGGTCGTCGACGTGTTGTCTGCGTAGGGCGAGGTCATCGAGATTGTCGGCGCCAGGTTTTCGGTTCCGGGTTTGGCTGGAGCCGGAATCTCCTTTATCAGTCGTGAACCCCATGGACACCAACTGGAAAAAGCAATATCGAGATTGTGCTCGAGGTAGGTCATGTTCGCATCGCAGAGCTCGACCGCGAAGTCCGGAAAGCCGATTGATTTCGGATCGAGGTGATAACTCCAGTGAGGGTTGTAATAGACCGGTTGTTTGATGAGATTGCCCGCCACCATTTTACGCGCCCCGGTCGCGATGATGTCTCGTGCCTGTTGGATTCGTTCCGGGTCAGTTAGTTTGATGACGAAGGTGTCAGTAGCGGGCGGGTAATCAAAGACGAAATACGCCTCAGCCGGTCCACCTTGCTGCGCGCTGACCGGAACAGCGGTGAATACGAGAAGCAGAAAGAAAGTTCGCAAACGCATAGCTAACTCAAATACTGCGGCCGGATCTGCAACCGCTGCATCATCTCACGATCCCACTGTTCCAGGGTATCGAGCCCGGCGATATACCGCCGTTGCGGGTTTTGCAGGTTGTTGCGCAGGTTCAGTATCTCACGGCCGGAACCAATAATCGTGAGTTTATAACGCGGCTGATTGCTCGACATCAGCTTGGTCCAATAATGGCTCGCCACCTTCGGCAGGCTCGCTAACTCCAGACACAAACGCTGGTAATGCTCCGCGACTTCGCTCGGGTGAAGAAACTTCGGCACATGACAGACCGTGTAACAGTCGTAATCGCGGCTCATCGTTCCGGGCAACAAGCGGCCGTCGTCTTTGAGTGCGCGAAAGAGCGTGGTTTCCGGATAGGGACACATGATTCCCAGAAAAGTAATCGAAAAGTGCTGCAAGTCCGCCAGGTAACCCGGCAACCTTTCCAGATATTCATTCGTGTCTCCATCGGCTCCAACAATCAGGCCAAACGACAGCAGGATCCCGTCTGAAAAGCAGCGACGGATAATCACGTCGACTTCTTTAAGCTTGTTCTGGCCTTTGTGCATTGCCTTGAGCGACTCCGGATTGAGCGATTCGAGGCCCGTGTAAACATAGCGACAGCCCGCCGCGACCATCAGTTTCACCGTCTCTGCATCGCGCAGGACATTGAAGGTGAGCGCGCAACCCCAGATCTTCTTCAGTGGAATCAAAGCCTCGCAGAGCTCACGCAGGTAGCGTCTCGATCCGCCCAGATTGTTGTCGAGAAAAATGAAAGAATCGCGCATCAGGCCGAAGTAGTGGCTGTTCCAGACCATCTTGAACTTTATCTCGTCGATGACATTCTTGATCGGTCGATAACGGTAGCTTTCGTGGCCCGTGAGCACACAAAAGTTGCAAGTGAAAGGACAACCGCGTGAGGCCTCGATACCAGGCAAGCGCATCCGGTTATGACTGAAGTCAATCAGATCGTAGCGATAAGGTTTGATCTCGGTCATCGTCGCCGCCGGAAGACCATACTCGCGCTTCATCTCGCCGCGCTCAAAATCCTTGACGAGCGCCGGCACATTCGTTTCCGGATCGCCAATCACAATGGCGTCGAAATACTGCAAGCAATCGGCAGGGAAGTGAGTCGTGTGCCGGCCGCCGGCCACCGTCTTCATGCCCCGCTGGCGGAACAGCATCGAAAGCACCTTCGTGTGTTCGTAGTAAGAGTGAAGATAAGAGAAGAAAACGAGATCCCAGTGCCGGTCGAGCGGGACGTCTGCTTCCTTTTCGTTGTAGATTTCCACTTCCGCGTGGTCCGGACATAATGCCGCGATCAGCTCCGGGACCGCCGACTGCATGATCGTTCTTTCTTTGATCGGCAGCCTCGCCGGATGAGAAAAGGTAGCGATGACGGCTATTCGCACAGTACGAGGTGATCCTTCTGAATGGTTTGGCGGCGGTGCTCAGCGCTTATTGTCTCGTGATACTGCGGCAGACGGCTCCAGTGCAGGCTTGGTTTTAGATGGTGGGCCACGTGATAGCCCACATTAAAACTAAGCTTCGTGTAATAAAAGCCCAGGAAATTATTGGCCCCGTCATAAGAGTTTGCACTTTTGCAGCCGCGATGATGGTCGTAATTATTGTTGGCCATACCGTAGAGCATCACGGTCCAGGGCACGACGAAGAAGGTCAGAAATCCTGCCGGGCTGAACCAGAAAAGAAACGCCATAACCGGTATGGCGAAGGTCATCGATACGAAAAACCCTTTCGCGGGACGCGAAGCGGGCGAACGGAGGAACCACAGCAGGCACTCGCCGTGAGCGAGGAACGGAAAAGACAGCAGGTAGTAAAATCTGCCGATGGGCTGATCCGGGTAGCGAGTGCCGCTAAACCCGTAAAGACTGGACCAATCTCTTCCGGTCGCGTCAAATCGGTTGTTATAGCGATGATGATTCGAGACGTGATGAAGTTTGTAAGAGTCAAACGGCACGCCGTTGGAAAGATGGCACAGCCAACCGAAAACAGCATTCAGGACCGTACTGCGAAAGATCGTCAAATGCATGTGATTGTGTTCGATAAGATTTACCGCCCGGACCAGCAGCAGGATCGGCACAACTGTATACCACGGCCAGTGGAGAAAAAGAGCGAGTAGCTGTAGCGACAACGTACCGAGGACGATTGAAACCGAGACGACATCGATCGGATAACGAAGGATCCGGGAAGCCTGCATTGACTCCTCCTGAGAGTTTGCGCTCCTTCTGAAGGCCAGAGGTTAGGAGTTGCGAGGAGCAATTTAAAGAGCGGCGCAAGCATAAAACCATGATCGCCGACCGGTCAATGTTTTTGGACGACGGGTAGTGTCCTTTTCTTGTGTTGCTGATTGTCGGAGAAAATTTTCGCCGCCGATCCTACCGTGTTAAGATCCGGCCATGCCGAAAAAGGACGCAGACGATCCGAACCTGTTCGCCAAGCGTCGGTGATCAGATTATCGCCAAGCACGATCCTGAAGCCATTCGGGCGCAAGGCAAGAATCCTCATGCGGTGGCGCTTGGGCTTCGGGGAGGGTGTCTAAAGGAGGCCATGCCAGAGCCAAGAGCACAACCGCCAAACAGCGTCAAAAGATTGCCAGAGGCGGTGCCGACGCTTGCTGGGGTAAACGGAAACCCTCCAAAAATCGGAAAAATCCAGAAAACTAGGAAAAAACTCTCACTTTTCCGAAAAGTCAAAAGTTGAGAATCTTTCTCAAGTTCTGGCCCGTATCTTTCGTGATACACTCCGCATCCTTTTTTATATAGAATAATTCGGGAAAGGCGGTGTGGAATTTTAAAATTTAATAATTTGCCGTGAGTAAAAACGAATCAGAAGTTCAGAGCAAAGAAAACACGTCGGCGGCGTCAAACGAGGAATCTGTTCCACACCTGATAGTTGATCGGTTTGAAAATCAACTTACTCTCATTCGTGATTCCGGCGACCCTGTAACGTTAAAGGCTCACATAATCGACCATGCGGAGGACGAGGAAGACGACGAGGGGTCGCTTCCTCCGATGTCTCCTGAGGAATTTGAAAAAGCAGTACGTGCCGTCGATCAGTTAGGACTAACTTGGACGGCGGGCACGACCCCGGAAGTCAAAGCGAAAAATCCAGAGACGCAGAGCAGTTTACTTAGTGACGAATTTGAAAAACTGCAAGAGCAATACCCGCGCTTACCTTATGAGGTCTTCTTCGCCACAAGTTATTTTCTGACTGAGAGTCCGGTGTATGCGAAAGAAGCTGGAGGGATAGAGAACTTAAAAAGAAAAGGCGAGATCGCTGGAGAGGTCATTGTCACACCTGAGTACAGGAACGCGTTTTTCTTCCGCTCTGCGATTAAGGTTCCGTACCTTAGGGACATAGATTGGGAAGTCGTATTCAAACTACACGAGCGAGGCGTTAAACGCACGCCGGGCGTTGCGTATGGACTTCTTTCCTTGGCATTAGAAGATCCGGGTTTTATTGGTGGTCGGGGTGGAAGCCTACGAACGATCACTGTGGCTGTTAATGAGGCTATCGTACGCAACTTATTGGACATTCTCACAGAGGTAAAATCACGGTTAGGAATCGCACAACGCCAAGCCGAGACCTTAAACAAACAGCAGTTACTAGAGGAGCAAGCAAATGATCACGCGGAACCAAACCCCACTTTGGGGCCATAAGACCATGCCGCCCTCTTACGATGAGTGCAAGCCAAAATCTACGCACCGTAGACGGGGCTATGCAGTCGAAGTCCCTTCCTATGCGCTATTCGTGGGTGCCATCGAAGCAAAACGTGCCAAGTGGCTCTCTAAACGCTTGCGATTGCCGAAAGCTACTATCGAATTGCCCGCTGAAAACGTTGCGGCTATTAAGATGCTGGACCGTTGGCTCGGTAAGCCAGAAACTGAAAACGACGAAGCCGGGGATGAATTTAGAGAACTCGTGAACAAGTATCGATCCTCCAACCGTAAAGTTTACGTCTGATGCGGGTAGTCCTCGATACAGGCCCGCTTGGGGATCTCGTCAATCCAAACAACACTAGAAAGCTAAGAGAAATTAAGTCTTGGATGAGATCTCTTATGAATCGCGGGATCGGCTTTACTGTGCCTGAGATAGCGGACTTTGAAGTGCGCCGAAGTCTCATCCTTATGACTAAGAGAACAATAAGAAAGACCAGCGACACCGATAAGGTTCAGTGGGCGAGGGAATGTCTTCGAAACCTGGACGAAATGACTCGCACGATTGACTATATACCTCTGTCTACCGACATAATGCATACCGCCTCCGAGATGTGGGCACAAGCTAGGAAAAAGGGCGTTCCAACTGCGCATAACTTAGAATTAGACTGCGATGTGATTCTCGCTGCTCAGGCGATTAAGCGAAGCGGCGCAACGGAACAGGTGATTATCGCAACTGGCAATATCGGGCATCTCACTCGCTACAATACACCCACAGTAACCGCAAAGAGCTGGAAAGATATTTAACCGCCACCACTCCACCGAACAATTTAGGTAAAATCACCTCGGGCCGGACATTTGGCTTGACGATCCTGGCCTTCGCGCCAACGAAGACCAGCCCTACACAGCCGAATCCTAGTCCGTGCCGTTGGTGAAACACCATAACACCGAAGAGACTCTAGGAATCGGCAAAAACGCAGCAAGACAACTTTAGGACACTACCGGACGACGCAAGCTTCGTAATGTGATATAAGCCGCTTTCTGCCGGTCAACAATTATGAGAAGCATCACCTCATCTACCCTCAAAGTCCTGCTGCTGGTCGCCGTCAGCCTTGTCGCAACCGGAATGTCATCGCTGCAGGCTGCAACTCCGCCCGCCGCCAGCTTGCGCGGTCGCGTGGTTGATGCTCGCACTGGTGAACCAGTCGCCAAGGTAAGAGTGATCGTCAGCGGTACTGAGCTGAGCACCACGACCGATGATAACGGCGAGTTCGTTTTCGACAACTTGCCCGCCGGACAAGTCGATCTTTACATCACGACGGTCACGTTTGGACTGGTAAAGAAGACGATAAAAATCGCTGAGGCCAATAATCCCGTCTTCGAAATCGCGCTCAACGAGAGCGCCGCAGCTTTGACGGAAAGCGTCACTGTTTCTATTGGTCCTTATGAACGCACCGAATCGAGCGCGCCGTCTGAGCAGACGTTGAATAAGCGTGAATTGCAGGAGCTGTCCAGTGTTTTGGTTAGCGATCCGCTACGCGCAGCGCAAGCTTTACCGGGCGTGGCGGCGAACGACGATTATCGCAGCGAGTTTGCCGTGCGTGGCGCGGGTTTCGATCGCGTTGGCCTGTATGTCGATGGGGTCCTGACCGACAACTTCGTTCACACCATTGCGGGCGGCTATCCCGACACTGGATCGCTTTCGGTAATCAATGCCGACAGTGTCGGTTCGGTGGCGTTGTTGAGCAGCGCCTTTCCGGCACGGTTCGGCTACCGCAGCGGCAGCATACTCGACGTCACCACGCGCGATGGCAACCGGGTGAAGCCCACCGGGCGCTTCACGGCGGCATTGAGTGGTTTGGGTGGCGTGGTGGATGGTCCGTTTGCCGGCGGCCGCGGCGCTTATCTGTTCGCAGCCCGCAAAAGTTACCTCGGCTATCTGGTGCGGCGTTTCAACGATCAATTTGACTACACGAATAATCCGCCCGTGCTTAGCTTTGCCGATGGTCAGGGCAAGCTGCTCTATGACCTCACGAAGCAGGACCAGGTTGGCTTCTCGTTAATCCTCGGCGATTTCACCTTCGATCGCAATCGCGATCGAAATCTGCTGGGCTTCAATCAGGTGTTCCGCGGCAACACCAGAAATCTTCTCGTCAATGGTTCCTGGACCAGGACCCCGAGTCCACGTTCCTTCCTGCAAACGCGCGTATTCGGGTTGCGATCTACGTTCAAAAACGTCAACCGCAACGACAATACGCTGCAGGATGGCAATCGAAATCAATTCGGCGTGCGCTTTGACGCGAGTTACCAGTTCAGTGCCAATCGCCTCGAAGCCGGGCTTTACGTCCGGCGGCTGAGCGTCAATAGCACAAATAGCTTTTTCGATTTCTTCAATGGCTTGCCGCAGGAGTCAACGAGCTTCGACCGCAGCGGCGTGGAGCAGGGCTACTACGTTCAGAATACCTGGAATAACGAGCTGCGTGGATTGGCGTTGACTGGCGGTTTTCGTGTCGAGCACAGCGGTGTTACGAGTGAAACTGTTCTATCGCCACGTGGCTCGTTTGCCTGGACGATTGCGAAGACGTGGAAGGTCCGCCTTGGCGCCGGCCGCTATTATCAGTTTCCCGACTTCGAACAGATGTTTGGGCGGTTGGGTAACCCTGAGTTGAAGTCCGAGCGTTCGACGCACTTTGATGCCGGCGTTGAACGTCTCCTTGGCAACCGCACGCGCATAGTGGCAGAAGTTTTCGATCGTGAAGACCGTGGCTTGTTCTTCAGCCTCAACGAACCACGGTTGTTCCACGGCTTCGTCACTTTCAACGAGTTTCCTTTTGAGAACTCGTTGCGGGGGCATGCGCGTGGTTTCGAATTGACGGTGCAAAGACGAAGCGCGAATAAATTGGGAGGCTGGATCTCGTATGCCTATACGCGTACGGAGCTCACCGACGACCGTGATGGTCTGGTCTTTCCGAGTGATGCTGATCAGCGTCACACGGTGAACGTCTATGCGAACTATCGCTTCAACGACACCTGGAATTTGAGCAGTGAGTTGCGCTACGGCAGTGGTCAGCCGATACCCGGCTTCTTTGGTCAGGACTCGCAGGGTTACTTTCTCACCGAGGAGCGCAATAGAACGCGCGTGCCTTTCTACAACCGCGTCGACGTGCGGCTGAGCAAAGCGTTTCTTTTCAAGAAGTGGAAGATGACGTTAACGGGTGAAGTCCTGAACGTCCTGAATCGTCATAATCTTCGCTACGCTGGTTTCGATTTCTTCAGCTTCAACGGTCGCGTCTTCGGCCAACTCGACCGCGTACTGCCGATCGTGCCCTCAGCGGGAGTCGTGATTGAGTTCTGAGTCTGGCGTGCTCTTCTCGCTACTTCCGGCGCGAGTTTAAGGCCTTCATTTCAAATTCGCATTTGGCGGCCCGGTAACGGAGATAGGCTGCCTCATCACGCAGGTTACGACCTGTCTCAGTGATTTTTTCAAGGTCCGTTTTTGCCTGTTCGTACTGGCGATGCAAGTCGTCCCGTTTGGCCTCAAACTCTTTTACTTGCGCCTCTAAATCGTGCCGTTGATTTTCGAGTTTCGTAAGTTCTGCGCTAAAAAAGCCGTTAATAAATCCCACTGACAAAGCGGCGATGGCTAAGAGCGTCGGCAGCGCGGCCAGAATGTAACTCGGTCGTTCCCACCAGGGACGTTTCAGCTCGGCGATCTCTAGAGACAATTTCCTAATCTCAAGTGAGTCCTTTTCCTCAGTGCTCATAATCCATCTCCCAGATGGTCCTATTCGTCAACTCGTTCCACAGGTCCAAGTCGCGCATAGCGTAGCCAGGGTCCATTTGACAAACGTGTTATAGTGCGCACACAACTCCCAAAAACGAAGCGGGCCGACTTGTGCTCCTAACACAAAATCGACCCTCGGACCTCAACCTTCTAGAGAAAGGATGAAGCCATAACTGAAGATAGTAGCGCAACCTTGCGCGAACAAACACCTCACGCTCAAATACCCGAAAACAAACACGACAATTCGAGCGCAGAAAAGATCGAAAGATTGGCAGAAATAATCTGCGGCGCTGGCGAAGAGTCTGTCGCCGCGTTGCTCGTGCTCATGGGTACATTGCAAAACTCCAGCGATCCAAAAGCACTTGCACACACGGCCAGGCATCTTGCCTTCACGCACTGCGGTGAATTGAACGTGCGCGGCATGGTCGACGTGCAGATTGCGATGATTGAAAGTGAGTTATTTTTTAGGTAATGCGGTCAGCGGTTAATTGAGCTACAAATGTTCTTGTCCCGCAGAAGAGCTCCACTTGTTCGGTGGGGCGCTCTCGCAGTCAGTCGCGAGGAGACGAGAAATGAAAGCCAGAGTTAAAGTGACCGGAAGACACAGAGCAAACAGACACAAGGTCGAAAGTAGTAGCGGCAATGTATTTGCCGATCTGGATTTTGAAGATTCGGAAGAACGGCTTTTGAAGGCAAAATTAGCAGTCAAGATCGCTCAGTTGATCCAAAAGAAAGGCTTAACGCAAGCTGAAACTGCCCAGCGTACAGCCTTGGATCAGCCGAAGGTTTCGCGACTTCTCCGCGGTCAACTTTCCGGCTTTTCAGCAGATCGGCTTTTTGCGATCCTTAATCGCTTAGGTCACAGTGTCGAAGTTCGGATCTCCGCAAAAGAACGTGCCCCAGAAAAGTCTCATACACGCGTGTTGATAAGTTAGCGCCGAATTTGAACACTCCTACAATGCGAACCAGTCTTTGAACAAAAACTGCAAATAGCGGGCGCAAAATCTTATTTGTTTAGGACCGAGTCTTACTTGTTTTGGACCGGCGAATGCTTGACGGGAGGCGTGGAATGCTTGAACGTCAAGCTGCGATGTTTGTCAGGCGGCAGAGTGTAAGTTCGACAGCCGCAGCATGCTTGCGCCGGGGAAGAAGTCATGTACGGCAGGCTCGCTACAACGTGGCGGTGCGACTTTCAGCGCATGTTTTCGGAGCGGTAATGTATGTTTCAGCACCCGTAGTTATCGCGCCGCGCAGTGTAGATAAAACGTGGCCACGGATAAGTATGATCCCGGCCTTTCAATCATTATCCCCGCAGTTTCAAGCATTATCTCCGCCCTTTCATGCATGACGAGGGCGGAACCTTTGGTCCTTCCTGATGTCTAACGCAGCATGACTTGCGGGCAAAGGATTTTGCGAGCGTACGCAGATGCTGATTGCGTGGCCCTCCTCGTTCTTACCACCTGCTTTGCCGCGACACTCAACTTTGGCGACACCTTTACCGAAACCGTGGCCGCAGCGCAGCGCGCCGGCACGCACGTTGTCGACGGCTACATCATCGATATCTGTTACTTTGGTCCACCCACTTCTTTTTACCCGCAGTTAATCGTAATGGCCGCACTCCTCGCCGCAACACCTGCCGCATTTCTGCGAACCGTAGCGTGCAGACTGCTCGCCGGCATAAATCTAACGGTAGCTTTGCTCGCCTACGTGTATTGGTGGCTTGATTCCTACCGCGTCTTCCGGAACTTTCAGGAAGGCTACATTCCATTTCTGCGTCACCCCGAGATCAGACAATCCGCCTATCTTTACCACGGCACCGCCCTCGACCTCTTCATCGCTCTATCGATCCTTGCCTGCCTGGTGTTGGTGCTCGATCGACTATTCGACGGAGAAAAGATCACGTCCAGTTATCTGTACAACGCGAACAACCAGCCGTAAAACTGATCTCGAAAGTGGGACTGGCGAGTCCCGCAAGCGAAACGTCTCGACCACGGCGGATCGTTCAAACGTCACGTTTTTCCCGGCAAAAGCCCAAAATCAAAGTTGGCACGCCCCTTGTTTACAGCCAGCGCGGAGAACTGTATATAGTTGCGTGTGAAGTTTTAGCTGGAAGTCGGCTCCGTCACTTCGCGCGCGCATCGCCGCTCTCTCAACTGGCTATTACAGCTCTCCAATAATTTCTATTGAAGTAGTAGCGTCATGGACATAAAGCGACCCCCTAAATCCAAGCTCAAAAAGACACTTCGCATCGTGATCATGATTGTCGTCGGTGTCGCCGCCATCGGCGGTATCACCTACGGCCTCACCAAACTCAAACCAGCCGCGCCGACGCTCGATCGCTCCACCGCCGTGATCGATACCGTCAAACGCGGTGAGATGGTGCGTGACGTGCGAGGTAACGGGACGCTGGTACCGGAAGTGACGCGCTGGGTGCCCGCACCAGCCGAAGGACGCGTGGAAACCATTCCCGTCCAGGCCGGCGTGGAAGTTAACCCAGCCACTGTCATCGCGGAGCTCTCCAACCCCCAAATGGAGCAACAGGCCACCGACGCGGAGTTCCAGGTCAAGGCTGCCGAAGCCGACGAAGAGAACCTGCGCGTGAAGCTCGAAAGCGACGCGATGACGCAGAAAGCGGCAATCGCCACGATCAATGCGCAGTACAGCCAGGCGAAGCTGCAACTCGACGCGGATGAAAAGCTGGCCGGGTTTATTCCCGAGCTGCAGTTGAAGATCTCGCGCGTCGCCGTGCAGGATCTCGCCAATCGTTTGAAGGTCGAGCAAGAACGTCTCGCCGTCACTTCCAAGTCGACTAAAGCCCAGCTCAATGCCGCCTCGTCACGACTACAGCAACTACGCGTCATGGCCAAACTCCGTCGCGATCAGGTTGACGCGTTGAAAGTCCGGGCCGGAACCTCGGGCGTGCTGCAACAGGTTTCCGTGCAGGTCGGACAGCAGGTAACGCCGGGATTGAACATCGCCCGCGTCGCCGATCCCGCTTCGTTGAAAGCCGTCCTGCGCGTTGCGGAAACGCAGATCAAAGACGTGCGCATCGGCCAGCCAGTGCTGGTTGATACTCGCAACGGCATCATCCAGGGCACGGTGTCGCGTATCGACCCCGCGGCGCGCGAAGGCACGTTTGAAGTCGACGCCTCGCTGGTCGGACCGTTGCCGCCGAGCGCGCGTCCGGACCTCAGCGTGGATGGCACGATCGAACTCGAACGGCTGAAAGACGTGCTGAAGGTCGGCCGGCCCGCGTTCGGCCAGGCAAACCAGACGGTCGGCATGTTTGTGCTGACACCCGACGGGAGTGAAGCGGAGCGCAGGACCGTCAGGCTGGGACGCAATTCAGTGAGTACAGTCGAGATAGTGGACGGCCTGAAAGAAGGAGATCAGGTAATAATCTCCGATACTTCAGCGCTCGACAGCTACAACCGCATCCGGATCCGGTGATCTTTTAGGTTATTTAAGGTCTCTGCGCGGTGTTCAGTTTAAGAAGTAGTTCATACAAAAACTCAAGGAGCAAAACATGAGTTCGAACGGGCAGCCCCTAATCCACCTCGCCGACGTCAAGAAAGTGTTCGAGACGGACGAGGTCGAGACGCACGCGCTCACCGGTATTCATCTCGATATCAAACAAGGTGAATACGTCTCCATTGCCGGCCCTTCCGGCTGCGGCAAGTCGACCCTGCTTTCGATTCTCGGCCTGTTGGACACCCCGACAGACGGCGAATACGTCCTGAACGGACACGCGGTCGAGAATCTTTCCCTTTCCGAGCGCGCGCGCATCCGTAACCGCGAAGTCGGTTTCATCTTCCAAAGCTTCAACCTGATCGGCGATTTGACGGTTTATGAAAACGTCGAACTGCCGCTGACGTATCGCGGCATGAGCTCGGCCGATCGCAAGAAACGCACGACCGAAGCGCTCGAACGCGTCGGCATGGCGCATCGTGCGAAACACCTGCCGAGCCAGCTTTCCGGCGGGCAACAGCAACGCGTCGCCGTTGCCCGCGCAGTCGCCGGAGCGCCGAGCATCCTGCTCGCAGACGAGCCGACCGGAAACCTCGACTCGACTAACGGTGAAGCAGTGATGGAACTGCTGCGCGAGCTTCATCGCGGCGGCGCCACGATCTGCATGGTCACGCACGATCCACGCTACGCCCAGCACGCCGATCGCATCGTCCACTTGTTCGACGGACAGATCGTCGAAGAAGAGCAAGGCACCGAGCGGCGCGAGATCATGGAGCGCGAGCTGAAAGAGAGCGGATTCGGAGCCATTCAATGATTAGTTTGCGGGGAGTCGAAAAAGCTTTTCCCCACGGCCCCACGAAAACTTACGTGCTCCGCCGGATAAATCTCGACATCAAGCCGGGTGAGTTTGTTTCCATCATGGGTCCCTCGGGAGCAGGGAAATCGACACTGCTCCACATCTTGGGAATGCACGATCACACGTGGACCGGCGAGTATTACTTCGACGACGTCGCCGTCCACAAGCTCGACGCGAAAAAGCGCGCGGCGCTCCGCAATCGCAACGTCGGGTTCGTCTTTCAGAGTTACCACCTGCTCGACGACCAAACGGTGTTTGAAAATCTCGAGTTGCCGCTCTCTTATCGCGACGTCAGCAAGAAAGACCGGCAATCGATCGTCTGCGACACGCTTGACCGGTTTCAGATGGTTGGCAAGAAAGACCTGTTTCCCACGCAGTTGTCGGGTGGACAACAGCAGCTCGTCGGCATCGCGCGCGCAGTGGTGGCGAATCCGCGCATCATCCTGGCTGACGAGCCGACGGGAAACCTGCATTCGGCCCAGGGCAAAGAGATCATGGACATGTTCAAGCGCCTGAATGACGAGGGCACCACGATCGTTCAGGTCACGCACTCCGAAGTGAATGCCGCTTACGGAAATCGGATCGTGCAGCTTGAAGATGGCTGGATCGTAGATCCGGTGAGATCCGCATAACACGGATCCACAAAAAGTTAACCCCAAACTAAACCTGTCGTTGCTCAAACGTCACTCGTGTGCTTGCGAGTCAAGGAGGAAGTGTGGACGCACTGCTAAACGACATCCGCTACGCCGTTCGCAATCTCCTCAAGCGTCCGGCCTTCACCATCATCGCCACCATCACGCTCGCTCTCGGCATCGGCGCCAACAGCGCGATCTTCAGCTCCGTCTACGCGCTGTTGCTCAAGCCGCTGCCCTTTCCGCAGATCGATCGCGTCGTCGCTATCTGGGACAAAGAGCCGAGCCACGGCTACCTGCACAACGAGGTCGCGATGGCCAATTACCTCGACTGGCGCGCGCAGAGTCATTCGTTCGAGCAGCTCGCGCTGTATCGCTGGTGGAGCGTGAATCTCACCGGCGGCAGCACGCCGGAACGCGTTCAGGGCTTTCTCACGACGGCCAACTTTTTCGACGTGCTCGGCGTGAAGCCTTTCATGGGCCGCAACTTTACCGCCGAAGAAAATCAGCCCGGCGCACTCGGCGTCGTGATCATCACGCACGCTTTGTGGCAACGGCGTTTTGGCGGCGATCCGGACATTCTCAACAAGACGATCACTACCAACGGCATTGTCCGCACCATCGTCGGCGTCATGCCGCAAGGTTTCAACTATCCGAACAACGCCGATCTTTATGGGCCACTGGAAATCACGGCGAAGATAGCCGCGAATCGCCAAACACACACTTACTACGTCCTCGGACGTTTGCAACCGGGAGCATCGATCCAAAGCGCGCAGGCTGAGATCGACAACATCACCGCGCGACTCGCGCAGCAATATCCCGAAACCAACACCGGCCTCGGCGCCACCGTTTATCCCATCGTCGCCGACACTGTGCGCAAGTACGACACCGGCGTGTGGGTCGGGATGGGCGCGGTCGCTTTCGTTTTACTGATCGCCTGCGCGAACGTCGCGAACTTGATGCTGGCGCGCGCGAGTGGACGGCAGAAAGAGATCGCGTTGCGCGCCGCGTTGGGCGCGAGCCGCTGGCGCATCGTTCGCCAACTGCTGACCGAAAGCATGATCGTTGCTCTGCTCGGCGGCGCGTTGGGAGTGCTGATCGCAGTTTGGGGCATCGAGGCTTTGCGGACCGCGAATCCTGGCGACGCGGCCAGGTTTGCGCCCGGCTGGCAGCAGCTCGGAATCAATCTTCCGGTGCTGGCCTTTACGATGGTGCTCTCGATATTCAGCGGGCTGGTGTTCGGTCTCGCGCCTGCGTGGCAAGTCTCAAAACCGGATCTCAACAGCGCGCTCAAAGAAGGAAGCCGTCAATCTTCCGGCCGCTCACACGGGTTGAGAAGTTCACTGGTGGTGTTGGAAGTCGCGCTGTCGCTGGTGTTGCTGGTCTGCGCCGGTCTCTTCTTCCGCAGCTTTCTCACGCTGTTCAAAACCGATCCCGGATTCGATCCCGACCACGTGTTGACGATGAACCTGATCCTGCCCGTGGCGAAGTACAAGGACGAACCACATGTCGCGGCGTTTTATTCCGATTTGCTTCAACGGGTAAAGAGCCGGCCCGGTGTTGAATCAGTGGCCGCGGTTAATTTCTTGCCGCTCGGCGGTTCAAACTCATCCGACGCGTATCTAGTCGAAGGCGCGCCGGAACCCAAGCCCGGCGAAGAGTACATCGGCCGCTATCGCGTCTGCACTCCCGATTACTTCAGCACGATGCGCATTCCCATCCTCCAGGGACGCGCATTCACCGAACAAGACAAAGCCGGCGCGGTGCCGGTCGTGATCGTGAACGAAACACTTGCAAAAAAGCACTGGCCCGGCCAGAACCCGATCGGCAAACGCATCCGCTTTTACGGTCCACTCGATAAAGCGCCGTGGATGGAGGTTGTCGGCGTCAGTAAAGACGTTCGGCACGAGCTGACGCTCGAGGTTCAGCCTGAATACTACTTGCCGCACGCGCAGGATTCCTGGAGCTCGATGGTGCTCGTAGCCAGAACGAACGTCGCGCCCGCGTCGTTGGCCGGCGCGATTCGCGAAGATGTTTGGGCCATCGACAAAGACCAGCCGGTCTTTGACGTGCGCACGATGGAAGAAGTGCGTTCGATCTCCGTCGGGCTGCAAACGTTCACGTCGGTCATGACGGGAATCTTTGCGGGCGTGGCGCTGTTGCTGGCGTCGATCGGCATTTACGGCGTGATGGCGTTCGTGGTGACGCAACGCACGCAGGAGATCGGCATTCGCATGGCGCTCGGCGCGCGCCGCGTCGATGTGTTGAGGCTCGTCCTGACGAACGGGATGAAGCTCGCAGTCATCGGTTTGTTGATTGGTTTGGCGGCAGCGTGGGGCGTGACGCGCTTCTTCGCGACGCTTCTGGTGGGAGTGAAACCGACCGATCTGCTTACGTTCAGCGTCGTGTCGGTTTGTTTGTTGGCGGCGGCGTTTCTCGCTTGTTACCTCCCGGCACGCCGCGCCACGAAGGTAGATCCCTTGGCAGCACTTAGGTACGAATAGTTATGGAATCTCTAATCAAAGATCTGAAGTACGGTTTTCGTGGGTTGCTCAAGCGAAAAGGTTTCGCCGCCATCGCGGTGCTCACGCTCGCGCTCGGTATCGGCGCCAACACGGCGATCTTCACGCTCGTGAATGCCGTCATGCTGAAATCGCTGCCGGTGAAACAACCGGAACAGCTCGTGCTGTTCAGCGATGCCATCGGGGAGGGCACTTCCACTCACGACACTCCCATGACGGGTGAATGGAACCGCTTTTCCTACCCGTCCTATCTTTACTTCCGCAATCACAACGAGTCGTTCCAGGACATTGCCGCCCTGCGCAGCGGTGAGAGCCGCTTGAGCGTGCGACGCTCCGCCACGGAAGGCGCAGCCGCGACGCGCGCCTCGGCCCATCTCGTTTCCGGTAATTACTTTTCTTTGCTCGGCGTCGGCGCCTTGCGCGGCCGTCTGCTTGCTCCGGAAGACGACAAACCAAACGCGCCGCCGGCCGCGGTGATGAGTTATCGCTATTGGGAACAGGAACTAAACCGCGATCCTTCCGTCGTGGGGCAAACGTTCATTCTCAACGGCACAAACTTCACCGTCGTCGGTATCACGCCGCAGGAGTTCTTCGGCACGCGCGTGCGCAAACCGCCGGATTTCTGGGTGCCGCTGGCATTTCATCCGCAGATCGAGCTGCGCAAATCTTTTCTCGACGACAACCAGGTTTCGTTCCTGATGCTGCTCGGCCGGCTCAAACCGGGCGTGTCGATTAGCCAGGCGCAGGCCAGTGTCAACCTGCAATTACAACAGTTCCTGATCGAACTGGCGGGCAGCCAGCTCACCGACGAACGCAAACGTGCCAATCAGGAAACGTACATCAAGCTCGCCGAAGGCAGCGGCGGTATTTCCGTCTTGCGCGTGCTGTACTCGAAACCGCTGCACATGCTGATGGCCATCGTCGGCATGGTCCTGCTCATCGCGTGTGCGAACGTCGGCAGCTTGCTGCTGGCACGCGCGACCGCGCGTAAAGCGGAAATCTCGCTGCGCATGGCGCTCGGCGCGAGTCGCTGGCGCATCGTTCGCCAACTGCTGACCGAGAGCATGTTGCTCGCGGCGGTCGGCGGCATTTGCGGTGTGCTGTTAGCCCAGTGGGGCGTGACGATTCTCGTCAATCTGGTAGCGAAAGACTCACCACTCAATACGCGGCCCGACGCGGGTGTGCTCGCTTTCACCTTCGGTGTTTCGATTATCGCCGGCTTGTTGTTCGGACTCATCCCGGCAGTGCGCGCGAGCAAAACGGATCTGGCGACCGCGATGAAAGAGAAGACACGGACCGGCAGCCGTTTCTGGCGTTTCAACTTGTCGTCGGCGATGGTCGTGTTGCAGGTCGGACTTTCAATGGTCCTGCTGACGGGCGCCGGTTTGTTCGCGCGCAGTCTTTTGAACCTGCAAAACGAAAACGTCGGGTTCGATCGGTCCAACGTGCTGCTCGTCGGTATCGATCCGCGTCTCGCCGGCTACAAACCGGCGGAGCTGCCGGCGCTCTATCAACAGATCCTCGATCGACTCGGCAATCTGCCGAACGTGCGTTCCGTTTCGATGGCGACTTACTCGCCGATGAGCGGGAGTCATCGCGCGAGCAGTATTCGAATCCCCGACTACACGCCTCAACCTGACGAAGACGTCATCGTTGAGGACGTGCTGGCCGGGCCGAAGTACGCCGAAACACTCGGCGTACCGCTCTTGCGAGGACGCGATCTCACCAACCGCGACAACGTTTCAGCGCCGCTCATCGCCCTCGTTAACGAAACGTTCGCGAACCGGTACTTCAAAGGTCAGGACCCGGTGGGCCGCAAGCTCACCTTCGACGACGAAAGTGACAGCGACAAACCTGATAGCAGCAAGATGGTGGAGATCGTCGGCGTTATTGGTGACGTCAAAACTGAGGACCCACGAGAGAAACCGGAGCCGGCGGTCTATCGTCCCATGCTCCAACTTGCTGACGAAGCCGCTTACAGCGTGAACATTCAGCTTCGCACCGCCGGCGATCCCAACTCCTTCGCGCAGTCTGTCCGGCAAACGATCAACGACGTCGACGACCGGATTCCGATTTTCGGCGTGACGACGCTCGAAAACCAGGTACACGCGACGCTCAAAGAAGAGCGGCTGATCGCGCAGCTTGTCAGCTTCTTCGGCGCGCTCGCGCTGATCCTCGCGTGCATCGGTTTGTACGGCGTGATGGCCCACGGCGTCGCGCGTCGCACCAACGAGATCGGGATTCGCATGGCGCTCGGCGCGCGCGGCGGCAACATCGCGTGGATGATCCTGCGCGAGACTTTGGCGCTCGTCGTGGTGGGTCTCGTGATCGGCATGCCGACGGCACTCTTCGCCGCCCGGTTTATTTCCGCGCAGTTGTTTGGTTTGAAGCCTGCTGATCCAGCCGCGCTGATCGCCGCCGCCGTCATCTTGACGCTGGTTGCGTTGTTGGCCGGTTACCTGCCCGCGCGCCGCGCTTCGCGCGTCAATCCCCTGAATGCACTGAGGTATGAATGATATGGACACCATCGTCAAAGACCTCCGCTTCGCCATTCGCGGCCTGATCAAACGGCCCGGCTTCACCGCCAGCGTCCTGATTGCGCTGGCGCTGGGCATCGGCGCCAACACCGCGATCTTCAGTCTCGTCAACGCCGTCGTGCTCAGGCCGCTGCCGTTTCCCGAGTCCGAACGGCTCGTGTGGATGTACGGAAACATTCGCAACGGCGGCAACCGCGCGAGTGTTTCGCCGCTGGATTTCCTCGACTACCGCAGTCAGAACAAAACGTTCGAACAGTTTGCCGCGTCAGGCACCCTCCCGCTTTCAGTGACTCTGACCGGCTCCGGCGAGCCTGAACGTCTGCAGGCTTCCGGCGTCACCGGCAACTTCTTTCAAGCGTTTGGAGTGACGCCCGCGCTCGGTCGCGGCTTCACGCTCGAAAACGAAAAGGCCGGTCAGAACCAGGTCACGGTGCTGAGTTACGCGCTATGGCAGAAACGTTTCGGCGGCGATCCGAACATCGTAAACAAGGCGATCGTGCTCGAAGGCAAGGCTTCGCAGGTGATCGGCGTGATGGGCCAGGACGTAGTTTTTCCGCAAGCCGCAGACTTGTGGATACCACTGAACTTCGAAACCGATTCCGATCTGAAACTGCGCAAGGCCCACTTCCTGCGCCCCATCGGACGGCTCAAACAAGGCGTCAGCCTGACGCAGGCGCAAGCCGATACGGACCTGATCGCCGCTCAACTCGAGCGACAATATCCTGACTCGAACACCGGCTGGAACCTCCGTCTCATCCCGCTGCGCGAACAACTCATCGGCAGCAGTCGCACCACGCTGTTCATTCTGTTCGGCGCAGTCGGGTTCGTACTGCTGATTGCGTGCGCGAACGTTGCGAATCTCCTGTTGGTCCGCGCCGCGGCGCGCGAGAAAGAGATCGCGCTGCGAACGGCGCTCGGCGCGAGTCGCTGGCGCATCGTCAGGCAGATGATCACCGAGAGCCTGCTGCTCGCGATCTGCGGCGGCGCCCTCGGCGCGTTGTTCGCGACCTGGGGCGTGCAACTGCTCGTTAAATTGAGCGAAGGCAGCCTGCCGCCGACGGCGAAGATAACGATCGATGCGACCGTGCTCGGTTTTACGCTGCTGATTTCGATCGTCACCGGCCTGCTCTTCGGTCTCGCGCCTGCACTTCGCACCGCTCGAGTGAACCTGATCGGTTCTTTGAAAGACGGAGTGCGCGGCTCCAGCGAGAGCACGTTGCGCAATCGCACGCGCAGCTTGCTCGTCGTGTTCGAGAGCGCGGTCGCGGTGATGTTGCTGATCGGCGCGGGACTGCTGGTGCGAAGCCTCATCGCGCTGCAAAACATCGATCCCGGTTTCGATCCGAACAACGTGCTCACCCTGCGCGTCGATCTGCCGCGAAACAAATACGACGGGCCCGAGAAGGCGACCAATTTCTTCCAGCAGCTCGAAGGCCGCGTCGCTGGTTTGCCCGGCGTTGAAAGCGTCGGGTTCGTTACGGAGCTGCCGCTGAGCGGCCAGCTCAACGATCTGCCGTTCACCGTCGAAGGCCGCGCGCCGGTTGCTCCCGGCAGCGAGTTCGACGCTGATTTCCGTCGCGTCAATGAAAACTATTTCACCGCGCTGCGGATTCCGTTATTGCGCGGCCGGAACTTCACCGCGCAGGAAGTGCGGCAAGCGGACAAAGTGACGATCGTCAGCCAGCAACTAGTCGATGCCGTTTTCCCGAATGAAGAACCATTGGGCAAACGGCTCGTGAGCGCCATGGGCAATCAGGCTTTCGAGATCATCGGCGTCGTCGGCGACCTGCGTCACCGATCGCTCGAGGCTGCGCCACTCCCGGCGATGTACTTTCCGATGCTCGGTACAGGCCGGACCAACCTCGTGATCCGTACGCACGGCGATCCGTTGAGCATCGTCGGCGCCGTGCGCAAAGAAGTGCAGGCGATCGATCCGGAGCAGCCGATCGCAATGGTGCGGCCGATGACTGAATGGGTCGAAGCGTCAGTTGCCGCGCCGCGTTATCGCACGACGCTGCTGGCGCTGTTTGCGGCGCTGGCGATGGTCCTCGCGGCGACGGGGATTTACGGCGTGATGTCGTATTCAGTCGCGCAGCGAACGCACGAGATCGGCGTGCGCATGGCCCTCGGCGCGCGCCGCGTGGACGTGCTGAAGCTCGTGGTCCGGCAGGGAATGTTGCTCACGATCGTGGGCGTCGTCGTGGGCCTGCTGGGCGCGTTCGCGCTCACACGGGTCATGTCGACTTTGATGTTTGGCGTGACGACAAAAGATCCGATCACTTTCGTCGCCGTGGCGGTGTTGCTCGTGGCGGTGGCTTTCGTCGCCTGCTTCGTGCCCGCGCGCCGCGCGACGAAAGTCGATCCGTTGACAGCTTTGAGGTACGAGTGAGGGGTTGGGAATGCTGCAAGATTTACAGTTTGGTTGGCGGATGCTGAAGAAGAACCCGGGCTTCACCGCGGTGGCGGTGTTGTCGCTGGCGCTGGGCATCGGCGCGAACACGGCGATTTTTCAACTGGTCAACGCGGTGCGGCTCAAGACCCTGCCGGTGGCGCACCCGGAACAGCTCGTCAACATCCGTCTTACCAACATGGACGCGTCGCGCGGTTCCAAACCGGCGCCGTATCCATCCGTCACGAATCCGATTTGGGAACAGATTCGCGATCGCAACGAGGCCTTTTCAGGTGTGCTCGCGTGGGGTCGAGGCGATTTCAACCTCGCGCAGGGCGGTGAAATACGGAACGCGAAAGGGCTGTGGGTCAGCGGTGACTTCTTCAACGTGCTCGGCGTGCAACCGGAACGCGGACGGCTGCTGACGACGGCAGACGACCAGCGCGGTTGCGCGGCGCCCGGCGCAGTCATCAGTCATGCATTCTGGCAACGTGAATACGGCGGCGATCCAAACGTCATCGGCCGCAAGGTGACACTCTCCGACAAACCTTTCGAGATCATCGGCGTCACGCCCGCAAGCTTTTTTGGTCTGGAAGTCGGCCGCAACTTCGACGTCGCGCTGCCCATCTGCGCCGACGCCATCATCAGCGGTAAGAACAGCCGGCTCGACTCCGGCTTCAACTGGTGGCTGATGATCACCGGCCGGCTGAAGCCGGGCTGGACCACGCAACAGGCGACCGCGCAACTCCAGTCGATCTCACCCGCGTTGTTTCAGCAAACGTTGCCGCCGAATTATCCGCCTGTCAGTGTGCCCAAGTATCTCGAGTCGAAACTGGAAGTTGTCGAGGGCAGCGCGGGGTATTCGACTTTGCGCGAAGCTTACGAGCGTCCGTTGTGGCTGTTGCTGGCCATCGCCGGGTTGGTGCTGCTAATCGCCTGCGCCAACCTGGCGAACTTATTGCTCGCGCGCGCCAGCACTCGCGAACGCGAGATCGCGGTGCGCCAGGCCGTCGGCGCGTCGCGCCTGCGCATCATCCGGCAGTTACTCGTCGAGACTTTGCTGCTCACGATTGCGGGAACGGCTTTAGCAGCGTTGCTGGCCCAGGGTCTCAGCCGTTTCCTCGTGTCGCTGATCGGCACCGGCGCGAATGCCGTCTTTCTTGATCTGACTCCCGACTGGCGCGTGCTCGGATTTACCGCGGGCGTCGCGGCCGTAACGTGCCTGCTGTTTGGTCTAACTCCCGCGCTGCGCGCGACGCGCGTAGACATCGGCGCCGTGATGAAAGCCACCGGTCGCGGACTCACCGCCGGGCGCGGCCGCTTCAGTTTGCGACGCGCGCTGGTCGTCATTCAGGTCGCGCTGTCGCTGGTGCTCGTCGCCAGCGCGCTGCTGTTCACCCGCAGTCTCACCAAGTTGCTCACGCTCGATCCGGGTTTCAATGAAGAAAACCTGCTGGTGGCAAGAGTCAGTTTCCGCCGCCTGAACCTCGCGCCGGAACGCCGGATCGAATTCAAAGCGCAAATGCTCGAACGGTTGAGAGCCGTGCCGGGCGTACAGGCCATTACTGAGGCCGACACGATCCCGCTCACCGGCGGCGGACGCGGGAACGTCGTCTGGAAAGAAAGCGATCCGAACGCGAAGATCGATGTTTCGTTCAACCGCGTCGGTATCGACTACTTCCAAACACTGCAACTGCCGCTGCGCACCGGCCGTGCTTTCAACTCGGGCGACACGTTGAGCTCGCCGCGCGTGGCCATCGTCAACGAAACGTTTGCGCAGCAACTAAACGAGCCTAATCCCATCGGCCGCCGCGTCGTCGTTGAAGAAACGCCGAACGAGCCGGAAACCGCGTACGAGATCGTCGGCGTCGTTCCCGATGCGAAGTTTGAGGAATTAAAAGAAGGCCGCGTCGCGGTGATGTACCTGCCCGCGCTCCAGGATCCGCAGCCGGCAACGTGGCGGCAGTTTCTGATCCGCTCGTCGTTGCCGCAAGCCGAGATCACCGCGTCCGTCAACCAGGCGTTGAAGGAAGTGAACCCGTCGATGGACACGGTTTTCGAATGGTTCCAGACGATGGTGCAGGGATCGATGCTGCGCGAGCGTTTGATGGCCACGCTCTCCGGTTTCTTTGGCGTGCTGGCCCTCGTGCTCGCGACGATTGGTCTTTATGGAATTCTCAGTTACGCGGTGGCGAGCCGAACCAACGAAATCGGCCTGCGCATCGCGCTCGGCGCGCGCGTGCAGGAGATCGTGCGCCTGATTGTTCGCGAAGCGCTGTTGCTCGTCGCCATCGGCATCGTCGCCGGCATACCGGCCGTGTTTGTGGTGGCGCGTTTCGCCGAGACGCTGTTGTTTGACTTGTCACCGACTGATCCGCTGTCGCTGATCGGCGCCGGCGTCGTCATGCTCTTGATCGCACTCCTCGCCGCTTACCTGCCGGCGCGACGCGCGACGCGAATAGATCCACTGGTAGCCCTGAGGTATGAGTAATGGAATCCATCGTCAAAGATCTTAGGTTTGCAATTCGTGGCGTGCTCAAACGCCCCGCGTTCACCGCCATCGCAGTGCTCACTCTCGGACTCGGCATCGGCGCGAGCACCGCCATCTTCAGTATCGTCAACAGCGTCATGCTGCGCCGGCTGCCGTATCCGAACGCGGCCCGCATCGTCGCCATTCAGGAGGTCAACCGAAAAGGCGAACAGGGCCAGGTAACCGGGCCAAACTTTCTCGATTGGCGCGCTCAGAACACCGTCTTCGAACAGCTCGCGGCGATCAAGATAACCAACGCGAACCTCACGCTTGCCGACCAGGCCGAGCGCATCGACCTCGCGCAAACCTCCGCGAACTTCTTCGACGTGTTTGGCGTCAAGCCGCAGCTCGGACGTCTGTTCGTGCCCGGTGACGAACAAGCAGGACACGCGCCCGTGGCCGTTCTCAGCGATGCTTTGTGGCGCCGGAAGTTCGGCGCGGATTCCTCGCTCGTCGGAAAACAGGTGAATCTCGATGGCAAAAGCTACGCCGTCGTCGGCATCGCGCCGCCGGGTTTTTCATATCCGTACAAAACCGAAGCCTGGCTGCCGCCGCTGAAGCTTGCTCCCGAGGTCAACGAACGGGTCGAGCCCACCGAGCGGCGCGGCATGGGTTACCTGTTTGCGATCGCGCTGCTAAAACCCGGCGTCACCGTGGCGCAGGCCGCCGGCGAAATGGACACGATTACTGCGCGCCTGCGGCAGCAGTATCCCGACACTAACAACGGCCGCTTCGATCGCGTGGTTTCACTGCAGGAACATCTCGTCGGCAAGTCTGACACGATGCTGTGGCTGCTTTTCGGCGCGGTGATGTTTGTGCTGCTGATCGCGTGCGCCAACGTCGCGAACCTGCTGCTCGCGAGCGCCGCTTCGCGCAGCAAGGAGATGGCGATTCGCACTGCGCTCGGCGCGTCGCGCTCGCGCGTAATTCGTCAGCTCCTGACCGAAAGCACGATCCTCGCGCTGGCCGGCGGCGCGTTCGGTTTGCTGCTTTCGAGTTACGGCGTTAAGGCGATCGTCAGGTTGTTGCCCACCGACTTCCCGCGTCTGAACGAGATCGGGATCGATTGGCGCGTGTTTGGCTTCACGCTCGGCGCTTCGCTACTCACCGGATTTCTCTTTGGCTTCGCTCCCGCGCTGCATCTCTCGAAAACCGACGTCCAGGAAGCAATGAAAGAAAGCGGCCGCGGCACCGCAGGCAGCGCGCGTCACACGCGTTTGCGTCACGCCTTGATCGTCGCCGAGGTCGCGCTGTCGGTGGTCCTGCTGGCCGGTGCGGGGTTGTTGTTCCGCAGCTTCATGCGCTTGCAGGCAGTCAACGCCGGCTTCACCGCGCAGCAGGTGTTGACGGCGAAACTCTCGCCGGCTGGGCCAAAGTTTCAAAACGACACGGATTACAGCACTTTTTACGAGCAGGTGTTGCAGCGCGTGGAAACGATGCCCGGCGTACAGAGCGCCGGCGTGATTAATGTGCTGCCGCTCGGCAAAGGACCAACCATCGGCTTCCGTGTTGAAGGGCGTCCGGTTACCACACCGGACAAGTGGCCGGTCACAAACTTCCGCACGGTGAGTCCCGATTACTTCCGCACGATGAATGTTCCCGTGTTGCAGGGGCGTGTCTTCAATTCACAGGACGACGCGAACGCACCGTTGCGGCTGATGATCAATCAGGCTTTGGTGCAACGCGATTTTCCCGACGAAAATCCGGTCGGCAGGCGACTCACGTTCGGCAGTCGTGGTCAGGACGGCCAACCAATCTGGTGTGAAATCGTGGGCGTGACCGGGAACGTTCGCAGTCTTGAATTACGCGAAGAAGCGCCCCCGGAAATCTACTTCGCACTCGGACAGAATCCGTTTGACAACATGGCGATCGTGATTCGTGCCACGGTCGAACCGCAAAGTCTCACCCCCGCGTTGCGCCAGGCGGTGGCGGAAGTAGATCGCACCGTGCCGGTTTCCGACGTGCAAACGATGGAGCACATCGTCAGCGAGTCAGTTACCCAGCCGCGCTTCAACCTGTTTCTGCTCGGGCTCTTCAGTGGCATCGCGTTGCTGTTGTCCGCGGCGGGAATTTACGGCGTGACGACTTATACCGTGACGCAGCGCACGCACGAACTCGGCATCCGGCTCGCGCTCGGCGCGCAAGTCAGCGACGTGCTGAAGCTCGTGCTGGGCCAGGGACTGGCGGTGATTGGCGTCGGGCTGGTGCTTGGCCTGGCCGCAGCGTTTGCGCTGATGCGGCTGATGCGAAGTTTGCTGTTCGGCGTCGGGGAAAACGATCCACTGACCTTCGCGGCGATCACGTTCGTGCTGTTCCTCGTGGCGCTGATCGCGTGTTACGTGCCGGCAAGGCGCGCGACGAAGGTCGATCCGTTGGTCGCTTTGAGGTACGAGTGATGGATGCTGTGTTCAAGGATCTGCAGTTCGCGTTTCGCAGCTTGTTGAAGCGTCCGGCTTTCAGTCGAAAGTCGATCCGTTAATAGCTTTGAGGTACGAGTAATGGATTCTGTCATTAAAGATCTCCGATTTGCTTTTCGCAGTTTGTTCAAGCGGCCCGGCTTTGTAGCAGTCGCCGTCATCACGCTGGCGCTCGGCATCGGCGGCAGCACGGCGATCTTTACCGTCGTCGACGCGGCGCTGTTGCGCGGCTTGCCTTATAAGTCGCCCGATCGTCTCTATCACCTTTGGGAGAAGACGCCGCAGGGGGAATTCTCGAAGCGCGAGTTTTCCTATCCTGATTATCAGGACTACCAGAAGAACAACGTGTTCGAAGGTCTCGCCGCGTATACCGGCGGGCGCGTGATCCTGAGCGGCTCGGGTGAGCCGGAGAGCGTCGGTGGGCCACGCGTCAGCGCCAACTTCTTTTCCGTGCTCGGTGTCGATCCGATCATCGGCCGCACGTTCCAGGCAGGTGAAGACCAACCTAACGGACCGAAAGTCACGGTGCTTGATTACGGCCTGTGGCAGAGAAAGTTCGGCGCGGATCGAAACATCATCGGTCGCGCGCTGACCATCAACGGCGAGAGCTACACCGTGATCGGTGTGCTGCCGCAGAGTTTTCAGTTTGCGCTGCGCGCGAACGATCTCTGGATACCGTACCAGCCGACGCAAAATCAGTTAACGCGCCGCTTCCTGCACGGCACGAACCTCATCGGCCGGCTCAAACCCGGTGTCGACGCCGCGCAGGCGCAATCCGAGTTGAGCGTGATCGCGAGCACTATCGAGAAAGAATACAACCAGTCGCACGCCGGCACGACGGTGCGCATCCTTCCGCTCCAGGAAGAAATCGTGGGCAACGTCCGGCCGATCCTGCTGGTGTTGCTGGCGGCGGTCGGTTTCGTGCTGCTGATCGCGTGCGCCAACGTTGCGAGCTTGCTTTTGACGCGCTCGCTCGCGCGGCAAAAGGAAGTGGCGATTCGTGCGGCGCTCGGCGCGAGCCGCTGGCGCGTCATGCGGCAGTTGTTGACGGAGTCGATCCTGCTGTCGCTGTTTGGCGGCGCGGCGGGTTTGCTGATCGCTTATTGGGGCGTGCCCGCGCTCGTGTCCGCGTTACCGCAGAATCAATTGAACGCGATGCCGTTTCTGCAGACGTTGAGTCTTGACGGCAGCATCCTCGCGTTTTCGTTTGTGCTTTCATTGTTGACCGGGCTGGTGTTTGGTCTCGCGCCGGCGTTGCAGTCGTCGCGTCTCGACTTGAATGAAGTCTTGAAAGAAGGTGGGCGCAATGCTTCGGCCGGTGCGAGTCATCGCCTGCGCAGTGCGATGGTTGTTTCCGAGATCGCGCTGGCGGTCGTGTTGCTCGTCGGCGCCGGACTGATGATGAAGAGCCTCTTCCGCCTGCTGCAAACCAACGTCGGCTTCAAAACAGAGAACCTGTTGACGATGACCGTCGTCCTGCCGCCCGGCAAATACACCGACAACAACCAGGTCATCAACGTGCACCAGCAGCTCCAGGAACGCGTGCAAGCACTGCCGGGAGTTTCCAGCGCCGGCACGATCGACATCCTGCCGCTGAACGGCGGCAATACCTCGCGGTTTATCGTCGAGGGCGATCCCGTGCCGCCGCCGGGCGGAGAAGTTGAAGCCAACGTGCGCGTTGTCAGCGACACCTACTTCAAAACGCTCGGCGTGTCGCTGATCGCGGGCCGCATGTTTGACGAACGCGACACGGCGGATAAGCCGGGCGTTGTGATCATCAGCAAGACGATCGCCGATCGACTGTTCGCCGGTCGCGATCCGGTCGGACGGAAGCTCAAGTATCCGCCGATTCAAGGCAACGGCGACCTGATTGTCGGGGTGGTCGGTGACATCAAGACCACGGGACTCGACCAGTCCGCGAGGCCGGTGCTTTATTACCCGTTCCGCCAGTCGGCGGCGCCTTTCGCAAACCTCGTCGTACGCACCGACGCCGATCCGTCCGCGCTCATTTCGTCGGTGCGCAACGAGATTCGTAATCTCGAACCTGGCACGACGTTTCTCAACGTCAACACGATGGACCAGATGATCGCGCAAACGCCGGCGTCGTTTATGCGGCGTTTTCCGGCGCTGCTGATCAGCATCTTCGCGATCGTGGCGTTGTTGCTGGCGTCGATCGGAATCTACGGCGTGGTTTCGTATTCGGTGAGTCAACAGACGCACTACATCGGTGTGCGCATGGCGCTCGGCGCGAGCTCGTCGGACATCTTGCGCATGGTGTTGAAGCAGGGATTGGTGCTCGCGGTCGTCGGCGTGGCGCTCGGCGTTGCGGCGGCGTTCGGGTTGATGCGTCTTTTGCGCACGCTGCTGTTCGAAGTGAGCACGAATGATGCGGCGACGTTTGCGCTCGTGGCGGGCGCACTGTTTGTGGTGGCGTTGCTGGCCTGTTACATCCCCGCGCGACGAGCAACGAAAGTCGATCCGCTGGTCGCGCTCCGTTATGAGTGAGTCGGTGGTATCAGAATCCCACCGACGCAGTCGGTGGTACTTCAAACGTAGGCTACACCCAGTGTAGGTAGGATATGAGAATCCCACCGACGCAGTCGGTGGTACTTCAAACGTAGGCTACACCCAGTGTAGGTAGGATATGAGAATCCCACCGACGCAGTCGGTGGTACTTCAAACGTAGGCTACACCCAGTGTAGGTA
>Ga0081539_10001351_pt1 | contig 42700 bp, 37 predicted proteins | sample TabmetS4T2R2_FD_71023 | JGI IMG/M metagenome (GOLD analysis project Ga0081539, IMG submission 71023) | Tabebuia heterophylla rhizosphere microbial communities from the University of Puerto Rico - S4T2R2 | ecosystem: Host-associated > Plants > Roots > Rhizosphere ... | reverse complement strand
GGCGGGGGTTGACGCCCCGGTTGGCGGCCCCCGCGGGGTCGATCTTGATGAGCGCCCAGTCGTTGCCGGGCTCACCCTCGCCCGAGGTCATCTTGGCCACGCAGTGGCGCGCGGTGCCGATGTACCTGGACGCGGGGCGACGATGCAGCCCGCGGCCGAGACGCCGGGGCTCTGGTAGCCCGGGCACTCGGTGTTGAGCGCCTCGTCGCCGACCTTGTAGCCGGCGGCGCCGGCCGCCGTGACCTTCGCGGCGAGCTCCGGCGTGTACCAGCTCGGCTTCGGCCGGGCCTGAGCCGGGCCGGCGCACAAGAGAGCCACGACGCCCGCGCACAGCAGCGCGGCGCCCCAACGATGTCGCATGAAGAATTGACCTCCCCTGCCAAGAGAAGTGGGTGATCTTTGCCTGCCCGGCTTCGGTGGTCCGGAAACCGGTTCAGTCGAGCAGCGCGCGCAGCTCGTCCGGCTCGGTGACCGGCCGCCGGCACGCGAAGTGCTCGCACACGTAGGCGGCCGCGCGGCCGTCGACCGGCTCGCGCCCCTCGAGCAGCGGCACGCCGTCCGGCGCGCCGCCGGCGAGCACCAGGTGCGGCCGGAACGCCTCGCGCACGACGGCCTCGAGCGCCTCGCGGCCGTCGCCCACGAGCGCCACCTCGCGCACGTCGGCGAGCGCGAAGTCGATCGCCTGGAGCAGGTGGCCGAAGGCCAGCGGGTGCTGCGCGGCGAGCGTGTGCACGAGCCGGATCTGGCCGAGCGCGGCGTCCTCGAAGCGCGACTCGCCGGTGAGCCGGGCGAGCCGCAGCAGGCCGAACGCGGCGGCCGACCCGCCGGCGGGGATCGGCGCGTCCTCGAGGTCCTTGCGGCGCGCGATCAGCGCCTCGTGGTCGGACGCGGTGGAGAAGAAGCCGCCGCGCTCCGGGTCGGCGAAGCGCTCGAGCAGCACGTCGGCCAGCGTCCGGGCCTCGGCGAACCAGCGCGGCTCGAACGTCGCCTCGTACAGCGTGAGCAGCGCCTCGAGCAGGAACGCGTGGTCCTCGAGGTAGGCGTCCAGGTGCGCGGTGCCGCGGTTGTAGGTGCGCAGCAGGCGGCCGTCCTCGTCGCGCAGGTCGCGCAGCACGAACTCGGCCGCAGCGGTCGCCGCGTCGAGGTAGCGCGGCTCCCCGAGCGCCGCGCCCGCGTCGGCCAGCGCGGAGATCATCAGCGCGTTCCAGGCGGTCAGGCGCTTGTCGTCGAGGCCGGGGCGCACGCGGCGCTCGCGCACCGCCAGCAGGCGCTCCTTGATCTCCGGGAGGCGGTCCGGGTCGGCCGTCGCGCGGACCGGGATGTTCGCGCCCTCGAAGTTGCCCGCCTCGGTCATGCCGAAGTGCTCGATCGCGCGTTCCGCGAGCTCGGGGCCGAGCGCCTCGCGCACCTCCTCGGGCCGCCACACGTAGAACTTGCCCTCGACGCCCTCGGAGTCCGCGTCGAGCGCGCTCGCGAACCCGCCCTCCTCCTGGCGCAGCTCGCGCAGCGCCCAGTCGAGCGTCTCGCGGCACACGCGCTCGAAGAACGGCTCGCCGGTGAGCTGGAACGCGTGCAGGTAGGCGCGCGCGAGCAGCGCGTTGTCGTAGAGCATCTTCTCGAAGTGCGGGACGAGCCAGCGCGCGTCGACCGCGTAGCGCGCGAAGCCGCCGCCGACCTGGTCGTACATGCCGCCGATGGCCATCCGCCGCAGCGTGTGCAGCGCCATCTCGCGCTCGCCGCGCCGCAGGAGGAACTCGACGAAGGAGGCGGCGGGGAACTTCGGTGCGCCGCCCCAGCCTCCGTGCTCGGCGTCGTAGCGGCGCCGCGCGATGGCGACCGCGTCGTCGAGCGCGCGCGGGTCGAGCTCGGCGTCGGGCGCCTCGATGCGGGCGGTCGCCTCCAGGTGAGAGACGATCCGCTGGGAGCTGTCGATGATGTCGTCGCGCTGCTCGGTCCAGCCGCGCGCGACGCCCTCGAGCACCATCCGCCAGCTCGGCATCCCCTGCCGCGGCTGCGGCGGGAAGTAGGTGCCGGCGTAGAACGGCACGCCGTCGGGCGTGAGGAAGGCGTTCAGCGGCCAGCCGCCGTGCCCGGTCATCGCCTGCACGGCGTCCATGTAGATCGCGTCGACGTCGGGCCGCTCCTCGCGGTCGACCTTGATGCACACGAAGTCCTCGTTCATGACCGCCGCGATCTCGGCGTCCTCGAACGACTCGCGTTCCATCACGTGGCACCAGTGGCAGGCTGAGTAGCCGATCGAGACGAGCAGCGGCTTGTCCTCCCGCCGCGCGCGCTCGAGCGCCTCCTCGCCCCACGGATACCAGTCGACCGGGTTGTCCTTGTGCTGGAGCAGGTACGGCGACGTCTCGTGCGCGAGTCTGTTGGCCATCGGTAGGTTCCTTGCCATGTCCCATCATCGCGAAACGGTGCACGCGGAAGGCGCTCCGCCCGCGGCAGGTCCCTACTCGCACGCGGTCATCTCCAACGGCCTGATCTTCCTGTCCGGCCAGACGCCGATCGACCCGGCGACCGGCCAGCTCGTCGAGAGCTCGATCGGCGACCAGACCCGGCGCTGCCTCGACAACCTCGCGGTCGTCGCGGCCGCAGCGGGCGCGCAGCTCTCCGACGCCGTGCGCGTCGGCATCTACGTGACCGACATCTCGACCTTCAAGGAGGTCAACGAGGCCTACGGCGCCTACTTCGAGACCGACCCGCCGGCGCGCAGCACGATCGGCGTCGCGGCGCTCCCGCTGGGTGCCGACGTGGAGATCGACATGGTCCTGGCCGTGCCCGACTGATGTCCGCCGTCTCGGTCGATGACGTCGTGGCCGCCCGGCCCGCGGTCGAGACGATCGCGCGGCGCACGCCGGTGCTCTCGTCGCGCACGCTCTCCGAGCGGACGGGCGGCGTCGTCGCGCTCAAGGCCGAGAACCTCCAGCGGACCGGGTCGTTCAAGATCCGCGGCGTGGCGTCCAAGCTCGCCGCGCTCGGCGACGGGTGCACGGCGGGCGTGGTGGCGGCGTCGGCCGGCAACCACGCGCAGAGCCTCGCCGCGGCCGCCCGGGCGCGCGGCGTGGTGTGCGAGGTCTTCGTGCCGGTCGACGCCCCGCTGTCCAAGGTCGAGGCGGCGCGCGGTCAGGGGGCGATCGTCCACATGGGCGGCGACTCGGTCGACGCCTGCCTGGAGCTGGCCAAGGAGCGGGCGCGCGAGGGCGGCCTGGCCTTCGTGCACCCGTTCGACGACCCGGTGATCGTCGCCGGCCAGGGCTCGCTCGGCCTCGAGCTGCTCGAGGACGTGCCGGACCTCGCGAAGGTCATCGTCCCGGTCGGCGGCGGCGGGCTGTGCTCGGGGATCGCGATCGCGGTCAAGGCGGCCAAGCCCGACGTCGAGGTCGTCGGCGTGCAGGTCTCGGCCTGCGCGCCCTATCCGGAGTCGCTGCGCCGCGGCGAGCCCGTGCCCGCGACCTCGGTCCTGACGATCGCCGACGGCATCGCGGTCAAGCGGCCGGGCAACCTCACGCTGGCGCTGCTCGCCGAGCACGCCGACGGCGTCGTGGTCGTCGACGAGGACCAGACGGCGGAGGCGATGGTCGTGCTGATGGAGCGGTGCAAGCTCGTCGTCGAGGGCGCGGGCGCGGTCGGCGTGGCCGCGCTGCTCGGCGGCCAGGTGCGCCCGGCGCCGGAGGGGACGACCGTCGCGGTGCTGTCGGGAGGCAACGTCGACCCCGGCCTGCTGGCCGCGGTCGCCCGCCGGCACGAGACCGAGTCCGGCCGTCGCGTCGTCCTGCTCACCCGCGTGCCCGACCGCCCGGGCAACCTCGCCCGGCTGCTCGTCGAGGTCGCCAACACCGGCGCCAACATCGTCGACGTCTCGCACGTGCGCGAAGGGCTCGACCTGCACGTGCGCGAGACGGCGATCGAGCTCGTGCTCGAGACGCGCGGGAAGGAGCACGCCGACGGCGTCGTGACGGCGCTGACGACCGCGGGCTACGAGACGCGGGTGATCCGCTAGAGGGCGTGGAATCAGCCGCCAGCCCAGGGACCGCCGACGTTCTTGTCGAACAGCGGCCGGGGGTCCTCGGCGGGCTGGGGCCGGGCGCGCGACTCGACCGCGGCGTGCAGCGGGTCGAGGCGGACCCCGCCCGGGATCGCGACGCGCACGACCTCCCACTCGCCGCCGGCCTGGCGCGCCATCCAGCGGTAGCGCCCGCGGTCGGGGTGCTCGGCGTTGAGCGCCGCCGCGCGATCCACCGCATCGTCTCGGGTCATGCGGGGATCTTCGACGACCTTGCTTCGCCCCGCATTAATTCTCTCAGCGAACGGTGGCCGCCTCCTCGTCGGCGGAGGTGGGCAGCGGCTCGACGCCGGGGTCGCCGGCCTCGACCTCGTAGTCCTGCGGCTCCGTCGCGTCGGCCGGCTGCGGCGCCCGCACGAGCTTGAGCAGGACCGTGCCGACGATCACAACGACGAGGTTCGCGGCCAGCGCGAGGATGCCGGTGTACACGGCGACCTTCGTGTCGAGCCCGAACTTCGACAGCAGGTACGAGGAGCCGCCGAAGTGCGTCTTGCCGGTAGTCGGGTTCGCCGTGTCGTAGACCATGTACAGACCGGCGACGAGCCCGACGAGCCAGCCCGCCAGCAGCGCCCAGCGGTGGCACCAGCGCGTCCACAGCCCGATCACGATCGGCGGGAGCGTCTGGAGGATGATCACACCGCCGATGAGCTGGAGGTCGATCGAGAACTGCGGGTCGAGCACCAGGATCGCGACCACGGCGCCGGCCTTGACGACCAGCGACGCGAGCTTGCTCATCCGCGCCTCCTGCGCCGGCGTGGCGTCGCGCTTGAGGTACTCCTTGTAGACGTTGCGCGTCCACAGGTTGGCCGCGGCGATCGACATGATCGCCGCCGGCACGAGCGCGCCGATGCCCACCGCGGCGAACGCGACGCCCGCGAACCAGTCGGGGAACATGTTGTCGAAGAGCAGCGGCACGACCGTGTTCGGGTCGGGCTTGCCGCCGGACACGATCGGCTTGATGCCGGCCGCGATCGCCATGTAGCCGAGCAGCGCGATCAGCCCGAGCACGAGCGAGTACGCGGGCAGCGCGGCCATGTTGCGCTTGATCGTGTCGCGGCTGCGGGACGCGAGCACGCCGGTCACCGCGTGCGGATACAGGAACAGCGCGAGCGCCGAGCCGAAGGCCAGCGTCGCGTAGCCGAGCGTCTGTGCGTTGGCGAGCAGCGTCCCGTCCGTCGCCACGTCGGTGCCGGAGAACTTCTTGTCCGCCGCCGAGAAGATCTTGCCGAAGCCGCCGAGCTTGATCGGGATGTAGATCACGGCGACGATCACGACGATGTAGATGAGCGCGTCCTTGATGAAGGCGATCAGCGCCGGGGCGCGCAGGCCGGACTGGTAGGTGTACGCGGCCAGGACCGCGAACGCGAGGATCAGCGGCCACTCGCCGGTGACGCCCATCGCCTTCAGCACGGCCTCGATGCCGACGAGCTGGAGCGCGATGTACGGCATCGTCGCGACGATGCCGGTGAGCGCGATCGCCAGCGCGAGCGTCGCCGAGCCGTGGCGGCCGCGCACGAAGTCGGCCGGCGTGACGTAGCCGTGGCGGTGCGCCACCGACCACAGGCGCGGGGCGGCGAGGAGGACGAGGGGATACACGACGATCGTGTACGGGACGGCGAAGAAGCCGGTGGCGCCGAGCCCGAAGACGATCGCCGGGACGGCGACGAACGTGTACGCGGTGTAGAGGTCGCCGCCGAGCAGGAACCAGGTGATCCAGCCGCCGAAGTTGCGGCCGCCCAGGCCCCATTGGTCGAGGTGGTTGAGGTCCGCGCGGCGCCAGCGCGCCGCGACGAAGCCGAGGATCGCGACGAGCGCGAAGAAGCCGACGAAGATGCCGAGCTCGACGCCGTTGACCGCGGCGAACATCAGCGGTCACCCCTCGTCTTGCGGTACACGACGACGGTGCAGAGCACGCTGATCGGGATCCACACCATCTGGTACCAGTAGAAGAACGGGATCCCGATGAGCTCGGGTGACGCGCTGTTGTAGATCGGCGGGATCAGGACGCCGACGAGCGGAACCAGCAACAGCCAGTACCACCCCTTGTTGACGTCGTGCGGACGCGTCGTCGCTTCCCGGCCGAACCGCCCCTCCCCAGGGGTCGCCACGCTGTGGTCTGACACTTGTACTCCTCCTCCCAACAGGGCTGCGAGAGTCATGTTCCCCACAAGCCCCCGGGTTACACCCGCGTAGAGTTCCGCGACATGGCCCGCGCGCTCGACTACGACTGGCTTGTCGTGGGTTCGGGGTTCGGCGGGAGCGTGTCCGCGCTGCGGCTGCGCGAGAAGGGCTACTCGGTCGGCGTGCTCGAGTGCGGGCGGCGGTTCGCCGACGACGAGTTCCCGAAGTCGACGTGGGATCTGCGCAACTACTTCTGGGCGCCGCGGTTCGGCATGCGCGGGATCTTCCGGATGTCGACGTTCAAGGACGTCGCGATCGTCAGCGGCGCGGGCGTCGGCGGAGGGTCGCTCGGCTACGCGAACACGCTGTACCGCGCGCGGCGGCGCTTCTACGAGGACCCGCAGTGGGCCGGGCTGGCCGACTGGGAGGCGGCGCTGGCCCCGCACTACGACACCGCCGAGAAGATGCTCGGCGTCGTCGCCTACGACCAGGACGACCCGGCCGACGACCTGCTGCGCGAGTTCGCGCGCGAGATCGGCGTGGAGGACACGTACGCCAAGACGCGCGTCGGCGTGCTTCTCGACGGGGCGCCGGGCGCGAAGGTGGGCGACCCGTTCTTCGGGGGCGCCGGCCCGGAGCGCACGGTGTGCATGCGCTGCGGGCGCTGCATGGTCGGCTGCCCGGTCGGAGCCAAGAACACGCTCGTCAAGAACTACCTGTGGCTGGCCGAGCACGCCGGCGCGCACGTGTACGAGGAGCGGATGGTCGTCGACGTGCGGCCGCTCGGGGCGCCCGACGGCTCCGAGGGCTACGAGGTCACGACCGAGCACCCCGGCGCGTGGCTGCGGCGCCGGCGCCGGACGTTCACGGCGCGCGGCGTCGTGTTCGCGGCCGGGCCGCTCGGCACGAACAAGCTGCTCGCGTCGTGCCGCCTGCACGGCTCGCTGCCGCGCCTCAGCGACCGCCTGGGCAAGCTCGTGCGCACCAACTCGGAGGCGATCCTCGCGGTCACGCTGCCCAAGGGCGCGCCGGACATCCAGAAGCGCGTGGCCATCACCGGGTCGATCTACCCGGACCCGGACACGCACATCGAGACCGTCGTGTACGGCGACGCGGCCGACAGCATGAGCTCGCTCTACACGGTGCTGGTGGGCGACGGCACCCGCGTGACGCGCCCGCTCAAGCTGCTCGGCGCCGCGGCGCGCCACCCGGTCACGTTCCTCAGGCTGCTCGACCCCCGCGGCTGGTCGCGCCGCACGATCATCGTGCTCGTCATGCAGACGCTCGACAACGCGATCGAGCTCACGGCCCGCCGCACGCGCCGCGGCGCGCGGCTCCAGACGCGCAACGACAGCGAGCGGCCGATCCCGACGTTCATCCCGATCGCCAACCAGTTCGCCGCGTGGCTGGCCAGGCGCACGGGCGGGATCGCCCAGACCGCGCTCATGGAGGCGGTCGCCAACATCCCCACGACCGCGCACGTGCTCGGCGGGGCCGTCATCGGCGCCGACCCGTCAACCGGCGTGGTCGACGCCCGCCAGCGCGTGTTCGGCTACGAGAACCTGCTCGTGTGCGACGGCGCCGCGGTCCCGGCCAACATCGGCGTCAACCCGAGCCTCACGATCACCGCGCTCGCCGAGCACGCGATGAGCCATGTCCCGCCGGCGCCCGGCTACAAGGCCGACGTGACGTCGCGCGCGAAGGTCTCGAACACCTCGACGTAGCGATCCAGGTCCGCGTCGGTGTGCAGCACCGACAGCGTCCACTCCTCGTCGCGGCCCGGGGTCATGAAGATCCCGTGGTTCATGTGGTAGAGCCACGCGAGGTCGGAGAGATCGTGGTGGATCTTCTCGAGGTAGTCGCGGTACTCGCGCACCGGCTCCGAGCTGAACACCACGCAGCCCTTCGAGCCCATACCGACCGTGTGGGCGGGCAGGGCGTACTCGGCGATCACGCGCTCGCAGCCGGCCATCAGCCGCTTGTTCGCGGCGTGCAGCTGCGCGTACGCCTCGTCGGTGAGGACCTCGGTGAGCGTCGCCTGCGCCGCGGCCATCACGAGCGGGTTGCCGTTGAACGTGCCCTGCTGGCGCACGCGCCCGTCGGCCATCAGCGCCGCGAGCTCCTCGGTCACGCCGATCGCGCCGCCCGGCAGGCCGCCGCAGATCGCCTTGGCCAGGCACACGACGTCGGGCGTGACGCCGTAGAGCTCGGTCGCGCCGCCGGCCGCGACCGCGGCGCCGGTCTTGACCTCGTCGAAGATCAGCGCGATCCCACGCTCGCGCGTGAGCGCGCGCACGGCCTCGAGGTAGCCCGGGACCGGCGGGACGATGTTCACGTTCATCATCGCCGGCTCCATGATCACGCCGGCGACCGTGTCGCCCAGCTCGTCGAGCAGCCGCTCGAGAGCGGCGGCGTCGTTGAACGGGACGACGTGCGTGAGCTCGACCATCGCGTCCGGATAGCCGAGGCCGTAGGCCACCGAGGCGGGCCGCGAGCGGTCGCCCATCAGGTCGGCCGGCGGCTTGACGGAGACCATCACGGCGTCGTGATGGCCGTGGTAGGTGCCCTCGATCTTCACGATGACGTCCTTGCCGGCGAGGCCGCGGGCGAGGTGGATCGCGTCCATCGTCGACTCGGTGCCGGAGTTCGTGAAGCGCCAATGGGGGAGGCCCCAGCGGCGGCGCAGCTCGGCGGCGACGGCGATCGACCCTTCGGTCGGCGCGGCGAAGTGCGTGCCGGCGTCCATCTGCGCCTTCACGGCGGCGGCGATCACCGGGTTCGCGTGGCCGACGCACATGACGCCGAAGCCGTTGTGGAAGTCCAGGTACTCGTTGCCGTCGACGTCCCACACGCGCGCGCCCTGACCGCGCTCGACGTACACCGGCCACGGGTCGCCGGTCTGGAACTGCGACGGGACGCCGCCCGGCATGACCTCGGCCGCGCGCGCGAACATGCGCCCGGACGCGGCCGTGCGCTCGCGATGGATCGCGCGCTGGCGCTCGGTGAGCGCGGCGACCCGGTCGCGGTCGATCACGGCGGCGGCGGGAGAGGTCACGGACATGCCGATCAGCGTATCGGCGGCTCCGGCACAGCCGTGGTGCGGTTAACCCGCCATACGGACAGCCCGCGCCAAGCGTTCGGCAAGGATTCGCCAAGCGCCGATCGACAGAGTGCCCGCAGCGATACGGACATCGCACACATCCCCCCTCCGGGATCGCCTCATACCTGCGATCCCCGGCGCGGCGGACCCGGCCTGACCCACCGCAAGTCCGCCACCCCCTCACACGAAGGGCCCGCTTCCCCAGGCGGGCCCTTCGTTATTCCGCAGGGACGGCGCCGCGCTCGAAGGCGCGGCGGACGAGCTCGGAGCGCTTGCGGTTCTGCGGCATGTCGCCGATGTCGAAGAGGTCGAACAGCGCGTGCATGTGGCTCTTGACCGTCTCGACGCTGAGCACGAGCTCGTCGGCGATCTCGCGGTTGGTGGCCGGCGCGGTGAACTGGCCTTCGAGCGTCGGCCGGCAGAGCGCGCCGAGCACGCGCCGCTGCGCCGCCGAGAGCTCGGGCGGGGTGCCGCGGCGGGCGGTCATCGTCGTGCGCGCCTGCGCGGGCGGGGCGACGTACACGATCAGCGTGGTGCCAACCGTGATCGCATCGCCGTCCGAGAGCCGCCGGCGGCCGCGGACCCGCGCGCCGTTCACGAACGTGCCGTTGCGCGAGAGGCCGTCGTCCGAGAGCGTCCACGCGCCGCCGATCGGCTCGAGCACGGCGTGCACGCGCGAGACCTCCTCGTCCCACGGCAGCGCGACGTCGCACGAGTCGTCGCGCCCGAGGCTCAGCGCCTCGGCCTCCAGCGTCACGATCCGCTGATGGCGCTCGGCGTCGAGGAAGAGGACGAACGGCGTGCCCCGCCGCTCGGCGGCGATGCGTTCGACGAGCTCGGCCGGCGACACGTGCCGCAGGGTCGGCGGGAGCGGCTTCACGCGGCCCCGCCGCCGTCGAGGCGCCCGAAGCGGATGCGGCCGATGCGCGGGCCCGTCACCGGGATGCGGCCGCGCAGCGGCCGCCAGAACGTCGTCTCCCCGGGCGCGAACGGGCCCTTGCCGCGCCGGAGCACGTAGACGCTGTCCTCGAGCTTGGTGGCACCGTGCACGAGCAGCACCACGTCGAGCTTGCGGTCGCCGGACACGTCGATCACCGCGAGCGACCAGCCGAGTCTCGCGTTTGCCGTGACGGCGCCCGGGACGCCCCCGTTCGTCTGCGTGAAGCGCGTGTCCGCGGCGCGGGCGAGGCCGTTCCGGCCGCCCCGGATGACGATCACGGATCCGGCGTCCGTCGCGCCGGCCTCGTCGTCGTACGGCGCGCAGACGACGATGTCGTCGTAGCCGTCGCCGTCCAGGTCGCCGGCGTCGACGCTGGTCCCGAAGCCGTCACCGAGCTCGTCGTTCCCCGGGATCAGGGACGAGCGCTGGTCGAGGACCTGCGGCCGGCGCGCCGGCCCGGATCGCCGGCCCATCCACACCCTGACCTCGCCGCCGACTGCGCCTCGGGTCAGCGCGTCCGGCTCCACGACGGCGTCGCCCTGGACGATGTCGCCGCGCCCGTCGCCGTTGAGGTCAGCGACGGCCAGCGCCGAGGTGCCGGAGCTGACCGGCCCCTCGAGCCCGACGCAGTCCCGGAAGTGGCCGTTGTGGCGGCCGAGGCAGTAGCTGCCGTGCCCGGTCACCGACCCGTCGCGGGCGTCGGCCGCGCCCTCGACGAGGTCGAGGTTCCCGTCGCCGTTGAGGTCGCCCGTGCGGAGCTTCGTGCCGAAGCCCTGCCAGGCCTCGACGGTGCGGAAGAGCGTGTACGGCTGGTTGGTCTTCATGCCGGACCGGCCGCCGTAGAGGATCTGGATCGCGCCCGAGCCGGTCCGGCCCTGGTCGGCCGCCGGCGCGCCGACGAGCAGGTCGGCGAGGCCGTCGTGGTTCAAGTCGCCGGCCAGCAGGCGGCTGCCGTACTCGCCGCCGCCGCGCAGGTACCGCATCTCGCTGGCGTGGATGGTCTCCACGCGGGTCGGCCGCAGCCCGCCCTTCGTGCCGTGGACGACGATGACCTCGTCGCGCCCGGGCGCGCTCACGGCGAGATCGGCGTGGCCGTCCCCGTCGAAGTCGCCGCTCGCGAGGCTGGTCCCGAAGTCCTCCTTGCCGTGCAGCGGGCCCAGCCCGGCGTCCCTGGCGGTGACCACCGTGTCGGCGGCCGCGTCGCCGCGGCGGCCGCGGACCAGCACGACGCCCGCGCCGCCGGGTCCGGCGCCGGGCATGCCGATCACCAGCTCCTGGCGGCCGTCGCCGTCGAAGTCGTAGGGGTCTGCCGGCCCGGTCGGCGGAGGCTGCGCGCCCGTGGTCGCCCGGTTGCGCGGCGTGTCCGAGCCGCTGCCCAGGACGGCGACGGCGACGGCCCCGGCGGCGATCGCGGCGACCGCCGCGCCCGCGAGCGCGAGCGCGAGCCGGCGGCGCGGCGGCGCCCGGCCGGGAGCCAGCGGCGTGGGCGCCACCGGCAGGTCGACGACCGTCGGGGCCTCGCCCTCGTCCGCCTCGGGAGCCTCGATCGCGGCCGACCGCCGCCAGTACGGGCCGAGCTCGGCCACGGCGATCTCCTCGAGCGCCTCCCAGGCGGCGGCGGCCGACGCGGGCCGGTCGGCCGGCGGCTTGGCGAGCAGCCAGTCGACCCAGCCGCGGACCGGCTCGGGCACGTCCGGGGCGAGGTCCGCGAGCGGCGGCGGCGCCTTGTGGACGTGGCAGTACAGGATCGCCATCGGCGTGCGGCCGTGCACGAACGGCGGCCGCCCGGCCAGCAGCTCGTAGGCGACGGCGCCGAGCGCGTAGATGTCGGTGAACGGGCCGAGCGGCTCGTTGAGCGCCTGCTCGGGCGCCATGTACGCGGGCGTCCCGATCGCGGTGTCGGTGCTGGTCAGCGCCGGCGTCAGCGCGTTGTACGCGCGGGCGATGCCGAAGTCGGCGATCTTGACCTTGCCGCCCTGGGTGATCAGGACGTTCTCGGGCTTGAGGTCGCGGTGGGCGATGCCGTGCTCCTCGGCGTGGGCGAGGCCCGCGAGCACGCCCTCGAGCACGCCGAAGACCTGCGGCAGGCTGAGGTGGCCGACGAGCGGGCGCAGCGACCCGCCGCGCACGTACTCCATCGCGATGTAGGGCACGCCCCCGTCCTCGAAGAAGTCGAACAGCGTGACCACGTTCGGATGGTCGAGCCCCGCGGCCAGGCGCGCCTCCCGGACGAAGCGCTGTGCCACGGTCGGCTCGGCGCCCTGGAGGTCGAGCTGCTTGAGCGCCACGCTGCGGTCGAGCGCGGGCTGATGCGCGAGGTACACCACCGCCATCCCGCCCCGCGCGATGACGCGGACGATCTCGTAGCTCCCAACCTGCTGTCTCACGGCCCCGCGGCGAGCCTAACGCCGCCGCGGAGGCCCACGCAAGAACGCTCAGCGGGCCTCGCGCAACGCGGCGCGGCGCACCTTGCCGCTCGCGGTTTTCGGCAGCTCAGCGGCGAAATCGACCAGGCGCGGGTACTTGTAGGGCGCCGTCTGGTCCCTCACGTGCGCCTGGAGCTCGGCCGCCAATGCGTCGGAGGGCTCGTAGCCGTCGCGCAGCACGACCACGGCGCGGACGACGCTGCCGCGCTCCTCGTCCGGGGCGGCGACCGCGGCGGCCTCGGCGACGGCGATGTGCGTCACGAGCGCGGACTCGACCTCGAACGGGCCGATCCGGTAGCCGGCCGAGATGATCACGTCGTCGGCGCGCGAGACGAAGCGCAGGAAGCCGTCGTCGTCACGCGTCACGCGGTCGCCGGTCCGCCACGGTCCGGACGCCGGCTCCTCGCCCAGGTAGCGCAGGAAGAAGGTGGGGATCGTCGCGGGGTCGGCGACGAGCTCGCCGTCGTCGACGTCGAGGCGGATGCCCGGCAGCGCGATCCCCATCGAGCCGGGGCGGGCGGGGATGCCGAGCGGCATGCCGGTGAGCTGCCCGGTCTCGGTCTGGCCGTAGCCGTCGCGGATCCAGACGTTGGTCGCCTCGTGCCAGGCTCCCAGGACCTCGGGGTTCAGCGGCTCGCCCGCGGCCACGGCGCCGCGCAGGTCCATCAGCCCCGGCAGCGTCGCCCGCTTGGCGGTCACGCGGTACTCGGTCGGGGCCATGCACAGCAGGTCGACGCGCTCGCGGTCGAGCAGCTCGAGCCGCTCGTGGGGGTCGAAGCGCGCGTCGTGCAGCAGCGCCGCCGCCCCGCGCAGCCACGGCGCCACGAACGCGTTGCGGGCCGACTTGGACCAGCCGGTCGCCGCCGTGCACCACACGAGGTCGCCCGCGCGCGCGTCGAGCCAGTGCCGCGCTTGGAGCATCTGGCCCGCCAGATAGCGCTGGCCGTGCAGCACGGCCTTCGGCTCGCCCGCCGTGCCGGACGTGAACGTGATCAGGCACGGATCGTCCGGCCCGAGCTCGGCCGCCGGGGGCGCCGGCGCCTCGGGCAGCTCTCCCCACGGCACCCACAGCGTCGGGCCGTCCCATCCCGCGCCCGCGAGCGCGTCCGCGTTGCGCTCGTCGCACACCACCAGGCGCGGCCCGGCGACGCGGAGGCGCGGCTCGAGGTCCTTCGCGCGCAGCTGCTCGTTGCACGGGAGCGCGACGAGCCCGAGGCGGAAGCACGCGACGAGCGCCAGCACCCACTCCGAGCGGTTGCCGACGAGCGTGAGCACCACGTCGCCGCGGCGCAGGCCCTCGGCCTCGAGGCGGGCGGCGAGCGCGCCGGAGGCCGCCGCGACCTGCCCGAACGACCACTCGCGGCGGGCGCCGTCACGCGCGATCTCGACCAGCGCCCGCTCGCCCGGCGGCGCGGCCTCCACGACGTCACGGGCGAAGTTCATACGCCGCGAACCCTAGCCAAGGGGGGCGAAAACCCGCCCGGGGCGGCTACACGTCGATATGCGACGTAAACCCGCCAAAGACCTGGTGATCGCCACGCTGGCGGACCAGCAGCACGGCGTCGTCACGCGGACGCAACTGATGGAGGCGGGCCTCAGTGTTGGAGATGTCGACCGCCGGATCGGGGCGAGGCGCTTGCGCTGCCTCCATCGCGGCGTCTACGCCGTCGGGCATCGCGCGCTCACGGCGGACGGGCGGTGGATCGCCGCCGTGCTGTCGGCCGGTCCCGGCGCCGTGTTGAGCGACGCGAGTGCCGCGACGGCCTGGGACTTACAGCGGTCGGCGAGCGGGCTGGTCCATGTGACCGTGGCGACTCGCGCGGGTCGTGACCGCCGGCCTGGAATCAGGATCCACCGCCGGGTGCTGACGGCGCACGACGTGACGATCCACCGGAACATCCCGATCACCACCCCGGCCCGAACGATCGTCGATCTCGCGCGGACCCTGCGGGGCCGCGCGCTCGAGGCGGTGCTCGATCGTGCCGACCAGCGCGGTCTTGTCGACTTCGACGAGCTCCGGGCGGCACGTCCCGTCTCCCTCAAGGCGGCGTTGGCCAAGTATCAGGGAGCCGTGACGAGGTCGGAGCTCGAGGACCGCTTCCTTCAGCTCTGCGACGACGCGGGCATCCCGCGGCCCGAGACGAACGTGTGCATCGAGGGCCTCGAGGTCGACTTCGTCTGGCGCGACCGCCGCCTGATCGTCGAGGTGGACGGCTACGCGTTTCACCGCACGCCGGGAGCGTTCGAGCGCGACCACGAGCGCGACGCCATCCTCGCCCTTGCCGGCTGGTCGGTGAGGCGGTTCACGTGGCGGCAGATCACCCAGCGCCCTGCGCAGGTGGCGGCGGTGGTGACCGGCGAGCGCGCGCGCTGACCGCCGGTATCCTCGCGCCCATGGCCCTCGCCACCCCGTTCTACGAGAAGACCGACGAGCAGCGGGCGATCCTGGAGATGGTCCGCCAGTTCGTCGACGAGCAGATCATCCCCAAGGCCTCCCGCTACGACCACGAGGACGAGTTCCCGGAGCCGATCGTCGAGCAGATGAAGGAGCTCGGGCTGTTCGGGACGACGATCCCCGAGGAGTACGGCGGGATGGGGCTCGACCTCACGACGTACGCGATGATCGTCGAGGAGCTCTCGCGCGGGTGGATCTCGATCTCCGGGGTCGTCAACACCCACTTCATCGGCTCCTACCTGCTGATGAAGTTCGGGACGGACGAACAGAAGCAGCGCTTCCTCCCGCGGATGGCCACCGGCGAGATCCGCGCCGCATTCAGCCTGTCCGAGCCGGAGCTGGGGTCGGACGTCGCGGCGATCAAGACGTCCGGCACGAAGACCGGCGACGGCGACTGGGAGATCAACGGCCAGAAGATGTGGGTCACCAACGGCCTGCGCTCGGGGGTCGTGTTCGTGCTCGTGCGCACCGACCGCGACGCCGAGACGCCGCAGAAGGGCATGACCTGCTTCGTCTGCGAGAAGGAGCCGGGCGCGGCCGAGAACCCGGGCCTCACCGTGCCGCCGCAGATCTCCAAGCTCGGCTACAAGGGCGTCGAGTCGACCGAGCTGGTCTTCGACGGCTACCGCTGCCCGGCCGACATGATCCTCGGCGGCGAGGACGCGGGCCTGGGCAAGGGCTTCCCGCAGATGATGGACGCGCTCGAGGTCGGCCGCGTCAACGTCGCGGCCCGCGGCGTCGGCATCGCGCAGCGCGCGCTCGAGCTCGCGCTGCGCTACTCCCAGGAGCGCAAGGCCTTCGGCAAGCCGATCGCCCAGCACCAGGCGATCCAGTTCAAGCTCGCTGACATGGCGACGAAGGTCGAGGCCGCGCGGCTGCTCACGCTCAAGGCCGCGCGCATGAAGGACGCCGGCGAGCGCTCGGACCTGGAGGCGGGGATGGCGAAGCTGTTCGCCTCCGAGGCGGGCAAGGAGGTCGTCGAGGACTCCTTCCGCATCCACGGCGGCTACGGCTACTCGAAGGAGTACGAGATCGAGCGCCTGTACCGCGACGCGCCGCTGCTGCTCATCGGCGAGGGCACCTCCGAGATCCAGCGCATGGTCATCGGCCGCACGCTGCTCCGACGCCACAAGATCTAGTCGTGCCGCTCCCCATCGAGGACTACGCGGTCATCGGGGACACCCAGACCGCAGCACTGGTGGGGCGCGACGGGTCGATCGACTGGCTGTGCCTGCCGCGCTTCGACTCGGCGGCGTGCTTCGCCGCGCTGCTCGGGGACGCGCGGAACGGCCGCTGGCGGATCGCGCCGACGGGCGGCGTCCAGCGCGTCGAGCGGCGCTACCGCGAGGACACGCTGGTGCTGGAGACCGACTTCCACACCGAGGACGGCGCGATACGCGTCGTGGACTGCATGCCGCCGCGCGGCGAGGCGCCCGACATCGTCCGGCTCGTGCAGGGCCTCGAGGGCCGCGTCGAGGTCGACATGGAGCTGATCCTGCGCTTCGACTACGGCCGCACGGTGCCGTGGGTGCGCCGCCACGGCGACTACCTGCTCGCGGTCGCCGGCCCGGCCGCCGCCCGGCTCGACAGCGGCGTGCGCACGCGCGGCGAGGACCGGACGACGCGCGCCACGTTCGCGGTGTCGGCGGGCGAGGAGGTCCCGTTCGTCCTCACCTGGTACTCGTCGCACGAGCGCGAGCCCAAGCCGGTGCCCGCCGCCGCCGCCGTGGCCGACACGGAGGCGTGGTGGCGCGACTGGATCGCACCCTGCGAGGCGAAGGACCCGCTCGTCCGCCGCTCCCTGCTCACGCTCAAGGCGCTGACCTACGCGCCGACCGGCGGCATCGTCGCCGCGGCGACGACGTCGCTGCCCGAGAAGCTCGGCGGCGTGCGCAACTGGGACTACCGCTTCTGCTGGGTCCGCGACGCCTCGCTCACGCTCAACGCGCTGCTCGGCGCTGGCTTCGTCGACGAGGCGACGGCGTGGCGGGACTGGCTGCTGCGCGCCGTGGCCGGCGATCCGCGGGACGCGCAGATCATGTACGGGCCCGCCAGCGAGCGGTGGCTCGTGGAGGTCGAGCTCGACTGGTTGCCGGGCTACGAGGACTCCAGGCCGGTGCGCGTCGGCAACGCCGCCTCCGAGCAGTTCCAGCTCGACGTCTACGGCGAGCTCATGGACGCGATGCTGCGCGCCCGCGAGCACGGCATGCACCCGGACCGCCACGCCTGGCACCTCCAGAACGCGATGCTCGAGTTCCTCGAAGGCGCCTGGGACCAGCCGGACGAGGGCATCTGGGAGGTCCGCGGCCCGCGCCGCCACTTCGTGCACTCCAAGGTGATGGCGTGGGTGGCGTTCGACCGCGCGGCGACGACGATCGAGCGCTTCGGCGTCAAGGGCGACGCCGCCCGCTGGCGGCGCGCGGCGCACGCGATCCACCGCGAGGTCCTCGACTACGGCTGGGACGAGGACCGCAACACGTTCACCCAGTTCTACGGGTCCGAGGCGCTCGACGCGGCGCTGCTGCTGATCCCGCGCGTCGGCTTCCTGCCCGGCCACGACCCGCGCGTCGTCGGCACGATCGAGGCGATCCGGCGCGAGCTCGTCCAGGACGGCTTCGTGCTCCGCTATGCGCACGAGGAGGGCCACGACGGCCTCCCGCCGGGGGAGGGCGCGTTCCTGCCGTGCAGCTTCTGGCTCGCCGACGCGCTGGCCATGGCGGGCCGGCGCGACGAGGCGCGCGAGCTCTACGACCGCCTCGCGGGCCTGGCCAACGACGTCGGCCTGTTCTCCGAGGAGTACGACGTGGAGACCGGCCGGCTGGTCGGCAACTTCCCGCAGGCGTTCACGCACCTCGCGCTGGTGAACAGCGCCCAACTCCTCTGACGTTGGACGACCCGCTGCGCATGTACCTCGTGCTCCAGCGCGGGGCGGTGGCGTCGCTGTCGCGCGCCGGGGAGCTGGCCGGCGCCGCGGCCGTCGCCTGCGTCCGGCAGTTCGCCGGCGACCCCGCGCTCGAGGCGTGGCGGCCGCGCCCCGGGAAGGTGTGTCTGCGCGCCCGCACCGCGAGCCAGTGGCGCCAGGTGCTCGAGGAGCCGCATGCGCTGGCGGGCGACGCCGACGGGGAGGCGGCCGCCGCGCTGCCGCCGCGGCGGCGCTCCGAGCGCGGGCCGCTGCTCGAGCGCCTCCAGGCGATGAGCACCGAGCTCGAGCCGCCGCCGGCCGACGCGCCCGCGCCGGCCGGCGCGGTGACCTACCTGCTCAACCCGGCGCTCGGCATGAGCTCGGGCAAGACGATCGCGCAGGTCGCGCACGCCGCCGTGATGGCCGCCGAGCACCTCGACGACTGGGTCGCCCGCGGCTGCCCCGGCATCGTGCTCGCACCGTCGCGGGCCGCCTTCGACGCCGCCTGCGAGCGCGACGACCTCGCTGCCCGCGTCGTCGACGCCGGGCTCACCGAGGTCGCGCCCGGCACGATCACGGTCCTCGCCCTCCCGCCGGCGTGACGGGCCGCTCCGCCTCGTTCCGTGTCGCGGCGGGGGTGTTCGCCGGCCTCGGGCTCCAGGTCGGGGTGTGGGCCGTGTTGATCCCGCATGTCGTCGCCACGCGCAGCCTCTCGCCCGCGGCGCTGGGCGGCGCGCTGGCGCTGATGTCGGCGACCTCGATCGGCGCGCTCGCCGCCGCCGGCCCGGTCGCGGACCGCGCCGGCCCGCGTCCGCTGGCCGTCGGCGGCGCCGCGGGGCTCGCAGCCGCGTTCGCGCTGCTCGCCGGGGTCGAGTCGGCGACGGCGCTGTGGCCCACGGTCGCGCTCTACGGCGTCGCGAGCGGATGCCTGGATCTCGCGGCCAACGCGATCGGGTCCGACCACGAGCGGGTGCACCGCGAGCGGGCGATGGTGCGGCTGCATGCGGGCTTCAGCGCGGCGGCCGCAGGCGGCGCGCTCGCGGCGGGCGCGGCCGGGCCCTCGATGTACTGGGCGGCCGCCGCGCTCTACGGCACGCTGGCGCTGGCGCTCGCCTTCGCGCCGCTGCCGGCGCACGAGCGGGCCGCCCACACCACGGGCGGACGGCGCGCGCTCCTGGGCGTGCCAGCGGTCGTGCTCGCGCTGGCGATCGTGACGCTGTGCTTCTTCGGCGACGGCGCCATCGAGGGTTACGCCGCGCTGTTCCTGCGCGACGTGCTCGCGGCCGGCGGCCTCGCGACCGGCGCGGCGTTCGCGGCCTATCACGGCGCCTCGCTCGCCGGGCGGCTCCTGTCCTCGCGGGTGACCGACGAGCGCCGGCTGGTCGCCGCCGCCGGCCTGCTCGCTGCCGCCGGCATGGGCGCGGTCGTCGCCGCCGGCTCGGCGGCGCTCGCGGCGGCCGGGCTGCTCGTGGTCGGATTCGCGCTCGCCCCGATCGTCCCGACCGCGCTCTCGCTCGCGGCCCGCAGCGCGCCCGGGCGCAGCGCCACCGCGGTCTCGCTCGTGACGACGGTCGGCTACGGCGCCTTCGTGGCCGGGCCGCCGCTCGTCGGCGCGCTCGCCGGCCTGACCTCGCTGCGCGCCGCGCTCGCGCCCGTGATCGTGTCCACCGCGGCGGTCGCCGCGCTCGCGCTGCGGCCGGGGCGGGAGCCATGAACACGGTGTTCGCGTACGGCTCGCTGGCTCGGCTCGGCGGGCGACCGTGCACGCTGCGCGACCACCGCTGCGGCTGGGACGTCGCCATGGACAACCGCGAGACGATCCCCGGCTACAAGGTCTACGTCGACCCCGAGACCGGCGAGCGGCCGGCCGTGTACGTCGCGTTCCTGAGCATCCGGCCCGAGCCCGGCGCGCAGGTGCAGGGCGTCGCGTTCGAGGTCGACGACGCGGGGCTCGCCGCGCTCGACGCCCGCGAGCGCAACTACGACCGCGTCGACGTGACGGCGCTGGTCGAGCCCGGCCTCGCCGGCCCCGTGTGGGCGTACGTCGGCAGCGCCGCAGGCCGCGCCCGCTGCGCCGCGGGGCGTGCGGACGGCACCGCCGTCGTGACCGAGGAGTACTTCGCGCGCGTGCCGCCGGGCGCCGAGCCGCTCGACCTCCCGGTCGTGCCGCTACTCCGGCGTGACGTAGGCGCTTGACAGGCCGCCGTCGACGAGGAACGTCGACGCCGTGATGTAGCTCGACTCGTCCGAGGCGAGGAACAGCGCGGCGTTGGCGATCTCCCTCGGCTCGGCGAACCGCCCCATCGGCAGGTGCACGAGCCGCCGCGCCGCCTTCTCCGGGTCCTTGGCGAAGAGCTCCTGGAGCAGCGGCGTGTTGACCGGGCCCGGGCACAGCGCGTTGACGCGCACGCCCTTGCGCCCGAACTCGACGCCGAGCTCGCGCGAGAGCGCGAGCACCGCGCCCTTTGAGGCCGTGTAGGAGATCTGCGAGGTCGCAGCGCCCATCACCGCGACGAACGACGCGGTGTTGATCACCGAGCCGCCGCCATTCTCGAGCAGGTGTGGAATGCCGTGCTTGCAGCACAGGTAGACCGACTTGAGGTTGACGTCCTGCACGCGCTGCCACGCCTCCAGCGACGTCTCCAGAACCGAGCGGTCGTCGCTGGGCGAGATGCCCGCGTTGTTGAACAGCACGTCGAGCTTGCCGAACGCCTCGCGTGCGGACGCGAACATGTCGCGCACCGCGTCCTCGTCGGCGACGTCGCAGGCCAGCGCAAGGTCGACGCCCGGCGAGTCGGCGCGCAGGTCGACGCCGACGACCTTCGCGCCCTCGCGGCGGAACAGCGCGGCGGTCTCGGCGCCGATGCCGCTCGCGGCGCCCGTGATCACGCACACCTTGTCCGCGAGGCGGCTCACGTCGCGTAGTACACCGACTTGACCTCGGTGTAGTGGTCGAGCGCGTGCGGGCCCAGCTCGCGGCCGTAGCCGGACTGCTTGAAGCCGCCGAACGGGGTGGAGACGCGGACGGACGTGTTCGAGTTGATCGAGAGCACCCCGGCCTCGATCGCGCGGGCGACGCGCAGGGCCTTGGCGCCGTCACGCGTCCAGATCGAGCCCGAGAGGCCGTAGATCGTGTCGTTGGCCAGCGCGACCGCCTCGGCCTCGTCGCGGAACGGGACGACCACGGCGACCGGGCCGAAGATCTCCTCGCGCACCGCGCGGTCCTCGCGGTCGACGGGGCACAGGACCGTCGGCGGGAACCAGTAGCCGGGACCGTCCGGTGTCGAGCCCTGGATCGCCACGGGCGCGCCCGCCGGCACGAACGACGCGACGGTCTGCCGCTGCCCGGCCGAGATCAGCGGGCCCATCTGGGTCGCCTCGTCGAGCGGGTCGCCCACGCGGATCCCCTCGACGTGCTCCTCCAGGGCGTCCATGAACGCGTCGAGCGCCGACCGCTCGACGAGGATCCGCGAGCGCGCGCAGCAGTCCTGCCCGGCGTTGCCGAACACGGCCCCCGGGGCTGCCGCCGCGGCCGCCTGGAGGTCGGCGTCCGCGAACACGACGTTGGCCGACTTGCCGCCGAGCTCGAGCGTCACGCGCTTGATCGTCTGCGCGGCGGAGGCGGCGATGCGGCGGCCGACCTCGGTGGAGCCGGTGAACGCGACCTTCGCGACGTCCGGATGCTCGACGAGCCGCGCGCCCGCGGTCGAGCCCGGGCCGACGACGACGTTGACCACGCCGTCGGGGATCCCCGCCTCGAGCGCGATCTTCTCGAACTCGAGCGCGGTCAGCGGCGTCAGCTCGGCGGGCTTGAGCACGACCGTGTTCCCGGCGGCCAGCGCCGGCGCGAGCTTCCACGACGCGATCGTCAGCGGGAAGTTCCACGGCGTGATCAGCGCGACGACGCCGAGCGGCTCGCGAAACGTCATCGCCACGCCGCCGGTCACCGGGATCGTGTCGCCGAGCGCGCGCTCGGGCGCCGCCGCGTAATAGCGGAACGTGTCGGCGACCATGTCCATCTCACCGCGCGCGTCGCCGATCGGCTTGCCCGCGTTGCGCGCCTCGAGCCGGGCGAGCTGCTCGCGCCGCTCGGCCAGCAGGCCGGCGAGGTTGTGCAGCACCCGCGAGCGGTCGGGCGGGGCGATCGCGCGCCAGGCCGGGTAGGCGCCCTTGGCGCGCGCGACCGCGGCGTCGGCCTCCTCCGCGCCGGCGCGCGGCAGCTCCGCCAGGACCTGCTCGGTCGCCGGCTCGACGACGGTGAGGCTCAAGCTGCCGCGGGCGCCGGCCCCGTCGGTTCCGGCGGCTCGACGGGCTCGTCCTCGATCACGCCGGCCGCCTCGTCCCACTCGATCGTCCGGACCGGGCCCGCGTAGCGCCGCTTCGCGCCGGCGACCCACCAGATCCCGATCGCCAGGATCAGCGCGAGGTTGACCGGCAGCGCGTAGTTGACCGCGGCCCAGTCGAACGCGTCGTCCCACGGCACGGCCGCGGGCGTGAACGGCAGGCTGAACACGACGACGCAGATCGCCACCCAGACGGTGGCCACGATGTTCATCCACCGGTACTTGGCGCCGAGCGTCCAGGCGCCCGGCTTGAACGCCGACCCGGCGCGCCAGCGCAGGAAGACCGGCGCGACGTACGCGATGTACAGGTCGATCGTGCCGATCGAGGTCACGGCGTACCAGGCGACCGGCACGCCGCTGCCGTTGACGTTCCAGAGCGCCGGAAGCGTGAGGATGAGCGCGAACACGCACACGCCGAGGACCGACGCCACGGGGACGTGCCGGGCGTCGAGCCGCGTCCAGAACCGCCAGCCGGGCACGGCGCGGTCGCGCGAGAACGCGTAGAACGTCCGGGAGGCGCTCGTGACGCAGGCCATGCCGCAGAAGATCTGGCCGACGAGGGCGATGAGGATCACGGCCTCCGCCCAGCCCTCGCTCATGGCGCTCGTGAAGATCGAGGTCGACACGCCCCCGGCCTTGTTGACCGCGTTCACGTCGGTCGCCGCGAACGTGATCGCCAGCAGCACGAACCAGCCGATGAGGGCGGAGTAGAAGACCGAGCGCCAGATGCCCTTGGCCGCGGCCAGCTCGGCCTCGTGCGTCTCCTCGGCCACGTGCGCGGAGGCGTCATAGCCGGTGATCGTGTACATCGTCAGCAGGAAGCCGAGCGGCAGCACGTAGTACCAGTACATGTGCTCGCCGAACCCGGAGTTGTTGATCCGCTGGGTGAAGACGAAGTCCAGGCTCTGGTGCCGGTCGGGCACGAAGACGAGGATCGCGATGATCACCGCGACGCCCGCCACGTGCCAGAACACCGAGATGTTGTTGAACAGCGCGACGAGGTGCGAGGAGTAGATGTTCAGCGCCGCGTGCACGACGAGGAAGACGACGAAGACCACGAACGTCTCGCTCAACGACGCGCCGTCGGCGAAGTTGATGAACCCCAGGTCCATGCCCCAGAGCTGGAACAGCGTGGTGGCGAAGAACGCGGCGAGATAGTCGACGGACGCGACGATCGCGATCAGCCCGAGCACGTTGAACCAGCCGGTGAACCACGACCAGCCGGCGCCGCCGAGCTTGTGCGCCCACCAGTAGGGGCCGCCCGCGGTCGGGTACGCCGACGCCAGCTCGGCCATCCCGAGCGCGATGGTCATGATGAGGACGGCGATGATCGGCCAGCCCCAGGAGATCGCGATCGGACCCCCGTTGTTCCACGCCTGGCCATAGGTGGTGAAGCACCCGGCCAGCACGGAGATGATCGTGAAGGAGATCGCGAAGTTGGAGAACGAGCTCCAGGCGCGACTGAGCTCCTGCTTGTACCCGAGCTCAGCGAGCTTCTGCTCGTCGCGGTCGACCGTCGGATGCGTCATCCCTCTCCCCCTCGTGAAAGGTCTGCTCCTCCTGCCAATGCCGACTGTACGGGCGCGTCCGGATGGAAGTCAAGCTACAAGCGCTCGAACCCCCGGAAACGTTCCCAGTCGGTGACCGCCCGGTTGTAGGCCGCGAGCTCCACGTCGGCGTAGTTGAGGTAGTGGTCGACGACGTCGTCGCCGAGCGCCGCCCGCGCCACGGCGCTGTCGGCGAACCGCGCGCGCGCCTCGTGGAGCGTCTCCGGCACGCGCGGCTTGTCCGACTCGTAGGCGTTGCCCTCGAACGGCGGCTCGAGCTCGAGGCCCTCGTCCATGCCGTGCAGGCCGGCCGCGATGATCGCGCTCAGCGCCAGGTACGGGTTGACGTCGGCGCCCGGGAAGCGCAGCTCGAGGCGCTTGGAGGTGCCGTGGCCGACCACGCGCAGCGCGCACGTGCGGTTGTCGTTGCCCCAAGCGACCGCCGTGGGCGCGAACGACCCCTCGACGTAGCGCTTGTACGAGTTCACGTTCGGCGCGTAGAACAGCGTCAGCTCCTGAAGGCACGCGAGCTGCCCGGCCAGGAACGCGTCGTCCCACGCCGAGTTGCCGTCCCCGTCGCGGACCGACAGGTGGATGTGGCACGAGTTGCCCTCGCGCTCGTCGAACTTCGCCATGTAGGTGATCGCGCACCCCTCCTGGTGGGCGATCTCCTTGGCGCCGGTCTTGTAGATCGAGTGGTTGTCGGCGGTCTCGAGCACCGGCCCGTAGAGGAAGTTGATCTCGTGCTGGCCGAAGTTGCACTCGCCCTTGGCGTTCTCGACCTTCATGCCGGCCGCCGCCATCGCGTTGCGGATCCGCCGCACGAGCGGCTCCACGCGCGCCGTGCCGATCATCGAGTAGTCGACGTTGTAGTAGTTGGCCGGCTCGAGGTCGCGATAGGCCTTGCGCCACGCGTCCTCGTACGTGTTGCGGAAGACCATGAACTCGAGCTCGGTGCCGGCGTAGGCCGAGAGGCCGCGCTCCGCGAGCCGGTCGATCTGGCGGCGCAGGATCTGGCGCGGCGAGGCGACGACGGGGTTGCCGTCGCTCCACGCCAGGTCGGCGACGACGAGCGCCGTGCCCTCATGCCACGGCACGAGCCGGAGCGTGTCCATGTCCGGCTTCATCTCGAAGTCGCCGTAGCCCAGGTCCCACGACGACATCGCGTAGCCGCTGACCGTGTTCATGTCCACGTCGACGGCCAGCAGGTAGTTGCATCCCTCCGCGCCGTGATGCACGACCGAGTCGAGGAAGAACTCGGCGGTCAGGCGCTTGCCCTGGAGTCGGCCCTGCATGTCGGTGAAGGCGAGCAGCACGGTGTCGATCGTGCCGTCCTGCACCTGGCTCTTGAGGTCGTCGAGCTGCATGGCTGCGGAACGTATCCCGGTCAGAGGTCCAGCGCCAACTGCACGAACCGGCGCCAGGCCTCGTGCTCGCGTTCGCGCCAGCGCGCGTCGCGCTGCGGCTCGACGCGGTCGGTGGTCGGGACGAGGCCGGCGATGTCCGCGACCGAGCCGAGCAGGCCGGCCCCGACCGCAGCCAGCGCGGCGGCGCCCGCGGCGGTCGCGTCGGCGAGCCCGCGCTCGACCGGGACGCCGATCGCGTCGGCCTGGAGCTGGAGCAGCGCCGGCTCGTTGGTGAGCCCGCCGTCGACGCGCAGCGTCTCGACGCCCACCGACTCGCGCACCGCGGCGACGACGTCCGCCACGCGCCAGGCGATCCCCTCGAGCGCGGCGCGCGCGACCTGCGCACGCTTGGTGCCGGCGGTCAGGCCCGCGATCGTGCCGCGCGCGTCGGGTCGCCACCAGGGCGCGCCGACGCCGGTGATGCCGGGCAGGATCCGCACGCCGTCGGCGCTCCCGGCGCCGCGGGCGAGCTCGCCGAGCGCCGCCGGTTCGTCGGCGAGGCCGAGCTCGCGGCAGATCCACTCGAGCATCTCGCCGGCCGCGAAGACGCCGCCGTCGAGCGCGTACTCGGTATGGCCAGCGATCCGCCAGGCGACGGTGGGGAGGAGGCCGCCCGCCGGCACGGGCACGTCGTCGCCGACGTGCGCGAGCACGAACACGCCGGTGCCGTACGTCGCCTTGACGAGCCCGGCCGAGACGCAGCCGGCGCCCGCCAGCGCGGCCTGCTGGTCGACCACGCGGGCGGTGAGCGGCAGCTCGGCGGGCCAGCGCTCGTGGCGCAGCGTCCCGAGCTCGCCGACACTGTCGCGGACAGGCGGGAGCGCATCCGCGGGCACGCCGAACCGCTCGCACAGCCACGGGTCCCAGCCCGCGTCGCCGAGGCGGTGCAGCTGCGTGCGCGACGCGGTCGAGGCGTCGGTGGCGAAGCCCGCGCCGAGCCGGTCGGTGAGCCAGGCGTCGACGTTGCCGAGGCGCAGCGAGGGCGGCCGCGGCAGGCCGTTGCGCAGCAGCCACATGTACTTGCCGGCGCTGAAGTAGGGGTCGAGCGGCAGGCCGCTGCGCTCGCGGATCGCCGCCTCGTCGAGCTCCGTGAGCAGGTCGGCCTGGCGCTTGTCCTGCCACACGATCACGGGGGAGAGGGGCTCGCCGGTGTCGCCGTCCCAGGCGAGGACGGACTCGCCCTGGTGGTCGAGCCCGCAGCCGACGACGTCCCCGGGCGCGTCGGCGAGCAGCTCGGCGACGGCGTCGACGACCGAGTCGAGGATCTCGACGGGGTCCTGCTCGACCCAGCCGGGGTGTGGGTGGGCCGAGCGCTTGCGGCGGCGCGCCTCGCGCAGCGGCTTCAGTCCGGCGTCGTACAGCACGGCCTTGACCGCGGTCGTGCCCTCGTCGATGCCGATCAGGAGCGGCGCCACCACGGCTCCTTGGCGGGCGGGACGGTGACGTGAGGCAGCGGGCGCGGCTCGGCGCCCGGCACGATCATCTCGGCGACGTGCTCGGCGATCCCGAGCGACGCGGTCAGGCCGGTCGAGCGGATGGCGGCGACGTTGACGAGCCGGGGCGTGGCCCGGCGGATCAGGTAGTTGACGCCGCGGCCGGCGGGCCGCAGCCCGGCCCACGAGCCGATCGGCTCGGCGTCCGCGATCTCCGGCAGCAGCTCGGCCGCCTTCGCGCGCACGTCCGCGAGCGCCTCCGGCCGCACCGACCAGTCCTCCTTGTCGGTCTGGTCGACCGCCGTCGGGCCGGCGACGACCTTGCCGTCCAGCGTGGGGAACACCAGCACTCCTTTCGTCCGCCGGGTGGGGGTGGGCAGCAGGATGCGGTCCAGCGCGACCCCGTCGAACACGAAGAACTCGCCCTTGCGCGGGTAGATCTCGAACGAGTCGTCGCCGTACAGGCGCGCGACCTCGTCGGCGTACAGCCCGGCGCAGTTGACGGTGAGCACGTCGAGCGGCTCCGTGACCCGCACGCCGGTGCGGACCTCGGCGCCGAGCGCCTCGGCCGCCGCCGCCAGCGCGCGGGTGTAGTGGACGGGGTCGGTGATCGACTCGCCCTCGATGAGGTCGCCGTGCAGGAGCGCGCCGCAGCGCCACACAGGGATGCCGAGCGCCTCGACGACCTCGTCGCGCAGCTGCGCGCTGCGCAGGATCAGCTCGGTCTCCAGCTCACCGGGCGGCGAGTCGAAGCCCGTGTGCAGGATGCCCGAGTTGGTGCCGCTCGCCGCGCCCGCGAGCTCCGCGCGCGCCTCGAGCAGCACGGTGCGCACGCCGCGGCGGGCGAGCGCCAGCGTCACCGCGGTCCCGACGACTCCGCCGCCGATGACCGCGACGTCGGTCACCGTCGGCGCGCCGCCTCGACGAACGCCGCGATCACCGGTGACCCCGGGTCGGCCTCCGGATGCCACTGGACGCCGAGCGCGAAGCGCAGGCCGGGCGCCTCGATCGCCTCGGGCAGGTCGTCGTCGTCCGACCAGCCGCTGACCCGAAGGCCCTCGCCGACCCGGTCGACGCCCTGATGGTGATGGGAGAGCGTCGCGTGGCGCGCCTCGCCAGCGGCCGCCGCGGCCAGGGTGTCCTCCCCGAGGCGCACCGGGTGGTCGTTGCCCTCGAACGTCCCGAGCGTGCGGCGGTGCCGCTCGTCGCCGAGGTGCTCGGGCAGGTCCTGCACGAGCGTGCCGCCGCGCGCGACGTTCATCACCTGCATGCCGCGGCAGATGCCCAGCAGCGGGATGTCGCGCTCCATCGCGCGGCGGGCGAGCGCGATCTCGAACGCGTCGCGGTCGCTGCTCGGCGGATCGGTGGCCGGGTGCGGCTCGGCGCCGTAGGCGGCGGGGTCGACGTCGCGACCGCCGGCGAGGATGAGGCCGTCGAGCATGTCGAGCAGGCCGTCGGGGTCGTCGGCCAGCGCGGCGTCGGGCGGCAGCATGATCGCGATGCCGCCGGCGCGCTGGACGGCACGGACGTACTGGCGGTCGAGCAGCACGCTGTCGACGCCCTCCCACACGCCGAACCGCGCCGGCTCCACGGCGGTGCACACCCCGATCAACGGTCGCTCGGGCAAGCCGCTACGGCATCAGGCCGGCGAGGACCTGCTCGGTGCCCTTGAGGTGCTCGCGGACGATCTGGGCGGCGGCGCGGTCGTCGCCGCGCTCGAGCGCGTCCACGAGCGCAGCGTGCTGCTCGTTCGAGCGGGCGAGCACCGGCAGGGGGTGGGCGATGTGGCCGATCAGCTCGCTCATCTGCCCCTGCACCTCGGTCATCGCGGCGACCAGGCGCGCCGACCGGGCCGTCTCCGCGAGGCCGAGGTGGAAGAACGTGTCCGCGCGGCGGTAGGCCGGGAAGTCGGCGGCCGTGCGCATCGTCTCGACGTGCGCCCGCAGCCGCGCCAGGTCCTCCGGCTGCGCGCGCTCGGTCGCCAGCACCACGGTGCCGACCTCGACGGCGATCCGGTAGTCGAGCACCTCGCGCCAGTGCCCTCGATTCAGGTCCGCGCGGCTGCTCTCCGCGAGCGGCGGCGCGTCGGACACGAACGTGCCGCCGCCGCGACCGCGCAGCGCGATCAGGTGGCCGCTCTCGGTGAGCGACGTGAGCGCCTGGCGGAGCGTCGAGCGCGCGATGCCGAGCTGGTCGGCGAGGTCGCGCTCCGGCGGCAGCCGGTCGCCCGGTCCGAGCAGGCCGAGCCGGATCGCCGTGCCCAGGCGCTCGACCGTCTCCTCGAGGGTCGTCGCCGTCTGCACGGGCTCGAACACGGCCGCCACGGCAGGTGAGGGAGCCTGCATCGCGAAGGGACGCTAGCGCCCGGAGCGCATCTCGGGCAAGCTTGCGTTCAGTTTGCTCGATGACGCCCTGCGCGCGCTGGAGCCACAGCTCGGGCCGCCCGAGTCCGCGCCCGTGCCGCTCGACGGCGGGATCACGAACCGCAACTACCGCGTGCGGCTCGGCGGGCGCGACTGCGTCGTGCGCCTGCCGGGCAAGGACACCGAGCTGCTCGGGATCGACCGCGAGGCCGAGCGCGCGGCGACCGCCGCGGCCGCCGCGATCGGCGTCGGGCCGGACGTGATCGCGTTCGAGCCGTCGCGCGGCTGCCTGGTGACCGGGTTCATCGAGGCGCGCCCCGTCCCGGCCGAGGAGCTGCGCACCCGGGCCGCGGAGGTGGCGGAGGCGCTGCGCGCCGTCCACGCCGGGCCGCCGCTGCCCGCGAGCTTCTCGCCGTTCGAGCGCACCCGCGCGTACGAGCGCACGGCGCGCGAGCGCGGGGGAACGATCCCGGAGGCCTACCCGGCGGTGCGCGCCGCCGCCGACGCGGTCGAGGCCGCCTTGCCGTACGAGCCCGTGCCGTGCCACAACGACCTGCTGACCGCGAACTTCCTCGACGACGGCGAGCGGCTGCGCATCGTCGACTGGGAGTACGCGGGGATGGGCGACCGCTTCTTCGACCTCGCGAACTTCTCAGGCCACCACGACCTCTCGGTCGAGGAGATGGAGACGCTGATCGCGGCGTACTTCGGCGAGTCGACGCCGGGCCGGCTCGCCCGCGTGCGGCTCATGCGCCCGATGGCGGCCTTCTGGGAGGGGATGTGGGGCGTCGTCCAGGCGACGTGCTCGGAGCTGGACTTCGACTTCCTCGGCTACGCCGACGAGTACCTGGGCAAGGTCCAGACCGCGCTCGACGACCCGGACTTCCCGCGCTGGCTGGACGATGCGCGAGCTGCCTGACCGCGCCCGCTGCGTGATCGTGGGCGGCGGCGTGGCGGGCACGTCGATCGCGTTCCACCTCGCCGAGCTCGGCTTCGCCGACGTGCTCCTGCTCGACCGCCGCGAGCTCACGAGCGGGTCGACGTTCCACTCGGCCGGCCTGGTCGGCCAGCTCCGCTCGTCGGTGTCGCTGACGCGGATGACGATGTACTCGGTCGAGCTGTACCGGCGCCTGGACCCGGGCTGGGTCGAGTGCGGCGGGATCCGGCTCGCCTGCACGCCGGAGCGCTGGGAGGAGACGCGCCGCCAGGCCGGCTGGGCCAAGACCTTCGGCCTGCCGCTCGAGCTCATCTCCGCCGAGGAGGCGCGGGAGCGCTTCCCGCTCATGGTCACGGACCGCGTGATCGGCGCCTCGTGGCTGCCGACCGACGGCTACCTGGACCCCAGCATGCTCACGTACGCGCTGGCCGACGGCGCTCGGGAAGGCGGCTGCGGGATCCACACCAACACCCGCGTCACCGGGATCGACGTGCGCGGCGGCGCCGTCACCGGCGTGCGCACGGAGCGCGGCGACGTCGAGTGCGAGATCGTCGTCAACGCCGCCGGCATGTACGCCGCCGAGATCGGCCGGATGGCCGGCATGCGGGTGCCGGTCGTGCCGATGGCGCACGAGTACGTCGTCACGCAGCCGTTCCGCGAGCGCGACGGCCACCTCGCGACGATGCGCGACCCCGACCACCTCGTCTACTTCCGCGAGGAGGGCGGCGGGCTCGTGTGGGGCGGCTACGAGCGGGCGAGCGCGCCGTGGTTCCTGCGCGAGGGCGGCGGGCTCGACGCGATCCCCGCGGACTTCAACGGCCGCCTGCTCCAGGAGGACTGGGACCGCTTCGAGGAGATCGTCGCCAACGCGCAGATGCGCGTGCCCGCGCTGGCCGACACCCGGGTCACGCGGCTCATCAACGGCCCGGAGGCGTTCACCCCCGACGGCGAGTTCTGCCTCGGGGAGACCGAGGTGCGCGGCCTGTTCGTGGCCGCGGGGTTCTGCGCCCACGGGCTGGCCGGCGCGGGCGGCGTCGGCAAGGTCATGGCCGAGTGGATCGCCGGCGGCGAGCCCGAGCTCGACCTGTGGCAGATGGACGTGCGGCGCTTCGGCGCCCACTACCGCTCGCCGTCGTACACGGTCAAGCGCGTGCGCGAGGTGTACGAGACCTACTACGACATCAAGTACCCCCACCACGAGCGCGCCGCCGGCCGGCCGCTGCGCGTGCCGCCCGCCTACGAGTGGCACCGCGGGCACGGCGCGGCGTTCGGAGAGAAGTCGGGCTGGGAGCGCGTGAACTGGTACGGCGCCAACGAGGCCGCCGGCGACGCGGCGCTGCGCCCGCGCGGCTGGGCGGGGATGCACTGGTCGCCCGCCATCGGCGCCGAGCACGCCGCCTGCCGCGAGGCCGCGGCGCTCTTCGACGAGACCTCGTTCGCCAAGATCGAGGTCTCAGGCCCGGGCGCCGCCGAGCTGCTGGAGCGCCTGTGCGACAACCGCGTGGCGCGCGAGGTCGGCCGGATCACGTATACGCAGATGCTCAACTCGCGCGGCGGGATCGAGTGCGACTTCACGGTGTCCCGGCTCGCCGACGACCGCTTCGGGATCGTCACCGGCACCGCGTTCGGCCGCCACGACCTGGCCTGGATCCGGCGCCACGCCGGGGACGGCGTCCGCGTCGAGGACGTCACGTCGCGCTGGGCGTGCGCCGGCCTGTGGGGGCCGCGGGCGCGCGACGTCCTCGCGGCCGCCTGCACCGACGACCTCGGCTTCGGCTACCTGCGCTGGCGCGAGCTGACCGTCGGGGACGTGCCGGTGCGCGCGCTGCGGGTCACGTACGTCGGCGAGCTCGGCTGGGAGCTCTACTGCCCGATGGAGTACGGGGCCGCGCTGTGGCGCACGCTGTGGGAGGCCGGCCGGCCGCACGGCCTCGTCGCGGGCGGCTACCGCGCAATCGACTCGCTGCGGCTGGAGAAGGGCTACCGCGTCTGGGGCGCCGACATCACGCCCGACGACACGCCGTTCGAGGCGGGCCTGGGGTTCTGCGTGCGCACGGAGAAGGACTTCGCCGGCCGCGCCGCGCTCGACCCCTCGCCGGCGCGGCGCCTGTGCTGCCTCGTGCTGGCCGACCCACGCTCGGTGGCGCTCGGCAACGAGCCGGTCCGGGTGGGAGGGGAGATCGCCGGCCGCGTCACGAGCGGCGGCTACGGCTACAGCGTGCGGCGCTCGATCGCCTACGCCTACCTGCCCGCCGAGCACACCGCCGAGGGCACCGAGATCGCGGTCGAGATCTTCGGGGAGTGGGTCGACGGCGAGGTGGCGCGGGAGCCGCTCTGGGATCCCGAGGGGTCCCGGGTCCGTTAGTAACATCTTGATACATATGTCGACCGCGGACACCAAGGCGCTGATCGAAGAGGGGATCGCCAACTTCCAGAAGGAGGTCCCGGCGCTGGTCAAGCTCAAGCTCGTGCTGGAGCTCGAGCTGCGCGGCCGCGGCGACATCCAGCTCTTCCGCGTCGAGGTGCCCGGGCCGAAGATCACCCGCGACATCGCGTCCGACGCCAAGGTGCGCCTCTCCGTCCCGCGCTCGCACTTCAACGAGCTGGCCCGCGAGGGGACGATCCGCCACTGGCGCGAGGCCTTCGAGTCCGGCACCGTTCGCGCCACCGGGCCGACGGAGATCCTCCGCCTGATCGCCAGCGTCGTGGAGCGGCAGGAGGAGCGCACCCGCAGCCGTAAGCTGCGGGCGCGCTGAGGCCCTCCTAGCGGACTCGCATCGGATCGACGTACACGTCGTCGATCTGCCAGCTGCCGAGCACCGGCGTGAACCCGAAGGCGACCGGCGTGCGGTCACCCGGGAGGAGCGGCAGCAGGTTGGCGACGATCAGCATCTGCGGCCCCACGTTCCAGGAGCCGTTGCCGCCCAGGACGCCCACCGGCACCGGGACGACCAGACCGAGCGAGGTCTTGACGTAGACGGTGACGGCCAGGGTCGAGAGCAGGCCGCTGTTCTTCTTGGCGAAGAAGCGCACGGTCGGCTCGCCGAGGCCCACGCACGTCGGGGCGGTGACGGCGGTGCTGCCCGCGGGCAGCACGAGCGACTTCGCGTGCGTCGAGCCGCCGACCTTCCACGGCTCGTTGCCCGCGACGACCTTGGCGCCGCCGGCCAAGGTCCAGTCCGTGAGCGCGCCCTCGAAGGACCCGCCCGGGACGACCTTGTATTGGTGGCCGTCCCCGAACCGCGAGAACGGCTGGGACAGCGACTCGTCGCCGCAGTCCTTCGCCGGAGCGGTGAGGATGCCCGCGCTCGCCGTCGAGGCGAACGCCATCGCCGCGACCATCGCCGCGACTGCCGCGAGACCTGCGCGGCGGATGAATCCGTTCATGTGTGACGTGCCCTCCATTGGCTTGCCTGGTCCTAAAGTCGGCGTCTCGGCGCGCCGACTAGATCCAACAGGCGTCGAGTGACGCCCAGGCACTCATGTCCGCCCCCGCCACCCCGCCCATGGACGCCGCCACCGAGCGGCGGATCGGCGAGTCGATCGAACGCCGCCGGCGCACGCTGGACGCGCGCGAACGGCTCGGCACGGTGCTGCTCTCGGGCGTCTTCCTCGCCGCCGCCACGGCCCTGGCGGTGTTCGCCGAGCCCGCGCGCGCGTCGTCGGTGCCCACGGCGCTGGCCTTCGTCGCGGCGTACGCGGTCGCTGCCCGCATCGAGTTCTCCACGGGCGCCGGCTTCACGGTGCCCACGCAGCTCGTCTTCGTGCCGATGCTCGTGCTCCTGCCGACGCCGCTGGTCCCGCTGCTCGTCGCCGCGGCGCTGCTGGTCTCGAGCCTGTGGGATGTCGTGCGCGAGGGCACCGCGCTCAGCCGCTCGGTCAACAGCCTCGTCGACGCGGCGTACTCGCTCGCGCCGGCGGTCGTGATCGTGGCGCTGGGAGCCCAGATCCCGACCTGGGGCGAGCTCCCGGTCTACGGCCTGGCGCTGGCCGGCCAGTTCGCGGGCGACGCCGCGTTCTTCGCGGCGCGCCTGCGCCTGTGCTTCGGCATGCCGGTGCGCGACAGCCTCGGCGAGCTCCAGGTCGGACACCGCGTCGACGCGCTGCTCTCGCCGATCGGCCTGCTCGCCGCCATGGCGGCCGCCGACGCGCCGCTCGCGGCCCTGCTCGTGCTCGCGCTCGTCCCGCTGCTGCGCGGCTTCGAGCAGGAGCGCGAGGGCCGCATCCAGCACAGCCTCGAGCTCGGCCGCGCCTACCGCGGGACCGCGCTGCTGCTGCGCGACCTGCTCGAGGAGGACGACGAGTACACCGGCCATCACACCGAGGACGTCGTGGCGCTGTCGGTCAGCGTGGCCGAGGAGATGGGCGTCGACGAGGACACGCTGCGCGCGACCGAGATGGGCGCGCTGCTCCACGACATCGGCAAGATCGCGGTGCCGGACGAGATCATCAACAAGCCCGGCCCGCTCGATGACGACGAGTGGGCGATCATGAAGACGCACACCGTCGAGGGCGAGCGCATGCTCCAGCAGGTCGGCGGCCTGCTCTCGAGCGTCGGCGTGGTCGTCCGCGCCTCGCACGAGCGCTGGGACGGCGGCGGCTACCCGGACGGGCTCGTGGGCGAGCAGATCCCCGTCGCGGCCCGGATCGTCTCCGCCTGTGACGCGTTCAACGCGATGACGACCGATCGCTCGTACCGCAAGGCGCTGCCGCTGGAGGTCGCGGTCGGCGAGCTGCGCAAGCACGCCGGGACGCAGTTCGCGCCCGACGTGGTCAGCGCGCTCGTGGCCGTCGTCACGCGCGAGGTGCCGGACTGGCAGCTCGGGCTCGCCGAGCCGGCGCCGTCACGAGTCGAAGCCAAGCCCCAAGCGGTCCAGCAGGCGTAGCCACGGGCCGCGGCGCCCGCCGTGCTCGTCGGCGCGCGCGAGCGCCCGCCGGGTCGCCTGGATGACCGCCCAGCGGGCGGGCTCGGGCGGGAACGGCAGCGGCCGGCTGCGGACGAGCTTGGTGCGCGTGCGCTCGGTCTCGGCGCCGTCGAGGAGGTCCAGCGCGGTGCGCGCGCCGAAGCGGCTCGCGGCCACGCCGAGGCCGGTGTAGCCGACGGCGTAGACGGCGGTGCCGCCGAGCGCGCGGCCGAACGTGACGCAGAAGCGGCTGCACGTGTCGATCGGGCCGCCCCATGCGTGGGTGATCCCGATGCACTCCAGCGCGGGGAACGTCGCCAGCAGATGGTCGTGGAGCAGGGAGAACGTCCGCGGGTGGGTGTCGAGCCGGGGGCTGACGCGGTTGCCGAAGCGATAGAGCGCCTCGTAGCCGCCGAAGAGGACGCGCCCGTCCGGCGTCAGGCGGTAGTAGTGAAAGCGGTTGCCGCGGTCGGCGATGCCCTGGCCGCCCTCCCAGCGCAGCGCGCGCCGCTGGGCGGCCGTCAGCGGCTCCGTGACGAGCACGTAGTCGTAGACGGGCGCCACGAGCCGCCGGATCGCGCGCGTGAGCGGCGGGTACGCGCCGGTGGCCAGCAGCACGTGGCGCGCGCGCACCGAGCCGCTCGGCGTCGTGAGCCGCCCGGGCGCCGCGCGGCTGACCGGCGTGCGCTCGTGCAGCCGCACGCCGAGCGCGAGCGCGGCGCGCCGCAGCCCCAGCGCCAGCGCGCCGGGGTCGACGAGCCCCGCGCCGGTGCGCTGGTGGACGGCGCCGAGGTACGTCGGCGAGAAGACCTCCGCCCGCACGGCCTCGCGGTCGAGCACCTCGGCGTCCCACCCGAAGCGCCGCAGGAGCGCCGCGTCGGCCTCGAGATCGGCCCGCTCGTGCGGCTGCGTGGCCACGGACAGCAGGCCGTGCTCGCTCCAGGCGGCGTCGATGCGCAGGCGCTCGAGGTCGGCGGCGAGTCCGGCGAGGTTCTCCCGGCCGAGCGCCTCGAGGGCCTCCAGCTCGGCGGCGAAGCGCATGGCGCCGTTCGGCAGCCCGTGCGTCAGCGAGGCGTCGACGAAGCCGCCGCTGCGGCCGCTGGCGCCCCAGCCGGCGGTCTCGGCCTCCAGCAGCACGACGTCCCGCTCCGGCCGCTCCTGCTTGGCCAGCACGGCCGCCCACAGGCCGGTGAAGCCGCCGCCGACGATCGCCAGGTCGGCGTCGGTGTCCCCGACGAGCGGCGGCGCGTCGGCCGGGCGGGGCCGGTCGAGCCAGAACGGGACGGGGGAGGCGTCGCGCATCGGGCGGCAGCGTACGCTGCACGGGCAGTGAGCCCCTTCGAAGCCTCGGCGCTCGCGTTCGGCGGCCTGCTCATCGTCGGAGCGCTGGCGGCGGGCGTCGCCCATCGCAGCTTTCTCTCGCTGACCGCGCTGTTCGTCGTGGCCGGCTTCGTGCTCGGCGACGGCGTGACCGGGGCGCTGCACTTCGACCCGCACTCGGAGTTCGTGGCCGATCTGGCGACGGTGGCGCTGGTCGTGATCCTGTTCCGGGACGGGCTCGAGGTCGAGGCCGAGATGCTGCGGGGCCAGTGGCACCTGCCGCTGCGCAAGCTCGTGCTGGCGATGCCGATCACGGGCGCGCTCGTCGCGCTCGTCACACACGTGCTGACCGACCTCTCGTGGACGGAGTCGTTCCTGCTCGGCGCGCTGCTGTCGCCCACCGATCCGGTGCTCTCCTCCAGTGTGGTCACGAACCCGCGCGTGCCGCGGCTCGTGCGCCACTCCCTCAACCTCGAGTCGGGGATGAACGACGGCCTCGCGCTCCCGGCCGTGCTCGCGTTCAGCGCCGCGCTGGCGCCGGGCGGGAGCGACTTCGTCTGGTACGAGTTCGTGCTCAAGGACATCCTCATCGGGCTCGCCGTCGGCGTCGCGCTCGGCTACCTGGCGGCCTTGGCGCCGGTCCCCGAGCGCAGCAAGTCCCAGTACGCGCTCGGCGTGGCGTTCGCGATCTACGGGATCACGATCGCGCTGCCCGACGGCAACGGCTTCATCGCGGTCTTCGTGGGGGCGATCACGCTCGGCATCCGCCGCGCGGACCTTGTGCGGGCGTTCGCCGCTCAGGCCTACGACATCGTGGAGATCGTCAAGCTCGGGATCTTCGTCGTGTTCGGCGCGCTGCTGACCTTCGACGGGCTGTTCGGCGACGGCTGGGCCGCCGTCGGCATCGTCGCCTTCACGCTGCTCGTGGCGCGCCCCGTCGCGATCTGGGCGGCGCTCGCCGGCACCCGCCTCGACACCGCCACCAAGGCCTTCATGGCCTGGTTCGGGCCCAAGGGCGTGGCCACGATGGCGTTCTCGATCTTCGTCCTCGGGCAGGGGATCGCCCAGGGCGAGCGGATCTTCGACATCGCCGCCCTGGCCGTCTTCTGCTCGATCATCGCCCACGGCGTGACCGACACGCCGGGCTCGGAGTGGATCGCTACTCGCCGCGGTGAGCCCGAGACGCGGGCTTACGCACCTTGATCGCGAAGCGCGACGGCTGCTGCGGGACCGTGGGGTTGTCGATCGAGCTCAGCCGCGCGATCAGCTTGATCCACTGATCGGGCTTGAGCACCGCGTTGATCTGCCGCGCCGCCTCGCGGTTCTGGCCGTACAGCGGCCGCCAGCCGACGTGGATGTGATCGTCGTGGTCGGGCAGCGCGAGCGTGTTGTCGGCGCCCTGGAAGGTCATCAGGGAGATGATCTGGTGCGGCTTCATCGTGCCCTGGAGCTTGAGCAGCGCCTGGATCGTCACGTCGGTGATCGAGCCGGGGCCCTGCGTCGAGGGGCGGATGATGATCCCGTTGACGGCGCCGATGTCCATCGCCGTGCCGGTCGAGTGCTCGGAGATGTTGCCGGAGCTCGTCATCAGGCTGTGGCCACACTCGAGCGCGGTGATCGTCGGCTTCAGGCCGGACTCGACGAGGTAGAGCATGGTCGCCAGCACGCGCCGGTCGATCTGACCGGAGCGGATGTCGGCGCGGCCGCAGGGATAGATCTGGATCCGCGTGTCGTTGAGCACGCGGCGGATCAGCTGCTCCTTGCTGAGCATCACGATCTGGCCGATCGTGAGGTTCTCGGCGTCCTGCCCGAAGAACGGGTTCTTGCCCTTGGCGCGGTAGATCGCGGTCGACTCGAGCAGCTTCCAGCCGTCGAGGATCGGCTTCGGGTCGATGCGCGGGGCGCCGCGGCCGGCCGGGCGGATCTCGAAGAGCAGGTGCGGCGCCGACTTCGGCGTGCGCACGCCGAGGTGCCCGAGGATCGTGCCCCCGATGACGCGGGCGCCCTTCTTGAGCGGGGCGGGGCGGAAGTCCTTGGCGTTGAAGCCGAGCGGGGCGGCCTGGCCGGTGGTCGCGGCGGCGGTCGCGACGGGCGCGTCGTCGGCGAGCTGGGTCGCGGCGCCGGCGGCCAGGGCGGCGGGGCGCTCCGGATGGGCGAACAGGCGCTCCTTGACCGGCGGGGCGTCCGCCGCGACCTCCGGCTTGACGATCTGCTTGGCCGCCTTGAACGCGCCCTTCTTCTTGCCGTCGCCCTCGCGGTGGCCGCCACGGTGCGAGCGGTCCCGCGGAGCCGGGTAGGTCTTCTCGACCTCGCCGAGGTGGGCGTACGTGTAGGTGTTGCCGTAGACGTCCTGGAGCATCACGAACCGGCCGAGCCGCTTGCTGTGGCCGAGCTTGACGACCCTGCCGTCGTTGACCGCGATCACCGGCGCCTTGTCGCGCGAGAAGATCTTGATGCCGCGGCGGGCGCCGTCGCCCTCCACGACCATGGCCGCGTTGCCCTGCGTGACCTTGTTGCCGCGCTTGGTGAGCTGGCCGGCGTACGTCGACTTGGCGTGGATCGGGAACCGGCCCTGCGTGAGGCCGGTGAGCGACCCGACGAGGTCGCCGGGGAGGCCGCCGATGATCTGCGCGCGCATCAGCACGGAGTCGACGTACCAGTTGGCGTGGTTGTAGGCGAAGACGGCCCGGCGGACGTCCTGGTCGCCCCCCGCGGCGCGCAGGTAGCGCGCGGCCGCGAAGATCGCGTCGACCGGGTTGAAGGGGTCCTTGACGCCGTCGCCGTTGGCGTCCACGCCGTACATGTCCCAGGTGGCGGGCATGAACTGCATCCAGCCGACCGCGCCCGCGGAGGAGATGTTCAGGTTGCGGCCGTAGTCGGTCTCGATCTCGTTGATCGCCGCGAGGATCTCCCAGCGGATGCCGTACTGCATGCCCGCGGCCTGGTAGATCGGGAGCAGGAAGGGCGGGATCCGGAACTTGTCGATGAAGAAGTTCGGCACGCCGACGCGGGCGGCGCCGGGGGTGGCCAGCGAGTAGCTCGGGTTGGTCGGCGCGGGGGTGCCGTCCGTGTTGACGAGCTTGGGGGCCGGGACGACCGCCGGCGGGGTGGTCGGATTCTTCTTGTGCGCTTCCTCACGAGCCGCCTGACACTCTCGAGCTGAAGTTGAGAGTGAGCTTGAGACGACCTTGTCGCCGCAGGTGACGACCGTGCCGGACCCGGAGTTCGCGTTCGGCTTCTTGCGCTTCTTCTCCGGCGCGGGGGTCGCGGTGGCCGTCGGGTCGGCGGTGGCGGTGGCGGTGGCGGTGGCGGTCGGGTCGGCGGTCGCGGTCGCCTTCGCCGTGGGCGTGGCCGTCGGCACCGTGGTCTTCACGGGCGAGGGGAACGGCGTGGGCGTGGACGTCTGGGTCGGCGTCTGCGTGGGCACGACCGTGGGCGCCTGCGTGGGGGCGGCGGTCGGCGCCGGCGACGTGATCGGCGTCGCCGTGGCCGTGACGGTCTCCGCAGCCGTGGCCGCGGGCGTGGGCGCCTGCGCGGGCGCGGCGGTGCCGAGCACGGCGGCGTACATGGCCGCGACGGCGAGCGCGACCGTGAGGACGCGCCGCATCACGAGCTAGGCGCGTACACGCGCGGGGAGAGGAGGATGACCGTCACAGGAAGTGGCAGGGAGGTCTCGACCCTCAGAAAGTCGGCATCCGAGGGGTCGGTCTTGAGCTTCGGGCCTGGGGTCGCGGCCCCACTCGGGCGGATTCGTGACGGAGTCAACCTCAAGTTGAGAGTTAGGTATGGCAATATTCGGGTTGTGACCGGGTTCACGACCCGTCCCGCGACGAGCGCTGACGTTCCCGCGCTCGCCGAGACGCAGCGCCAGGGCTTCGCGGGGTACGCCGCGTTCGCGCCCCGCGGCTGGGCGCCGCCCTCGCCCGCGGTCGAGACGGCCGGGATCCGCGATCGGCTCGCCCAGCCCGACGCCTGGTGCGTCATCGCTCACGAGGGCGGCGCGGTGGCGGGCCACGTCGGGTTCCTCGCCGCTCGCGAGCGGGGCGGCGATCGCGCGCTGATCGCCGGCCTCGCGCACCTGTGGGCGCTGTTCGTCCGCGAACCGTACTGGGGCAGCGGCCTCGCGGGCCGCCTGCACGCCATGGCCCTCGCGGAGGCCGGCGCGCGCGGCTACCACGCCATGCGCCTCCTCACGCCGGCCGGCCACGCGCGGGCCCGCGCGTTCTACGAGCGGGAGGGCTGGACGTGCGACGGTCCGGCCTGGCTGGAGCCGATGCTCGGCCTGGAGATCGTCGAGTACCGCCGCTCCCTGCCAGGATCAGCGGGCGATGCCTCGCCTGCGTGAACGCGAGCCCAGGGTCTTCGGAGACCGGGCCGGGCCGCTGCTCGAGGAGGCGGCGGAGCGCTCGCGGGTCTCGCTGCGGACCCGCCTCGAGCGCCTGCGCCTCTCGTGGCGCTCGGTCGTGCAGGCCGGCGTGGCCTCGGCCGTCGCGTGGGTGATCGCGACCGACGTGTTCGGCCACAAGCAGCCGTTCTTCGCGCCGGTCTCCGCGGTGATCGTGCTCGGGCTCACGATCGCGCAACGCGGCCGGCGGGCGGTCGAGCTCGCGGCGGGAGTCGCGGTCGGGATCGCGGTCGGCGACCTGCTGGTGTTCGTGATCGGGGTCGGGCCGGCGCAGCTCGCACTGGTCGTGATGCTCGCGATCACGATCGCGGTCCTCGTGGGCAGCGGCCAGATGCTCGCCAACCAGGCCGCCGTCTCGGCGGCCCTGGTGGCCACGCTCCAGCCGCCGACGAACGGCGTGACATTCGCGCGCTTCCTCGACGCGGCGGCGGGCGGGCTGACCGCGCTGGTCGTGAGCGGGTTCGTGCTCCCGGACAACCCCGTGCGGCTCGTCCGGCGCGCCGCCGAGCCCGTGCTGGGCGAGCTCGCCGCGACGCTGGAGGACATCGCCGTGGCCATCCTCGAGCGCGACCGGCACCTCGCCGAGGCCGCGCTGATCCGCGCCCGCGGCATCGACGAGCTGCTCGACAACCTCGAGGACGCGGTCCGGGTGAGCCGCGACACCGCCCGCTTCGCGCCGCCGCGCCGGCGCTTCCGGGGCCGGGTCGCGGGCTACGGCGAGATGGCCGCGCGGGTCGACCTCGCGGTGCGCAACGTCCGCGTGCTGGCCCGCGGGACGATCCGGGCGGTCCGGCTCGACGAGAACATGCCGCCGGAGACGGCCGAGGCCGTGCGCGACCTCGCGGCAGCCGTGCGCGCGCTCGCCCTCGCGCTCGACTCCGGCGACTTCCAGCCGGTCGGCGAGCCGGCGCTGCGCGCGGCGGCGACCGCGACCCGGGTGCTCGAGCAGACCGGCAACCTCGCCATCAACGTCATCGTCGGCCAGATCCGCTCGACCGCGAGCGACCTCCTCGCCGCCACCGGGATGGGCCACGACGCCGCCGCCGAGCAGGTCGGCAGCGCGTCAGGCGAGACCGCGGCTCACGCCTGACAGACCGGGCACCAGTACGTCGTCCGGCCGCCGATCGTCGCGCGCTCGAGCGGCGTGCGGTCTCGCGGGCAGCGGCCGCCGGCCACGCGCTGCGGGTTGAGGTGGCCGGTGTGGGCGCCGCCCAGGCGGATCGCGTCGCGGACGGCGGCGCGGATCGCACGGCGCAGCGCGTCGAGCTCCTCGGTGGACAGGTCGTCGGATGGCCGCCGCGGGCTCATGCGCGCCCGCCACAGGACCTCGTCGGCCAGCAGGTTGCCGACCCCGGCGACGACGCCCTGGTCGAGCAGCCGCGCCTTCAGCGGCATGCCGCTGCGGGCGAAGCGGCGGCGGAACTCCTCCCGGCCCACCTCGGCGGCGTCCGGGCCGACGTGCGAGAAGTCCGGCGCCAGCACGGCGCGGCCGAGGCGCCGCTTGTCGCGCAGCGCCATCCGCCCGCCGCCGGCGAAGTCGACCGCGAACCGGTCCCAGTTGCGCGGGGATGCCTCCTCGTCGACCGCGATCCGGCCTGCCATGCCGAGATGCAGCCCGAGCTCGGGCCCGCCGTCGGTCTCCACCCAGAGGAACTTGCCGCGGCGGTGGGCGGCGACGAACCGGTGCCCGACGAGCCCCGCCGCGATCTCCCCGGGCGCGTGCGGGCGGCAGACGTAGCCGTCGGAGTCGTCGACCGCGACGATCTCGCGGCCGAGCACGCGGTCGAGCTGCTGGCGCGCCCGCTCGGCCTCGGGCAGCTCGGGCAACTCAGGCGGTCGCGGCGGCGGCGATCGCCTGGTCCACCGCTTCGGGGGCGAGCACCGCCTCGATCACCATCACGGCGGCGCCGATCACACCGGCGCGGTCGTCGAGGGTGGAGCGGGCGATGCGGATGCTGCGGGTGGCCAGGGCGGTGGAGCGGCGGTAGACGACTTCTCGGACGCCGGCGAGTAGGTGTTCGTC
>Ga0081539_10001350_pt1 | contig 42708 bp, 38 predicted proteins | sample TabmetS4T2R2_FD_71023 | JGI IMG/M metagenome (GOLD analysis project Ga0081539, IMG submission 71023) | Tabebuia heterophylla rhizosphere microbial communities from the University of Puerto Rico - S4T2R2 | ecosystem: Host-associated > Plants > Roots > Rhizosphere ... | reverse complement strand
GAATAAGGCCCGCGCTGATTTCCGCCGGAGCTAATGTATACGTCCATTTCTGGTCTCCTACCCCTGATTCTGGAAGGGTGTTCTCCTCATTGCTTACCCTTGGCTGAATTGAGCATCTCGCGGAATCCGGTCGAAGTGCAGCTCTCCGCACTTGACCCAAATGGTTAGGTCAATCGCCAGGATAGCGCAATTCCGCGCTGCCTGGCAGTGACAAGCTCACATTCAGATGATTACACCTCGACCCGCGCGCCCAACTCGACCACCCCGTTAGGCGGAAGACAAAAATAGGAGGTGACGTCGCCGGCGTTCCGCGTCATCCAGGCAAAGAGCGAGCCGCGCCAGGGGGAAAGGCCTTTCTTGCGTGTCGCCAGGATGGTTTCGCGTCCGATAAAGTAGGTCGTGCGCATTGGGTCGAAGCGCAGCTCTTTTTGCCTAACGAGCTTAAGGGCCGCCGGCACATCCGGCTTTTCCATGAACCCGAAGTGAATCTGCGCCCGCCAGAAACCTGCCCCCAGTTTCTCGATCGAGACCCGATCCCGTGCGTCTGGGAGATAGGGAACTTCCTCGGTCCGCACCGTCAGGAGCACGACCTGTTCGTGCAGGACTTTGTTGTGTTTGAGATTGTGGAGGAGTGCGAGCGGGGTTCCTTGCCGGCTGCCCGACATGTAAATCGCCGTGCCCGGCACACGCCGGATGGCCTGGCTCTTCAGGTCAGGAAGCAAATCATCGAGCGGCAAGCAGATATCGCCGATGTGCTCGCGAAGGATGCGCCGCCCTTTTCTCCAGGTCAGCATAAAGAAAAGAATCACGCCCGAGGCCAGGAGGGGGAACCAGCCGCCGCGGGCCACCTTCAGCATGTTTGCGCCGAAGAAGGAAAGATCGATCAGGACGAAAAAAGTAGCCACAGGCAGGGCCATGACCGCCGGCCAATGCCAGCGCTTTCGGGCGACAAAATAAAAGAGCACGGTTGTGATCAGCATCGTGGTCGTGATCGCGACGCCGTAGGCTGCAGCCAGATTGCTCGAGGTTTGGAACCCGAGCACCAGCCCAATGCAGCAGACCATCAGCGCCCAGTTCACCACCGGCACATAGATTTGCCCGATGATGCGGGCCGAAGTGTAATTGACTTTCAGTCGCGGGCTGTAGCCGAGCTGGATCGCCTGCATCGTCAGGGAGAAGGCTCCACTGATGATCGCCTGCGACGCGATCACGGCTGCGAGGGTGGCAAGAATCACCATCGGGTAGAGTGCCCACGAGGGCGCCAGCCGGTAAAATGGATTCACCGCCGCCTCCGGTTGCGCGAGCAGAAGCGCGCCTTGCCCGAAGTAATTCAAAACCAACGCGGGAAGAACGATCGCAAACCAGGTCAGACGAATTGGCAACGTGCCGAAGTGCCCGATATCGGCATAGAGCGCTTCCCCGCCGGTGACGACGAGGAACACCGCACCGAGAACGATAAATCCAGCCACGCCATTGTTAAGAAAGAACTGGAAACTGTGGAGCGGATTGATCGCCGCCAACACTTCGGGCCGGCGAACAATCTGGGCACAGCCCAGAATGCTGATCGAGAGGAACCAGAGAATCGTGATCGGCCCAAATACTTTCCCCACCCCGGTCGTGCCATGCGACTGAAAGTAAAATAGCGCGATCAAAATCGCGACCGCCAAGGGCACGACGTAGGGTTCGAACAAAGGGGTCGCAACATGCAACCCTTCAACCGCGCTCAGCACCGAGATTGCCGGAGTGATCATCCCATCGGCGTAGAGCAGCGCGGCGCCAAAAAGCCCAAGCAAAAAGAGGAATTTCCCGCGCCTGACGACCTCGCTTACCAGGGTGGCGAGCGCAAGAATTCCTCCCTCACCCCGATTATCCGCTCGCAGGATGAGGATCAGATATTTGACCGAGATGATGAAAATCAGCGACCAGAGGATGAGCGAGAGCACCCCGAGGATGTTGCCGGGGTTCGGCGCAACACCATGCTCGCCGTAGAAGCATTCGCGCATGGCATAAAGTGGGCTCGTGCCGATATCGCCATAAACGATCCCAAGGCTGGCCAGGCAGAGAAAAGCCAGCCGCTTCTTGTATGCGGGAGCCTTTTCCTGATGCGAAGCGGCCGAGCCGGCCGGCGCAGTGGCTGAAATTAACCTCTCAGGCATGGAGTTTCCACCTGACATTGGAAGCTTAGGCTGCTGGGCAATTTGAAAGTAATTAAAACGGTACTAAAATTTCGGCCCGGCCCATTTCCCTGCGCGTCCGATGCCCTTAGAATCTGCTCGTGCTGGAACCATCCGGTCCGCGCCCGATCTATCCGCCGCCTGCCGAGGCGCCGATTTTCGCCCCGCTTAGGCAATATCTGATCGCTTTCAGCGGCGTCGCCGCGCTCACCATTTTCTGCTGGCTCGTCACTCCGCTTGTTGGTTACGGCGCGATCTCGCTCATTTTTCTCCTCGGCGTGTTGCTTGCGGGGATGATTCTGAGCCGCGGCCCGGTCCTGCTCACTGCGGCTCTGAGCGCGCTCTCGTGGAATTTCCTCTTCATCCCGCCGCGTTTCACGCTCCACATTGAAAAAGTCGAAGACGCACTCACCTTCGCGACCTACTTCATCATCGCACTCACGGTCGGCAGCCTCACCGCGCAGTTGAAGGAGCGCGAGCACCTCAGCGCGCAAGTCCAGCTCGCTCAGGAATCGGAGCGGTTGCGCAAAACGCTGCTCGACTGCGTCTCCCACGAACTGAAAACGCCGCTCGCCGCGATCGGCGCCGCCAGCCAGGAACTGGTCCGCGCTGCGCCTAACGTTCAGAACACAGCAATCCTCCGCCAATTGGCGACGGAAATTCAGGATGCTTCCCGCCGCCTCAACCGGGTGGTGAACAATCTGCTCGACATGAACCGGCTCGAGAGCGGAGTCGTCAGACCAAAACAGGAATGGTGCGACTTGCGCGAGCTGCTCGAATCGGCGCTCGAGATCGAGCGCGAATCGCTCAATGGCCGCGAGGTGCGGCTGGATCTTTCGGCGAACCTGCCGCTGGCACTTGTCGATCACACCCTCATCGAGCAGGCGATCGCCACCCTGCTGGCCAACGCCGCGAACCACGCCACGGGTCGATCTCCAATCGAGATCGACGCCGGTTACTTCGATGATCGGTTGCTCATCTCGGTGAGCGATCGCGGCCCCGGGCTCAAACCGGAACTCATCGAGCGAATTTTCGAAAAATTCTACCGCGCCGACGCGCGCAAGTCCGGTGGCCTCGGTCTCGGGCTTTCCATTGCGCGTGGCTTCGTCGAAGCGCATGGCGGCACCCTCACCGCTGAAAACCGCGATGGTGGCGGCGCCCGCTTCACCATCAGCCTGCCAGTGCCGGTCCGCGACGCCAGCACCATTGAATCGCACGCATGAAACTGAAACGCACCGCCCTGATCGTCGACGACGAAAAACAAATCCGCCGGCTCCTGCGCCTCGCGCTCGAAGGCGCCGACCATCAGGTATTCGAAGCCGAGACCGGCCAGGCCGGTCTGTCCGAGATCGCCTATCGCCGTCCCGACGTCGTCCTGCTCGATCTCGGCCTGCCCGACATGGACGGGCTGAAAGTGCTGAAACATCTGCGCGAATGGTCCGATGTCCCGGTGCTGATCCTTTCCGTGCGCGACGAGCCCGATGAAAAAGTCGCGGCGCTTGATGCCGGCGCCGACGACTACGTCACCAAGCCGTTCGATACCGCCGAATTGCTCGCACGCGTCCGCGTCGCGCAACGCCGCTCGCTCACCGAAACGGGCGAACCGGTTTTCCAGGCGGGCCCACTCTGTGTCGACTTCGCCGCGCGCCAGGTGAAACTGGCTGGGGTCGAGATCAAACTCACCCCGACCGAGTATTCACTCCTGCGGGTCCTCGTGCAGAACGCCGGCAAAGTTGTCACTCACCGCCAGCTCCTCCGCACCGTCTGGGGTGAAAAAGCCGAAAGCCAGGCACAATACCTTCGGGTCTACGTCACCCACCTGCGAAAGAAACTTGAAGGCACGACGGATGCACCCAGTCTGATCAAGACCGAGGTAGGAATCGGCTATCGCCTTTCGACCGGCAACGAATAGCGGCCCGAGCGCTGCAGGGCGTTTCTGCCCGGGCAGTTCGGCGTGTTACGGAAGCGAGTGACCTTTGTTTGTCTTGATAATATTTGCGTCCGAAGTCTTGATTCGACCATCGGCGTTGAGGTCTTCGCGGAAATTGGCGCTCGTCACTGGCTGGCCCACTTGGCTTTGAACCAGCGTTTGATCCGGCTTGCTCACCACGCGACTCGCATCAGCGTCTCCGGTCAGGAAACCGAATGGCACATCGCCATGAGACTGACCGTCGCCATTAATGTTCTGCGTATGAAGAGTTACAATCTCGGCGCTGGTTATACCGGTGAGTTGTGCAGTCATACTGTTACCGCTAAAGGTAATGGCCCCGACCGTGGCCGTGCCACTCACAACTGTAACTTCGCCCGAAGTAACCGGCGCATCGAAAGTAAAGACCGCGTTGTAGGTCGTGGCGAGACGGCATTCCACACCGGAGATACCGGTAAGCGGCATTGCGACGTCGAAGGTGCCCGCCGAGCCGTGAGTCAGGCGCGATGCAGCGCCGACCAGGGAGGTCGTTTCTCCAGTCACATCCAGGAACGCAGCACTAATCGGTCCCCAGGTTTGGAAGCCCTGGACATCGCTCACGCCCCGGCCGCGCACGAAGATAACGTGACGACCCACCGAGAGCCCGGCGGTGCTGATGGTGGCGTTAACGGCCACGGTCGGCGCATTGAAGTTGCCGCTCATGGGAATGGCCGTGCCGCCAGCCCAGGGCGGCGTGTCAATGTAATATTCTGCCGCGCCCACGTTCTGACTGAAAGAGTTGCCTGACCAGGCGAAGTTAATGCTGGCGGTTAGCTGTGATGGCACGCCTTGCGGCACTGATGCCGGGCTGGTGACAACCGTGTTGGCATCGGGTCCGTGCGAAGTCAGATAAGGCGTGCGCGCTATCTTGGCCAGGTAAAGAAGCATTCCCCGATTCTCAGGCCAGATACCCTGCGACGAGCCGCAACCTGGATTATCTATGCATGAGTAGGAGGGAAGAAAGTCCTGGCCGCTCAACTCGGTGGAGAAAGCCGCAACGCCCAGCTCACCGTACGCCCAGTCAATCGAGCCGCCATCGACTGGATACAACTGATCGATAATCGAGCCAAAGGGGTAACCGTTACCGCCCGCGTTCACCGCCGACATGTGCGCGGCGATGTTGCGTGTCTCCGAGTAGTTAGGCATCCGTGTGCTCGTCCAGCCCCATGAAAAGAGGTTCACTGGCACAACGGTGTGGATGTTCTGATAAACGCCCGTGGCAGTGATCGGCGCCGGGTCGGTGTCGCCGGGGCCGCGCTGATCGGGCACGAGGGTCCGAAGCTTGTTGACGATGGCTATGTTCTCCGGCTCCGATCCCGATGAGGTCCCTCGATAGGTCTGGTCGCACACAAAACTGCTCGAGCCACCGCAGCAGCCCCACTTGAACGGGAAGTTGCGGTTGTTATCTACGCCGAAGTGATCAAATGCAGTCGGAGGCCAGGAGCACCCGCCGCCGCCCAGGTTGTCGCCGTTCTTGCGATAGAGATACGGGCTGTTGCCGTTACCACCCGCCTCGACGATGTGATGGCCGTCCGGGTTGGTTTCGGGCATCAGCCAGATGTCGTCATGGTCCACCAGCCAGTGAACGTCAGGGTCGGTGTCGTAGTTGTCCAGGAGATAATCGATCAGGCGAATAACGACTTCCGGGGTAGCGATCTCGCGGGCGTGAATACCGCCGTCGGCCCAGAAGACCGGTTTGGGGCCTGGGATGCTGCGGTTGGTAATGTGCAGGACAAACAGGTCGTAGCCATTCCAGGGAGCGGGCAGAGTGCAGGAGCCGGGGTGGACTTTGCACCAGGAATCGCCGATATCGACCTTCTCGACCAGATCGGGGGCCTGGGCCACCTTCTCGTCGAGGAAGGCGTAGATTTCTTCCACCGACTTGTAGCCGTTGAAAAAAGTGTCGAGGATGGTTTGCGGATCGCTCAGGTTGCGACTGCTGGCTTCATCGATCTCCACCTGGAGGCCACGCTCGGTCAGGCTGTAATAGAGATCACGATTACGGATAACCGTAAGATAGCCGCCGGTGGTAGGCACTTCTTCCGCATTAAGCTCCTGGGCCAGCTGGTCGCGCTCAGCGCGGTCGCGGAAGTAAACGCGCATGACCAGCGTGCTGTACTGCTCGGCCATTGGATTCTTGCCCCCTGTTGCCTGCTGCTGGTGGGAGCCGGTGGTGTTTGAAGCGTCCGAATTCGCCGCAAGAATCTGCGATTTACTGCTTCCGACACTCTGGTGCCCGGGGCTGGCCGCCAAGGCGACGCCAGTCAGAACGACTCCCGCGATCAGACAGAGCGCAGCAAAGACGGCCCTCGCTCGCGCCGATGATTTCTCCGACGTATTTCCTGTGTGAAGATGGTTGTTTTTCATTTGGATTTTTAGGACGGCAAACGTCGCAACTTTGAGGGCCGATTCTCTCCTACTCCGCAAATTTTGGCAATGCGCAGTTTGCGAACAAAAGTAACAAATCAGTAGGCTGGAGGAGCGGTGCGGATATTCGAGGCCGTCCTCTGCCTTCCTGACTGGCCGTAGCGCATCGACAGCGAACGGGTTTGAAAGCCCGGCCGTTTGCTGTCGCAATCCGTTGCGGCCACACCCGGCCTGCCCGCTCGCGAAAACTTTTGACGTTGCTACGCGTGGTTTACGAGTCACTACAGCGTTCCCGTTTTCCCCTGCTCTGCCGCTCGCTTTGCACGTTTTGTTTCGTCTGGCGACCTTCCTCAAATGAAACAGTTTGCCCTCGAGTACTGGACCGGTGACGGCTGGTTTGTCGGGCGCCTGAAGCAGATGCCGGCGGTTATGAGCCGGGGCGCAACCTTCGGGGAATTGGAAACGATGACCCGAGACGCCTACGCTCTCATGGTGGAAGACGCCGCCGAACCGGCCTTCGTGCGGACCGAGAGACAGGAAATGACGATCTCGCTGTGATCGATCAACTAAACCTAATCAAACAACAACCTGCAGAACTACACTTATAATCTGTCCAGCTTTTAGGGTCAGGCCATGCCCACAGACCCAGCGGGCGCCAATTCTGGAATCGTGCGAGTTGCGTTCATGGTATATGGATCGTAGGGGTCCGCGGTAGTGCTAAGGGCATTGAACCTCCCGGCCGCTCCGGTTGGATTACTATTCTGGGAGAGGGCGGAAAGGGGCCAACCGGCCAAAAGCAGCCAACTGCCGAAGGCCACCATGCCGCAGGTTTGTAACTTGCGAAAAGCAGAACAGCAGCAGGTTGCAAGCTTGCTTCACAATGCCGAGCTAGAGAAAAGAGGAGTAGGCATTGGGGCGCCTCCTTTTCTAATAAGCTCCGGGCAAATCGGGCGGGTTACTCTCGGGGCAGTCGGGATCCACCACCCAAAGCCGGACGAAATTGGCATCGCCGGAGAGGTGCACATTGATGCGACAGGCCCCGAGGATAGCGGTCTGGAATTGAAAAGTGACCGCGCCATCGCTACCTGCCACCAAGCCCTCCGCCGGCGTGACAACGCCGCCGTCCGAACAACGCGCCCCTTGCGTCGGGCGGGATGAATGGCGGAGGGCACGGGGGGCTTAAAGGATCGAAAATCTTCCTAATTTGCAGCCGGCCTGATAAGCCACAAGGAGATGAAGCGGCTTCTCTGGCTCGATGTGGCGAAAGGTCTCGCCATTCTCGTGGTGGTTTACTTCCATTTCTTTCACACCTACTTCGAGCACGGCTCGGTGCCGGCGCCAGACTGGAACAATCTGGCCAGAGGACTCGTGACCTGGCTTGAGCTCGCCTGGGTCAAACTTTCCAAGATGGGATTCCATGCCGTCGGGTTTTTCATTATCCTGAGCGGCTGGGCCCTGACGCAGTCCACTCTGCGCAAGGCCGACGAGAAGGCTCTTTCCTGGAAGGAATGGTATCAAGCCCGGTTTTTTCGGCTCTTTCCGATGTATTGGGTGGCGCACCTTCTGTATCTCGTTTCGCCATTCACCGCCCGGCTCGAAAAGATAGATGGGCGGTTTGTTCTCAGTCTGCTCGGGCTGCGCTTCATTGATATCACCAACAATCTTTTCTATCTCAATTCCGCCTGGTGGTATTTCACCATGCTCATTCAGTTCTATCTGGTCTTTCCCCTTCTTTTTGGCGCGGCACGAAAGCTCGGGCCGTTCGCCTATCTCCTGATCGCCTGCGCGGTGGGATTCCTTATTCGTTACTTCCTGCTCGTCATTCATCCGGTGAACGGCATGTGGGTCCTGGGAGGTTTTGCCCTTTGCCGCCTGCCTGAGTTCGCACTCGGGATGGCGCTCGGAATCTGGGGCCGCCAATCCCGGGAACGACTGGAAGGTTTTCTTCTCGGCGGGCCGGGTTTTCTCACTGGTCTCATTCTCTATCCCGCAGCGTTACTTCTCTATCATGGACTGACGGCTTATACGTTTGTTGATTTCGCCACCGGCGGTTGCTGTTTTCTTGTCCTCATCGGCCTGGCCGGCTTAATCGCGCGATTTTCCTGGCCTGCCAGGGTGTTCGGACTGGTCGGGCTCTATTCCTACGGTATCTATCTCATCCACCAACCTTACGTCATCTGGCTCGGTCTACGCATTCAAGGGCAACCGATCTGGAGCTTTCTTCTCATCACCCTCGCGACCCTCTCGCTTGTAAGTCTATGGGGCGGGCTGCTCGAGACAGGCACGAACTGGCTCGTCAATTATTTCTCCGGGAAAAGAAGTCGGCCGGCCCTTTCGACCGATTAAGCTCGGCGAAGACGTTGCGACTCCTGGCCGAAGTCGGTTATTGTTGGGAGCGAAAGGTGAAGCGGAGCCTAAAGATTTTTCTCTGGATTGCGATTGCGATTGCTGGTGCGGCGGCGGTCGCGATGCTGGCTTTCGCGCGCGGTGAACCGGTCAACGCGCTTTGGATCGTGACCGCGGGTCTTTGCGCGGCGGCGATTAGCTACCGCTTCTACAGCAAATGGCTTGCGGCAAAAGTGATCGTGCTGAACGACGCGCGCGCCACGCCTGCGGTCGTGGTGGATGACGGGAAGGATTTTGTTCCGACAAATCGCTGGATGGCGTTCGGTCATCATTTTGCCGCGATCGCCGGACCAGGACCCCTGGTCGGGCCGGTGTTGGCGGCGCAGTTTGGCTATCTGCCGGGAACATTGTGGATCCTGATCGGGGCAACGTTAGGTGGAGGAGTCCACGACATGATCGTGCTCTTTGCTTCTGTGCGCCGTCGCGGAAAAACGCTGGGCCAGATGGTGAAGGAGGAGATCGGGCCGACAATCGGCGGGCTCGCGCTCGTCAGTGTGCTTGCCATCATGGTGATCCTGCTCGCGGTGCTCGCGCTCGTCGTGGTGCAGGCGCTGACGAAAAGCCCATGGGGAGTCTTCACCATGGCGATGACGATCCCGGTCGCGCTCGTGATGGGGATTGGTCTTCGCTCGAGGATGATCGGTGTCGGCTGGGCAACGGTAATCGGCTTTGTTGGTTTGCTGCTCGCCGTCTGGGGCGGGCAATTTCTCCCGCAGTGGCCGATGATCGAAGGCTGGTTTCGCCATGGGCAGCAATGGCTCGCGTGGGCGATTATAATTTACGGGTTTGCCGCCTCGGCACTGCCAGTGTGGCTCCTGCTCACGCCGCGCGATTATCTGAGCACGTTTCTGAAACTGGGCGCGGTCGCGGCGCTTGCAGTGGCGGTGATCATCATTCATCCGACTCTGCAAATGCCCGCGCTCTCACGTTTCATCGACGGGACCGGCCTGGTCTTTGCCGGACCGGTCTTTCCGTTCGTCTGCATCACGATCGCCTGCGGGGCGGTCTCGGGTTTTCATTCGCTGATCGCTTCCGGGACGACGCCGAAGATGGTGGAGCGCGAATCGCTCGTCCGAAGCATCGGCTACGGAGCGATGATCACGGAAATGATGGTCGCATTGATGGCGATCATCGCGGCCTGCGTGCTTGCGCCCGGGCAATACTTTGCGATCAACGCCAAGGGCACGCCGGAGCAGGTGGTGGCGACGGTTTCGGCGGCGGGGTTCCCGGTAACGCAAAAGGAGATGCAAACCCTGGCACACGAGCTGGGCGAAGACACCATGTTTGGGCGGGCGGGCGGAGCGCCGACCTTCGCGGTTGGAATGGCGCACATGTTTGCCAAAGTCGCGCCCAGCCCAACGGCACTGGCCCTCTGGTATCACTTTGCCATCATGTTCGAGGCGCTTTTTATCCTCACGACAATCGATGCCGGGACGCGGGTGGGACGGTTTCTTCTCCAAGACTTGTTAGGCAATGTCTGGCGTCCGCTCGGCAATACGCAAGCCTTAGGCGCGAACCTCCTCGCAAGCGTGCTCCTGGTCAGTGCCTGGGGCTGGTTCCTCTATCAAGGCGTGATCGATCCCTTGGGCGGGATCAACAGCCTCTGGCCGCTCTTTGGTCTGGCAAACCAACTCCTCTCCGTCATCGCGCTCTGCCTGGGCACGACACTCCTAATCAAAATGGGCAAGGTGCGCTATCTCTGGACGACGCTCCTGCCGCTCCTCTTTATGGCCTTCGTGACGTTCTCGGCCGGTTACCTGAAAATTTTTTCGCCCGATCCGAAGATCGGTTTTTTGAGCGGTGCGCGAATGCTGGATGCGAAAGTGGCGGCGGGGCCGGTGAACGTCGATTTCGCGCGCCAGGCGACGATCTGGCGAATCGACGCGCTTATCGCACTGGCGTTCCTCGTTCTCGTCTTTCTGATTGTCGCCGGCTGCGCCTGGCAATGGTGGCGTTTGTTGCGCGGGACGAAGCCGGTCGTGCTGCACGAAAGCGAGTTCGTGCCGTTGTCGCAAACGAAAGCAGCCTGAGTCAAGCTCGAGCGATCCGGAGGAAAAGCTTAACGCCGGGTCAGGGCAACAGTGATCGTGCGGCCTTGTTGGGAAAGGACAACCCGGCCGTCTTCGATCGTTTGGAGCTGAACGTGGTAAATATCCTCGCCCAACTTGAGCCCGAAGCTCTGGCCTTCCTGTATGATCTGGCCGTTGATGATCGCGAAACGATTGCCAGCCTGCATTGCGATCGAGCTGACGACGAACGCGCTGGCGGGCACTTCGGCGTTGGACTGCTGGCTTGGCGCCGTCACCGGCGGTTTCCAGCCGATCGGCCAAAATGGATTTCTCACACTGGCGTCCACAGTGAAGGAGGATTTGTGCTCGACTTTCAGCGGTGCGTTCGGTGTATCGGCCGCGAAGACACCGACCGCACTACCGGCCCACAAAAGAGCGAGAAGGCGAGAGCGGTTCATTTCTTTTTCACGATGTTGGCCGCGACGAGATCGACCTGTTGAAACTGGAGTTGATCGGGCTGGGCGTGAATCGTCAGGCGCTCGATCCAGAGCAGCGGCTCGGCATTTTCCAGCGCCGCGATGGCTTTGCCGAAGGCGGCGAAGTCGGCTTCCGGTAGCGTGATCAACCAACTGTATCGGGTCCAGTCGGATAGTTCCGGTTCTTTCAGGTCCGCGTTGCGATCGAGACGCACCACCGCCTTGTCGATTTTTTGTTCGCCAAAGAATGTTTTGATGCGCGGCGGGAACCAGGCAATCGGCGCGCCTTCGGGGGTGAGGCCTTCCATCGCGGCATAGCGAGAAGTAGCGTCACCCGCGGTCACTTCCAGGCTGGAAGCACGGCGTAATTCGGTCTTGGAGTTGCGCAGCTTGTTCTGCAAATCCGCCATCCGTCGTTCCATCGCCGTTCGGCTGCGGTTCAAAGGGCCGAGGAAGAAGGTGAAATAGATGTAGATAAGCAGACAAAAGCCCATTCCACTGAGGATGACCTTTTGGATTTGCTCTTTGGAGAGTTTGGGAAGTGCGCTCATTTCTTTTCGGACGCTTCGTTTTGCGCTTTGGTGGCTGGCGTTTCCTCGCCGCGCGGCCGAAGCGAGATGAGAATGGAATAGCGAGCAACCGGAACGCTTGTCTCGGCCAGCATGACTGGGGCATCGAGGTCTTCGAGCGACTTGAACTGCACGTCGACCTGGCTGTACCCCTCGCCGACTTTCTCCGACAAGAGTTGCCGGAATTCTTCCGCCGCGGCGCGCGGCTCGGTTCCGGCCGCGGTCCCTTCGAGAGCGATCCGGACGAGCTTATCTTCGCTCAGCGTTCCGTCGAAGTTTGTAAGCTGAATATTGGGAGCGACGCAGCCGGCGACGGTTTGCAGGACTGGTGCCCAGAAAAATCGATTCTCGACCAACTGGTCGAGGACGTTGCTCGCGGTGATGATGCCCTGGAGTTCCTGGGCCCGTTTCTGCGCTTTGGTGACCTGCGGCTCGACTTTCGCCCATTCCTGCTCAACCCCGCTGAGCCGGTTCTTCAGGCTCAGGGTTTGGTAGGCCTTCCCTCCATAAAAGAGGAGCATGACCCCGCCGACTGCCCCGAGCGCCATCATCCCGAGCTTGAGCGGGTCGCGTTTGCGCTGGCGTTCCTGGGTAAATTCTTCGTGAAGAAGGTTGATTTGCAGAGCCATCGGTCAGGCAGCTTTCAAGTAGGAGACAGCGGCCCCGCAGGCGACGTTGAGCGAGACGAACTCGGTTGCCAGTTCCTGGCGCTTCGCCGGAGGCAGCGCGACCTCGCAGGTTTCGAGCGGGTCCCAGGCTTCACAGGACAGGCCAAGCTCGTCGCTGAGGGTTTGCAAAACTAATTCTGTCTTGGCCATTCCACCGGAGACGAAAATGCGGGTGATGCTTTCCTCGCATTGGCCTTCGAAAAACCCGATCGAGTTGCGCACTTCGGTGGCGAGAGCGAGGAGCGAGCCGCGGCAGATTTCAGCCATCCCGGGATCGCCCTGTTGCATGAGAAGGCGCGCTCCTTCGAGGTCGACCGCGCCCTCGCCGGTCACGGTCTCGGCGAAATGTTTGCCTCCGTAATCGATGCTGCGCGCCAGCATCAGTTCGGCCTTGTGACCGATCATTACCGTGCTTTGCAGGTGCCCCATGTCGAGGAGGAGAAAGGCGTCGTTATGAAACGCTTCCGGGTAGGCAAACTCGAATGCGTTCAAAGAACAGACCGGCGCCAACTGAAGAATATTGGCCGGCGTCTTGATTTTGGTGAAGGCCTCGGAAATCTGTTTCACTTCCGGGCGAAGCAAGCCGCCCACCAGATATCGCATTTTGCCCGAGCTCTCGATCGGGGCGCCGTTGGGAGTGACTCCCGCGACCGCCACCGCGGAGATCGGCGCGCAATCGAGCACGAAATCTTTGCATTCCTGATTCAGGACCGCGAGACCATTGAGCCGCAATGCACTGCGGAGCAATTCGACCGGCGTGTTCGGCTGTTCGATGATGCGCAAGAGCGCTCCTGGATCGGAAGTGGCGACCGCATAAGCCCGCCCGCTGCCGCCCAAATCCTTGAGCAGAAGTTTCACCTGATGAGCCAGTTCCTCCGTGCTGCCGATTGTTTCCGGGATCGCACGCGTGGCGAAACCGGTGAGGACGTAACGATGCTCGCCTTTGCGCTGGAGAAGTACGCTTTTGAAGCGGTGTTTGCCAAGATCAATGCCGACAACGGAGTTCGCGGGTTTGGCCATGATTGCGGCGCCTGATAAAGCGAAAACCATGCCGGAGGAGCGCGGCTTGCGGAAAAATATCTGTCGCCGCTCAACTTATCGGATTAAACGGCGTGCGACTGCGTCGCGACGTGGCCGAGAAGTTCCTCGCGCTGGGAACAGCGCGACCAGCACACCAAGACGTGTCTCGCTACCCAGCGACAGTTTGCGGCGTCCTTCAGGGGGCAACGTGGCTCGCCCTCACGCAGCGGCAGTCTCGCGGTAGCCGAAAAATCCGCGGGCCTTGATCATGCGCGAGACTTCCGGGGGTACCATCCGCTCCCAGGTGGGATCGCCAGCCCGCATTCTGGCCAAGACGTCGGCTGGAAAAATCTTCAAATACTGGCGATCGAAGTTTTCGATCTCACGGATGTAGCCGTTGTCGATCAGGTATTGATAAAGATGACGCAGGTTGGGCGCGACCTCGAGCTGCTTCGCGGTCAGCAGCTCCTTCGTCTGGTCATCTTCAAGCGGGTAAACGAAAAGCTTCAGCCCGCTTTTGAACATCCGGCCGAGCGCCTCGAGAATTCCGCCCTCGAGATTGAGATAATATTTTTCGTCAAAGATTTCGTGCAGGCTGGGCACGCCCATGACGAGCGCGATCGGCCGGTTTGTGTAGCGGCAGAGATAGCCGGCGAGCCGATAATACTCGGCAAACTTCGAGATCAGAACCGTCCAGCCTAACGACCCCAGAATATCGACTCGGGCGAGAAAATCGGCGTGGTCCAGTTGTCCCTGAGAGAGCAGATTTTCCAGGGTCATCTCCATCAAAACGACGAGGTCGTCCTCCTTCGTTTGCGGATCGTTGAGGAACATTCTCTGCGCGCCCTCCAGCATGTCGTTGGTCGCGTAGGTGACCGGGCGAAAACTGCCGCGCTCGACGATGATCGATTTCTTATAAAAAACTTCCGCCGGCTGCACCGTCTCGCCTTCGGCGGTGAACATGACTGCCGTGGTCAGGCCCTGGCTCACCAGTTGCAGGCTCATCAGGCGATTGTCGACTTGCGCAAAGCCTGGCCCGGAGAACTTGATCATGTCCACTTCCATCCGTTGCGGAGCGAGATGTTCCCGGAGCGACGCGATCAGCTCTTCCGGTTTCTCGTGGTAAAAAGCGCCGTGGATTAAATTGACTCCGATTACTCCGAGCGCTTCCTGTTGATCCACGTTCGCCTCGTCCAGCATCCGCACATGGATGATGATCTGGCTCGGCTCGCCCCGGGGCGCGGTTTGGAAACGCATCCCGAGCCAACCGTGTGATTCATTGTGCTGTTTGAAGCTGCGGGCCGCGACGGTGTCGGCGAAAACAAAAAAGGTGCGTTCGGCGCCGAGCTTCGCATCGAGCCGCTCGAGCAGGAGACAGTATTCGTGATCGAGCATCGTGCAGAGCCGCGCCCGGCTGACGTAACGGGTCGCCGAACCGTAGATCGCATCGCTGAACTGCATGTCGTAAGCCGACATGGTTTTTGCAACCGTCCCAGCCGCGCCACCCACCTGGAAAAAGCGCCGCGCCACTTCCTGCCCGGCGCCGATTTCGGCGAACGTGCCGTACTTGACGGGGTCCAGGTTGATCTGAAATGCCTTCCGGTTGATCCCCAGCTCCATCTCCGCGTTCATAGTTTCAACATGAGAACCTTCGGTTTAGGATCAACCGCCGGTTGGTCTGTCCCCTTTTTGTCATCCCGAGCCGCCACAAGACGGCGAGGGACCTCTCGAGCGTTTAATGGAGTCGCTTTTCGCAAGAGGCTTGCAATGAGCGTGGGGCAGGGCTTCGCTACAACCGCACGCGCTCCGCGCTTTGGGCCGGGATCCAGCCCTCGAAGTCGTTAGGCAAGGCGGCGTAATCCCAATTCCCTCGCCGGCTCAAAATCTTGATCTCGCTCCCCGGCGGCAGGACCAAAACCGTCCCGGCACTTTCCGCGGTCGCCACACGGGCCTGAATATTTTTCCCGGTGACGATCGCAAGGTCGCGGCCCGCGCTCCCGGTTTCCAAAAGATAAACCGCTCCGGCTGCTCCAACCGCCACGACTGCGGCGAGGACGAGCGCGAAGATCCAAACCACCGGCCGGCGCTTGGCAAAGTAAAGCCCTGTCACGATGGCGGCGGCGATCCAGAAAGCGACCGCAGCCAGCCAGGTGAATTGCTCCCGGGTCAGGAAATCGAGATGCTGCTCGATCCAGTTCGGCGTCAGTTCAAGGGCCCGGGCGCGGTCACGCACCAGTTGCAGATTGGCGCGCGCTTCCGGTTGCTGCGGGTCGAGCGCAAGCGCCCGCTCATAATTCAAAATCGCCCGCCCGAGATCGTCGACCCGGAAATAGGCGTTGCCGAGGTTATAAAAGAGCGTCGGGTTCCACTGGCCGCTTTTGACCAGTGACTCGTATTGTTCAATCGCGCTTTTGTATTTTTTCGCTGCGTAATCGGCGTTGGCGCGCGTGAAAATCGCATCGGCATCGGCCAGGGCCGGCGCGGCGGTCGCGAAGCAAACCCAAATGAGAATAACGGAAACAGACGCGCGCATCTCAACCAAGACTCTCGATTAATTCCAGCACCTCCCGCCGCGTCTCTTCCCCAACCTTGCCGTTGCCGCTTTGTCCGCCGCTGTAACGCAACTCGTCGCTCCGGCGAAACAGCTCGCGCATCCGATCCCGCTGTTCTTCCGGCAGATCAAACGCTGCGACTGCGGTTTCGGCGTCGATCGTGTTTGGTTCCAGTCGGCGCGCGAGCGCGGCTTTCAACTGCACGACGCGGAGAGCTTCCGCGAAATATTGATCCGCCGGGTCATTCGCCCGGCGCAATTTCCTCTCCAGCTCGGCCGTCTCGTGCTCCCAGGCGGCGCGGCGTTGACCTTCGCGATTGGCGAGCCGGCGCCGCCGCATTTCCCAGCCGAAAAACCCGACCAGCCCGAGGAAAGGGACCGCCTGCACCGCCCAAAAGGTCGATTGCATGAAGACCGGCGTGAAACTCTGCCCCCAGCGGCCATGCTCGGTGAGTTGATAGAGGATGTCCTGCGCCTCGGGCGCGACGGTCGGCTGGGCGGCGGGTGGCGGTGGCGTGGCCGAGCCGCTCGCGATCGCGGGCGCGGGCGTGGCGGTCGAGAGCGGCGTGCCCTCGACTACGACGGGCATCCGCTCGCTCTTCAGCGTGACGTAAGCTTCCTTGAGCGGGTCGAAATAAGAAAAGACAAGGGGCGGCACCGCCTTTTTAGGTTCGTTAGGCGTGAGCACCATCTCGAAGCTCTTCGTCCCGCTGATCCCAATATCGTCGTCCGCTTTGAAATTTGAACTCGGCGGATAGGTGTGCCAGCCGCGATCGCTCTCCAGTTCCGGCGCATTTACCCGGTCGAAATTACCCCGGCCGGTAATTGTCGCCGTGACGGTAAGCGGGTCGCCCACCTGCGCGTTTTTCGGTTTCACTTCGCTCGTTAGGGAAAAATGGCCGACCGCGCCGGAGAAACTCGGTGGCTGGTTCGGCGGGAGCGGTTTCACCTCAATTGTGGTCGTGTCGCTGGAAAACTTGATCTCGCGCTGTTCGCTCAGGCCGCCGAAGGGATCGGCGAAGAACGGATCGTTGAACGGGTCGTCCATCCCGAAAATATCGAAGGGCGAGCGCCCGCGATTATTCGACCGGCGCGGGATTTGAACGATCGCCCTGGCATCTTTCGCGGCGATTTCGAGCTTGCCGCTTTTCACCGGCGTAATCGCGGTCTTGAAAATGAGGACGTCGTAGAGCCGGCCATTGATCGAGCGCGTCGTCTGTTGCGGTTCCTTCATCCGCTGGGAAGTAAATCCCTGACCGCTGAGGCTCGCCGGTTCGACAATACGCGACGGGACCCGGCTATTGAAGCCGAGACGGATCTCCGCCGGGATCGTCTCGCCGACGTAGGAGCTAGTTTTGGGAATGACCAGCTCGCAGAAGACAATGTTCTTCAAATCCAAACCGCGGCTGCCTCCTCCGCGGCGGCGCGAGCTGGTATTGCCGTCGTCGTTAGGCGAAACATTCAGGGTAAGCGCGGGGGTGCGGAGCGCGCCGCGGTTGGACTGCACCTCCTGCGGCGGAATGGTGAAGGTGCCGGCCTTGAGCGGGAGAACCGTGTAGTTGTAGATGAAGCTGTAGGTGAAACGGAAGTTGCGGCCCTCGACCAACTGCGACTGGCCGGTGTAGCGGATGTCGAGCCCATCCACCCGGATGTCGTTAGGCGGAGTGGCGTTATTGTCGCCCGTCACCTTGATCTGCAACTGCACCGGCCGATCGACTTCCGTTTCGGAGCTGGTCAGGACTGCGGTCACGCTTGGCTCTTCCGCGCGGGCCAGGCCAGGGGCGCTGCCGCAAAGCAGCGTACCTGCGAGGAGCAGCCTAACGAGACCAGAGGGATGAAACACCATTTTCAAATCAAACCTCGCACATCCAACCTCAAACGTCCCCTCACCAGTCCTTATAGACAGGACGCACTGCCCTGTGTTCATCGAGCTGGACCTTCTGCTCCTCGTCCTTCATCGATTCGAGCAGGGCGGCTGCTTGTTTCGGCGTCATCTCCCCCTCTTTCTCCGCTTCGGCCTCGGCAAGCTGGGCGTTTGGTGTTCCCTCCGGTCTTTCTTCCCCGGCGCCTCGTACTGCTCCGGTCAGCGGCTCTCGTGGTGTGCCTGCGGGACTCGGAGTGGGCGGTTGTCCGTTCTCGTTTCCGTCCTCATCTCCGGGGCCGGGACTGGGCGATTGGCCCGGTTGATTTTCAGGCGGAGAAGATCCCGGAGTTGCCGTCGGGCTGGGCGATTCTCCGGGACCGTGCTGGTTTTGATCTTGATCCTGGCTCGGAGCGGGCGTCGGCTGATTCTTATTCTGGTCCTTGCCCTCGTTGCCGCCATTCTCCTGCTCCTGTTTCTGCTGGTCCTGATTTTGCTTTTGGTCTTTCTGATCGTTCTGTTGATCCTGCGGCGGTTTCTTTTTGAACAGAGCCAGCATCCCTCGCAATTCCTCGTCGTTGGGAAATTTTGCCAGGCCTTCTTCGACTTCCGATTCCGCTGCTTCCTCGTGACCAAAAATATATTTCTGCGCGCCGCGGTGGACGTAGTCCGAAGCCGTTTCTGCGCCTAACGAGAGCGGGAAAAGAAGGCTAATCAGAGTTAGTTTTGGTAATCCCATTGACCTCCTCGAGACGCCGAATGTAATCGGCGTAGTATTGGACGGTTTGGTCAACCCGCAGCCGATCGGTCATGATCTGAAGCGCCTTTTTGTATCGGCGAGCCATGACCGCTTTGTCCGCCTCGGCCTTGGCCCTCCTGGCTTCTTCGCTCGGCTCAATCGGCGGCGTCGGCGTCGGCGGCGCGCCCGAAGAATTTTGATCCTGTTGCTGCTGCTGAGGCGAAGGCGGCGGCTGTGATTGCTGCGATTGGTTTTGTTGTTGTTGCTGTTGCTGGTTCTGCTGCTGTTGCTGCTGCTGCTGCTGCTGCTGCTGCTGCTGTTGTTTCTTCAGCTCTTCGATCTTCTTCTTGACGTACTCGTAATTGTCCCTGGCTCGCTGGTTTTGTGGCTCGGCCTTGAGCGTTTCCTCATAATGCTGGAGCGCGCTCTCCCAGTTGCTCAGTTTTTTGTCGTCCCTCTTCTCGGCCTCGCCGCGCTGATAAAGAGTATTCCCCAGATTGTAATGACTCTCGGCCTGGAGCCGCGGATTTTTTGAGAGAAGCGCCTGGCTGAAAGCCTCGAGCGCCTTGTTGTAATCCTTCATTTTGTACGCCGCCGCGCCGGCATCGAACTGGATGCGATCGGTCTGCCGCGTCCCGGGATTTTCCTCGAGGGTTTTTTGGAAATCGGCGTAGGCCTCGGGATATTTTTGCTGCTGGTAGAGCTCGAGACCGGTGGGCGCAGCCTGAAGGGAATGACCCACGCCTAACGATAAGATGAGGAGGGCGAGCGGCTGGAGCGGCGCTCTGTGACCGCCGACACCCGCAGCCTTCAATCCTCGGCGGTCATAGACCGTCGCTCCAGATTCGCGCGTCCTTCGCCGGTCGTTGACCAACAGGGCGAGGGCGAAGAGCACGATCGCGAGGGAGAGCGGCCACTCGTAACGCTCGATCGGGCGCCGCGAGAGCCGGGCATTAATATCGGCTTCCTGCATTTTCGAAAGGCCGTCGTGGCGAAGCTGTTTCATCGTCTGCGGGCCATTTTGGAGAGGGAGATAAAAGCCGCTCGCCGCCTGGGCGATCTCGCGCAGACGCGTCTCGTCCAGCTTCGATTTCACCACCTGGCCCTTGGGATCTTTGACGAAAGCGGTCCCGCCATTTTCCCCCTGGATCGGAATGAGCGAGCCGGTTTGCGTGCCAACGCCGACGGTGAAGATGCGCACGCCCGCATCGGCCGCGGCCTGCGCCGCGCGCACCGCATCGCCGCTCAATTCTTCGCCGTCGGTGAAGATAATGAGAGCGCGATTTCCGGTGGCCGATTTTCCAAAGGTACGGGTGGCGAGCGCAATGGCCGCGGAAATGTTGGTGCCGCCTTCCGGGATGATCCTGGTGTCGAGTTCGTTAATCGAATCAACCGCCGCCTCGTAGTCGATCGTCAGGGGCGCCTGGAGAAAGGCGCGACCGGCAAAGGCGATCAGCCCGACCCGGTCGCCCTGGAGCTCGTTAATCAAATCCTGGGTCGCGAGTTTAACTCGCTCGAGGCGGTTGGGCTGGACGTCGTTCGAGAGCATGCTGCGAGAAACATCAACCGCGAGGAGCAGGTCGAGTCCTTTGCGTTTCACTTCGTCGTAGGCGTAACCCCACCGCGGTCGCGCCAGGCTAACGATGACGAGGCCGAGAACGAGGAGAAGAAGGAGGAAGCGGAAAATCCGGCGACCGCGATTGACCGTCGCGGCGAGTTGCGGAAGGAGCCGCGCGGCGACGAATTTTTGCAGCTTTTCCGCGCCGGTCTGTTCCGCGTGCGCGAAAAAGAACGCCAGCGCCGGGAGCGTAAGCAAAGCCCAAAGCCAGATGGGAGCGCCAAAAGTCATGGCAATTTCTTCCAAAGCGTTTGCGACAGGAGCAGCTCAGCCAAAAGAATCCCAACCCCCGCCATCAGGCAGGCCGGAAATAACTCGCGATACTGCTGATATTTTTTCACCGAGACGGTCGATTTCTCCATCTTGTCGATATCGGCATAAATCTTCTCCAGCGAGCCGGTGTCAGTTGCGCGGAAGAATTGGCCGGCCGCGATCTGCGCCACTTCTTTCAGGCCGGCTTCGTTGAAATCGACTCGCTGGTTGCGATAAATGATGTTGCCCATCGCATCGGTGACCGGCTTCCCGTTCGACGGATCGAAGACCGGCACCGGCGCGATCCCGTTGATTCCCGCTCCGATCGCGAAGAGGCGGATGCCGAGGGTCTTGATCGCTTCCGCTGCGGTATTGGGCGGAATCTTGCCCGCGTTGTTTTCGCCGTCGGTCAGGAGAACGATGGCGCGGCTTTTTGATTTTTTGTCGTTCAGACGGTTGGCCGCCGAGGCCATGGCGGACCCGATTGCCGTGCCATCCTCGACCAGGCCGATCCGGACCCGCTCCAGATTTTCCAGGAGCCAATCATGATCGAGGGTGAGCGGACTCACGACATACGGTCGACCGGCGAAGGCTATAATCCCGATCCGGTCGTTCGGGCGCGATTCGACAAAGCTTCGCGTGACTTCGCGAATGGCGTCGATCCGGGTGGCCGATTCGCCGCCCACGGTAAAATCCTTCGTCAGCATCGAGCCGGACACATCAAGCACGACCATGATATCGATGCCGCTCGCTTCCACCTGGGTAAGCGTTTTCCCGAGCTGCGGTCGGGCAAGCGCAACGATAAAAATGGCAAGGGCGAGGTAGAGCAATCCATGCAGGATGCGGCCGGCGCGCGAGCTGCTCCGTTTCCCGAACGCGCGCAGTAGTTCGGTGGAAGAAAAATAAACTGCCGCGGCCGCCCCGCGCCGGCCGCGCAGCCAGGAGAGGAGCGGGACTAAGAGCAGCAACAAGAGCAGCCAGGGATGCATGAAGGAAAGTCCCCAGGGCGAGTTGTGCGACCAGAAATCAGGCAGGTTCAAGCGCAGCTCCTTTCACGAAACGGCTGGCTTCATCCAGGAGCAGCCGGCTCTCCTCGGTCGTCGCTTCGTAGCGCGCGAACTTGATCAAGTCGCAGCGATTGAGGAAGTCGCTCAGGAGCGATTGCTCATCGCTCGAGAAAGGCGAAGCGGCCGCGAGGGCGTTGAGAAATTCAACCGAAGTCTGGCGCGTCACCGGCAGTTGATATTGCTCGGTCACATAACGCCGCAGAATATCCGAGACACGGATGCTGAATTGGTAAGGCGTCAGCCGGTCGATCTCGTTTTCCATCCGGGCGAGCTGGGCGAGTGCCCGTTCCCGCGGCGTCTGGACGACGACCGGCCGGCGGCGCCGGCGCTTGATCAACCACGTGGTCAGGCCAACCAGGAGCAAAATCCCCGCGACCCCGCAGAAAACCATCCAGGCTTTGAGAATAAAAAAATCCACCGGCCCGGTGATGTCGTGAAATTCCTGTGCGAGAAAAAGGCCCATGCGCTTTGCCTAACGACGCCCCATCCGCAGCTCACGTTGCTTGAAAAAGGCGCGCAGGGCTGGGAGATAATCGTCGCCGGTCCGGAGCGAGATGGCGTCGATCTTGGCCCGCCTGAGGATTTGCGAGACTTCAGCGCGTCGCGCCTGGGCAGCCTGGTTGAAACGCATCCGGGTGCGGCGATCGCCGGTATTGATCTCGATCTGTTCGCCGGTCTCGGCGTCCTCCAGAGTGATGAGTCCGATATCGGGCAGCACTTCTTCGCGCTCGTCATCGATCCGCACCGCGATGAAATCGTGCCGTCGGCTCGTGATCGTGAGGGCGCGCGAAAAATCTTCGGCCTGAAAGTCGGAGATGAAGAACACGACCGAACGGCGGGTGACGACATGGTTAAGATAATCGAGCGCCAGGCTGGGCAGCGTGCCGCGTCCCTGCGGCTCGAAGAAAAGAATCTCGCGAATCACACGCAGAGTGTGCGAGCGCCCTTTCTTTGGCGGAATGAAAAGCTCGACCTGATCGGAAAAGAGAATCAGCCCGACCTTGTCGTTGTTGCGAATCGCGCTGAAGGCGAGAAGGCAGGCGACCTCCGCGGCCAGCTCGCGCTTCGACTGGGAAACGCTCCCGAAATTCCCCGAGGCGCTGACGTCGACCACCAGCATGACCGTCAGTTCGCGTTCTTCGGTGAATTTTTTCACGAAGGCATCCCCGAGCCGGGCGGTGACGTTCCAGTCGATCGTGCGAATCTCGTCGCCCGGCTGATACTCGCGCACGTCCTCGAAATTCATCCCGCGTCCCTTGAAAACGCTGTGGTAATCACCGGCGAAGGCGGACTGCACCAAACCCTTGGTTTTGATCTCGAGGGATCTGATTTTTTTTAGGATTTCGGCTGTATCCATGGCGCGGTCATCGGTGATCGGTCATCGGTGATCGGTGATCAGTGATCGGTGATCGGTGAACGGCCACTCGTCCTCGCCTTCTCGTGCGATGGAGCGGAAATCCGTCTTGGATGGATAACGACAAAAGTCGTCAGCCCGGTCGATCATCCGCGAAAGCATGCCGATGGCATCATAACGTCGGTCCAGATCGTCGAAGTCTTCCTGCGAGATGTAGGCAGCATCGATTGCGTCGTCCAACCATGATCTGGTTTCGTACGCTTCGCCCAGCGCCTCATCAATCTTGTTCACGAAAGCGGCTTTGTATCGTCGACGAGCCCACCCTTCCGCGATCATCGCTTTGATCGCGCGCGAGCTTCTGCGGATTTGATCGGTGAGGGAGAATCGCTCTTCGCGTGGAAAGCTTTTCGATTCGTCCAAGACAAGCCGGGCTGCTTCACGCGCCGCCTGATAGACCTTCAAATCCCGAAACGATTTTGCCGTACCCATTCCGATCCCCGATCACCGATCACTTCCTACGGCACCGGCAGCCCCGCGAGGATTCGTTCGATCACGGTCTCGCTCGTCACGCTCTCGGCTTCCGCTTCGTAGCTCACGATGATGCGGTGACGCAGCACGTCGGGGCCGATGCTCTTGATGTCCTGCGGCGTGACATATCCGCGGCCGTTCAGAAAGGCGTAAGCGCGTGCGGCGAGCGCGAGATAGATTGTGGCCCGGGGTGAGGCGCCGTAGCGCACCAGGCCTTCGAGTTGCAAACGATAGGCGGCCGGTTCGCGCGTCGCCCAGACCACATCCACGATGTAATCCTTCACCCGGTCATCGATGTAGATCTGGTTCACCAGGTCGCGGGCGCGAATGATTTGCTCCGGCGCAACCACCGGCTCGACATGCAGGTCGGGCGCGGAGGTTGCCATCAAGTCGAGGATGCGGCGCTCTTCCTGTTTCGCCGGATAACCGACGTTGAGCTTGAGCATGAAGCGATCAAGCTGCGCTTCCGGCAACTGGTAGGTGCCTTCCTGCTCGAGGGGATTCTCCGTTGCGAGGACGAGGAACGGATCGGAAAGCGGATAGGTGTTTTCGCCAATCGTCACCTGGCGTTCCTGCATCGCTTCGAGCAAGGCGCTCTGCACTTTGGCCGGCGCGCGATTGATCTCGTCGGCCAGGATGAGGTTGGAAAAAATCGGCCCGAGCTTGGTGGAAAATTCGCCGCTTCGTGGATTGTAAATCAGAGTGCCAATGAGGTCGGCGGGCAGCAGATCCGGGGTAAATTGCAAGCGCTGAAAGCCGGTCTGGATTGCCGCCGCCATGGTTTTGACCGTGAGGGTTTTGGCCAGACCGGGCACGCCTTCGAGCAGGATGTGGCCGTTGGCGAGCAGTCCAAGCAAAAGCCGATCGACCAGATATTTCTGGCCGACGACGACGTGGCCGATCTGCTCCCGCAAAGGCGAAATCCATTGGCCCAGCTCCTGCACCTGCTGCGTAATTTCCTGGGTCGATTTCATAGCCATAGGGAGACAAATCCGCACAAAATGCGTTCGAAGAAAAGGGCGGGCTTCAATCTGCTGACGTCGTCAGTGGAAAATTTCTGAAAACTTCACGTTCGAAATTCCGTATTTCTTTTATGTGAGGGATCGCGTTCAGGCGCTGGCAAGGGTAATGACCGAATGCGACAAGACAACGATGAGCAGTTCCTGCAATGGCAGGGCCCAAGGCGGCTTTCCCGTCCCAGAAAGAGGCGGCTGTTACCCCAGAGCTCGATCTCGCCAGAACGGAGGGCGAGTGCCGGCGGACTTTTGCCTTGAGGCGCGCTTGATTTTTCTCCACCCTCCAGCCCGATGTTCCCGGATGCGGCGATCGAGTCGGGCGGTGGCAGCGCGTTCCACACGACCCGCTGGAGTCTTATTCTCTCCTCGCTCGAACGGGACAGTGATAAGCAGCAAGCGCGCGAAGCGCTGGCCCAGCTTTGCCGGATTTATTGGCGCCCGATCTTCGCCTTCATCTGCCGGCATGGATATTCCGTCACCGACGCTCAGGACCTGACCCAGGATTTCTTCGTCGCCATTTTGAAAGGGCAATTCTTCGAGCATGCCGATCCTGAACGCGGACGCTTTCGCTCGCTCCTCCTCAAATCGCTCCACAATTTCCTGAGCGACGCACAGGATCGCGCTCGGGCCCGCAAACGCGGGGGAGATGTCGAGTTCGTCTCATGGGACGAGTGGATGGCGGAGGCACCTTCCCGTCTCACCATCCCGGCCGAAGCGCTCGCCAGCTGGCCCGCGGAGCGTCTCTTCGATGTGCGCTGGGCGGCCACCCTGGGCGAGCGCGCTTTTCGCCGTCTTCAGGAAGAATGCGAGGTTCGGGGTCGCCGGCGAGTTTTTGACGCGCTCAGTACCGCGCTCGTGGCAGAGCGCGACGAGGTTTCCTACGAAGAACTCGCGCGCGGGCTCGGCGCCGGCATCGAAGAGATCAGGCGACTGCTCCATCAACTGCGACGCCGCTATCGCGAACTGTTACGGGCAGAGGTGGCAGAAACCATCGCCAATAGGCAGGACCTCGATGGCGAACTGCGCCACCTGATAAAATCGCTCGCCGTTTCACAACCCTGAGCGTTCCCTCCCATGAATTCGGCTGGACTGACCGATTCCATCGCCTCGATCAATTCTTCTCCTGCCGAATGTCCGCGCTGTCACGCTACTTCGCGGATTGGACCGGGCATTTGCCTCGGCTGCCTTCTGGAGAGCGGTAGCGAAAAGCTGGAAAACGAAGGACCTGACCAACTCGCGGATGCGCTCGCCGACGTGGCGGTCGCCGACACCCATTGGCGCCTGGGCAATTACGAAATCCTCGAGGAAATTGGCCGTGGCGGAATGGGGGTCATTTACCGGGCGCGCCAGCGCCACTCGCGTCGGATCGTCGCACTCAAGCGCATCCTGAGTTACCACGCCGATTCGCACGAAACTCTCACCCGCTTCCGACGCGAAGCAGAGGCGGCTGCCGGGCTCGATCATCCCAACATCCTGCCTATCTACGAAGTCGGCCAAAGCGAGGACGGGATCCCGTATTTCAGCATGAAATACGCTTCGGGTGGCAGCCTTGACGAGGTAGGGCCGGCCCTGCGCCACGACCCGCGCGCGATCGTCGGGCTTATCGCCAAGGTGACCCGGGCCGTCCAGTTCGCCCATCGACAGGGAATTTTGCATCGCGATCTCAAACCGGGAAACATCCTGCTCGATGCTCGGGGCGAGCCGCTGGTCAGTGACTTCGGTTTGGCAAAATGGCTGGATGGCTCAAGCGATCTCACCCGCACGCTCACCGTCTTCGGCACGCCCGGTTTCATCGCTCCGGAACAAGCGGAAAAGCCCTCCTCCAGTCTCACCCCCGCCGCCGATGTCTACAGCCTCGGGGCACTCCTCTTCGATCTCCTCTCGGGTCGTCCGCCTTTTCTCGGCGAGCACGCTCTGGCAGTGATTCGCCAGGCCGCGGAAAAGGAGGCGCCGAAGTTGCGGTCGTTGGTCAAAGGAGCCAACCGCGACCTGGAAACAATCTGCGCGCGCTGTCTCGATCGCGACCCTGGCGCCCGCTACTCTTCGGCCGGCGAAGTGGCCGAAGACCTCGAGCGTTGGTTGGAAGGTCGCTCCATCGGCGCCCGTCCCGTTTCCGTCCCGACAAAGACCTGGCGCTGGGCCAGACGCAATCCGGCCGTTTCCGGCAGTCTGGCCGCCTGTCTTATCCTCGGCGTCGCTGCCTTGGAATGGCGAATCCAGACGCGGCGCCTGAGCGCGACCGTGCGGGAAGAAACGATGGCGCTGCATTCCATCGCGGTCGTGCCATTCCTCGATTTGGAGACGGCACGCCCCGACCCGGAAGTCACCCAGAACGTCATGCAGTCGCTCACGGCATTGCTCCCGAGGCTAGGACCGGTTCGCATCACGCCAGTCCCAGAGAGTGAGCGCTTTTGGGCGGACACTGCTACCAGCGAAGATCGCAACCGGGTCCGACGCGCTGTCAACGCCCGAACCATCCTCACCGGCAGCCGGCGAGTGGTTGAGGGAAAAACTCGTATCTCGATACGTCTGCTCAGCGCCGCGAACGGCGATCCTTTGTTGACGGAGTCACTCGTTCTGCCGCGGCAAAGCCCCTCCCTTGCCGAGCCGCTGCGCCTGCTCGCCCAGCCGATCTATTCGATTCTTGATGCCAGAGACTGGACTGGAATAACGATCCAGAGTCACGACCCCGGGCTTCAAGATGCCGATGCGCGGGAATACATCATCTCTGGCCGGCAACTGATGTTCCGCGATTCGCAGGAGGATTTGGATCGTTCTTTGCGATGTTTGGAAAAAGCAGTCGAGCTGCAACCCAAGTCGGCGATTGCGCACGCCTATCTTGCTTCGACCGCGGCGGGGCGGATCCACTTCGGGTGGAATGAGCAGCTTCTGGCCCGGGCGGAGAAAGAGGCCAAGCACGCTCTTGCTCTCGAACCCCGCTTGCCCGAAGCCCATCGCGCGCTCGCCGGCGTCTATTTCCAAACCGGGAATTATCGCGACGCCCTCGAAGAGCAACTAAGAGCTGTCGAAACCGGTGGGCCGGAAGAACTGGTCGCTGGTTTTCTCGGCATGACTTACGGCCGGCTGGGCCAGCCAGTTCGCTCTCTGGCCTGGCTGGAAATGGCGCGTCAGTGGACGACACGGCCCGGTGACTACGACCCCAATATCGGCGATTGCTGGGCAGAGTTGGGTGAGGATGAAAAGGCGGAGCGAGCCTATCGCCGCTCGATCGAGTTGCGGCCCGAGCAATCCACCGGCTGGGTTGGCCTGGCTCATCTTCGCCTCCTCGAAGGAGACTTTGCGGCGGCCCGGCAGATTTGTCAGCAAAACTATGCCCGTGCTTTGCGCGACCACCCTTCCGATACCTGGCCAGAGGCGATCGCCGCTCAGATTGCATTCTTTTCCCGTGACTTTGCGGAAGCTGAGCGCCTCTATCGAAAATTGGCCGCGCAAGACCAGAGCAACGGCGAGGCATTTTATGGCGAGGTCACGTACGACTCGGCCCTGGGGCGCATTGAACAAGCTCACCCAGCTGAGACCAGAAGCGCTGCGACCCTGGAACGGGCCCGTGAGGTCGAATTGAGATCGCCTTTCGGCGCGAACACCGCGCAGGTGCATTACCGGCTCGCCGCCTTGGAAGCCTCTCTTGGTCACCCTGAGAAAGCGATCGAACGGTTTCAACTCGCGGTCGCTGCGGGCTGGAGTGACGCCCGTTCCCCTCGCCTCGATCCGCGTTTCGACGCGATTGCACAGAATACCCGGTTCCAGCAAATTCTTTCGACCCTCGAGGCTCGACTCGCCGGCTTGAAGCAACAGGCGAATCAGGCCTCAACCGGTCATCAACCATCCCGGCCGAGCCCACGGCCTAACGAAAGTAACCCAAATGAGTAATGGATCCGATTGGAGTAACCTGACAACGAAACGAGCTGCCATTCTGCGAGTTCTAAGACATCTCGTGGCCAATCCCACCGTCGCGCAGAACTGCATTGGCAACGACCCAGCCTTCAAAAACCTCTTCCAAGATCAGAATGTCGGCAATATCACCCTGCCGCAAGGTGCCCGGGTCATCCTTTTCTCTTCCGGCGAGGAAGCGTTGAATGTCGGTAGTTCGGTGATGATTGAAAATCCTTCCACCGCAAGTGCCAGCGCCACCGACCGGGAACTCCTCAGTTACGTTCTCGGAAATTACAAATATTGGTAAACTGTGGTTCACCTAACTCCGGGCAGGCAAAGCGAATGATCTCGGCCATCGAGTCCAGCGGTCGCGGCTCATCCAGGCCTTCCAAGAGGACGGGAGGCGGCTGCCAGCCCTTACCCGCGTTCAGAATCGATTCTTTGTCGGCGAGCAGGACCTGCCAGATAGTTTCCGCGACAATCCGGCTGCCGAGCGTGCCGAGTTTCTGCACTGTGCGACGGTTTCCCGGCTCCGGTTCGTAGATTGCTTCCAGCGCCGCTTCGCGGAGCAGGTAATACCAAAGCGGAGTGCGTTCCAAGAGCCCGGTTCGGCGAAAAAAGAGGTCATCATTCGAGTTTGCCGCGATTGAATCTTTGGGCAGCACGGGATACCCAAAATGTCGCGCAAACTCCTGCCCGCTCGGCAACCGTACCCGCGACCCGCGGCGGAGAGTCATCTCCGGGAGCGAAGGAACCATGCGACCAGGTCGAGCTGGAGGCAGCCACGGTAACTCATAAAGCGCCGGGCTGAGAAATGTATTGATCTCCTCGGCTCGATTCACGAGTGAGTTACTCCCGCCAAAAAAACGCGGCCAGGAAAGGACATGACTTGCAGGTAGCCGCCGCACGATACCCCCGCCGCGCTTGGTCATTCGTATGATCTCGGAAGCGTCGACGACGCGCATGGTTGGATTAAGAAAGTAATCTTCTCGCACCATCGCGTGACCAAAGCGAAAGGCTGCGAGCGTGAATTCGACCGGCAACGAAAATGGCCTACCCGACGGGTTTGTTTTTTTGGAAAAAAGACGAAAGCCATTCCCGTGAAGCTCCCGCAGTGTTGTCTCCTGGACAACGTGAGGAAGAAAGTCGTGCAAAACGATCCATTGATAATGCCAGGTCACGAAACGTCGCACCTGTTGCGGGAGTGCGGCGCCGATCGGAGGCGGCGATAACTCTGGGTGATCGGCGAGTAACTCGCAGACCCGGTTATGAAAGCGGCCAAAGAGGACATGGATTTGGGCCACAATCAGGTTGTCGTCGTTCCGTGGGTCGATAATGCGGGCCGCGCCGTTTCCATCCCGCGGAAGATCGGCCGCAGTCGCTACTAGATTTCCGGCTGGCTCTGTAACTCCGAGTCTTAGCCGGCCATCAGGCTCATATAACTCGGCTGCTGCTGGCCGCGAAAATCCGTAGAGAATCTCGAGATCGAGTCGGGGCGTGCGATAGTTTAAGGTGCGCTCAACATTGGGATTTGCCTCCGGCAGTGTGTCGAGATCGCGGCTCAGGTCATGGGCGATGAATTGCCCAAGATAGACATAGCCGGAGCGCATGACGTGGTCACGCGGGAAGGTTCCTTCGCGCTCGGCACGCTTCTCCGGGCTATCTCGCATCGACTCCGCCAGTGCACTCAGTATTTCTTCATCATGAGGAGGCCATTGGCCCGCGGGACAGGGACAAAGCCTGCTGTAGGTCGCGCGCGGAGTTTCCGTTGGGAACATGCCGGTTCGAATCGGATTCGAACCGGCATTACTAACGAAGCGGCGATCGCGATGGAAGTCTGATTTTTACGACTGGCGGTTGCTCTGTGCTTTGAGCTCGTCTTCAGCCGTTACAATCCGGCCTTCAGGTCTGCGCGGCCTGATCGCGCAGATTGCGGATCTTATCGTGCGCGGCTTTCACTTCGGTTTGCTGCCGCGAGACGATGTCCCTCACCGGCGCAGGCAGGTCTTTCTGGAGAGCCTCCTGGTAGGCCTCCACCGCGCTGTCTTCACCGCGCTCCGCTTCCGCCAGGATAGCGTGCCGGTCACGGTTGGTTACCGCACTTTTGATGTTGATCCAGGCCCGGTGCATCGCGCCACTCGCGCTGCCCGAGTCTTCCGGTTCGTCCTCACCCATGCGCGTGACCTCGCTCTGCAACTCGCCGGCAAATCTGGAGCGCTGTAGCGAATAGGTATCGAACAGGGTCTTAAGCTGCGGATCGTCCACGCCGCTGGCGGATTGTTTGAACCCCTCCTGGCCGTCTTTCAGGGTTGCGATCAGGTCGTTTAATGTCGAAATGATTTCCTTTTTTTGGCTCATAAAAGCTGAATCGCAAACCGCTCGCCGAATGCGCTCTTTTGGGGCGAATTTAAGCGCAGCCCCCGCTCTCCATCCGCGAATCATTTTATCATGCAAGCATTGGTAAATGGAAATGATCCGACCCAAGAACCGCCTCGGACCCCGAACGCAATTGTCGGCGCCTACGCGCATTCTCGGGCGCACGCTCGACAAGCCGGGATCTGCTCGCAGACAACCTGGGTGGATACCATTTTGATGACCGCTCGACCGAATGCTTTTCGACTGGAAGAGAATCAAAGGCACAATGTCAGGGCCGCGGTCGCAGAGGGAAACAGCGACGAGGAAATGCACCCTGCGTCGATCAAGAGGGCGAGCACAAGTCTACCGAAGAGAAGAAGGAGTGGGTCGAGCCGGTGAAAAAGTCGACCCCTCTACAACAATCCGGAGAAGCGCGATTTCTTCATCGAGGGAAACCCGCAAGCTTGGGCTCGACCCGGCCACGACAACGCTCTTTGAGTGGCTGGAGGCAGACGACAAAGCGAGTTATCCAAGGGCGGCATAAGCGAGCTTATTGTAGCCGGGTGGGACGGGCCCGGCCGCGCTCCAAGCGGAACCACTCTGATACCGGGCCAATAGGCCCGCTTTGCCTGCGAAATCCGTTTCTCACTATGACGAACCAAGCACTCGTTAGGCGAAAACCATGGGCATTTCTCTAAAGCCGCAACATCTCAAGCGCTACCAGCAGATCGCCTGGATCTTCATGAAATATGGCCGGGCCGACCTCGTGAAGAGCACCGGACTGAGTGAAGCTCTCGCCGCCGAGCAACAGGCTCCGCCGGAGGAAAAGGCCAAGGCCGACGAGCTGGCAAACGACCTCGAACAACTTGGGCCGACCTTTGTCAAAATCGGCCAGCTCCTTTCCACTCGCGTCGAACTGCTCCCGCCTCCCTATCTCGAAGCGCTTTCACGTTTGCAGGACAAAGTCGAGCCCTTCGGTTTCGGCGAAGTCGAGAAAATCGTGAGCGCAGAACTCGGCGTTCGTCTTTCCAAAGCTTTTGCCCATTTCGAGGATCAACCGATGGCCGCGGCGTCGTTAGGCCAGGTCCATCGCGCCACCCTGCGCGACGGCCGGCCGGTCGCCCTAAAGGTCCAGCGCCCGGGTATTCGGGAACGGATGGTGGAGGATTTCGAGGCGCTCGAAGACATCGCCGAGTTTCTCGATCGCCACACCGAATTGGGCAAGCGTTACGAGTTTTGCAATCTGCTCGAGCAGTTTCGCCGCAGCCTCTTGCAGGAACTCGATTATCGCCAGGAAGCGACCAATCTTGCCACGCTCCGCGAGCAACTGCGCAACTTTCAGCGCCTCATTATTCCCGCCCCGGTCGACGACTATTGCACCTCGCGTGTCCTCACGATGGAGTTTGTGTTTGGGAAAAAAATTACCAATCTTAGCCCCCTTACCCGGATGGAGTTCGACGGCGGCGCTCTTGCCGAAGAAATGTTCCGCGCTTATCTCGAGCAGATTCTGGTGCACGGTTTTTTCCACGCCGATCCGCATCCAGGAAACGTCTTTCTGACCACCGACCACCGTATCGCGCTCCTCGACCTCGGCATGGTGGGACGAATCATGCCGCGGCTGCAGGAGAACCTCTTGCAGTTACTCCTCGCAATTGCGGAAGGTCACGGCGACGAAGCCGCCAATGTCGCGATCAAGATTGGCGAGCCGAGAGCGAATTTTGAGAGCAAGCAATTCACCACCAGGATCGCCGAAATCGTCGCTAAACAAAAATCTGCCACGATCGAGCAAATGGAAACCGGTCGGCTCGTCCTCGAAGTCACCCAGACCTGCGCCGAGAGCGGAATCCGCGTTCCGGCTGAGCTCTCCATGCTGGGCAAAACCCTCCTCAATCTCGACCAGGTCGGGCGCGCGCTCGCGCCGGAGTTCGACCCCAATGCTTCCATCCGGCGCAATGCGGCCGAGATCATGCAACGCCGGCTCGTCAGGGGGCTTTCTCCCGGCAACCTCTTCAGCGGTGTCCTCGAGTTGAAAGACCTCCTCGCCCGGTTCCCCGCGCGTTTGAACAAACTGCTCGACTCCCTCACGAACAACGAGTTCAAGGTCAACGTTGACGCGATCGACGAGCGGACTTTGATCGAAGGTTTCCAGAAAGTCGCCAACCGGATCACCATGGGCCTCATCCTGGCGGCACTCATCGTCGGCGCGGCCATGTTGATGCGAGTCGAGACCCATTTCAAAATCTGGGGCTATCCCGGGCTGGCCATCATTCTCTTTCTCGCTGCCGCCGGCGGCGGCATCGCCCTCCTCGTGAACATTCTCTTTTACGACAAGACCGATTGATGATTGATCTGGCAACCTTCAATCGTTAGGGCGAGTCTGCCCGCGAATCCTGGTTGGCCAGGCGATCGAGCGCGCGCTGGCGTAGATAAAGAAACAAGGGCAACCCAAGGGAAACCCCCACAATCAGCGTGGCCAGAACAGGCAGCCAGAGGTGACGGATCACCAGCGTCTTGCGTTCGGCAAAGATAAAGACAAAGAGGACAACAGCCGAGACCAGGACATCCAGTCCGAAAAACGCTCCGATGCGCGTGGCGAACAGCTCGCGGACAAACAAGTCAAGCTGCAATCCATGCTCCCAGAGCCACGGCCCGACCGCGGCGTACGGCAAGGCCGCTCCCAGCGCGCACAAAACCAGGTAAAAATGCCGCAACCGCATCAAATCTTTTCTCCGGTTTACACCGGACCGCTCCTCTCGGGCCAACGATCGCTCCTAAGCATTCGCGACAAGAATGCAATCAAAGATGGACCCGCATCGAGCGACCTCATCCGGTTAAACCCTTTTTTGCTCGGGGTCCCGTTGTTCGCCCACCTGATATGCCTCCGCCAGCCACGATTTGAATCTCCGATCCACCTCGCGGCGAGAGGCGAGCCGAAAGCTATGAGCATGATTGTGCGGCGAGATCGTCTCGATCCGCCGAAAGCGAGGATGTTCCAGGCGACGCGCCAGGATCACATGACTATCGAGCCATCGTGATTTTGGAGTGACTTGGGCAAACGACATGCGGACCTGAAAGGCAATGCGCGTCTTTTCCGGCAGGACACGCACCCGGCCGATTTGCCGGATCGCGGCTACGACCTCATCGAAGAGCGCGCGAATCTCGGGCGACTTGCGGTTAAAGTGGTGTGCGAGATCGTAGCGTCCGCAGGCATGGGACTGGTTAGGGTGAGCGAACCGCCTTCCACACCTCGAACACTGCCAAAGTGGACCGCGCGACATAGGATAGTGGACCTAACAACACCGAACTGCGCGACTGCCATCCGATTTCGTCATCCTACGTCGCCCAACCCATAAAAACCGCAACAACAGCTACGGTATCGGCCATTCCGTGGGTTAGAATCGGTGCCCAAAGATTGCGCCCCGCCAAGAGATACACGCTACCAAGCACCAGCCCGGAAAAGGTGCTGTCGAGTACGCCCGCGGGACCTTTGTAGTAATGACCAAGACCAAAGAGCAGAGAAACAACAATCATCGCCGCCCAGTAGGCGAAGCCCGACCGCCCCAGGGCCTCGGCGCCGCGCGTGAGCAGATAACCGCGATAAGAAAGCTCTTCGCCGAAGGCCGCGAACATCCAAACGATCAGCAAACTCACGAGGGCCTGTCCCCAGCCCGAGGCGCCTGACTCGATCACGTTCGAGACCTGCTCTGGTTCCGGCCAGACACGGTGGGCGAGCGGTTCCACAATCAGTTCGCTACCCAGGAGGAGGATGGCGGTGGCCAGCACAGCTATGGCGACCGTTCTCCACCACGACCGGGGCCGGTTCAGGCCTGCCGATTTCCATCCATGATTTCGCCAGCGCAGGGAAATCCAGCCCAGCACGAAGAGGATCGGAACTTCATTCGGCAGGATCCGAAAGACGTTGTGGCCAAGAACAATAAAGGCGCCAAAAACAAACTCCAGCAGCGAAGGCCAGCGCGCGCCAGGCATAAGTCTCGATCGTGGTCTGGTCGGGGCGACCGAGACAAGCCTAATCGCCGAGATCACGATCGAGAACGTCACGATCTTCGGAAATCCGCGGTCGTTGAGCGCGGAGAACCGGCCGTCTTCGCGCAGCGTAGAGACCTCGAAACCCGGCGCCAAGGGGAAGACGAGGGTGGCAGTGCCGGATGCGAGGGCGGGGTCACCGCCGCCCCGGGCGACAGCAAATGGCCCCGCGATCAAAGGGGTAGGCGATTTCGTTCCGATCGCACGAGTGGACGTTGCAAAGCGGACCGGTATCCCTACGGTGCTTGGGTGAGCGCATTTTCCATTCACCCCATCGATCCGCACGACATCTTCGCCCTTCTCCACGGTTCGCATGCGGACCCCTTTCGCATTCTCGGGCCGCACACGGTTGGGAATGATCTGGTCGTGCGAGTTTTTCGCCCGGAAGCCAAACAGATTGAGATCGTGGCGGCGAACGATCACGGGCAGGTCTTTGCGGCGGAACGGCTGCACGTCGAGGGGCTTTACCAGGCGACGGTGCCTAACGAATCCAACGACTTTTCCTACCTCCTCAAGGTCACGTCGTTTGACGGGTCCGAGCAGACGCTGCGCGACCCCTACAGTTACGGGCAGATCATGGGCGAGGTGGACCTGCATCTTTTCGCGGAAGGAAATCACAAGCGACTCTACAACCGGTTCGGCGCGCACCTGCGCGAGATCGCCGGGGTGCGCGGCGTCTATTTCGCGGTCTGGGCGCCAAATGCGGCGCGGGTCAGTGTAGTGGGCGATTTCAATTTCTGGGATGGCCGCGTTCATCCGATGCGCAAGCTGGTCCCGAATGGGGTCTGGGAAATTTTCATTCCGGGGGTAAAGGAAGAGGCGCATTACAAGTTCGAGATCAAGACGCATTTCGGCGCCCTTCTTTTAAAGAGCGATCCCTTCGGGTTCTTCAGTCAGCACGGGAAAGAGACTTCCTCGATGGTGTTCGACCTCGAGCGTTTCCAGTGGAGCGACCAGCGATGGATGGAGGAGCGGGCGAAAAAGGAGATGCATCGTCAGCCGCTGAGCATTTACGAAGTGCACCTCGGCTCCTGGCAGCGGAAGGTGGAGGAGGCGAATCGTTTTCTTACTTACATCGAGTTCGCCCACACCCTTCTGCCTTATGTAATCGAAATGGGTTTCACCCATATCGAGCTGCTCCCGATCGCGGAACATCCCTTCGAAGGGTCGTGGGGGTATCAGGTGACAAACTACTACGCGCCGACGAGCCGCTTCGGAAATCCCGATGAGCTGCGGCATTTCATTAACGCCTGTCATCGCGCGGGGATCGGCGTGATCATCGACTGGGTGCCGGGCCATTTCCCGAAGGATGTACACGCTCTGGCGGAGTTTGACGGCACCGACCTGTATGAGCACGCCGATCCGCGCCAGGGCGAGCACCAGGACTGGGGGACGCTCATTTTCAACTTCGGCCGCAACGAGGTGCGCAATTTTCTCACGGCCAACGCCCTTTTCTGGCTCGACAAATATCACATCGACGGGCTGCGAGTGGATGCGGTTGCTTCCATGCTCTACCTCGATTACTCGCGGCAGCCGGGGAAATGGATCCCAAACATCTTCGGCGGGCGGGAAAATCTCGAGGCGATCTTTTTCCTGAAACAGACTAGCGAATGGTGCTACGAACAATTCCCCGGCGTCATCACCATCGCCGAAGAGTCAACCGCCTGGCCCGGAGTATCGCGCCCGACCTATCTCGGCGGGCTCGGATTCGGCTTCAAATGGAACATGGGCTGGATGCACGACTTTCTTCAATACATGGCGCTCGACCCGATTTATCGCCGGTTCCATCACAACAACATCACCTTTTCGATCATGTACGCCTGGAGCGAGCATTTCATCCTCGTCCTCAGCCATGACGAGGTCGTCCATGGCAAGGGCGCGCTCATCAACAAAATGCCGGGCGATGAATGGCAGAAGTTTGCCAACCTGCGGATGTTTTTCGCCTGGATGTGGGGACATCCTGGCAAGAAGCTGCTTTTTATGGGAAGCGAGTTTGGCCAGGCGCGCGAGTGGAACCACGATCGCGGTCTCGACTGGGACCTGACCCAGTTGCCGCGGCACGACGGGCTGCGCCGACTGGTGCAGCATCTCAATTACGTTTACCGGAGTGAACCCGCTCTGTGGGACCGGGACGATTCGCACGAGGGTTTCGAGTGGATCGATTTTCACGATTCGGAGAACAGCGTGGTCGCATTCCTGCGCCGTTCGAAAGAGAACGAGCTCATCGTTTTCGCGGTGAACGCCACCCCGGTGCCGCGCTATAACTACCGGCTGGGCGTGCCTAACGACGGCTTCTACCGCGAGGTGATTAACACCGACGGCGAGACCTACGGCGGGGGCAACGTGGGCAACCTCGGCGGGCTCGAGTCCGAGCCGATCGAGTGGCAGGGGCGAGCGCATTCGATCCGGGCCAATCTTCCGCCGCTCGCGGTGGTCGCGTTCAAGCGCGAGGCGCCGACCCTGGCGGCGCCCGAAGGCGGAGCCTGAAAGGCAGAGCGAGTTTCCAGGTTGCTCGTGTTCAAAAATGAGCAGCCGTGCGTCGAGTTTGTTTATGAACGTGGAAGGTTGAACCTTGAGCGACCAGTCAAGCTGAAAGCTTCTGCTACCCCGTATCCCGTGAAGCCGAAAAATTTACCAAAAAAAGCATTTTTTTGCGCTTGACGCTTCCTTTTCGGCTGGGGATTCTCGGCCCTGTTTTAACCCACTGACCCACCAACCCACTTCCCACCAACCCACAAACCCATGAAACAAAAAACCCTATCCGCCTTCACCCTTATCGAACTGCTGGTTGTGATCACGATCATCGCGATTCTCGCCAGTATCGCCTTCCCGGTTTTCAATACCGTGACCGAGCGGGCGAACCAGACCAAGGACCTCTCGAACATTCGCCAGGTAGGGGTCGCCTTGAAATTGTTTGCCGGCGATCATAGCGGGAGTTTCCCGGTGACCAAGGATCCCGACAGCACGAGCGGCGTCCCCGATATCACGACCTCCAACCAGGCGTTTCGCACCCTTTTCCCGTCGTACCTCACGACGGAGGACATCTTTGCAGTCAAGGGTTCGGCTTACACGAAGAACAATCCGGATAACAAGATCGATCAGAACCCAAGCGGCGGGAACTACACCGATACGCTCAAAGCCGGGGAGAATAGCTATGCCTATATCCTGGGGCTGGGCGAAACGTCCAACGCCGCCTTCCCGGTCGTGGCGGATGGGTTTAATACGCAGTCGCCACCGAAGTACATCGCCGACAAATCGCAGAAAGGGGGCGTCTGGGCTGCGAAACGCGCGATTGTTCTCAACTGCGACGGGAGCGCAAATAACATGGTCTGCGACGGGACGCTTCTCGTGCCCACGCGCCTCAACGCCAGCGGCGCAAAGGCCAGCATCTTCGACACGAGCGATCCGACAAACTGGCTCGGAGCGAACAACACGGCAGTAAATCCCGAGTAAGCCGCCGGGCGTCACGGAGGGGAAATTGTCGATTCAAATTCGCCGTCGGCGACGCGAGTTCGAATCTTCATTTCCGGCCTAACGACGGCGATGGAACGGATGAGTTTGCCGTTGTCGTGGCGGGTGATGCTGTAGCCGCGTTGCAACGTTCCTTCCGGACCGAGCACGCGCAGCAGACCCGCCACCTTTTCCCACCGCTCCTGGGTCGTGGTCAGGCGGCGGCGGGTGGATACGGTGAGGCGACGATGCATTTGGGTGAGCAACTGACGGCGCGCGGCCAATTCGCGCGCCGGATTGTGCGATCTCAAGGCCAGCGTTGCTTTCGTTAGGCGAGTGCGCTCCGCGTTTTGACGACACTCCACCACGCCTCCGAGATTTTCGCGCGCCAGATCGAGCTGTTGCTGCGCTTCGCGCAGTCGACCGCTCAATTCACGGAAGAGCGCTTTCTCCGAAGCCGCGGCCAGCCGGTTGCGTGCCTGCGCGAGAAAACTGCGCCAGCATTTCTCGAGGCAGTTTCGCAGCTCGACCACGCGTCGCGCGAGGTCGCGCACCTCGGGCACGATCAGCTCCGCCGCGGCGCTCGGGGTCGGCGCCCGCAGGTCTGCAACGAAATCGGCGATCGTGAAATCGACCTCGTGTCCGATGGCGGAAACGACCGGCACACCAGAGTGCGCGATGGCGCGGGCGACGATCTCTTCATTGAATTCCCACAGGTCTTCGATGCTGCCGCCTCCGCGGGCGAGCACGATCAGGTCGAGCGGTTTCCAGGCTTCGTTAGGCAAATTCAGCTCGCGGATCGCGGTCGCGATCTCGAGTGAGGCGCCCGAGCCCTGGACCCGCACGGGCGAGATCAGCACCTGCACCCCCGGGGCGCGGCGGCGCAGGATGTTAAGCATGTCCTGGACGGCGGCGCCGCTCGGGGAAGTGATGATTCCGATCCGGCAGGGAAATTTTGGGAGCGGCCTTTTTCGCTCGGGCGCGAAAAGGCCCTCGGCTTCCAGCTTGCGCTTGAGCGCTTCAAATTTCGCCTGCAAAAGCCCGAGCCCGCGCGATTGCAGGATCTGGATATTGATCTGGTACTGCCCGCGCGCCTCAAACACGCTGACATTGCCGTAAACCTGCACCTGCATCCCATCCCCGAGCGGAGCAGGAAAAGGCGGGAGCGTATCACGAAAGAGAACGCAGGAGATTGCGGTCCGCTGGTCTTTGAGAGTGAAATACTGATGCCCCGAAGGATGCTTTCGGTAGTTAGAAATTTCTCCCTGCACCCAGACGGCGCGGAAACGGGTCTCGAGCAGTCCGCGAATCGAACGGGTCAGCTCGGTAACGCTCAGAATCCGTGTGGTGTCGGGGAAGAAATCGTCGGCCTGCATCGAGCGATCTTAGCACACCGCCCGGCTGGCACAGCCACATCGTAGCACCCGTAACAGATGCAAAGCAACGGCCGGGCTTTCAAACATCCTGGTTGTTTCCCTCGTTTTCATCCTCCCAAGCACGCTTGCCGGTGTGGAGATTGACCGTGGAGTGGCGTTTTGCTCTCTTCATGGCTTGCTTTTTAGCCGCGCTCCCCAATAGACTCGCGGCCCAAAATGCAGCCCGAATTAAAGACAACTCAGCGAGCGCCTAGCCGTCATTCGCCACACACTTCCTATGACCAAACCATTCTACCGCCGATCAACGTTCGCTCTCGGTAGACAATTGCTGATCTTATTCTTTTAGGCGCAGCAGGAACAGCGCACACGACCGATCGCGATGGCCGAAAACAAGACCAAGTTCACCGGTGCAAGCGTCGAGGACTACATCGCCGCGCGGGGCAGCGACGAGCAACGGGCCGATTGCCGGAAGTTGATAGCTCTGCTTGAGAAGGCGACGCGGCAATCGCCCAAGATGTGGGGACCCAGCATCGTCGGATTTGGCTCCTACCGCTACACATACGAGAGCGGCCATTCTGGGGAGGCTCCGCTAACGGGCTTCGCGATTCGTGGTCGGGAACTCGTGATCTACTTGGTACCCGAACAAGACGAGCAGAAGTGCCTGCTATCCAAGCTTGGCCCGCACAGGATGGGCAAATCCTGTCTGTACTTCAAGCGGCTGGCCAACCTCGATAGGTCGGTGCTCGAGAAACTGGTCGTTTGCTCGGTCGCCGACGTTAGGCGGCGCTATGGGCAGCAGGGCGGCGCTTCGCGCAGATCCACGCACTTGAGGACAACTCATGTTTGACCACGTCAAATTCGGAGTCAGCGACTATGCGGCAAGCAAAGCGTTCTTCCTCAAGGCACTCGAACCGCTCGGCATAGCTGTTGTCCAGGAGGGGCCGCCGACCTACGGTGTCGAGCTTAGCGCCAAGGGTGAGGCTTCATTGTGCCTCTACCAAACGGAGGAGAAGCCGGCGCCTCTTCACCTGGCGTTCATGGCCGAAAATCGCCAGCAAGTCGAAGCTTTCTATCGCGCGGCGATGGGGGCGGGTGGCAAAGACAATGGTGCGCCTGATCTCTGCCCGGAGTACCACGCGAACTACTATGCAGCTTTCGTCATTGGTCCCGACGGGCACAACATCGAAGTGGTTTGCCATGAACCCGAGGCCTAAAACCATACGATGCGGTTCTTAATGAAGGGAAAAAGATATGGTTCCCCCCGAACACGGACCGGGCTTTTTTCCGGCTGGGGTTTGTGCGCTCGCGCGTGGCTTTCGCTGAGCGGGGCTTTAGAAGCGGTTTCAAAAATCATTTTCCAGCCAATTGTAGGGCGTCTGTGGCAGACGCCTCGCCGGGAACATTGGGTGGCGTTTCACAGAAACGCCCTACAATTCTATTTCGAAAACCGCTTCTAGCAGGCCTGAGGGGGCGAGCTTGTGAGCGCGTGATTCCCATCGGGAATTGTGACACGGCGCGTCATTGCTTCAAAAGCATTACGGCCCTTAGAGGCGCCGGCGGAAGGTCGGCACGATCACCGACACCGCCTTAAAGAGCAGGCTCTGACTGTGTCCTGAGTTAGCTGACTCTGGCCTGCAATCAATTACTTGTTGGCTTGCCGCGCTCCGCCTCGATTATGGCTCGGAGGTTCCTCACTTCCTCCTCGAGGGCAGTGACCCGGCGATGCTCTTTGAGAAACTCATTAAGTAACATCGCGTTTACCGCTTCGTAACGCACACTGTAAGGTTCGCCTTGTTCGTCGCGAGCTACCAGGTCCGGGTTTATTTTTTCCACTTCCTCGGCGATGAGTCCGAACTGCGGGATGCCGTCTGGGTCAAGCTCCTCCTTGTAGCGGAAGGTAACCGGCTGGAGCGAATGGATTGCTTCGCTTGCGTCGTTCATGGGCCTGACCTTGTCTTTGAATCGTTTCGAGGAGACAACGGTCCCGAGCTTCCCGTTATTCCCAATAATGACTCATGCCCCTCCGGGGAGAGCCATTCCAGATATCCCCGCGACAAAGGTGGAGGTGTGCGTTCCGACGGTCCCGATGCGAATCCGGCTGGAGTCGGTGGTGGCGCCGACATTACCCAGCTCGATGCTATTACTCCCGGTAGTGAGATTGGTACCTGCATTGATGCCCAAAGCGATGTTATTAGAACCGGTTGTGGCGTTGAATAGAGAGTTATAACCGACAGCTGTATTGCTCTGCCCGGTGGTGTTGTGAAAGAGTGAGCCAAGGCCATGGGCAGAATTCTGGCCACCGGTGGTGTTGCTAACGAGGGCTCCGAAACCGGTGGCGGTGTTGCCATTCCCGGTGGTGTTGCTTGCAAGGGCATCAAGGCCGGCCGCGGTATTGCTGTTGCCGATGGTGTTAAGAAGAAGGGCTCCAACTCCATAGGCCGTGTTATTGACGCCGGTCGTATTGCTAAGAGGCGCCTCCCAGCCGGTGGCGGTGTTGTTGAAGCCAGTCGTGTTACTAAAAAGCGCGCGCCAACCGTCGGCCGTGTTGTTGTTACCTGTAGTGTTACTGAGGAGCGCTTCACTCCCGGTAGCCGTGTTGTCGTTGCCGGTGGTATTCCGGCAAGCGCCGCGGAACCATGGGCGGTATTGTTGCTGCCGGTTAGATTGTCGAAGAGGGCGCCTTGCCCGGTTGCAGTGTTGAAGTTGCCGATGTTGTTGGAATAGAGGGCCCAATAACCGGTGGCCGTGTTATCAACGCCGGTGGTGTTGTTCAGGAGTGCGCTGGAACCGGCCGTATTGGAGTCGCCAGTGCGGTTGAGTCCGAGCGCATTATAGCCGGTGGCGGTATTGTCGCGAAGCCGGCGGTGTTGATAGAGAGCGCAAACGACCCGGTGGCCGTGTGCGGTCGCCGGTGGTGTTGTTTAAAAGCGCATCGGCACCGCTGGCGG
>Ga0081539_10001349_pt1 | contig 42760 bp, 36 predicted proteins | sample TabmetS4T2R2_FD_71023 | JGI IMG/M metagenome (GOLD analysis project Ga0081539, IMG submission 71023) | Tabebuia heterophylla rhizosphere microbial communities from the University of Puerto Rico - S4T2R2 | ecosystem: Host-associated > Plants > Roots > Rhizosphere ... | reverse complement strand
GGAGGGGAAACGCCCGGACACATTCCGAACCCGGAAGCTAAGCCTTCCAGCGCCGATGGTACTGCACTCGGGAGAGTGTGGGAGAGTAGGACACCGCCGGACTTCTTTCAGTGAAGGCCACCCCGCCGGGGTGGCCTTCACTGCGTATTGGGAGGATGTAACCGTGAGCCAGGGACCGCGCGGCGACGCACCGCGTGACGGCGACCGCGACGACGAGGGTCGAGGTCGGCGCGGCGGCGAGCGCAGCGACCGCGGCTACGGCGATCGGGACGGCGGCCGCGACAGAGGACAAGGGCGCGACGCGGGCGACCGGGGTGGCCGCTTCGGCGACCGCCCGGGGCGCGGCTCGCGCGAAGGTGGCTACCGCGGCGGGCCGCGTGACGGATACCGCGACTCGGGTGACCGCGGCCGTGGCTACGGTGACCGCGAGGGCGGCTACCGCCGCGAGGGTGACGACCGCGGGCGGGCGGGCGGCCGTGACGGTGGCGGCTTCCGGGGCAGCTCGCGCGGCGGATACGGCGAGGGCTCGCGGGGCAGCTTCCGCGGCGGTGCCCGCGGCCCGCGCGACGGCGGCTTCGCGGGTGGCGGCCGTGGTCCGCGCGAGGGTGGCCGCGACGGCGAGTTCCGTGGCGGCCGTGACGGTGGGGCCGGCGGTGCCCGTGGCCCGCGCGAGGGCGGATACCGGCGCGACGGCGACGACCGTGGCGGGCGTCGCGAGGGCGGCTTCGGCGGGCGCGGACCGCGCGAAGGTGGCTACGGTGGCGGCCCGCGCGATCGTGGCGGCTCCGGCGCCGGTGGCCGCGACGGCGGCTTCCGCGGCCAGCGCGACCGCGACTCCCGCGAGGGTGGGCGCGGCTTCGGCGCGGGTGGCCGAGACGGCGGATACCGCGGCGGTTACGGTGACCGCGACGCCCGCCAGGGCGGATACCGGCGCGACCAGCAGGGCTCGCGAGACGGTGGCTATCGCGGCGTGAGCGGTGGCTACCGCCGCGACGGCGATGACCGGGGCGGCCCGCGCGACCAGGGCCAGCGCGGCGGCTTCGCCGGCCGGCGAGACGACCGCGGTCCACGTGCCGGCGGCCGCGACGACCGGGGTTCCCGCGGCTTCCAGGGCGACCGCGACGACCGCGGCTCCCGTGGCCCACGCGAGGGTGGCTTCGGCGGCGATCGCGGTCCGCGTGACGGCGGTTTCGGTGCCGACCAGGGGCGGCGTGACGCCGGTTCCGGAAGCGAGCGCGGCGATCGGGCTCCACGCGACGGTGGTTTCCGTGGCGATCGAGGCCCCCGCGGCGGCGGCTTCAGCGGCGACCGGGGCCAGCGCGGCGGCGGCTTCAGCGGCGACCGGGGCCCCCGCGAAGGCGGGTTCCGCGGCGATCGGGGCCCGCGCGAAGGCGGGTTCGGCGGCGACCGTGGCCGGTTCGGCGGCGATCGTGGTTCGCGTGGCGGCGGGTTCGGTGGTGACCGGGGCCCGCGTGGTGGCGGCTTCGGCGGTGACCGGGGTCCGCGCGGCTTCCGGGGTGACCGGGACGACCGCGGCTTCCGGGGTGACCGGGATGACCGCGGCTTCCGGGGTGACCGGGATGACCGTGGCTTCCGGGGTGACCGGGATGATCGCGGCTTCCAGGGCGACCGGGGCCCGCGCGACGACCGCGGTCCCCAGGGCGACCGTGGTACGCGCGACGACCGCGGCGGCCAGAGCGACCGTGGTCCGCGCGGCTTCCAGGGGGAGCGGCGCGACCGTGATGGCGACCGGGCGCCGCGCGAGGGCGGCTACCGGCGTGACGGCGACGACCGCGGTGGGCGCCGCGAGGGTGGCTACGAGCAGCGGGGCTACCGCAGCGGCTACGGCGACCGGGATAGCGGGCGCGGGCCGCGTGGCGAGGGGCGGCCGCCGCGGCGGACGTTCGAAGACCGCAGCCCGGGCCGCCGCGAGGGCGGTGACCGCTGGTCCGACCGCGACCGGGATGGGCGCGGCGGCTACCGGGGTGACCGTGAGCGTGCCGGCGACAGCGCCGAAGCGGGCGAGTCGCGCTACGACCGCCGGGACGCGCCGGACGCCGGCGAAAGGCTCGACCGCGGAGGGCGGCCGGTCGCGCCGGTCATCCCCGACGAGATCGAGGCGAGCGACCTCGACGGCGACGTCCGCGCCGAGCTGCTTTCGCTGGCGCGGCCGGTGGCCGACACCGTCGCCCGCCACCTCGTCGCGGCCGGCCAGCTGATCGACGAGGATCCCGAGGAGGCGATGGCGCACGCGCTCGCGGCGCGGCGGCTCGCGTCCCGGATCGCGGTGGTGCGGGAGGCGGTGGGCCTCGCCGCGTACGCCGCGGGGGAGTGGCAGACCGCGATCGCGGAGCTGCGCACCTACCACCGGATGAGCGGGAAGCAGACCCACCTCGCGGTACTCGCCGACTGCGAACGCGCGCTGGGGCGGCCGGAGCGGGCGGTGGACATCTACCGGGCAGCCGACAAGGCCGCGCTCGGCCCCGCCGAGGCGATCGAGCTGCTCATCGTGGCCGCCGGCGCGCGCGGTGACATGGGGCAGAAGGACGCGGCCGTGGCGATGCTGCAGGTGCGTGAGCTTGCCGGCGAGGCCGACGAGCCGTGGGCGGCGCGCCTGCGCTACGCCTACGCCGACGGGCTGCTCGCGGTCGGGCGCCGGGAGGAGGCGCGGGAGTGGTTCGCGCGGGCGGCCGACGCCGACCCCGAGGGGACCACCGACGCGGCCGAGCGGCTGCTGGAGCTCGACGGCGTGGTCCTGACCGGCGACGAGAAGACCGACCTCGAAGAGGACGAGTTCGCGGCTGAGGGTGGCGACGCCGGCGGCCCGGAGGCCGAAGCCGGTGACACCCGGGAAGACGACGAATACGACGACGAGGACGACTACGACGACGACCCGGACGCCGACTTCGATGACGACGATGACGACCTCGACGCCGACTTCGATGACGACGGCTACGACGACGAGGACGCCCGCGGCACCGCCGGCGAGCACGGCGACCTGGTAGACGAAGCAGACGAGGACGACGACGCGACCGGCGAAGACGACGACGCCAGCGACGGCGCGACCGCCAGAGGCGACGACGCCACCGAGGGCGAAGACGAGTCCGTCGACGATGACGACGCGAGCGAAGACGAGGCGGCCGGCACAGGCGACGACGACGCCGGCCATGACCACGCGACCGGCCATGACCACGACGTCAGCGGAGATGTCGCGACCGGTCGAGGGCGGAGTACGGAAGAAGGCGGCGAGGCTGAGGGTGGCGCCGGCGGCGGGTCGCGGGCGTGAGTGAGCGGCTTGTCGACGCGTACGACCTGGTGATCTTCGACCTCGACGGCGTGATCTACCTGATCGACCGGCCCATCGCCGGAGCGGTCGACGCGGTCGGTGAGCTGCATCGGGCCGGAGTGCGGCTGGCTTACGCGACCAACAACGCCTCCCGCCGTTCGGCCGAGGTCGCCGATCTGCTGGTCGGGCTCGGTGTGCCCGCCGACGCGGACGAGGTGATCACCTCGGCCGGCGCGTCGGCGACCGTCCTGGCGCAGCGGCTGCCGCGGGGTTCGAAGGTGCTGGTCGTGGGCGCCGAGGCGCTCCGCGCGGAGGTGCGCGACGCGGGTCTGGAGCCGGTGTCGCGGGCCGAGGAGCGGCCGGTGGCGGTGGTACAGGGGTACGGGCCGCAGGTGGGCTGGGCCGACCTGGCCGAGGCGGCCGTCGCGATCCGTGGTGGCGCGCAGTGGGTCGCCACCAACACCGACCGCACGCTGCCCAGCCCGCGCGGGCCGCTGCCGGGAAACGGTTCGCTGGTGGCGGCGTTGCGCACCGCGCTGGGGCGGGAGCCCGACCTGGTCGTTGGCAAGCCCGAGCCGGAGCTCTTCGCGACCGCGGCGCGGCGGGTGGGTGCCACCCGGCCGCTGGTCGTGGGCGACCGGCTCGACACCGACATCGAGGGTGCGGTGCGGGCCGGCATGGACAGCCTGCTGGTGCTGACCGGCGTGAGCGGCCCGGCAGATCTCGTGGCGGCCCCGCCGGAGCGGCGCCCGACGTACGTGGCGCCCGACCTGGCCGGCCTCTTCGAGGTGGCGGGTGCGGCCGCGGTGCCGCCGGGCGAGGTCGAGGGCTGGCGGCTCGACGGCGGGGCGCACCTGGCCGGCGACGGGACGGCCGTCGACGCGCTGCGGCTGCTCTGCGGGCTGGCCTGGTCGGGCGGAGACGCCACCAAGGTCAACCCCGCCACGCCCGCCGCGCGGGACGCCCTCCACGCGCTGGGCCTGGCCTGACCGGCGGCTACAGGAGCTTGCGCAGCTTCAGCAGGTCGAACGGGCTCGCGCTGATCGAGACGCGGCGGGCGCCGAGCGCGCGGGCGAAGTCGAGGTCGCCGCGCACGAGCGCGACAAGGTCGTCACTCGTCGTGGTCAGTGCGATCTTCGCGGTCTTGTCGTCGCCGTCTTCGATGTCGACGAGCTGGCCACCCACCAGGCGCGCGTGGAACGCCACGCCGAGGTCGGTGATGCGGCAGGCCAGCGAGCGGTCGAGGTTGAGCCGCTTGCGCGCGTCTTCCGCGTTGGCCGCCAAGCGCTTGGCGAGATCGTCCAGCGCCTCCCGGCACTCCTGCACGGTGGCCACGCTAACCTCCGATCGACGCCACACAAGGTCCTCCGCACGGTACCGCACGGAGGTGGCGGGCCGGCCCGGTAGCGTGTGGGGTTGGACTATCGGGCGCAGTCGGAAGGATTGAGTAATGCAGGATGCGTGGCGGGCGTACCTCGAGCTTGCCCTGGGGCTCACCGAGGCGTCCCGAAAGAAGGCGCAGAAGGTCGCCAAGAAGCTTGTCGGCAAGGGTGGGGTGACCGCGTCGCAGCTCCAGGCGCTGGCCGAAGACCTGGTCTCCACCAGCCTCGCCAACCGTGAGGCGCTGTCGAAGCTGGTCCGGTTCGAAGTGGACCGCACGCTCGGCAGGGTGGGTCTCGCCACCGCCGAGGAGGTCGCCGACCTCACCGCGCGCGTGCGTGACCTGGAGGAGGAGTTGCGGCAGGCCCGCGCCACCACCGAGCCGGCCGGGCCGGCCACCAACGGCGCGACCACCGCGACCGACGGCGCGACGGTCGCCAACGCCACCGCTCCGGTCGCCAAGAAGACCATCGCGAAGAAGGCCGTCGCCAAGAAGGCGGTCGCGAAGAAGACGGTGGCCAAGAAGGCGGCGGACGCCCCGCCCGCGACCGCGACAGCGCCCGTCAAGAAGGCCGTAGCCAAGAAGGCGGCGAAAAAGGCCGCGCCCGCGGAGCCAGCCGCCGACGTGGCCGCGCCGGCGAAGGCCGCGGACACACCCGCGACTCCGGCCAAGAAGGCGGCCGCGCCGCGCAAGACCGCCGTGAAGAAGACGGCGCCGCCCGCGGGTGAGGCCTCCTGATGCAGCCGGCACCCGGACCGTTCCGCCCGGTGCCGACACCACCGCCCACTGTGGAGGCACCGGCAGCGGACACAGTGGAGGGTGGCGGCTCGGGGCACCCGGCCGTCGACGCGGTCATCCAGGCGCTGGCAAACTCGGCCGACCTCCCACCGCGCGACCAGATCGCCGAGTACGAGGCCGCGCACTCCACGCTCCAGGAGACGCTCGCCACCATCGACCAGGCCTGATGGCTCGCCGCGCCCGCCTCGACGCGGAGCTGGTCCGCCGGGGGCTGGCCCGTTCCCGCGAGCAGGCCGCCGAGCTGGTGGAGGCCGGGCGGGTGCGGGTGCGTGGCGTACCGGCCCGCAAGGCGGCAGCCATGGTCGACCCCGCCGACGCGGTGCGGGTGGTGGGCGACACCGCCGAGTACGTCTCGCGCGGCGGACACAAGCTTGCCGGCGCGCTCGCCGCGTTCGGGGGGCTGGCCGTCGAGGGGCGGCGTTGCCTCGACGCGGGCGCGTCCACGGGCGGCTTCACCGACGTGCTGCTGCGCGCCGGCGCCGCCGAGGTGGTCGCGGTCGACGTCGGCTACGGCCAGCTCGCCTGGTCGCTGCGCAACGACCCGCGGGTACACGTGCACGAGCGCACCAACGTCCGCACCCTCACCCCGGACGCGATCGGCGGGCCGGTGGGGCTGACGGTGGCCGACCTGTCGTTCATATCGCTGCGGTTGGTGTTGCCGGCCCTGGCCGGCTGCACCGAGGCGGAGGGCGACCTCGCGCTGATGGTCAAGCCGCAGTTCGAGGTGGGCAAGGAGCGGGTCGGCGCCGGCGGCGTCGTCCGCGATCCGGCGCTGCGCGCGGAGGCCGTGCTCGACGTGGCCGCGGCCGCGCGCGCCGAGGGGCTCGGCGTGGCCGGCGTGGCGGCGAGCCCGCTACCCGGTCCGAGCGGCAACGTGGAGTTCTTCCTGTGGCTGCGCCGCGACGCTCCGGAGATTGACGGCGCGCGAGTGAGGGAAGTGACCGGAGCATGAACAGGGCGGCGTTGCTCGTCACGCACACCGGGCGGCAGGACAGCACCGAGCACGCGCGCACCGTGGCCGCCGACCTCATCGCGGCCGGCTTCGAGGTGCGGGTGGTGGCCGAGGAGGCCGCCGACGTCGACCTGCCCGGCGTCAAGCCGGTGAGCGGGCTCGCGGCGGCCGACGGCGTGGAGATCGTGTTCGCGCTGGGCGGCGACGGCACGTTTCTGCGCGCGGCCGAGCTCGCCCGCCCGGTGGGCGCCCCGCTGCTCGGCATCAACCTCGGCAAGGTCGGCTTTCTCGCCGAGGCGGAGATCCACGACCTCGACCAGGCGGTGCGCGACGTGGTCGAGCGTTCGTACACAGTGGACGAGAGGCTCACGCTCGACGTGGTGGCCGAAGTGGACGGTGAGCGGATCGCCGAGTCCTGGGCCCTCAACGAGGTGAGTGTCGAAAAGGGACAGCGGGCGCACATGCTCGAGCTGCTCGTCGACGTCGACGGGCGGCCGCTCTCCCGGTACGGGTGCGACGGCGTGATCTGCGCGACCCCGAGCGGCTCGACGGCGTACGCGTTCTCGGCCGGCGGGCCGGTCGTGTGGCCGGAGGTGGAGGCGCTGCTGCTGGTGCCGATCAGCGCGCACGCGCTCTTCAGCCGCCCGCTGGTGACCGCACCCACCTCCACGTTCGTGATCACGGTCGACCCGTACACCTCCTTCGCCGCCCTCTGCTGCGACGGGCGGCGCGTCTTCGACCTGCCGCCGGGGGCACGGGTGACGGTGCGGCGGGGCACGATGCCCGTCCGGATAGTCCGCTTGCGACAGGAACCGTTCACCGATCGGCTGGTGGCGAAGTTCGAGCTGCCGGTGGAAGGGTGGCGCGGCAACCGCCGCTGAGGTTCTACGCTGGGCGGCGTGTCCGACACCAGGCGGGAATCCGCGACCGAGAGCGCGGTGCGCGTCAGCACGCTGGAGCTCTTCTTCGACCTCGTCTTCGTCTTCACGCTGACCCAGCTGACCGGAAGGTTGGCCGACGAGCTCGACTGGCCGGGCGCCGCGCGGGTGGCGTTGATGCTCGGCATCATCCTGTGGATGTACGGCGGGTTCGCCTGGCTCACCAACGCCGTCATCCCCAACAACCGCCTCCGCCGCACGCTGATGCTCATCGGGATGGGCGGCTTCCTCACCATCTCGCTGGCGATCCCGGACGCGTTCGGCGACTCGGGGTGGGCGTTCGGCGTGGGATACTTCGTCGTCAACGCCGTCCATAGTGGACTCTTCGTGCTCGCCGGCGGGCCGGGCGCGGCCCGCGCGATGCTTCGCCTGGCGCCGGTCAACCTCACCAGCGCCGCGCTCGTGCTGGCCGGTGGTTTCGCGCCGGGCGGTTGGCGGTGGGCATTGTGGGCGCTCGCCTTCGCGGTGGACATCGCCGCGCCCTACATCCGGCCGCTCGGCGGATTCACCATCTCGCCGTCGCACTTCGTGGAGCGGCACGGCCTCGTCGTCATCATCGCGCTCGGCGAGTCCGTGGTCGCCATCGGTGTCGGCGCGGCCGGCCTCGACGTCGACCTTTCGCTCGTGCTCGTGGCCGCGCTGGCCCTCACCCTCTCCTACCTGATGTGGTGGGTCTACTTCGGCGAGGGCGACGAGGCCGCCGAGCACGCGCTGGCCGCCGTGCCGGAGAGCGGCCGCGCGATGGTGGCGATGCGCGCCTACGGCTACGCCCACTACGTGCTCCTGCTCGGCGTCGTGGTCGCCGCGGCCGGCACCAAGAAGGTCGTCGGCCACGCGGGCGACGAGCTCAAGCTCGCCGAGGCCGTCGCGCTCGCCGGCGGCCTCGCCCTCTACCTGGCCGGCGACGCCGCCTTCCGGCGCGCGCTCGGCCTCGGCAACGTGCGCTACCGCACGGCCGGCGTCCTGCTCGCGCTCGCGACCATCCCCCTCGGCCTGGTCGTCGCCGGCGGCCAGCTGGCCGCGCTCGTCGCCGTCCTCCTGCTCATGCTGGCCGTCGAGGCGCGCGCCCCAGCCACCAGGATCTGACAGACACCGTCCCGGGCCCGCGTCAGCGGCGGACCGCCGCTCCCGCCGGAGACCGCCGAGGTCGGCGGCTCGCCAGGGCTCGCCGAAATCCCCGACCTCGGCTGCCACGTCCGCGGTGCAAGACCAAAGCGCGACCAACAGCGACGGGTGAGGCCGCGGAGCAACGGTCCGGACCCAATGAGTCGGTCCCGCTGCGGCCACGCACCCATCCGTAACGCACCATCACCGGTCCGAGCCAAGACTTCGGGACGTAGGAGACTTGGGCGGATATGGCACCTTTCGGAGTCGGGGTGACCGACGTCTTCGCGGCGTCGAAACCCGTTTCAAACAAGGAGATTTGGGCTACCGCGCTGTCCGTCGTGGTCCCGACCGCTGCTCCCGCGGCCGCACCCTGCGAGTCTGGGCAATCTCACCCCGGGCCCGGCTACACCGGCCCCGAAGAGGCCTGCGCGGACGCGGGCGCGCGGGGATCCTTTGGCGCGTGGCCAGCCGCGGATGGGTGCGGCCACGGGGAGCGGCGGCTTGGACCACGACCGACATCGCGGTAGCCCAAAATGGTCGAAATGTGCGGGTGTCGCCACACCGCCGGTAACGTAGCGTAATCGACTTCGGGCCGTAGGTGTGAATCTAGAACGGTTAGGGTCGATATAGCGCCCTAACCGTTCTAGATCGCGAACCTGGTGCCAGCTACTCGGCGCGGCGGCTACTGCCCGCGACCGAGGCCCGCCCGGCTCGCGTCGGCGCCGGCTTGGCGGCTGGGGACATTGTGGACAAACGCTGACCTCAACCCCGAAAGGTCGTAAATCTCGTGCCGCGCGTACCGTCGTGGCGGTCGCTTGGGGCGACGAAAGCTTCTGGCAGCGGACGATGTGGACCAGACGCCGACGTTGGCGCGTGGTGGGGCTTGGTGCGCGGAGCTGGCGGCGGGGGGCCGGGGATTTCGGCGGTAGCTCAATCTCGATCTTGAGTTGATTCTCGTCGGCCTTGATCGGGGTGCGGCGGGTGGCAGGGGGGCGGACCCGGCTACTACTGTCTGGTGGCGTGCTGGAAGAGCTGCGCATCACCGGCCTCGGCGTCATCGAGGACACCACCCTCCCGCTCACCGGCGGGATGAATGTGATCACGGGCGAGACCGGCGCGGGCAAGACGATGGTGGTCACCGGGCTGGGCCTGCTCTTCGGCGGGCGTGCCGACGCGGGGAGGGTGCGTGCCGACCCCGGGCGGGCGGTGGTCGAGGGGCGGCTGCGGCTCGCCAAGCAGGCCGCCGCCGCGGTCAACGCGCGCATCGCCGACGCCGGCGCCGAGCCCGACGACGACGGCACGGTGTTGCTGAGCCGCACGGTCACGGTGGAGGGGCGTTCGCGGGCGCACGTGGGTGGGCGCAGCATGCCGGTGTCCGTGCTCGGCGACGTGGGCGAGCAGGTGGTCGCGGTGCACGGGCAGTCCGACCAGCTCCGCCTGCTCCGGCCGGCGGAGCAGCGGGCGTCGCTCGACCGGTTCGCGGGGGCGGAGCACGAAAAGCTGCTGGAGACGTTCCGCGAGGCTTACACGCAGTGGCGCGCGGTCGAAGACGACCTGGCCGACCGCCGGCGCAACGCGCGCGAGCGTAACCAGGAGGCCGACCTGCTGCGGCTCGGCCTCGACGAGATCACCCGCGTCGACCCCCAGCAGGGGGAGGACGAGGAGCTCAAGGCCGAGGCGCAGCGGCTGGAGCACGCCGAGGGGCTGCGCACGGCGGCAGCGCTGGCCTACGGGTCGATCGCCGCGGGCGTCGAGGGCGGCGAGGAGGCACCCGACGCGACGAGCCTGATCGGCACCGCGCGCCGCACGCTGGAGGCGCAGGCCAGCCTCGACAGCAAGCTCGGCGACCTGGCCGTGCGGCTGGAGGAGGCGGCCACGCTGATCGGCGACGTCTCCGCCGAGCTGTCCGCCTACCTCGACGCGCTGGACGCCGACCCCGCCCGCCTCGAGGTCGTGTACGAGCGGCGGGCCGCGCTGCGCGGGCTGACCCGCAAGTACGCCGACGACGTCGACGGTGTGATCGCCTGGGCTTCCCGCGCCCGCGAGCGGCTGTCCGACCTGGACACCTCGGACGAGCTGCTGGAAGAGCTCGACCGCGAGCGCCAGCGCCTGGCCACCGAGGCCGCCGAGCTGGCCGGCCGGCTGACCTCGGCCCGGCAGGAGGCGGCCGGCCGCTTCGCCGAGCAGGTCACCGTCGAGCTGGCCGGCCTGGCGATGCCGCACGCGCGCATCGATGTCGCCGTCGTGCCCCGCGAGATCGGCCCCGACGGCGCCGACGAGGTCGAGCTGCGCCTGCTGGCCCACCCGGGCGCCCCCTCGCTGCCCCTCCAGCGCGGCGCCTCGGGCGGTGAGCTGTCGCGGGTGATGCTCGCGATCGAGGTGGTCTTCGCCGGCGCCGGCGGCCCACCCACCCTCGTCTTCGACGAGGTCGACTCCGGAGTGGGCGGCCAGGCCGCCGTCGAGATCGGCCGCCGGCTGGCCCGGCTGGCCCGCAGCCACCAGGTGCTCGTGGTCACCCACCTGCCACAGGTGGCGGCGTTCGCCGACCGGCACCTGGTGGTCGCCAAGGACACCGGGGGAGCGGTGACGACCAGCGGCGTGCGCGTGGTCGAAGACACCGACCGCGCCCGCGAGCTGGCCCGCATGCTCGCCGGCCTCCCCGACTCCGACCTGGGCATCGCCCACGCCGAAGAGCTACTCGCGGTCGCCGCAAGGGAAAAGCGCGCCTGACGGGTTCGGGCTTGTCCCGCGGACCCGGCAGCGGAGGTCGGGGTTTCGACGAGCGCCAGCGAGGAGCCGACCTCCGCGCTCTCCGGCGGGAGCGGCGGTCCGCCGCTGACGCGGACCCGGGAAATGTCGCCCTTGAAAGATCTTGAAGTGGGAGACGCGGGCAGTGAGGCCGGTCACACAGAAATCGCCGCGCTGCTGGTCATGCGCGTCGTGGCCGGAAAAACATGGCGGGACATGCCACGATGGTCACGATGCGTCTACCAGCCTTGCGCCGGACCCGGAGCGTCGAACCGGGAAACGTAACCGGCACCGCGCGCCTCGACCGCCGGACCAAGCGTCTGGCGGGCCGGCTGCGCCCAGGCGACATCGCCGTGATCGATCACGTCGACCTCGACCGGGTCGCCGCGGATTCGCTCGTCGCGGTCGGGGTGTCGGCGGTGCTCAACGCGAAGCCGTCCGTTTCCGGGCGTTACCCGAATCTCGGGCCCGAGGTGCTCGTCAAGGCGGGCATCCCGCTGGTCGACGACCTCGGCGAGGGCATCTTCCAGCAGGTGCGCGAGGGCGACACCGTGCGGCTCGACGACAACACGGTGTATGTCGGCGGTGAGCCGGTCGCACACGGCGTGCGGCAAGACCTGGAGAGCGTGGCCAAGGCTATGGCCGACGCCCGCGAGGGGCTGTCGGTGCAGCTGGAGGCGTTCGCGGCCAACACGATGGAGTACCTCAAGCAGGAGCGTGACCTGCTGCTCGACGGGGTCGGCGTCCCCGAGATCGAGACGCACATCTCCGGGCGCCACTGCCTGATCGTCGTGCGTGGCTACGACTACAAGGCCGACCTCGACGTGCTGCGGCCGTACATCCGGGAGTTCAAGCCGGTGCTCATCGGCGTCGACGGGGGTGCCGACGCGCTGGTGGAGGCGGGTTACACGCCCGACCTGATCATCGGCGACATGGATTCGGTGACCGACGACGTGCTGCGCTGCGGCGCCGAGGTGATCGTGCACGCATACCCCGACGGGCGCGCGCCGGGCCTGGCCCGGGTGGAGCAGCTGGGGCTTTCGGCGATCACGTTCCCCGCGGCGGCGACCAGCGAAGACCTCGCGATGCTGCTCGCCGACGAAAAGGGCGCCTCGCTGCTCGTGGCGGTGGGCACGCACGCGACGCTCGTGGAGTTTCTCGACAAGGGTCGCGGCGGGATGGCCTCCACCTTCCTCACCCGGCTCAAGGTGGGCGGCAAGCTCGTCGACGCCAAGGGCGTGAGCCGCCTCTATCGGCAGAGCATCTCCGGATCGTCCCTGCTCCTGCTCGTGCTGTCGGCGGTCGCCGCGATGGCGTCGGCGGTCGCGGTGTCCACGGTCGGCAAGGCTTACCTCGCTGTCGTTTCGGAGTGGTGGGACAATTTGGTGTTCCAGCTCGGACAGCTCTTCTGAGGACGGCAGTAGGCGTGATCAATTTCCGCTACCACGTTGTGTCCTTGACCGCGGTCTTCCTGGCCCTGGCGATCGGACTGGTGGTGGGCACCGCGGCACTCAACGGTCCGGTCGCCGACTCGCTCAGCGACAACGTCAACGCGCTGCGCAAGGACAATCGCCAGCTGCGCGAGACGGTGAGCAGCCTGCAGGAGGAGGCCAACCGCGAGGAGGAGTTCGCGACGGAGGCCGCGCCGATCATGCTCGCCGGCAAGCTGACCGGACGGCGCATCGCGGTGGTGACCACGCCGAGCGGTGACGACCTCGTCGACGGCGTGACGGAGATGCTGACCATGGCGGGCGCGACGATCACCGGGCGGATCGACATCGAGGACAAGTTCGTCAATCCGGACAATAGTCCCGAGCTGCTCGACCTCGCCGACCGCGCCTCGCAGCCGACGATCCCGCTGACCGGCCTGCCGGCCAACAGCGTCGGGGTGGAGACCGCCAGCGCGCTGCTCGGCACCGCGTTGCTCGACCGGGCCGCGCCCGCGCCGCAGGTGGCGCCGGCCGACCTCAAGGCGCTGCTGACCGCGTACACGTCGGCGGGATACATCAGCGTCAAGGACGACACCGTCACGGGGCCGGCCGAGGCCGTGGTCGTGGTGGCGGGGCAGCCGCACACCGACAAGGACTCGGCGCAAAAGGACGAAAACGTGGTGACGATCGTGTCCCAGCTCGACAAGGCGGGGCCGGTCATCGTCGCGGGCAGCTGGGGTGGCAACGGCAACGTGATCGGCGCCGTGCGGGGCGACCCCGCGCTCGCCAAGAGCATCTCCACTGTAGACAACGGCAACACCGCGCAGGGCCGGGTGGTGACCGCGCTCGCCGTGGCCGAGCAGCTCGTCGACGACAAGGCCGGCCACTACGGCCTCAACGCGGGCGCCAGCTCCCTGCTGCCCAAGCCCAAGGAGTGAGGCGCCTCCTCGCGGTCGCCGCCGGGGTCGCTGGGGCCCGGGCGGTGCTTCGCGCGCTGGGCGGCCAGGAAGCCTTGCGGCGCACCAACTTCCGCGGCCGCACCGTCTCGCTCGCGGGCGGTCCCGCACTGGCCGCCGGCGCCGCGGTGTCGGCCGCCGTCGCGGCACCCAGCTCGGCGGCCGCGGCGGCCGCGTTCACCGCCGGTGTGGGCTCGGGGGCCGTCGGGCTCTACGACGACGTGGTTGGCAACCGGCCGGAGCAGAAGGCGGCGAAGGGGTTCGCGGGGCACATCGCCGCGCTCCGCGAGGGCCGGGTCACCAGCGGGCTCGTCAAGATCGTCGGGGTGGGGGCGGCAGGCTTTGCCGCCTCCGCGCTGCTGGCCGCGGACCCCGGCCGCCCGCGCCGGGTCACCCGCGCGGGCCGGGCCGCCGACCTGCTCCTGGGTGCCGGCGTCATCGCGGGTACGGCCAACCTGCTCAACCTCTTCGACCTGCGCCCCGGCCGCGCGCTCAAGGTGAGCGGGCTGGTCGGCGCGCCGCTGTCGCTGGGCCGCGCGGGCGGGCTCGCGGCCGGGCCGCTCGGCGTGGCCGCCAGCGTGCTCCCCGACGACCTCGACGAGCGGGTCATGCTCGGCGACAGCGGGGCCAACGCGATCGGCGCGCTGCTCGGCGTGGCCCTGGCCGCGCGTACCGGGCCGGCCGGGCGGGCCGCCGCTCTGGCCGCCATCGCCGCGCTGACGGCCGCCAGCGAGAAGGTCAGCTTCACCAAGGTCATCGAGGCCAACCCGGTGCTGCGCCAGCTCGACGCGCTCGGGCGCCGCAGCTCCTGACGTGGCCGTGTCCACCGGCCCCGGGACGGCACGGATCGCCGGAGCGGCGGCGCTGATCGCGGTGCTCACCGTGGCCAGCCGGCTGGCCGGGTTCGCCCGCACGGGCGTCTTCACGTGGGTGGTTGGCGACACCGGGCTCGGCGGCATCTACGTGGTGGCGAACACGGTTCCCAACATCATCTTCGAGATCGTGGCGGGCGGGGCGCTGGCCAGCCTCGTGGTACCCCTGCTCGCCGGAAGCGTGTCGGCGGGTGACCGGCGGGCGGTCTCGGCCACGACCTCGGCGCTGCTGACCTGGACCTTGACCCTGCTGCTGCCGCTGGCCGCGCTCGTCGCGGTCGCGGCCGGCCCGATCATGACCGCGCTCGGTGCGACCGACGACGCCGGCGCCGGCGCGCGCATGCTGCGGGTCTTCGCGCCTCAGCTGCCCCTCTACGGGATCGGGATCGTGCTGACCGGCGTGCTACAGGCGCACCGACGCTTCGCCTGGCCGGTGCTGGCGCCGCTGCTGTCCAGCGTGACCGTGATCGGTGCCTACCTGCTCTTCGGCGCCGTCGAGGGCCGCCGCGCCGACCTGCCCGAGGTGGGGCGTGGCGGTGAGCTGATCCTCTCGGTCGGCACCACGCTCGGCGTCGTCGTGCTCTCGCTCTGCCTGGTGATCCCGGTGCGGCGGCTGGGGCTGCGGCTGCGCGCGGGATACCGCTTCGGCGGCGAGGCGCGGCGGGCGGTCGGCGGGCTTGCGCTCGCGGGCGCGGCGACGGTCGGCGCCCAGCAGGTGGCGCTGCTCGTCACGCTGTGGCTCGCGCTGGCCGGGCCGAAAGGTACCCCGGTCGTGTACAACCTGGCCCAGACGATCTACCTGCTGCCCTGGGCGGTGCTGGCGGTGCCGCTCGCCACCGCCGCGTACCCGACGCTGGTGGCCGCCCACGCGGAGGGCGAGGAGGGCCGCTACCGCGACACGCTCGCGCCCGCCGCCCGCGGCGTGCTGCTGCTCTGCTGCGCCGGCGCGGCCGCGCTGGTCGCGGTGGCCGGGCCGGTGTCGCGCTTCTTCGACGTGCCGGGTGCCGCGGACGGGATCGCCGGGTTCGCGCCGGGCCTGCTCGGTTACGGGATGTTCGCGGTGTTGACCCGCGCCCTGTACGCCCGCGGCGAGCCGCGCCCCGCGGCGCTTGCCACGGTCGCCGGCTGGGCCTGCGCGGCGCTGGCCGCGGTCGTGCTCTCGGCCGGACTCGCCGACGACCAGCGAGTGCTCGCGCTCACCCTGGGTAACTCGACCGGCATGGTGCTGCTCGGCGGGCTGCTGGTGGCGGCGGTGCTGCGCGGCGCCGGCCGGCACGCGCTGGCCGGGCTCGACCGGGCCGCCGCCGCGGGCCTGGTCGCCGGCGGCCTCGCCGCGCTGGCCGGGTGGCTGGTCACGCGCGCGACCGGCACCCCGGGCGCCAGCGGCGCGGTGCTGCAGGGCATGCTGTCCGGAGCCGTCGTGGGCGTGGTGTTCCTCGGTGTCGCCTACCCGCTGGACCGCCGCGACACGCGCCCCATGCTCATGACGATCACGCGGCGGCTCGCACGGGTCGCACGGGGGAAAGGAGTCAATCCGTGAGCGAGCGGAGCGAGCGAACCATTAGGCTCAGCGTGTCTAGTGGCTCGCGGCCGCTTGCAGCGCAGCGAGGACGGCCGTGAGTTTCGACGGGGCGGTCGCCCTCGTCCTCGCGTCCAGCACCGGCGGGGTCGGCCAGCACGTCGCGTCCCTCGCCCGCGGCCTCGTGGCCGGCGGCGCCACCGTCACCGTGTGCGGGCCGGCGGCGACCGACGAGCGGTTCCGCTTCTCCGAGGGCGGTGCCCGGTTCGAGGCCGTCGAGATCCCGCCCAACCCACGGGTCACCGACGCCCGCGCGATCGGCGACCTGCGCCGCGCGATCGGCGCGGTCGACGTCGTACACGCGCACGGGCTGCGCGCCGGCTTCGTGGCCGCGCTCGTGCGTCCCCGCCCGCCGCTGGTTGTGACCTGGCACAACGCGGTGATCGCCAAGGGCCTGCGGGGCACCGCCTCGCGGCTGGCCGCCCGCGCGGTCGCGCGGGCCGCGCGGATCACGCTCGGCGCCTCGGAAGACCTCGTCGACACCGCGCGCGAGCTCGGCGCCCGGGACGCCCGGCTCAGCCCGGTCGCCGCACCGGTGCTGCCGCCGCCCCGCCGCACCCGCGCCGCCGTGCGGGCCGAGTTCGCGGTGACCGGCGACCGGCCGCTGATCCTGTCGGTGGGGCGGCTGCACCCGCAGAAGCGGTACGACGTGCTCGTCGACGCCGCCGCCCGCTGGCGGGAGCTGACCCCGGCGCCGGCGGTGGTGATCGCGGGCAGCGGGCCGGCCTACATGCCGCTGGCCGCGCGGGTCTCCGAGATGCGCGCCCCGGTCACCCTCCTCGGCCACCGCAACGACGTCTCCGACCTGCTGGCCGGCGCCGACCTGGCGGTCGTGACCAGCGACTGGGAGGCGCGGCAGCTGTTCGCGCAGGAGGCGCTGCGGGCCGGCGTACCGCTGGTGACCACCGCGGTCGGCGGCGTGCCCGGCCTGGTCGGCGACGCCGCGCGGCTCGTGCCGCCGGACGACGTGGACGCGGTCGACACCGCCGTGCGCGAGCTGCTGGCCGATCCGGAGCTGCGCGCCGAGTACGCCCGCCGGGGGCCCGCGCAGGCGGACACCTGGCCGGACGAGAAGGACACGGTCGAGGCGGTCCAGGCGGTGTACGCCGAGGTCGTGACCGCGGAGACGGCGCTGCCGTGATGCGGCGGTGGGCGGTGCTCGTGGTCGTCGCCGGCCTCGTCGGCGCGCTGGGCACGCCCGCGTCCGCCGCGCCCACGGTCGACTACGTGATCGTCGCCGGCGTCCCCGGACTGCGCTGGGAGGACGTGAGCGCGCAGACCACGCCCACCCTCTGGGCGATGGCCGAGCGCGGCTCGATCGGCTCGCTCTCGGTGCAGTCCGCGCACCAGCCGACCTGCCCGCTCGACGGCTGGGTCACGCTCGGCGCCGGCAACCGCGCGCTGTGGAGCGCCGGGCCGGCCGCCCCGGCCAGCCCCGGTGTCGCCTGCCCCGAGACGGCGGTCGACGTGGAGCGGCCGGACGGGATCGGCGCGTACCTGCCCGAGCAGCGCAACGTCGTGCGGCACAACCAGGAGCGGCTGCCCTACGGCGCCGTGCCGGGGGCGCTCGCCGGTGCGGTGCGGTGCACGGTCGCGGTCGGCACCGGTGCGGCGGTCGCGGCGGCACGCCCGTTCGGCCGGGTCGACCGGTACGAGCCGGAGCTGCCGGCACAGGCCCGCGACCTGCTCGACGACTGCGTGCTCGCGATGGTCGACATCGGCACCGTCGCCGGCACCGAGCCGGCCGACCGCCAGGCACAGGCCCGGGCCGCGGACGAGCGGCTGGCCCGCGTGCTCGCCGCCCGGCCGGCCGACTCGCTCGTGATCGTGGCCGGGCTCTCCGACACCGACGGCGCCCGGCGCCTGCACGTGGTCGTCGCCGACGGGCCCGGGTGGGAGCGCGGGTGGCTGACGTCGGGGAGCACCGGGCGGGACGGGTACCTGCAGCTCGTCGACCTCGCGCCGACCGCGCTGACCGCGATCGGGCGGGCCCTGCCGGAAAACGTGTTCTCCGGCCAGCCGGCCCGCGGCGTGCCCGGCCGCCCCGAGAGGCTCGACGCCGCCGTCACCCAGCCGGCCGACGCCGACCGCGAGGCGGGGGCGCAGCGGCGGATCGCCACGTGGTTCTTCGGGGTGCTGGCCGCGGTGCAGTTCGCGCTGGCGGTGGCCGTCGTGCCGCTGCTGCGCCGGGCCCGGACGCCGGCCGAGTCCGCCTCGCCCCGCTTCGGCTTCCACGGGCTGGTGGGGCGGGCGGGAGCCGCGGGCGCCGCCTTCAGGCGCACGAGCAAGGTCGCGCGGCCCCGCGTCGTGGTCAACGTGATCGAGGTGCTGCTCGTCGCGTCCGCGCTGGCCATCCCGGCCGCGCTGGTCGCCGACGCGGTGCCGTGGTGGCGGGCCGGCCACCCCGGGCTGCTCTTCGCCGCGGTCACGCTCGCGCTGCTGGCGGCCGGCACCGCGGCGGTACGGCTCACGCCCGCCTACCGGGAGACGCTCGGGCCGCTCGCCATGGTCGCCGCCATCGCCGCGGTCGTGGTCGCCGCCGACGTGCTCACCGGCGCGCGGCTGCAGCTCAACGGCGTGGCCGGGTACTCGGCGCTGAGCGGCGGCCGGTACGCGGGGCTGGGTCGGGTGGGGCTCGGCGTGTTCGTGGCGGGCACCCTGCTCATCGCCGGCTGCCTGGCCCAGCGGGTACGCCGCACGTGGCGCCCGTACGTCGTCGGGAGCGTCGGCGGGGTGGGCGTGCTCTTGGCGGGCAGCTCGTACCTGGGCGCGGACGCGGTCGGCGCGATCGCGCTCACCGCGGGCGTGGGCATCGCGGCCGTGATCAGCACCGGCGGGTGGCTGACCTTCGGCCGGCTGGCCTGGGCGACGCTCGCCGGCCTGGTGGTGACCGCCGGCTTCGCCCTGCTCGACCTGAGCCGGCCGGACGCCGAGCGAGACAGGCTGGGACGCTTCCTCACGGCGCTCGGCGACGGCACCGGTGGGCGGGCGGTGCAGCGGGCCGCCGCGTCGAGCGTGGGCGCGCTGGACAGCCCGCTGACGGTGCTCGCTCTTGTCGGTGCGGTGCTCGTGTGGTTCGCGCTGCTGCGACCCTGGGGTGGTTTAAAACGACTTTTCGGCATATATCCGGCGATCAGGGCCGCGATGGCCGGGATCGCGACCGCGGCCGTGATCGGCGGCGTGCTCGGTGGCTCCGGGCTCGACGTGGCCGGCGCGGTCGCCGCGCTGACCGTACCCATGGCCGCCCTTGCGTCGCTGCGGGTGCTGGACCACGCCTCGGACCGCACCCACCCACCTGTCGCCCCGGTGTCCGCGGAGATCGTCCGGCCGGCGGCGCCGGCCGAACCCGATCTGTCGCCCGCGACGGACAGTGATCAGCGACACGAGCAGGGCGGCGGCGTGCGCTTGGCGGCGAAGGTGTTACCGTGGAATCCCGTGGATGGCGCGATCAACACTTGATCAACGCTAGTCCGCACCACCGGACGGACTACCCCACGGGAGCTGGCCTTGGCCCCATCAGCACGGACGACCAGGCACATCTTCGTCACCGGGGGGGTCGCCTCCTCGCTTGGCAAGGGCCTCACCGCCTCCAGCCTCGGAAACCTGCTCACCGCGCGCGGGCTGCGCGTCGTGATGCAGAAGCTGGATCCGTACCTGAACGTCGACCCAGGCACGATGAACCCGTTCCAGCACGGCGAGGTCTTCGTGACCGACGACGGCGCCGAGACCGACCTCGACGTCGGCCACTACGAGCGCTTCCTCGACCGTGACCTCTCCGGCAAGGCCAACGTCACCACCGGCCAGATCTACTCGGCCGTGATCGCCAAGGAGCGGCGCGGCGAGTACCTCGGCGACACCGTGCAGGTCATCCCGCACATCACCAACGAGATCAAGGCCCGCATCCGGGCGATGGCCGCGCCCGACGAAGACGGCCGCACGCCCGACGTGGTGATCACCGAGGTGGGCGGCACGGTCGGTGACATCGAGTCGCTGCCGTTCCTGGAGGCGATCCGACAGGTGCGCCACGAGGTCGGCCGGGACAACTGCTTCTACCTGCACGTCTCGCTGGTGCCCTACCTCGTGCCGTCGGGCGAGCTCAAGACCAAGCCGACCCAGCACTCGGTCGCCCAGCTGCGCAACATCGGTATCCAGCCGGACGCGATCGTGTGCCGCTCCGACCGCGAGATCCCCGACAAGCTCAAGCACAAGCTCTCGCTGTACTGCGACGTCGACCGCGAGGCCGTGATCGCCGCGCCGGACGCGCCGAGCATCTACGACATCCCCAAGGTGCTACACCGCGAGGGCCTCGACGCGTACGTGGTGCGCCGCCTCAACCTCTCGTTCCGCGACGTCGACTGGGCCAGCTGGGACGACCTGCTGCAGCGCGTGCACCACCCGCACCACACGATCACCGTGGCGCTCGTCGGCAAGTACGTCGACCTGCCCGACGCCTACCTCTCGGTGAGCGAGGCGATCCGCGCGGCCGGGTTCGGCCACCGCGCGCGGGTGCTGCTGCGCTGGGTGCCGAGCGACGAGTGCGTCAGCGCCTCCGGCGCGGCCGCGGCCCTGGCCGGCGTCGACGGCATCGTGATACCGGGCGGCTTCGGCGTGCGCGGCATCGAGGGCAAGATCGGAGCCAGCCGGTACGCGCGGGAAAACGGCATCCCCATCCTCGGCCTCTGCCTCGGCCTGCAGTGCATGACCATCGAGGTGGCCCGCCACCTGGCCAAGCTCGACGGGGCCAACTCGCTGGAGTTCGACGAGCAGGCCAAGCACCCGGTCATCGCCACCATGGCCGACCAGGAGGACATCGTGGCCGGCAAGGGCGACCTGGGCGGCACGATGCGGCTGGGCGCCTACCCGGCGCAGCTGGCCGAGGGCTCGATCGTCAGCGAGGCGTACGGCACGGAGGAGGTCAGCGAGCGCCACCGCCACCGCTACGAGGTCAACAACGCCTACCGCGAGCCGCTCACCAAGGCCGGCCTGCGCATCTCCGGCACGTCGCCGGACGGGCGGCTGGTCGAGTTCGTCGAGCTCGACCCGGCGCTCCACCCGTTCTTCGTGGCCACCCAGGCGCACCCCGAGCTCAAGAGCCGCCCGACCCGGCCACACCCGCTGTTCGCCGCGTTCGTGAAGGCCGCGGTGACCTACTCGCAGGCCGACCAGCTGCCGGTCGAGATCGCCGACCCCGCGCCCGCGCCGGCCCCGGCGCGTACCCAGCGCAACACCCGGGCGGCGGCCGCTCCCGCCAAGCCGGCGACCACGGCCGCCACGTCGTGACCGCATCCCACACATACGAGGTACGAGCACAGCACGAGCGCTTCCGCGGACCGGTCTTCCGGGTGGTCACCGACGAGGTGGTGATGCCCGGCGGCCGCGTGGTCGACCGCGACTACATCGAGCACGTGGGCGCCGTCGGCGTGGTCGCCGTCGACGACGCGGGCCAGATCGTGCTGATCCGCCAGTACCGGCACGCGCTGCGCAGCCACCTCTGGGAGGTCCCGGCCGGCCTGGTCGACGTGCCGGGGGAGTCCCTGGCCGGCGTGGCCGCCCGCGAGCTGGCCGAGGAGACCGACCTGGCGGCCGGCCGCATGGAGCACCTGCTCGAGCTGCACACCACGCCCGGCTGCTCCAACGAGCGGATCCGCCTCTACCTGGCCCGCGACCTGACCCCCGTCACCTCCGGCTACGAACGCCACGACGAGGAGGCCGAGCTGGAGGTGCGGCGCTTTCCCCTGGCCGAGGCCGTGCGCATGGCCCTGGCCGGCGAGATCACCAACGGCCCGACGGTCGCCGGCATCCTCGCCGCTTCCCACGTCCTGTCCCGCTAGCCCGCCTTTAGAAGAAGATTTCCCGGGTCCGCGTCTGCGGCGGGCCGTCGCTCCCGCCGGAGACCGCTGCGGCCGGCGGCTCGCGGGGCGAGCCGAAATCCCCGGCCTCCGCTGCCACCTCCGCGCACCAAGCCCGCAGAACGGCGGCCGGGATGGCCGTAACGCAGCGCTGCCGGGGATGAGTGCGTTCTTGCTGTCCGATGATCGTTAGCCCAAATGGGCGCTCCCCAGAGGCGGGATGAGGCGTCAGGTTATGGGCAACCGCCGCGCTCGGACCCAACGACCGCATGATCGTTCGCCCGAAATCTGCACTCTCGCCGGCGTGTCATCCGTCTGTCAGGCGAACGATCATCGCGCCGGCGCCAATGGAGGACTGACGTCCTGCTGTGGTCCACGCGCCCATCTGTAACGCGCCGCATTAAGGCTGATATGTCACCCAAACTCCCCTATAGAGCTTTCGCGGGTTGAGGTCACCGCTTGTCCACAATGTCGCAACCCGCCACGCCTGCGCCCGACCAAGCCGGGCCGGCCCCGGTCGCGGACAGTAGCCACCGCCGGCGCTAAGTTCGCGATCTAGAACGGTTAGGGCGCCATATCGACCCTAACCGTTCTAGATCGCGAAGCTGCGCCCCTGACCCGGTCACGCTACGTTACCGGCGGTGCGGCAGGACTACATATTTCGACTATTTCGGGCTACCGCAATGTCCGTCACGGCAGTGCGTGCGGCACAAGATTCGGAACTATATAGACCTTTCGGGTCGAGGTGACCCCGAGGGTCCAAGCCGTTGCTGCCGCGGCTTGGCCGTCCGCGTCACCGGGGCAACCAAGCCTCAGACGATCTTCCCGGCCGCCGAGCTGGCGGCGGACAAGGGTGGGGCTTGGTGCGCGGAGGTGGCAGCGGGGGCCGGGGGTTTCGGCGAGCCCTGGCGAGCCGCCGGCCTCCGCGGTCTCCGGCGGGAGCGGCGGTCAGCGACTGACGCGACCCGGGAAATTCTCTTGAAGTTCCCTGGTCAACTCGAGCTGAGCGGCATGCGACGGACATTGCGGTCACCTACGCCGAAGCCGCCGGCCCGCGAAGGCCGGCGGCTACGGAGAGTAGGTGGGTGGTCAGCTGTCGCGGAGGACGCGGCCTTGCGCGTCGGTGCCGCCGTTGACCAGGATCAGGATGCCGTCGATCAGGCCCCACAGGCCGCCGAGGCCGCAGGTGAGGACGCCGACCAGGAGCTGGGCGACGGCGATGCCAGTGTGGCCGGTGTAGAAGCGGCCCACGCCGAAGGTGCCGAGGAAGATGCCGAGCAGGCCGGCGACGAGCTTGCTCTTGTCCGAGTACACGACGCCCGGCTGCCCGTACGCACCCGGCTGCTGCCCGTACTGGGGCTGGCCATACTGCGGCGGCTGCTGCCCGTACTGGGGCTGCCCGTACTGCGGCTGCTCAGGGTATTGCGGAGGAGTGGTCATGAGCCGCCACCATAGTGATCCCAGCGGAATGTGTCGGGAGCAGGGTCCACTCTGTGAGACGGTAGGCTGAGAATTGTGTCCGATCGGGTAGGGCCGGGGGCTGACAGACCGTCAGCTTGGGTATTTACCGGCTGTCATCATGTCGCCTGATCCCGGAAACCGACCGGCCCTAGACTGCCGCCGACGGGAGCGCCTGGCGGTGGGATAAAAGCCGCAAACGGGGCCCGACGAGCAGGCGACAGAGCGTGACAGCGGCGCTGGATCGCGGCGGCAATGGGGCCGCCGCGGCCGTAGCCCGGGGGACGCCGCCCCGGGGAAAGGTACTGGCAACGTGAAGGTCGGAATCCCACGCGAGGTGAAGAACCACGAGTACCGCGTGGCGATCACCCCAGCGGGCGTCAACGAGTTCGCCCGGGCGGGTCACGAGGTCTACGTCGAATCCGGCGCCGGCCTGGGGTCCTCCATCACCGACGACGAGTTCGCCGCGGCGGGCGCGCGGATCCTGCCCACGGCGGACGACGTGTGGGGCACCGCGGAGCTGGTGCTGAAGGTCAAGGAGCCGATCGCCGAGGAGCACCACCGCATGCGGCCCGGGCAGGTGCTGTTCACCTACCTGCACCTCGCGGCCTCCAAGGAGTGCACCGACGCGCTCCTGGACCGCAAGGTGACCGGCATCGCGTACGAGACGGTGGAGACCGCCGACCGGACGCTCCCGCTGCTCGCCCCGATGTCCGAGGTGGCCGGCCGGCTCGCGCCGCAGGTAGGTGCCTACCACCTGATGCGTTCCGGCGGCGGGCGCGGCGTGCTGATGGGCGGCGTCTCCGGTGTGTACGCGGCGAAGGTCGTGGTCATCGGCGCCGGCGTCTCCGGCATGAACGCGGCGGCCATCGCGCTCGGTATGCAGGCCGAGGTGCTGCTGCTCGACCGCAACATCAACAAGCTCCGCTCGGCCGACGCGATCTACCAGGGGCACCTGCAGACGGTGGCCTCCAACGCGTACGAGGTGGAGCGCGCCATCATGGACGCCGACCTGGTGATCGGCGCGGTGCTGGTGCCCGGCGCGAAGGCCCCGACGCTCGTCACCAACGAGCAGGTCTCGCGCATGAAGCCGGGCAGCGTGCTGGTCGACATCTCCATCGACCAGGGCGGCTGCTTCGAAGACTCGCGCCCCACGACGCACGCCGACCCGGTGTACAAGGTGCACGACTCGGTCTTCTACTGCGTGGCCAACATGCCGGGCGCGGTGCCGCACACCAGCACGTACGCGCTGACCAACGTCACCCTGCCCTACGCGCTGGAGCTGGCCAACCACGGCTGGCGCGACGCGCTGCGGCAGGACCCGGCGCTCGCGCTCGGCCTCAACACGCACGACGGGCACGTCACCTACGGCCCGGTGGCGGAGGCGCACGGCATGGCTTCGCTGTCGCTGCGGGAGGTCCTGGCATAGCTGATCTCGTCAAGGCGGTGCGGATGTACCTCGACCACCTCACGGTGGAGCGGGGGCTCTCCGCTAACACGCTCACGTCGTACCGGCGGGATCTGGACCGGTATGTGCACACGCTGACCGCGAGTGGCGTGACCGACCTGGCGTCGGTCACGCCCGGCCATGTGTCGGGCTATGCCGGTGCTCTGCGCGGCGGGACGCCTCCTCTTTCCCCGGCGTCCGTCGCGCGCGCGGTGAGCGCCGTGCGGGGTCTGCACCGCTTCGCGGTGCGCGAGGGTCTGGTGTCCGACGACGCGAGCCGCGACGTGCGCCCGCCGGTCCCGCCGCGCCGGCTCCCCAAGGCGCTCGATGTGTCCGATGTGGAGCGTCTGCTCGCCGCCGCGGGGGAGGCCAGCGCATTGGAGGTACGCGACCGCGCGCTGCTCGAGTTCCTCTACGGCACCGGGGCGCGCATCTCCGAGGCGGTGGGCGCCGCCGTCGACGACCTCGACCTCGACGAGGGGACCGCGCTGCTGCACGGCAAAGGCGGGCGCACGCGGCTCGTGCCGGTGGGCGGCTACGCGTGCGCCGCGCTGCGCACATACCTCCACGGCGCGCGCATCGAGCTTGCGGCGGCCGGGCGGGGCACACCCCGCGTGTTCCTCAACGCGCGCGGCGGGCCGCTCTCCCGGCAGAGCGCGTGGGCGATCCTGCACCGCACCGCCGAACGCGCCGGGCTGCCCGTCGAAGGGCCGCGCGCGGTGTCGCCGCACACGCTGCGTCACTCCTACGCCACGCACCTGCTGGACGGCGGCGCGGACGTGCGGGTCGTGCAAGAGCTGCTCGGCCATGCGTCGGTGACCACCACCCAGGTGTACACATTGGTGACGGTCGAACGGTTGCGTGAGGTGTACGCCACGGCGCATCCGCGCGCCCGCTGACGACCCCGTGTCCACCACCGCCGCCGCGCGTTGGTTAGTGTGGAGCGGCCGCCCATGGCCGGAGTGTCGCCCCGGTCCTTGAGCAGGGTGTGGCGTACAGTCGGGCAACGGCCCGGGCTCGTGTGGCGGCGCAGCGGGGGTTCGGTCGGCTCCGGCGCCGAGCAGTCGTCGGGAGGGGGCGCACAGGCCATGGCTGGTAACGGTGAGCAGGTCGAGTCGTGGACCTCGACGCTGCGCGCGGAGCAGCACGCGATGGATCTGGGCGCCGAGCTTGGTCCAGCCGACCCCGCGGCGTACACGATGCGCCGGCCCATCCCCGAGCCCATGCCCGCCGACCGCCACGGCCCCGCCCGCATCATCGCGATGGCCAACCAGAAGGGTGGCGTGGGCAAGACCACGACCACCATCAACCTCGGCGCGGCCCTGGCTGAGTACGGGCGCAGGGTGCTGCTCGTCGACTTCGACCCGCAGGGCGCGCTCTCCGTCGGCCTCGGCGTCAACCCGCACAACCTCGACCTGTCCGTCTACAACCTGCTGATGCAGGACGACGTGACCGCCGAAGACGTGCTCATCAAGACCGACGTGGCCGGCCTCCACCTCCTCCCGGCCAACATCGACCTCTCCGCCGCCGAGATCCAGCTTGTCAACGAGGTCGCGCGGGAGATGGCGCTCGCGCGGGTGCTCAGGTCGGTCCGCAAGGAGTACGACTACATCCTCATCGACTGCCAGCCCTCGCTCGGCCTGCTCGCCATCAACGCGCTGACCGTCTCGCACGGCGTGCTGATCCCGCTGGAGTGCGAGTTCTTCAGCCTGCGCGGCGTGGCGCTGCTGCTCGACACCATCGACAAGGTGCGCGAGCGGCTCAATTTCGACCTGGAGCTCGAGGGCATCCTCGCCACCATGTACGACAGCCGCACCACCCACTGCCGCCAGGTGCTGCAGCGCGTGGTCGAGGCGTTCGGCGACAAGGTCTACCAGACCGTGATCACCAAGACGGTCAAGTTCCCCGAGTCGACCGTGGCCGGCGCCCCGATCACCACGCTCGACCCGGCCTCGTCCGGCGCGCGCAACTATCGGCAGCTGGCCCGCGAGGTCATCGCCGCACAGGCGGAGAGGTAACCTCCCGAGGCGATGACGTCGACCGTGGAATACGGTCAGGTGGTGAATTCGGTGCCGGTGTCGCCTGACGCCGCGCCTGTCGTTCCCGATCCTGACGACGGCGCTGGCGCGCCCGACGGTGCCGCCTCCAGTGGCAAGTTCACGGTGCGCCTCGACAACTTCACCGGCCCCTTCGACCTGCTCCTCCAGCTGATCGGCAAGCACAAGCTCGACGTCACCGAGGTCGCGCTGCACAAGGTCACCGACGAGTTCATCGCGTACATCCGGGCGATGGGCGACGACTGGGACCTCGACGAGGCGAGCGAGTTCCTGATCATCGCGGCCACGCTCCTCGACCTCAAGGCCGCCCGCCTGCTCCCCGCCGCCCAGGTGGAGGACGAAGAGGACCTCGCGCTGCTGGAGGCGCGCGACCTGCTCTTCGCGCGGCTGCTGCAGTACAAGGCGTTCAAGGAGGCGGCCGCGCACATCGCCGCCATGGAGACCGCCGGCGCCCGCCGCTATCCCCGGGCGGTCTCGCTCGAACCCCGCTACGCCGACGCGCTGCCCGACCTCGTGCTCGGCATCGGCCCGGAACGACTGCTCCGCCTCGCCATCAAGGCCATGACACCCAAGCCGGTGCCGGTCGTGTCGATCGCGCACGTACACGACGTACGCGTCAGCGTCCGCGAGCACGCCGCCCTGCTCCGCGACCGGCTGCGGCTGGCCGGCACCGCGACGTTCCGGGTGCTGTGCGCCGACTGCCAGTCGACGCTGGAGGTGGTCGCGCGGTTCCTGGCGTTGCTGGAGCTGTACCGCGAGGGCCTTGTCGGCTTCGCGCAGGTGCAGGCGCTGGGAGAGCTGACGGTCCGCTGGACCGGCGGCGACGACACCGGCGGCGATCTCGATATCGACGAGTACGCCGGCTCACCCGAAGCACCCCCCACGGCCGCCGCCGCTGGCGTCCCTTCGGACACGGACGCCGCCGCGGTTTCGGATACGGACGTCGCCGCCACGGGCGGCGCGGCTCCGGACGCGGAAGGTGCGGCTTCGGGCGTGGAGGCTGTGGCTCCGGGCGGGGCGGCTCTGGACGCGGAGGCTGCGGCTTCGGCCGGGGCGGCTTCGGGCGTGGAGGCTGCGGCTTCGGGTGTGGACGCTGCCGCTCCGGGCGCTGGTGACGATGTGAAGGAGCCGCAGTGACGGGTGACGAGCGGCACGAGACTCTCGCCGACCAGGCCGCCGCGTGGGTGCCCCCCTGGGAGCGCCCCAAGCCCGAACCGGAGGCTGAGGCGCCGGGCCCGGAGGCCGACGAATCCGGATCTGGGCGACCTGTCGTCGCCGGGGCAGCCGAAAGTCGTCTAGATCTCGACGCGGACGAGCCCCCCGCACCACCAGCGGAAGCCGACGCCCCGGACACGGATGTCTCCCCCGGGGAAGCAGAGGCAGGCGTCTCCGAGCTCGAAGCGGAGGCCGCCGACCCGGCGACAGCGCCAGAGCCCGACGCCGAGCCAACCACGGCGGTCGAGCCAGCCGCGGACGCCGAGCCGGCCACGGACGAGCTGGCCACGAACGACGAGCTGGTCGCGGACGACGAGCCGATCGCGAACGCCGATGGGGCTGCGGCGGTCGAGCTTTCGACGGGCGACGTGCCGGTCGGGGACCACGAGCTGGTCGCGGACGCTGATCGGGCCGTGGCGGTCGGGCTCCCCACGGGCGACGTGCCGGTCGCGGACGGCGAGCTGGTCGCGGACGCTGATCGCGCGGTGGCGGTCGAGCTTCCGACGGACGACGTGCCGGTCGCGGACGACGAGCTGATCGCTGACGCTGATCGGGCGGTGGCGGTCGGGCTCCCCACGGACGACGAGCCGGCAACCGACGACGAGCTGATCACGGACCTCGATCAGGCCGCGGCGGTCGAGCCCGTCGTCGAAGAGCGCTCAGCCCTCGCCCTCATCGACGACGGTGAGCTGAAGGGCGCCCTCGAGGCGATCCTCCTGGTCGTCGACGAGCCGGTCACCGAGATCGTCCTCGCACAGATTCTCGAACAGCCCACCGAGCGCATCGCCGCCGCCCTCGTCACCGTCGCGGAGGGGTACACGGCGGCCGGGCACGGCTTCGACCTGCGTAAGGTCGCCGGGGGGTGGCGCCTCTACACGCGGCCGGAGTACGCCCCCTACGTGGAGCGTTTCGTGCTCGACGGGCAGTCGGTGCGACTCACCCAGGCGGCCCTGGAGACGCTCGCCGTCGTGGCTTACAAGCAGCCGGTGACCCGTTCCCGCATTTCGGCGATCCGGGGTGTCAACTGTGACGGCGTCATCCGTACTCTCGTGTCCCGGGGTCTGGTGGAGGAGTGTGGCACGGAGCCGGAGTCGGGTGCGTTCCTGTACCGGACGACCACGCTGTTCCTGGAAAAGCTCGGCATGAACTCGGTCAACGACCTGCCACCGCTCGCCCCGTTCTTGCCGGACGACGTGGAAGAGGTTGCCGATGCCGCCCAGTGAGGAACGCCTCCAGAAAGTCCTCGCCTCCGCCGGCGTGGGATCGCGGCGGGCGAGCGAAGACCTGATCGCGCGCGGGCGCGTGGTGGTCGACGGGCGGGTGGCGCGCCTCGGTGACAAGGTGGATCCGGCGACGGCGGAGATCTACGTCGACGGCCAGCGGGTGGTGGCCGACACGCGGCTCGTCTACATGGCCATGAACAAGCCTCGCGGCGTCGTCTCCACCATGGCCGACGAGCGCGGCCGCGAGGCGATCTCCGACTATCTGGGCACGGTCGAGCAGCGGGTCTACCACGTCGGGCGGCTCGACGCGGACAGCGAGGGCCTGCTGCTGCTCACCAACGACGGCACGCTCGCCCACCGGCTGATGCACCCGTCGTTCGGCGTGACGAAGACATACCTGGCCGAGGTGGCCGGGCCCCTGCCGCGCGCGGTCGGGCGGCGGCTGCTGGCCGGCGTCGAGCTGGAGGACGGGCCGGTGAAGGCCGACGCGTTCAAGCTCGTCGACACGCTCGGGCGCACCGCCCAGATCGAGATCACGCTGCACGAGGGCCGCAACCACATCGTCCGCCGGCTGATGGAGGAGGTCGGCCACCCGGTCTCCCGCCTCGTCCGCACCGCGATCGGCCCGATCAAGCTGGGCGACCTCAAGGTCGGCCGCACCCGCCGCCTCTCCAACCCCGAGGTCGCCTCCCTCTTCCGCGCCGTCGAAGAGTAGAGGTTCCCGGGTCCGCGTCACCTGCGGACCGCCGCTCCCGCCGGAGAACGCGCAGGTCGGCGGCTCGCAGGGCGAGCCGAGATCCCCGACCTCCGCTGCCAGCTCCGCGGTGCAAGACCACCTGCCAACGGATCGTGGTACCTGACGGCACCTCTGGATGCAGTGAAGTACCACGATCTCTGGCCCGCCCCGCCCATCAAGGGACAGCGGGCCACGCCCCCCGCCTCCCGTTTCATTGCGGCGGCGACCGGCGCCGACGCCCAGGCCCTATCCCAGACGAGGTAGGCGGGGTTGGGCTTGGCCCGCGGGGCTGGCAGCGGGGGCCGGGGATTTCGGCTCGCCCCAGCGAGCCGCCGGCCGCCGCGGTCTCCGGCGGGAGCAACGGTCAGTGACTGACGCGGACCCGGGAAATACGCTCGAAACCCCAAGTCCAACTCAACCTGAGCGGCATCGGGTCTGGACCAGCGCGGACATCTAAAGAGGTTGGATCTCGTCCGCTTTCGCGAGGATCAGGTCGAGGCCCTCGGCGAGCCTGTCGCGGGCGGCCTCGGCGTCGGCGTAGGCCCGGGTCGCGCGGGCCACGTGCGTCGCGAACGCGGCCCGGTGCTCGGGATGCGCGCCGAGAAACGCCTCCGCGTGGACCGCCGCGCAGGCGCCGCTGCCCGAGCGGCTGAAGTGGGACAGCGCGCCGCGGCCGGCACCGAGCGCGTCCAGGCCGGTGAGCGCCGCCTCCATCGTGTAGCGGGCCGGCCGCAGCTGGTACGACAGCGTGTCGCACTGCTGCCCGAACTCCCGCAGCAGCGCGGCGACCGGCCGGAGCCACGCGGCCTCGAGGCCCATCAGCTCGTCGGCGTAGAGCCGGGCGCGCATGGCGAGCCGCTGCAGCGAGGCGATCCCGCCGGCCACCGCCTCGGTGGGTGTCGCGGTGCGGCTCGGGTGGGCACCCGTGCTGTCGCGCCGGGTGGGGACGCGGGTGAGCGCGGCCGGAAACGCGTTGAGGGCGGCGGCGACCGCGGTGTCCGTGTCGGGGCGACCCGTGAGGGGGCGCGTCAGAAACAGCGTCGCGTGCGTGCGCCGGAGGCTCCGCGCGGTGTCGGCCACGGCGGGCAGGTAGCTGGGCGTCGGTGGCTGCCGCTCGACGACGTCGACCGCATATCTCAGGGCCATGTCGCTCCCCTCGGAACCCGAGTCTCCGCTGGTCGACACTCCCTCTCGGATGCCGTCGGCGCGGCGGTCGCCAGCCCCGAGGCCAGCGGGCCGGCGTCGTAGCCCACCACGCCGGCCCGTGGCCGCGGTCAGACCCAATACGCACGGGGCGGCGGTTTGGTTCAGCCGGCGACGACGGCGGCCAGTGTCTCCCAGTCGCGCTCCGGGGATACGCGGTCGGCGGGGCGGTCGGCGAGCGGGTCGAGCACCACGTACGCGGCGCCGAGCTCGATCAGCATGGCCAAGTCGCGGCGGATCTGGTCGATGCTGCCCCGGCCGAACGGGCGCCCGGTCTCCAGCAGCTCACCCTCGGTCACCTGGGCGCGCATGCGCGGGCAGAACGCGGGCACCGGCCGGCCCTGCCGCTCGGCCTCGTCGCGCAGGGCGGGCAGGGTGGCGCGTACCCGCTCCAGGTCGAGCTGGTTGGGGTGCCAGGCGTCGCCGAACTGGACTGTGCGCCGCACCGCGGCCGGCCCCCAACCGCCGACCCACAGCGGCGGGTGTGGCGCCCGCGCGGCGCGCGGGCCGGTGGCCACGTCCTTGTAGGAGACGTAGGCGCCGTCGAGCGAGACAACGTCGTTGGTCCAGGCGTCGGTGATGGCCTTCAGGTATTCGTCGGTCATCTTCCCGCGCTCGCGAAACGGCGCGCCGACCGCGGCGAACTCCGCCTCCGACCACCCCACGCCGGTGCCGAGGACGAACCGCCCGCCGGTGAGCTGGTCGATGTTGTTGGCCATGCGGGCGGTGAGCAGCGGGTGGCGGTACGGGACGATCGTGACGGTCGTGCCCAGCTCGATGCGCTCGGTGAGCCCGCCGAGCCAGGCCAGCAGGGTGAACGGGTCGTAGAACGGCGACGGGTACATCGCGGAGACGTCCGGCGTCGGCGCCACGTGGTCGGAGGTCATCGCCAGGTCGAAGCCGTGCGACTCGGCGAAGCGCACCCACCCGTGCAGGATCTCGGGCGTGGCGTTCGGCCCGAAGTTGGGGATGAAGAGCCCGAGCTTCGCCATGCGATCAGGCCGCCGCCGGGCCGAGCGCGGCCAGCGCGGCGCCGCGCGCCCCGGCCATGTCGAGGTCGGGCACCAGCGCGAACGTGGTGGCCTTCGCCTGCTCCTCGCGTAGCTTGGTGTGCCTGCGGACCTGGCCGAGGAACCAGTCGCGGAAGTCGGGGGCGGCCTCCACGACGCCCCCGCCGACGAAGTAGGCGTGCGGGTCGGTGAAGTTGGCCGCGATCGTGAAGAGGCGGCCGAGCGCCATGGCCTGCTGCTCGAAGATCGCGCGGGCCAGCTCGTCGCCCCGCTCGCCGAGCCCGCGCACGAGCTTGGCCGCCTGCTTGATCGGTACCGCGGCAAGCTCGTGGTCGGGGTAGCGGGTCAGCCAGTACGGCAGCAGGTTCTTCACGATGCCGGTCAGCGACGCGACGCTCTCCACGTCGCCCTCGAAGCCGCAGTTGCAGGAGGGCAGCGTCTGGCCCTCGGCGAGCAGCCCCTCCATCGGGATGTGCACGTGGCCGAGCTCGCCGGCCATCCCGGTGGCACCCTTGACGACCTGGCCCGACTCGATGACGCCGCCGCCCAGCCCGGTGCCGACGATCGCCGAGACCGAGGAGCGCCGCGGCGCGTCGGTGCCGAAGTGGACCACGTGCGCGTAGAGCGCGGCCGCGTTGCCGTCGTTGTTGTAGACCACCGGCAGGTCGAGCCGCTTTTCCAGCGCGGTGCGGATGTCGAACCCGTACCACTCCGGGAGGGCGAAGTTTGTCGCGCCCTTCGCGGAGAGCACCCCGTCGGCGCTGGACGGCCCGGGCGTGTCGAGGCCGACCGCGCGCACCACGCTCCGGTCGGTGCCGGTGAGCTCCAGCACCACGTCGACCGAGCGGGCGAGGGCGTCGAGCGCCGCGGCCGGGCCGTCGAGCACGCAGCTCGGCGTCTCCACGAGCCGGTCTACGAGAAACCGGCCGGTCTCGTCCACCACGGTGGCGTTCGTGGCCGTGCCGCCGACATCGAGGCCGACGACGACACCAGTCGCTAGAGGTCGCACGCGAATGATCCTACGGACTCGCTCCGGAAACGGGGGAGCGGCGGATCACGGTGACCGCTGGCGTGCGGCTCCGGGCGACCGGGCATGATTGAGAGCGGTTTGCAGTTCTGCGCGAGGAGGCGTGGTGTCACAGATGGTGGGTTCCGGGCGGTGTGTGGTGGCCGTGGACGGCCCGTCCGGTTCGGGAAAGTCCACCGTCTCCCGCCGGCTCGCCGCGGCGCTCGGCGCGCAGTACCTCGACACCGGCGCCATGTACCGGGCCGTGACCTGGGCCGCGCTGGTCTCCGGCATCGACCCGCGGGACGCCGAGGCGGTCGCCAAGGTCGCCGGTGAAATCGACCTGGAGATCGGCACCGACCCCGACACGCCGCACACGCGCGTCGACGGCACCCCGGTCGACCGCCCGATCCGCGGCCCCGAGGTTACCGCCGCCGTGTCCGCGGTGGCGGCCGTGCCGTGGGTGCGGCAGCTGCTGGTGGCGCAGCAACGCAAGATCATCGGGGCGGCCGGCCGCATCGTGGTCGAGGGCCGCGACATCGGCACCGTGGTCGCGCCGGACGCCGACCTCAAGGTCTACCTGACCGCCTCCGCCGACGCCCGGGCCCGCCGCCGCAGCGCGGAAAACGCCGCCGACCTCTCCGCCACGGCCGCCGACCTCGACCGCCGCGACCGCCTCGACTCCACCCGCGCCGCCGACCCGCTGCAGCAGGCCGCCGACGCGATCGTGCTCGACACCACCGGCCTCGGCATCGACGAGGTCGTCGCCCGCCTGCGCGCCCTGCTCGACGGGCGGGTCTCCGCGTGAGCATCGAGGCAGTGCCCCAGGAGGAGGAGATCACCGGCCCGGTGCCGGTGGTCGCCGTCGTCGGCAGGCCCAACGTCGGCAAGTCCACCCTCGTCAACCGCATCATCGGCCGTCGCCAGGCGGTGGTCGAAGACACGCCGGGCGTGACCCGCGACCGCGTGCCGTACGACGCGCAGTGGTCCGGCCGCCAGTTCACCGTCGTCGACACCGGCGGCTGGGAGCCGGACGCCAAAGACCGCGCCGCCGCCATCGCCGCCCAGGCCGAGGCCGCCGTCGCCACCGCCGACGTGGTGCTCTTCGTCGTCGACAGCACGGTCGGCGCCACCGACGTCGACGAGGCCGCCGTCAAGATGCTGCGCCGTAGCGCCAAGCCGGTGCTCCTGGTCGCCAACAAGGCCGACAACCAGGCCATCGAGCTTGAGTCCGCCGGCCTGTGGTCACTCGGCCTCGGCCAGCCCTACGCGGTCTCCGCCCTGCACGGCCGAGGCTCCGGCGACCTCCTCGACGCCATCCTCGAGGCGCTGCCCGAGCCACCCCCCATCACCGAACCCACCGAGCGCGGCCCCCGCCGCGTCGCGCTCGTCGGCCGCCCCAACGTCGGCAAGTCCAGCCTGCTCAACCGCCTCGCGCGCGAAGAGCGGGCCGTCGTCGACGCGGTCGCCGGCACCACCGTCGACCCGGTCGACAGCCTGGTGCAGATCGGCGGCGAGACATGGCAGCTCGTCGACACCGCGGGCCTGCGCAAGCGGGCCGGGCGGGCCAGCGGCACCGAGTACTACGCGAGCCTGCGCACCGCCGGCGCCATCGAGGCCGCCGAGGTCGCCGTCGTGCTGCTCGACGCCAGCGAGCCGATCAGCGAGCAGGACCAGCGCATCCTCGGCATGGTCGTGGAGTCGGGGCGGGCGCTGGTCATCGCGTTCAACAAGTGGGACCTCGTCGACGACGACCGCCGCTACCAGCTGGAGAAGGAGATCGACCGCGAGCTGCGCCGCATCCCCTGGTCACTGCGCGTCAACATCTCCGCCAAGACCGGCCGCGCCGTCGACAAGCTCGCGCCCGCGCTCCGCACGGCCCTGGAGAGCTGGGAGACCCGCGTGCCCACCGGCCAGCTCAACCAGTGGCTGACGGCGCTCGTGCAGGCCACCCCACACCCGGTCCGCGGCGGGCGCGCGCCACGCGTGCTCTTCGCCACCCAGGCGGGCACCCGGCCGCCGCGGTTCGTGCTCTTCACCACCGGGCCACTTGACGCGGGCTACCAGAGGTTCGTCGAACGCAAGCTGCGCGAGGAGTTCGGTTTCGCGGGCAGCCCGGTCGAGGTCTCGGTCCGCCCACGCAAGCGCACGGGTCCGGGCGGGCGCGGCAAGGCCCACGGGTAGAGGGGGCGTTTCCCGGGGTTCGGTTTGCGGGGGCCGTTTCCTGGGTTCGGTTTGCGGGGGCCGTTTCCTGGGTTCGGTTTGCGGGGGCCGTTTCCTGGGTTCGGTTAGCGGAGGCCGTTTCCTGGGTTCGGGTAGCGGGGGCCGTTTCCCGGGGTTCGGCCTGCGCTCGCTAGGTGACGAGGGCGCGGGTCAGGAGGCCGTGACGCGCCTTGCCCGCCGCGATGTGGCCGACGAGCCGGACCTCGACACGGTCGAAGAGGTCGTGCATCAGGTCCTCGTGCAGCCAGCGAAACATGACCGGCCACAGTAGACGCATCCGCCCGCGCGCCCGACCGGCCAGCGTGTCGACGATCCGGCAACGCCCGTCGCCGGCGGCCTCGACATGGATCTCGTGGTATCCGACCAGCCCGATCCGCGGATCGAAGTCGAACCGGACCCGATCCCGCTCGCGCACCGACACCGTGTACCGGATCGGCCCGTGCCCACCGCGCGACCCGACCGCGAGCCCACGATCGAGCCGCAACGCCGGCCACGGCGGCGCCGGCCAGAGACCGACGAGCTCGTCCAGGGCCACGGCCGCCCGGGAGGCGGTGACGGGAAGTTCACGGCTCTGCCTGTTCAACATGAAGCACCTCCGTACGCTTGCGTATGGATAACCATACGCTGCCGTACGGCGCGGGTCCACGGTGGGGCATGTGCGCGCTGGGGAGGTGGTTGCGCTACGCTGTACCGGCTGCCGCGGCGAGCTTCGCTGGCGGCGACGGGACGTGGCGCAGTTTGGTAGCGCACTTGACTGGGGGTCAAGGGGTCGTCGGTTCGAATCCGGCCGTCCCGACGGCGTGAGCTGGGATTATTCAAGCCTCATGGTTACACATTGGATGGTTGTTGTTAGCGCGCGCTAACGGTAGCGCTAACGCAGATTCGGTCATAGCGGGGCAAACTTCCCTCGCGAATGTCGAGTTAGTCCCAGTTTGGGTGTGTCGCACTTGATGCAAATCAAGTGCTGTCAGTGTTGCGTGCTGCCATCCGTTCGCGATCTGTCCGCGCGCTAGATGTCCATCGGTCGGACTGGTCAACCGCTGTGGCCGTCTTAAGTCATCAGCTGGCCGGCTGTCGGCGCTGGCATGCGCCCCATTGGACCGCACCAGCACCGGCGCCTACGGCCCGATTCCGCTCGACGACAGGTATGGCGTCCACGAAGTCGCCGAATGCCTCGGCGGCGATCGCGGCACACTTTTGCGCTACTGCGCGTCGCATCAACGCGGTCCGAACGACGGCGAACCACCAGACACATCGCTGCGCTCGCCGGGCCGTGACGTCACCTCACAGGGTCCCTGCGTTGAGGCGGACGGCAACCGCGCTTCGCGCTGCTGTGATGTGGCAGCGCGGCGCCTACGACCGTCTTGGCAAGGTGGCCTCAACGGTCGTACTGGATGGAGGGCGGAGCGGAATGGCGGGAATGCGACAGGTCGATGTAACCGTTAGTGATTGACGACATTCTGTGCGCGACATTCGGCCGGACATTCCTCTGGGGGTGCGTGGTGCCGGACTGGCGCGACGAGGTCTGCGCGGCGGTCGAGCGTTGGATTGAGATCATCGGCGTTAGTGCGGCCGCCGAGCGCGGTGGGCGGCCACAGCTGAAGCCCATTGGCCGTGCCCGTCGCGAGTCGACAGCGGGTTGGTACGCCGTGGATGTTCGTGACCGGCGGATCGATCCGGACCAGATCGACGATTTGCGCCTGGCTGGTGCCTCGCAGCCAGGTCCGGGGGAGGGGTTCTCGCCGCTGGAGGTGGTTCAGGACGGCCGCCTGTTGCGGGTACGGGTGGCGGAGTTCGTCGACTTGCCCGAGGCGTATCTGTGGCAGAACCGCCGGCCGGAGGGCTTTCTGGTCACCCAGTTGCGCGACGGGCTGCGTGCGGTGGGCGACTCGGGCTTGGCCCACGAGCTTGCCGCGGGTCGGTTGACACCCGTACCAAGCACTGTCCGGCAGGTGAGTGGGTTTTCGGAGGCCCAACGTGAGGCGGACGCCGTCGGGTGGACGGTGTTGTTGGTTGCTGTGTTCGTGGGCTATGTGGCCGCAGCTGGCGCGGCGGTGGTCCGCCGTGGGTCGGCGCAGCGGGTCTCCGGCTTGGCCTTCGGCGTTTTCGCGGGGTTGCTGTGGCTTGGTGAGATCTGGACCCAGGCTCCGGCGCGGTTGCCGGTCGGCTTGGAGCGCACGTTGCCGGTGGTATGTGCGGCCTTGGCTGTCGTGACGACCGTGGGGGCTGGTGCGGTCGGCGGCTTGGTTGGCGGCACCGGTGTTGCGGCGCTGCGCACTGGAGTGTGGGCTGGGCTGGTCAGCGGCGCCATCATGGTGTCCGGCATGATCGCGATACAGACCAGCAACCTTGGGTTGCTCGGCGCCCGGGCGGACTACCAGCGAGAGCTGGCAGCCAGCGGGACCACTGACATGGCGGCCTACATTGCGGGGGATGCTGTTGCGGCTGCGATGACGCACATGGTCATCAACGTCGGCTTGGGCCTGGTCGGCGCCGGCATCGGCTGGATCATCGCCGTGACCCGCCAGCCAGCCGGCTCGGCCACAACCTAGGCGGGGATCCACGACCGCGGGCCGGAGTCACCGGACCTGTAGATCATTAAACGGGGTCCGACCTCTGACTCGATCGCGATGACGCCACAGCAGCTGAGGAGGGACCGGGCAGCCGGAAGCCGGGTATTCCGCACCGGTATACCGGCCCGGTATAGTGCTCGTCTGTGACGGTCTCCTATGCGTTGTTGACGCTGCTCGAGCAGAGCGAGCGGCATGGCTACGACCTCAAACGCGCCTATGACGAGCGTTTCGACGGCGGCCGTGAGCTCACCTTCGGCGCTCTTTACCGGGCGTTGTCCCAGCTGGTCAAGGGTGGCCAGGCGACGATGGTGGCGGTGGAGCCGGGCGCCGGCCCGGAGCGTAAGCGGTACGCGATCACCGATGCGGGTGTGACCGACCTGCAACGGTGGCTGGGCGAGCCGGAGGATCCGCGGCCGCAGTTGCAGACGGTGTTGTTCATGAAGGTGATGCTGGCGTTGATGTCCGGCCGGCCGGCGAAGACGTATCTGCGGGCGCAGCGCAGCCACCATGTGGCCCGGATGCGTGAGCTGACCACCCGGCGCAGGGCCGCGGCGTCGGCGGCGGCGTTGCGGTTGGACTACGAGCTGTTCCATATCGAGGCGGACCTGCGCTGGATCGACCACGCGCAGAGCCGGCTCGCCGAGATCACCGCCGACGTGCGGGGCGGCAGCGGCGCCGGGGAGGACCGATGACGGTGATCGTGGAAGGCGTCGGTCTGCGTAAGCGTTTCGGCCTGACCGAGGCGCTGCGCGGTGCCGATTTGGCGGTGCGTGCGGGCGAGGTGGTGGCGGTGATGGGGCCGAGCGGCTCGGGCAAGTCCACGCTGCTGCACTGCCTGGCTGGCATCCTGCGCCCGGACGCCGGCATGGTGGCCTTCGACGGGCGGCGGGTGGACACCATGAGCGACCGGCAACGGACCCAGCTGCGGCGCGGGGCGTTCGGGTTCGTGTTCCAGTTCGGGCAGCTGATCCCCGAGCTGACCGCGGTGGAGAACGTCGCCACCCCGCTGCTGCTGGCCGGCCAGCGCCGCCGGACCGCGATCGGCGCGGCGCGGGCGTGGTTCGACCGGCTGGGGCTTTCCGGTCTGGACGGGCGGCTTCCCGGCGAGCTGTCCGGCGGCCAGGCCCAGCGGGTGGCCGTCGCGCGGGCGCTGGTCGGCCGGCCGCGGGTGGTCTTCGCCGACGAACCCACCGGCGCGCTCGACACCGCCGCCGGCGACGACGTCATGGACCTGCTGGTCACCTCTGCACACGCGCAGGACACCGCCGCGATCGTGGTCACCCACGAGCCGCGGGTGGCCGCGTTCGCCGACCGCACCGTGCTTGTCCAGGATGGACTCGTCGACGCCGACGAGGACGCGCAGCTGGGCGTGACCCGATGAGGCCGGCGTGGTGGATGGGTATGCGCTTCACCCTCGCCGGCCGCAACGAGGCCTTGGCGCGGCTGGTGCTCACCGCGGCCGGCGTGGCCCTCGGTGTCACGCTGGTGCTGCTCACCCTCACCGCGATACCCGCGCTGCAGGGCCGCGACCACCGCGCGGCCTGGCACGGCACGACCGCGGCCAGCCCGGCCACCGCGGCGGACCGGGCGCTGTGGCTCGCGACCGACGACCATTTCCTAGGACGCGACCTGTTCATCGTGCGGGTCGCCGCGCTTGGCCCGCACCCACCGCTGCCACCCGGGCTGACCCGCCTGCCCGGGCCGGGCCAGGTCGCCGTCTCACCAGCCCTGTCCGACCTGCTCGCCGCGACACCCGCCGACGCGCTGGCCGCCCGGCTGCCCGGCACGCTCACCGCCCAGATCGCCGCGGACGGCCTGGCCTACCCCGAAGAGCTCGTCGCCGTCATCGGCCAGCAGCCTGACCAGCTGCGTACGGCCGGCGCGGCCGAGGTCGCCGGCATCGCCACGACCGCACCCGGCCTGCTGGACAGCCCCGCCCTGCGGGTCATCCTGACCATCGGCGCCGTCGGGCTACTGATGCCCGTCGTCATCTTCGTCGCCGCCTGCGCCCGGATCGCCGCGGCCCGCCGCGAACAGCGGTTCGCCGCGCTCCGCCTGGTCGGCGCGACCCGGGCGCAGATCGCGGTGACGGCCGCGGCCGAAACCTGCCTGCCGGCCGCCGCCGGGGTCGGGCTCGGCTGGCTCGGGTACCTTCTGGCCCGCCCGGCGCTCGCCGCCGCCGTCACGTTCGACGGCGCCCACTTCATGCCCGGCGACGTCCGCACGCCCGCCGGGCAGCAACTGCTCGTCGTGCTGGGCGCGCCCCTGCTGGTCGTCGCGGCCACCATCGTGGGGCTGCGCAGGGCACAGGTCAGCCCGCTCGGCGTGCGGCAGCGGGTCCGCACCCGCACACCCCGCCTATGGCGGCTGACCCCGGTCGCGATAGGCCTGGCCGGCCTTGCCACGATCGCAGCCACCGACCTCACCGACCCCAGCCGCGGCAGCGTAGCCACCGCCCAAACACTGATCGGCGCCACGTTCGGGGCGCTGCTCCTCGGGCTGGTCCTGGCCGGACCGCTGCTGTGCACCCTCGCGGCCCGGCTGCTGAGCCGGCTCAGCCGACGCATGCCCGAGCTGATGGCCGCCCGACGGATCGCCGCCGACCCGTACACCACCTTCCGAGCGATCAGCGGCGTCGCGGTCGCCGCGCTGGTCACCACCATGTTCGCCGGCTCAGCCGCCGGCGTCGGCGCCAACCTCGACCGCCCCGACCCCGACGCGTTGCGAATCGACGCCGTCGAGGTGCTGCTCGCCGGCCACCCACCGCAGCCGCTGCTATCCGCACTCACCGCCGACCCCGGCGTAAAACGGACCCTCCTAGCCCGACACGACCCGCACCGACCGCACACCCTCGCGGTCTCCTGCGTCGAGCTGTCCACCGCCGTCAACCTCACCTGCCCCGACCCGCCGTCAACCACCGGGCGGACCCCCGAAGGCCTTACCGGCATCACCCGCCTCGACCCACCCGACCCCCGCCTACCCGCGTACGCGATCTACGTCATCACCGACGGTGCCCCGCTGACCGGCGAACGGATCCGCTCGCTCGCCCCGCCCACCGTGACCGTCAGCACCGGCCACGACCTCACCGAACTCGACCGGCGGCAGCTGACCGAACTCGAGACCGGCCTACGCACAGCAATGCTCTTCGTGCTACTCGTCGCCGTCGCCAGCCTCACCATCGGCGTCGCCGCCGGACTCATCGAACGACGCCGACCATTCACCCTGCTCCGCGCAACCGGCCTACACCTTCGCGAACTACACCGCACCGTCCTGCTGGAAACCGGCCTACCACTCGCCGCCACCACCGTATGCGGCGTAGCGCTGGGCCTGGCCGCCTCAGCCGCCGTCGCCTCCGCCACCAACCAACACTGGACCGCACCAGGGCCCGCCTTCGCCCTCACCGTCGCCGCCGGCCTACTCCTCACCCTCGCCGTCGCAGCGACAACCCTTCCCCTCGTCAAAACCGTCACCGAGCCCACCACCATCCACTTCGAATAACCAGCTGTCGGGCCGCCGGACCTGGCTGATCGTGTGTGTCTGGCCGTGGATCATCAAGGCAGGTCGAGGTTTACGCCGCCCACCCCGGCCGGTGCGGGCGCCGGTACACGCTTGTCGGCGTGCGCAGGTTTGGTGGCCGGAGGCCGGAGGGAAGCCGTAGCCCAGGCACCGGTACGGTCGCGGTGCCCACCGGCCGTGTCGGGAGCCGACCACGGTAGTCGTAGGTGGGGCCGTCCATCCATGGCTGCCGTTCGTCCACCGCCTGCCTCCTTCGGTGCCGGTTCGTTGGGCCGCCCGCTCAAACCCTGCTGTGGCATGCGTTCCGACCGGACGTAGGCATCCTCATACCTCACCCGCCGTGATCGGAAGCATCAAGCTGTCCACGATGCGTACACTTCCGGACAGCTCGCCTCAGACAGCCAGCGACACGACACCGCAGGCCAGAAGAAACGCCGAAAGCGTGACCACACCGGTCGAGCCGCGGGCGACGGCTGGGCCAAGCTACGAGCAGACCGGAAAGCGGGGTACCAGGGCTGGCAAATGGTCGGCGATTCCAGGCGACGTCGCAGGCCGCTACGTCCTACCCTGCAAGGGCCAGGACCTGCCGGCGCCCGGAGACGGACATGGATGCCACGTTTCGCATCGCGGCCAGCTCGCACGCCGGTACCGTCCGGATCACCCCGGCCGGGGAGCTCGACGTGGCGGCAAGCCGCGACCTCGAAACCGCGATCGCCGCTGCGGTGGCCAGGGCGCCGGCGCCGGCCGCGGTCATCGTGGATCTGACCGATGTGACCTTCCTGGACTCCACCATCATCGCGGTCCTGGTCACCGGTCAGAAGGCAGCGGCCGACAACGGCATACGCCTGACCGTCGTGAACGCGCGCGGATTCGTCGAACGTGTCCTGGTCATCGCGGGGGTCTACCCGCACCTGCGCGGCAGCCAACCCTGACCGGCGAATCAACAACCCTTCCCACGCGAGATCATTGCCTCCGACAACGTCGTCGCGACATCTCGGTGGGCTTTCGCGGGCTGGACTGCCCTTGGCAAGCGTCAGGCGGGATGAATTCCGGTCGCACATCTACTGGTGGTGGTTAGCGAGGCGGGCGACTGCTAGTACGGCAGCCGCACTTTGAGATCTGGTCACGTTTCTGCTGGTTGAAGGCTGCGGCGTAGCCGCTTGCGGTGGTGAAACCAGCGGGCGCGGGCTTGATGCC
>Ga0081539_10001348_pt1 | contig 42772 bp, 35 predicted proteins | sample TabmetS4T2R2_FD_71023 | JGI IMG/M metagenome (GOLD analysis project Ga0081539, IMG submission 71023) | Tabebuia heterophylla rhizosphere microbial communities from the University of Puerto Rico - S4T2R2 | ecosystem: Host-associated > Plants > Roots > Rhizosphere ... | reverse complement strand
CCCGAAGACGTCGGGGAGCACCATCATCCGGATCGGGTAGCGCTGCGCGTACAGGTCGGTGAAGATCTCGGCGACGTCGCCGGCGAGCGAGGCGCGAACGACGATTCGTCCGCGATAGCGGAAGCCGTCGAACCCCCAGTAGTTCACCGAGACCAGCCGCAGCTGGGAGCGGGCGAGGCACCCCGGCCGCCAGGAGATGCCCTGCATCGAGTCCCACACGTTGTCGGGGATCCGCGCCACCTCGGCCGCGGCACCCGATCCGGCGGCCTGCGGCGCCTGGATGCCGGTGGGCTTCGGCTCCGGGGCACCGTCCGGTGGGATGACCGGTTCACCGGCCGGCGTGACCGTCACCTCGTGCATGGCCCAGCGGGAGCCCTCGCCGGACGACGTCGCGCGCGCCCGCAGCTCGCTGCTCTTCCACAGCGCCGTGGTCAGCTCGGCGGTGCCGCGCGAGTCCAGCGCGGCAGTGCCGAGCGACGTCCAGCGCGAGGCGCCGGATCCTCGCGCCTGGACCTCGATGGCGATGCCGTCGGTGGACCCGGCGTAGCCACCGGTCAGCCGGACCCGCACGGGCAGCGGCCGCTCCGAAACCACCCGCTCTGCGACGTCCAGCGAGACCGTCGCCGCCGCGAGGTCCGGCGCGGGTGTGCTGGCCGCCGGTCGAGGGCTGGTGGCCTCCGGAATGGAGGAGCCGGCCGCCGGATCGTCGCCCCCCTCACTGCCCCGGCCGAAGACGACATACAGCGTGAGCGGGACGACCACGAGCGGGACGACGACCAGCAGGCTGGTACGGACCAGGCCCAGGCGCATTTCAGTAACGGTAGATGGAGCGGGCGTTGCCGATGGCGATATGCGGCGCGGCGCCGGGGTCGAGCCAGCGCAAGAGCGACACCAATGCGGACTGGCCGATCGAAATGCATCCGGCCGTATACCCGGACCCCGACACGTGGATGAAGATGCCGGAGCCGCTCGGTCGCGCGGGTGGTCGTACCTTCGCCGTGCCGGTGTTGAACCCGATCACCACTGCATAGTTGTACTGCGGCGTGTACTCGATGAGGTGCTCACTGGCATGGTCGGGGTCGGTCCGCGCCTCCCAGCACACGGACGACGGACAGTCCTGGTACCAGGTGTTGTACCGGGCGTCGAGCGCGTTCTCGTCCCACCACGACCCCGCGTCTACGCGGCGCCACGGCAGGCCGCTCCCGGGATTCGGCTTGATCCCGAAGGCGGACGGCAAGCCGTACAGGCCGGTCGGCGTCGTGCCGTCCCCCTCCACCCGGTTGTCCGACAGGCCTTTGACGCCGAAGCGGGCCGACGTCGAGCCCACCTGCACCCACCGCCCACCGCGCCGTTCCCACCAGCTCAGGGTGCCGCTGCGTGCCCCGTTCGTGGAGCCGCTGGTCACCGCCGTGATCAGCTGGGAGCCGCCGCCGGTCGACGCGAGCCGGGCGGGGAGCGAGGAGTCGGGTGCCCTCGTCGCGCGGGGGGACGGCGATCGGGCCCGGCTGGGGGACGGCGTCGGCGGGGGCGGGGTCGCGGAGGTCGTGACGGCGGTGGCGGTCGCGGGCGCCGTGGTGGGGGTGACTGTGGCGCTCGGGCGGGTCTCGGTCCGTGTCGGGGTGGGACGCGGCGACGCTCCGGCCCGGGCGTCCGGCCGGGCGAGGACGAGCAGAACGCCTGCGGACAGCGCGCAGACGGCGGGTGCAGCGACCACGGCGATCATTCGCGTCCGTGGCCTCATGAGCCGTTGAGGCTAGTCGAAACGCACGGCTTGTTCCGCCGAATCCTCCTCCAATTGCCGTGCACAATCTGTAGCCATCCGGTTGCAATGGGGCTAAGTTGCGCAGGGAGCTGAGCGTGAGACTCGGCGGGAGAGGAGCATGTCGGGCGTCACGGGGGTTCAGGCACTGGCACCGCTGCGGGGCAGCACGGGGCGGCTGGGGATCCGTTCCGGCCTGAGCACGTCGCCGGACCGTCATCTGGTCCGCGCCGCGACGCCGCTCGTCCTGCTGCTGGCCGTCGGCGGGAGTCTGCGGGGCGCCGCCTGGCTCGCGCACCGTCCCGCGTTGTGTCTGCCCGGGGAGGACCGGTACATCGATCTCGCACGCAGCCTGACGCCCGATCCGGATCGGCTCCTCGGGTACGCGCTTTTCCTGCGGGTTGTTTCGCCGGCTCGGTCGCTCGGAGTGGTCACCCTGCTTCAGCACGTCATGGGCCTCGGCCTCCTGATCGGCGTCTACGTCTTCCTCCGGCGCCGTGGGGTCCGGACCGGGCTGGCCGCGCTCGCCTGCCTGCCGCTGGCCGCCGACGCCTATCTGATCGAGGTTGAGCAGCACCTGGGGCCGGAGGTCCTCGCGCTCGCCCTGCTGGGGCTGGCGCTGGGTCTGCTGCTGTGGCGGCGCTGGCCCGGCTACGGCTCGCTCGCGACGGCGGGCGGCTTGCTGGCCGTGGCCAGCCTCACCGTCGTCGCGGTCCTCCCGGTGATCCTGCTCGCGATCGGCCACGTGGTGAACCGCCGCCGGGGGTGGACCCGAGTCGCCGCCCTGGGGCTCGGCTTCGCCGTGGTCATGGGTGGATACGCCGCATACGACTACGCCGCGACGGGTCGCCTCGGCAGCGCACACGCCCAGTTACGGCCTGCTCGGGTGACCGCCGCGCCCACGCTGAGCGACCTGGTGAGCGACGTGATGGGCGTTGTGGCCGGCGACGTCTCCCGGTACGTCGTGCCGGGACGCGACGCTGCGGCCCAGGGTGGGTTGGCGACGTATGACCTGCGGAGCCGGCCCGCCCGGCATTGGGAGGACCCGGCCCTGGCGTCCCGGCTGCGCGAGTATCGCAGCGTCGGGCATATCCCGGGGGCGGTCCTGGCCCTCTGTCTGCTCGTCACGCTCATCCTCGTCGCCCGGCCGCCGGGCACGATCAGGGTCGCCCGGGCCGACGTCGATGCGCTGCTGCTGGTTCTCACGGGCGTCAGTGTCGCCGTCATGGGCGCGGTGACGGCTCCGGCGTTCGACTACCGCCAGGGCCTCGCGTTGGTCGTTCTCCTGCCGGTCGCGGCCGCCCTGGCGCTCGGCGCCCGGATGTCGCCGGCCCAGCGCTAGGGCCAGCGCTAGGGCAGAGCTGATGGATCATGGCCTGCTGCGTGCCGTGCGACAGCAGCGCGGCCGCGGGTCGGCTCCGTTCCCGCCCGCACCACCACGACGGCGATGGCGGTGGTGAGCGGGATGGCAAGCACAAGCCCGATGGAGCCGACCAGGGTCCGAACGATCTCCTCTGCGACCTGACTGCCGGTGATGACCTGATGCAGCGGGGTACCGGAGATGTCGATCAGCAGGAGACTGGGGAGCGCCGCCCCCGCATAGGCGAACGCGATCGTGTAGACGGTGGAGGCGAGGTGGTCCCGGCCGATCTGCATCCCGCTCGCGAACAGGCGCTTCGGCGCGAGGCCGCTGGCGTGCAGTTCCCACACGGCGGACGCCTGTGTGATCGTGACGTCGTTGAGGACGCCCAGCCCCGCGAGGATGATCCCGCACAGCACGATCCCGGACAGGTCCGTTCCGGCGATGAGCCGGCTGAGGTTCTGGTTCTCCTCGCTGCCCAGCCCGTTGAGGTGCGCCGCGGACGACGCCCAGGCCGCCAGGCCGGCCGACAGCCATACCCCGAACAGCGTCCCGAGCAGTGCGGTGGTCGTCTTCGCGGACACGCCATGGGCCAGATAGAGAATGGCGATCATGATTGCGCTGGCGCCCAGCGCCGCGACGAGGAAAGGGTTCTCGCCGTGCCGCAGCGCCGGCAGGATGAAGAACGCGATCATGCCGTACGCCAGCGCCAACCCGGCCAGTGCCAGCAGCCCGCGCAGCCGGGCAACCGCGACGACCAGGAGGGCGAAGCCCGCGGCAAGGATGCCCAGTGGCACCTCGCGGCTGAAGTCCAGGAACCCATAGGTCTCCGGGAGGTCGGCCGTCGCGGGATAGTGCGCCAGCTGGATCTCCTCGCCCGGATGAATGCCGGAGCGGGCCACGAGCGCGGGAATGAGGGTGGACACGGTGGCGCCGCGTCGCGGGCCGCCCAGGAGTCGCGCGATGGCGTGGACGCACGTCACGGTGGCAGGAATGGAGCCGTCCGCCTGCCGGTCCGAGGCATCCCCCCGGCAGGCGCCTTTCTGCACCGTCACGATCCGGGCGTTCACGAACGTGACGCCCTGGTAGGAATCGCTCACCCCCGGCGAGGCCGGCGCCGGACCCCGCGGCCAGAGCAGTCCAACCCCGGCGATCACGGCCACGGCCAGCGGCGCCACCAGGCAGGCGAGCACCAGTCGCGCGGCAGGCGAGGCGCGTACGGCGGAGGCACCGTGCCCGTGGCCGTGACCCTGACCGTGACCCTGACCAAGATCCTGACCACGACCCGGCTGGGGGTGCTGGTGATCACCCACGGCGGCGGTCAGGAAAGAATGGCGGCGGGCGCCGCCGTCATGCCGACGTCCTGTCGTCCCAGGTCAGGCGCACCTCGTCGGGTGGCGCGAGGCGCTCCAGCTGCGAACAGATCATCTCTTGCACGGACTGCATACTGGCAGGATCCGCGGCGTCGATCCGCACGATGAGCCGTTCCGGAGTGGGGGAGAGCAGAGTGGTAGTGCGACCGGGGAAGTGGAGCAGGGTCCCGGCCCGGCTCTCGGCCACGGCCGGTCGCATGCCGGACGGGACTGTCGACGTCTCGGCCGACGCGGTGAATCCCGCCGTCAGCCGCGTGACATAACGGTCGGCCTGATCGGTTTCGGCGTGACCCCGGACGCTCTCCACGCCGTCCTTCTTCGGCTCACTGTCCGGTCGACCTGAGCCTTCCCGGAACACTCGATAACGGAACTCTCGATAACGGCTTGTGACGGCGCCGTCGCTGGATCGTCGCCTCGGCGACGCGGCCGATCGAGCAACGCCGGATGCGTCAGGTAACCATTGGGAGACGATTCGTGGGAAACGCAAGCCCGCCACGCCGGGGCCTATGAATTGCACGGGAAATGACTACTCTGTGCGGCCATGGACAATCAGCCGCAAGCCGCCCCCAGCCTGACGGGCGAAAACTCGTTCGGCATCGTCATGCGCGGCTACGACCGGCGCCAGGTCGATGACTTCATTGCTCGCAGCCGCCAGCAGATTCGTGAGCTCGAGGCGTCGGTCGCCCGCGCCTCAGGGGAGATCGAGCGGCTGCGCGTGGAGCTCGCCGACGCCGAGGACCGTGCCCGGGCGAATCTGGCCGCTCCCAAGCCGGCCCATGAAGAGGTCAGCGAACGCCTGGCCGCCATCCTCCGGCTCGCCGACGAGGAGGCGGACCAGAACCGGGCCGCCGCCGACGAGGAGATCGCCCAGGCCCGGCGAGAGGCCGAGGAGGCCGTCGAGCGCCTGCGCAACGAGGCGCGGGAGGAGGCCGAGCGGACCCTCGCGGCGGCTCGCGAAGATGCCGACCACATCGTGAACACCGCCTCCGATCGGGCCGAGAACGACGTCGTGGTGGCACGGCGCGAGGCCGAGGAGACGCTTACCTCCTCGCGCACCGAGGCCGAACGGCTGCTGGCAGATGCGCACAGCCGCGCCGAGCAGCTGTTGGACGACGCGGAGCGCAGGGCGACGGCGATCAACGATGGCGCCGGCCAGCGCCTGACCGAACTGGTGAGCGCGCACGAGGAGGCGGTGGAGCGGCTGACCAGCGTCCGCGACGTGGTCACGGCGCTGCTGAAAGGTGACTCCTCCCGGGGGACGCTCCAGGACACCGTCGACTCCCTGACCGGGCCGCTGGCCACGTTCCCACGGGCGTCCGACGTCACCGGCGAGGAGCCGGCCACCATCGACCTCACGGCCGCCGAGACAACGGTCATCGAGCCCGAGGAGACCGCGGTCCTCGACCCCGTGCCCGCAGGGGACGCGGCGGACGGCGACATCCCGGACGACGAGCTTGAGGACATCGGTGACGAGCTCGCGGACGACATCGAGGACGAGGAGCTGGAGGAGGACCTCGAGGACGACGTCGACGACGAGCTCGAGGACGACATCGACGAACTCGACGACGAGCTCGAGGACGAGGACGACGAGACGGGCAAGGCGGCGCCTCGGCCGGCCGCCACCGGTGGAGCCGCGGCGGGCACCCCGGACGACGGTGTCGACCTGCTCAAGAGCCTCATTACGCGACCCTGAGCCGCGTCTGAACCCGGTACGTTTCCGACCGGCGGGTGACACTCCCGTCGGCCGGGAACGCTCTGGCCGTCTTGAGCATTAGATTTGGTGGACACGCTGACGGCAGATTCGACCCGCGGAGGGGCGATGGAGAGCAGGAACCCGGTCTTCGGCCGGAGCCAGGAGTTCCAGCGCGGCGGATATGCGACGTTCGGGCCGCCGACGCCCTCCGTCGGAGAGCTGAACGACCTCTACAACGCGCCGTCCGCGACGGCCCTGCAGACCGGCCGGATGACGATCGACGACGTCGTGACCCGCGCCGCGATCATGTTCGGCGTGCTGCTCGCCACGGCGGCGACCACTTTCCTCGTCATCAAGCCGCAGAGTGCCGTGCTGGTATTCGGCTCGATGATCGTCGGCCTGGTGCTCGGCCTCGTCATCAGCTTCAGCAAGGTGCCACGGCCCCCGCTGATGCTGGTGTACGCGGCGGTTGAGGGCGTCTTCGTCGGCGGGATCAGCTACTGGTACGACACGATCTTCGGTGACGGAATCGTGGCGCAGGCGGTGCTGGGCACGCTCGCGGCGTTTGCCGCGATGCTCGTCCTGTACCGCACCGGTGTCCTGCGCGCCACCCCCCGGTTCCAGCGCACTCTCCTCATCGCGGGCCTCGGCTACCTGGTGTTCGGCCTCGTCCACCTGCTCGGGGTCGCCTTCGGTGCGTGGAGCAGCGTCTACTCCGGTGGCGGCATCCTGCCGGTGCTGATCAGCGCGGCAGGCGTGGTCCTGGCCTCGCTGTTCCTGGTACTCGACTTCGACTACGTCGAGCAGGGCATCCGCAACGGCCTGCCCGAGCGGTACGCCTGGACGGCGGCGTTCGGCCTCGTCGTGACGCTCGTCTGGCTGTACCTGGAGATCCTGCGGCTGCTCGCCATCCTGCGTGGCGACAACTGACCAGTCACCCGTCCCGGCGGCGCCGCCGGCGCTGAGTTCGTGGCACCCGCCGCGCCGAGTCCTGGAGCTGGCCGAGCTCGTGCTGGACGGCGTCCTGCCTGAGCTGCCGATCCCGTTGCCGGCTCCCGGCGACGGGATCGCGGCCGCTTTGCGGGACGGTGGCCTCGTGCTGGAGGACGCCGAGGGGACGCCGGTGGCGGCTCTGCTCGATCCCCGGCGGGTGGCCGGCGGGCTCACCGGCCGGCTCGCCGCGCGGCAGCCTTTCGCCCACGGACCGCTGCGGGGGCGGCGACGTTCGCCCGCGGCGGTGCGCCGGGAAATGACGACGTCCGGTCCGGCGATCGCGGTGGCGGTGGACCGCGCCCTTGACGCGCAGTGGCCGGCCCGGGTGGCCGAGGCGGCGCGCGAGTCCGGCGCCGCCGCCGTCCTGGTGCTTGTCCTGGTCGGTGACGGCAGGCGGCACGATCTTCCCCCGCAGGCGCTGATGCGTGCCGTGGATGCCGCCGTGCAGGACCTCCCGGTGCCGGCCCTCGTCGTTCCCGTGGCACTCCCGCGCTGGCCGGCCGGCGACGTCCCCGCGGACCTGCCGGACGACCGCCTCGTCCTGGCGGCGGCCACGGCGTACGGCGGGACCGGTCTCGCCGCCGATGCGGCTGTACGGCCGGACGGGGCTCGGCACCCGGCCTCGGCCGCGGAGCTGGCCAGTGCCCTGCCGCCGCCGCAGCGGCGCGGGCTCACGGTGTTCTTCACCGGATTGTCCGGTTCCGGGAAGTCGACGGTGGCCAAGGCCCTGGCGGACCGGATGGCGGCCGCAGGAAGGCGGACGGTCTCGCTGCTGGACGGCGACGAGGTGCGCCGCTTGCTGTCGGCCGGACTGGGCTTCAGCCGGGCGGACCGGGACCTCAACATCCGGCGCATCGGCTTCGTGGCCGCCGAGGTGACGCGGCACGGCGGCCTGGCGATCTGCGCGCCGATCGCGCCGTTCAGCCAGGCCCGCGAGGAGGCCCGGGCCGCCGTGGAGGAGTTCGGAGACTTCCTCCTCGTGCACGTGTCGACGCCGCTGGCGGAATGCGAGCGGCGCGACCGCAAGGGGCTGTACGCCAGGGCCAGAGCAGGGCAGATCCCCGAGTTCACCGGCATTTCCTCGCCTTACGAGGTGCCGGACGACGCCGAACTGCGGTTGGACACCTCCACGATGTCCGTCGAGGAGGCGGTCGACCAGGTCTGGGACCTGCTGGAGGCGGGCGGCTACCTGAGCCGAGCCGAGTAACAGGTTCGGCGGAGGAGCGGGGCGTCGTTGTCCGGCTGTCGCCGCGCGAGCAGCCTTCAAAGGTTCGCGTGGACGCCGTAAATTCGCGTGGTCAACTGTCCCGGATCATTGACAGGTCGCGTCGACACGGGGAATATTCGCCACACCGGGGAGTGGATCACGTCACAAAAGGTCTGCTCGCGGACCACAGCCAGGGTGCACGGAAGCGCAACCAGGAGGTCACGATGACCACCGAAGTACCGCTGGACGCGGATGCTCGACGCCTCGCCGAACTTGGCTATGTCCAGGAGCTGAAGCGGCGGATGTCGTGGTTCAGCAACTTCGCCGTCTCGTTCACGATCATCTCAATCCTGTCCGGCTGCATCACGACGTACTTCCTCGCCATGGACAACGGCGGCCCCTTCGACATGACGACGGGCTGGCTGATTGTCGGCATCTTCGTCACGCTCATCTCGCTGGCGATGGCGGAGATCTGCTCGGTCTATCCCACGGCGGGTGGGCTGTATTTCTGGGCCGCCAACCTGGCCCGGACCAACAAGCGGGCCTGGGCCTGGGGAGTCGGCTGGTTCAACTTCCTCGGCGAGGTCGCGGTGACCGCCGCGATCGACTACGGCGCCGCCATCACCATGGCGGCCTTCCTCAACCTGACCGCGGGTTTCGAGGTCACGCTCGTGCGGACCTTCCTGCTCTACGCCGCGATCCTGATCCTGCACGGCTTGCTGAACACGTTCGGCGTCAACCTCGTCAAGCTGCTCAGCGACGTCAGCGCATGGTGGCACGTGATCGGTGTCGCCATCATCCTCGTCGTGCTCGCCGTCGTCCCGGACAGGCACCAGAGCGTGGGCTGGACGTTGTTCGACGTGGAGAAGTCCGGCGGCGGCTGGAACAGCGCGGTCTATGCCGTCCTGATCGGGCTGCTGCTGGCCCAATACACCTTCACCGGCTACGACGCCTCGGCCCATGTGGCCGAGGAGACGCACGAGGCGCACACCAGTGCCCCGCGCGGCATCGTCATGAGTGTGGTCGTGTCCCTGGTCGCCGGCTTCCTGCTGCTGTTCGCCATCACGTGGTCGATCCAGGACTACCAGGGCACTCGCGAGACCGCGACGGGGCTGCCGCCGGCCCAGGTGTTCATCGACGCCGCCGGCAACGGCCTCGGCAAGTTCCTGCTGTTCATCGTGCTGGTCGCGCAGCTGTTCTGTGGGATGGCATCGGTCACGGCCAACAGCCGGATGGCGTACGCGTTCAGCCGGGACGACGCGCTGCCGGGCTCCCGGTGGTGGAAGGAGGTCAACCCGCGAACCGGCACACCCACGAACTCCATCTGGTTGTGCGTCGCCTGCTCGCTGATCGTGGCGCTGCCGGCGCTCCGCAGTTCGATCGCCTTCTTCGCGGTCACCTCGATCGCGGTGATCGGGCTGTACATCGCCTACGGCACGCCGATCCTCCTGCGCCTGCTCAACCCGCGATTCGCTCAGGGCGAGTGGAACCTCGGCCCGTACTCCAGGATCGTCGGCTGGATCGCGGTGGCGTGGGTGGCGTTCATCGTGGTGCTGTTCATGCTGCCGCAGTACACGCCGATCACCGCGACCTCGTTCAACTACGCGCCGGTGGCGGTTGCCGTGGTGATCGCGTTCGCCGTCGCGACGTGGTACCTGGGCGGGAAGAGCCACTTCCTCGTCCATCGTGACGACATGCGCGACGAGTCGTGACGCAGCGTGCTCAGTAGTCGAGACTAGGACATGTACCTTCGAACAGAGTGGGGCTCATGACGCCGCTGGGATCGGTCGTCGGGGGCCCGGCGGTGGACGAGCCGCCGGGCCCCCGGGACTGGCTGTCCGAGGCCGTCCTGCGCCCCGTCCGCGACGGCAACGCGTTCGAGGCGTGCGTGGAGCACCTCGCCACGGCGATCCGGCTGGGAGTGTTCGCCGAGGGCGACCGGCTACCACCCGAGCGAGAGCTGGCCGAACGGTTGCGAGTCGGCCGGGCCACGCTCCGTGACGCCATCTCCGCGCTGCGGCAGGCCGGGATGGTGCGCACCCACCGCGGCCGCTCCGGGGGAACCGTGGTGGTGTACCACGGGTCACCCCAGGGCGGCCCGGAGGTCTTGTCGGTGCACCGGACTCCCGATCAGATCGCCGACGCCCTGGCGTTCCGCCGCGTGGTGGAGCCGGGGGCGGCGCAGCTGGCCGCCGGTGCAGATCTGGCGGCCGACCAGCGTGCGTGGCTGGTCGACGCGCTCCACGCGGTGGCCGCCACGACCGACGACGGCGCGCGCCGCGTGGCCGACTCCCGCTTCCACCTGGCGGTTGCCATGCTGTCCGGCTCGGCGATGCTCGTGGAGGCGGTGACCCAGGCGCGTGCGCTGGTGGCGGAGATGCTGGCCGGCATCCCCGTTCTGGCGCCGAACATTCAGCACGCCGACGCGCAGCACCAGGAAATCGTGGATGCCGTTCTGGCCGGGGACGGCAATCGTGCCCGCGAGGTGATGGAGGAGCATTGCGACGCCACCTCGGCGCTGCTGCGTGCGTTGCTGCCGTAGCCTTTCCCAGCTTGCGATGCTCCACCGGCGAACCGCGACCGAACTGCGAACCGTAAAGGGGATCTGATGGCAGGCCAGGACGGCACGTCGTCACCGCTCTCAATGGCCAGGCTCGGCCAGACCATCGAGTCCGGTCACGTCGACACGATCCTCGTGGTCTTCACCGACATGCAGGGCCGGCTGCAGGGCAAACGGGTTCACGCCCGGTACTTCCTCGACCAGGTCATGGGCCACGGCATGGAGGGCTGCAACTACCTGATGGCGGTCGACGTCGACATGAATACCGTGTCGGGGTACGAGATCTCGTCCTGGGAGCAGGGGTACGGCGACTTCCTCATGCGCCCGGACATGGCCACCCTGCGGGCCGCGCCCTGGCTGCCCGGTACCGCCATGGTGCAGTGCGACCTGGAGTGGCTGGACGGCCGGCCGGTCCGGCAGTCCCCGCGCCAGGTGCTCAAGGCGCAGCTGCGCGAAGCGCAGGCGCTCGGCGTTCAGGCGTTCGCCGGGACGGAGCTGGAGTTTCTCGTCTTCGACACCAGTTATGCCGATGCCTGGGACAGCAACTACCAGGGCCTGCGCCCGTCCACCCGGTACAACGTCGACTACGCCATCCTCGGCACGTCGGCCTCCGAGCCGCTCTTGCGGGACATCCGAAACTCCATGTACAGCGCCGGCTTGACGGTGGAATCCTCCAAGGGCGAGTGCAACCTCGGCCAGCACGAGATCACGTTCAAGTACGACGACGCGCTGGTGACCGCCGACAACCACGTCGTCTTCAAGGCGGCCGCGAAGGAACTCGCCCTGCGGCACGGCCAGTCGATCACGTTCATGGCCAAGTACGACGAGCGCGAGGGCAACTCCTGCCACATCCACATGAGCCTGCGCGGCATGGACGGCTCGCTGGTCTTCGCTCAGGACCCGAACACCCTCGAGGAGTTCTCCGACGGCCGCAGCTCCGTCTTCCGCAGCTTCGTCGCGGGCGTCCTCGCGACCATGGAGGACTTCACCCTCTTCTATGCGCCGAACGTGAACTCCTACAAGCGGTTCCAGAAGGGCACCTTCGCCCCGACCGCGATCGCGTGGGGGGAGGACAACCGCACGTGCGCTCTGCGGGTCGTGGGTCACGGCAGCGGGCTGAGGGTGGAGAACCGGGTGCCCGGTGGTGACGCCAATCCGTACCTGGCGCTGTCCGCCATGCTCGCCGGAGGGCTGTTCGGCGTCCGTGCGCGGCTTCCGCTGGAACCGGCGTTCATCGGCAACGCCTACACGTCCAATGCGTCCCGGGTGCCGTCCACCCTGCGCGAGGCCCGGGACAAGTTCGCCGACTCCGAGCTGGCCAAGGCCGCCTTCGGTGAGGACGTCGTCGCGCACTACGTGCGGGCGGCCGAGGTGGAACTGGAGGCCTTCGACTCCGCGGTGACGGACTGGGAACGCCGCCGCACCTTCGAGCGGCTGTGAGCGCGAGTTTGGCCCGGGTGTTCCACGACGTCGTGGACCCGGCGACCGAGGAGAAGGTGGCCAGCGTCGAGCTGCACGACGCGCAGGCCACAGACGCCGCGATCGACCGATCGGTGCGCGCCGGTGTCGCCTGGCGTGAGGTGGCGCCGGGAGACCGCGCCCGGCTGCTGCGCCGGTTCGCCGAGGCCGTCGACTCCGCCGTGGAGGAGCTCGCCGCGCTGGAGGTCCGCAACGCCGGGCACACCATCGGGAACGCGCGGTGGGAGGCCGGCAACGTCCGCGACGTCCTGGCGTACTACGCCGGAGCGCCGGAAAGGCTGTTCGGGCGGCAGATCCCGGTGCCAGGCGGGGTGAATCTCACCTTCCGCGAGCCGATGGGCGTCGTCGGCGTGATCGTCCCGTGGAACTTCCCGATGCCGATCGCGTCCTGGGGTTTCGCACCGGCGCTGGCCGCCGGCAACACCGTGGTCCTCAAGCCGGCCGAGCTGACGCCACTCACGGCGCTGCGCCTGGCGGACCTCGCGGTGGAGGCCGGCCTGCCACCGGACGTGTTTCAGGTGCTGCCGGGCCGCGGGTCCGTCGTCGGCGAGCGCTTCCTGGACCATCCGGCCGTGCGGAAAATCGTGTTCACCGGGTCCACGTCCGTGGGAGCGCACGTCATGCGGCGGGCGGCGGACCAGGTCAAGCGGGTGACCTTGGAGCTCGGCGGGAAGTCGGCGAACATCGTGTTCGCGGATGCGGACCTGGAACGGGCGGCGGCGACGGCGCCGTACGGCGTCTTCGACAACGCCGGTCAGGACTGCTGTGCCCGCTCCCGCATCCTGGTTCAGCGGTCGGTCTACGACCGGTTCCTGGAGCTGCTCGAACCGGCCGTGGCGGGGGTGCGAGTCGGCCCCCCCACGTCTGAGGAATCCGAGATGGGGCCGCTGATCAGCGGCACACAGCGGGAGCGGGTGCGGGGGTTCGTGGAGGATGCCGCGGAGCCGGTGCACGTCGCGTTCCGCGGGACGGCGCCGTCCGGGCCGGGCTTCTGGTACCCGCCGACTGTTGTGCTGCCGGCCTCCGCCGACGAGCCGGTGTGGCGGGAGGAGGTGTTCGGGCCGGTCGTCGCCGTGTTGCCCTTCGAGAACGAGAGTGATGCGGTGACAATGGCGAATGACAGCGAGTACGGGCTCTCGGGCTCGATCTGGACCCGCGACGTCGGCCGGGCGTTGCGGATGTCGCGGGCCGTGGAGAGCGGGAACCTGTCGGTCAACTCGCATTCGTCGGTCCGCTATTGGACGCCGTTCGGGGGGTTCAAGCGGTCCGGTCTGGGCAGGGAGTTGGGACCGGACGCTCTGGACGCGTTCACCGAAGTCAAGAACGTGTTCATCGCCAGCGACTGACGCTGGGGGACAGGGAGCGTTGTGGAGCGATTGACTGGCCGCGTCGCGGTCGTGACCGGGGCCGCGAGCGGGATCGGGATGGCCTCCGCCCGCCGGATGGCCGCCGAGGGGGCGACGGTCGTCGTCGTCGACCTGAACGTCGAGGCGGGGAAGGATCTCGCCGCCGAGCTGGGTGGGCTGTTCCTGGCGGCCGATGTCACCAGCCCCGAGGACAACGAGCGGATGTACGGCGAGACCGTCGCCGCCTACGGGCGCGTCGACATCGCCTTCCACAACGCCGGGATCTCGCCGCCTGACGACGACTCGATCCTTGACACCGGGCTGGACGCGTGGCGCCGGGTACAGGAGGTGAACCTCACGTCGGTGTACCTGGGCTGCAAGGCCGTGTTGCCGCATATGCTGGGCGCTGGGCGCGGATCGATCATCAACACGGCGTCCTTCGTGGCGACGCTGGGCGCTGCGACGTCGCAGATCTCCTATACGGCGAGCAAGGGTGGTGTCCTGGCGATGACCCGGGAGCTGGGGGTCCAGTTCGCCCGGCAGGGGGTCCGGGTCAACGCGCTGTCTCCCGGGCCGGTGGCGACGCCGCTGTTGCTGGACCTGTTCGCCAAGGACCCGGAACGGGCGCAGCGCCGGCTGGTCCACGTGCCCATGGGCCGGTTCGCCGAGCCGACGGAGATCGCCGCGGCCGTCGCCTTCCTGGCCAGCGACGACTCTTCGTTCATCACGGCGTCGAACTTCCTGGTGGACGGCGGTATCACCGGCGCCTACGTAACACCCTTGTGAGTGCCGATACAGCTACGGGAAAGGAGGACGGGGAGCGGATGCACAAGCCGAGAGCGGCCTCGAACGGGTCGGTGCCGGCGTCGGACGGCGAGCTGCCGGTGATCGGCGTCTCGGGGTATGCGGAGCAGGCTCGCTGGGGCGTCTGGGACGTCCCGGCCGTGCTGCTGCCGGCCCGATACGTGGAAGCCGTGGTGGCCGCGGGTGGCGTTCCGGTGGTGCTGCCACCGGTGCCGGTTCTGATCGAGCGGACTCTCTCCCGGCTGGACGCCGTGGTCATCGCCGGCGGGCCCGATGTGGACCCGGCGCGGTACGGCGAGCGGCCCGGACCGGCCACCCAGCCGCCGCGCCCGCAACGGGACGCTGCTGAGCTCGGTCTGCTGTCCGGCGCCGGCGAGGCAGGGCTGCCGGTGCTTGCGATCTGCCGAGGGATGCAGCTGCTGAACGTCGCACGTGGCGGCTCCCTGGTGCAGCACCTGCCGGACGTCGTGGGGCATCACGGCCATGCGCCCACGCCCGGTGTGTACGGGCGGCACGCGGTGCGGGTCGAGCCGAGGACCCGGCTGGCGACCGCCCTCGGCACGGCCCATGCCGAGGTCCCGACGTACCACCACCAGGGAATCGCCCGGCTCGGGTCGGGTCTGTCGGCAACCGCCTGGGCGGACGACGGGACGATCGAAGCGGTCGAGGACCCGGAGCTGCCATTCTGCGTGGGGGTGCAATGGCACCCGGAGGCCGGCGACGACATGGCGCTGTTCCAGGCGCTCGTCGCGGCGGCGAACGCGGCCCGCGCGGACCGGGTGCGGCGGGATGTCGCGGCAGCCAGATGATCACCCCGCCGCGGCGCGGCTGAGCCCGACGCCCGAAGAGCTCGCGCGGGACGTCGATCGGGCTGCGGAACGGGTCAGGGTGATGGGGCCCCGGCTGGCGGCCCGGCAGACACTGGAGGCGCGGCTCGCGCTGGACGCCGTCCAGGACGCGCTCCAGCGGCTGGCCGATCTGGCGGCGGAGGCCGAGGGTTCCTCGCCGCGGCCGGTGCCGCGGTTGCAGCCGCACGCCCTGGCCGACCAAGTGCTCGTGCTCGGTCATGACGCGCTGCAGGCGGTGCTCGAACGTGGGGACGCCGATCCGGACCTGCGCGCTGTCCGCGACGTCCTGGACCGCGTGCGGTCCGCGTTGTGAGGTGATCCGCAGCCCGCTATTCGGGAGCATGTGTCTCGGATAGTGAGATTTCAGGATGATGGAAACTTTAGGTCGCTATTTGACCAAAAGTTTCCATCATCATTGGCGAGGCGGGTGAGCCACCGTGAGCGTCGCTTTCCTCAACCGCGGAGCGGGTCAACCGTGGAGCAGGTCAGCTCAGCCGCTCGAAGATGATCGCCATTCCCTGGCCGCCCGCCACGCACATCGTCTCCAGCCCGAACTGGGCGTCCCGGGTCTGCAGCCCGTTGATCAGCGTGGTCGCGATTCTCGCCCCGGTCATCCCGAACGGGTGACCAAGGGCGATCGCGCCGCCGTGCACGTTGAGCTTCGCCAGGTCGATCCCGAGGTCCTCGGTGCAGGGCAGCACCTGTGCGGCGAACGCCTCGTTGATCTCGAACAGGTCGATGTCCGACACCGACATGCCGGCGCGCCCCAGTGCCTGCCGGGTGGCCTCCACCGGGCCGAGGCCCATGATCTCGGGGGACAGCGCAGATACCCCGGTGCTGACGATGCGCGCCAGCGGCGTCAGGCCGAGTTCCTGAGCGCGGGTGTCGCTCATGACGACGAGCGCCGCCGCGCCGTCGTTCAGCGGGCAGGCGTTGCCCGCCGTGACCGTCCCACCCGCGCGGAAGACCGGCTGCAGTGCCTGCACCTTCTCCAGCGTTGTGCCGGGCCGCGGGCCGTCGTCGGCGCTGACCACGGTGCCGTCGGGCGTCGTGACCGGCGTGATTTCGCGAGCGAAGAAGCCATCCGCGATCGCCTTCTCGGCCCGGTTCTGGCTCTCCACACCCCACCGGTCCTGCTCCAACCGGCCGATCCCGCGCAGGTTGGCGACGTTCTCGGCGGTCTGTCCCATCGCGATGTAGATGTCCGGCACCGTGCCGTCGTGCCGGGGGTCGGTCCACGGGGCATTGGACTGCCGGGTCGCCTCGGTCCGGGCGCGGGCCTCGGCGAAGACCGGGTTCAGGGCCCGCTCGCCGTCCTGCAGGCTCATGTAGCGGGAGACGCACTCGACGCCGGCGGAGATGAAGACGTCTCCCTCGCCCGCCTTGATGGCGTGGAAGGCCATCCGGGTCGTCTGGACGCTGGAAGCGCAGAACCGGTTCACCGAGGTGCCGGGAACGCCGTCCAGCCCGAGCATGACGGCTACGACGCGGGCGATGTTCGTGCCGTGCTCACCGGAGTTGTCCGCCGCGCCGACGTAGATGTCGTCAATCGTCGCCCGATCGAGGTCAGGCACCTTGTCCAGGACCGCTCGCACGATCGTGGCGAGCAGATCGTCCGGCCTGACGTCCTTCAAGGAGCCTTTGAATGCCCGCCCGATCGGTGAGCGGGCGGTCGCGACGATCACGGCTTCCGGCACGGCTGCCTCCTCGGCTTGGAGAGCTACCCGTCAGCCTCTCCCATGGAGATGGTGGTGGCCACCGTTGCCGCCGCGCTCCCCCCGTTGCTGCGCCGGCGCAGCAAAGACGGCAGGCCGGGCAGCCCCTGCGGGATACGCAGCATCGCCCATCGCCCGGCGGGGCCGCGGGCCGAGCCGCCCACCTCGATGGGGGTCACCTGTGTGCCCGCGATCTGCACGGCCTCGGCCGCTGCATGGGCGATGTCCTCGACCTTCTCCTCCCGTTCCAGCTCCGGCGGCGCCGCCTCGGCCTGCTCGGCGGGAAGCCCGAGCGCGCCCGCCACGCTGGGGATCAGGGCGGCCGCGGCCCGCGCGTAGCCGACCGCGGACGGGTGGAACCGATCCGCGCTGAACATCTCTCGGGGGCGCGCGGCGAACTCCGGCCCCAGCAGGTCGCCCAGCGAGACCGTCCTACCCCCGGCCTCGATGACGGCGATGGTCTGCGCGGCCGCCAGTTGGCGGCTCCACTGCCGGGCGATCCACCGCAGCGGGTGGGCGATCGGCTCAATGGTGCCGAGGTCCGGGCACGTCCCGACGACGACCTCGATGTCCGCCTCGCGGAGCCGGCGAACCGCGGCGTCCAGCCCCCGGACCGCCACGGACGGCCGGATGCGATGGGTGACGTCGTTCGCCCCCACCATGATCACGGCGACGTCGGCCCGCGTCTCCTGGGCGAGGAGGTGATCGACCTGGGGGTCGAGCGCCGCGGACTCCGCACCGACCACCGCTAAGACCTGGAGCCGGACCGGGCGGCCGAGGAGGGCGGAGATCTCCTGCGCGATCAGCACGCCAGGAGTGTCATCGGCGCGGTCGACCCCGAGGCCAACTGCGGAGGAGTCGCCGAGCATGGCCAGAGTGATGGGCTGTCCCGGCCCGATGCCATAGACACCGCTGCCGTCCGGGCCGATGAGGCCGAACGGTTGACCGATCATTCGGCGGGCGAGCTTCACCTCGGCCGTGATCAATCCAAAGGTGGCGGCGCCTAAGGCGCCGAGACCGCCGCCGCCGAAGGCAGCGGCCGCGGCAATCCGGCGGGCCCGGGAGGCGCGACTCATCCATGACCTCCAATGCGTCAGCGTGACTATCAGTGCAACATGACCATCAGTACAACGAGACGAGAACGCCGAGTGTGCCCCATTCTCGCCCGGACGGGCTCAGGCGGGCGAGAGGCGGCTGGATGGCGAGTCGCCGCAGGAGCGCACACTCGATCTATGTCCGCGGGGCACGCATCCTGCGGAGGCGAGGGACCACTGAGCCATTGGGGCTATGGTCTTCCGGACCAACGGCCCATTCGGCGGCTAATCCCATCAGCCGGCGTCCTCCACACGGCCGCTCAGTTGGTGCGCGGCCCACCGATCGGTGTTTACTGTTGCCTGAGCGTGACGGATGGTCAACGCTCTGCGTTGGCGGAAGTCGGACGGGGGGATCCTCCAACTGCTCCGCCGGGTGAAGTGAGCGCCCTGCCTACTGTTCGGGGCCCACTGTTCGGGCGTACGGCCGCCGCCAGCGGCCGCTCGCCATGTGCCGTGAGTTCGACGATTGGACATACATCCCATGGCGCGACTCCTGGTAGTGGAAGACGATCAAGACGTCCGTGACCTGATCTCGATGCGCCTGCTGATGGTCGGCCATCGCGTCGTTGCCGCCGGTGATGCCACGCAGGCCCTCGACACCGTGGATCGGATCGGCGCCCCGGATGCCTATGTTCTTGATGTCGGGCTGCCCGACATCGACGGCTTCCGGCTGCTGGTCCGGCTCCGGGAGATGGCGGACATCGACGCCCCGGCGATCTTCCTGTCGGCGCATGTGCATGAAAGCGAGGTGGGCCTGGGTCGCGCGATGGGGGCCACCTACCTGACCAAGCCGTTCGTCGCCGGAACACTCATCGGGGCGATCGACAAGGCGCTGGTGGGGCGGGACAGCCCGGCCGCCACCGAGCACGGCTGGTAGCCGTGGGCCGCCGGGACGACCCGAAAGCGGCGCTAGTGTCGTGCCGGTGACTGAGGCGGGAAGCGGCAGGGCGTCGGATGGGGAGGTCGTCGACGGACCGGATCGAGGCGACACCGTCGGCCTCGAGGACGCGACACGACTCGGCGCGGTCCTGCGGGCCGTGTGGTCCACCCTCGACATCGGAGTAATGATCTTCGACGGCGAGGCGCGACCCATCGCCACCAATCCCGCAGCCGAGCGGATGCTCGGCCGGGTCTTCGACGGCGCGCCGCCGGCATCCCGTGTGATCTACTTCGGAGACGGTGTCACGGTTTGCCCGCCGTCCTCCTATCCCGTCTGGCGAGCACTGCGCGGGGAAGTGGTGCGCGACGAGGAGCTGGTGATCCAGACGGCGGTGGCCCCGGAGGGCCGCCGCCTCATGGTGTCGGCGCTGCCCGTGCTGCTCGACGACGGAGCGCCCGGGGCACTGTCCTCAATCTCGGATGTGACGGACCGCTGGTCCGTCGAGGAGAAGAATCGCACCACGCTCGACCAGCTCAGCCAGCTGCTCGCGGGTGCTGCCGATTACGCGATCTTCCTGCTGGACCCGACAGGCCACGTGGTGACGTGGAGCATCAGCGCCCAGCGGCTCAAGGGCTACACCGAGCAGGAGATTCTCGGCCGGTCCTTCGCGACCTTCTTCACGGCGGAGGACCGTGACCGCGGCGAGCCGGAACGGCTGCTCGCCGCGGCGGGCCGGGACGGGCGGGTGGAGACCAACGGCCCGCGGCTTCGCAAGGACGGGTCGACCTTCTGGGCGCGGGGTGTGATCACCGCCATCCGCGACGAGGACGGCAAGGTCACGGCGTTCACCAAGGTCTGCCAGGACGTCACCCGTGAGCGGGCCGCTGAGCAGGCCGTGCTGCGCCTGAACGGCGAATTGCGGCAGCTCAACACCGAACTGGAGGAGCGGGTCCGGGAGCGCACGGCCGCCCTGGAGCGGCAGAAGGCGGAACTGGAGGCGGCGAATGCCGAGCTGGAGGCCTTCTCCTACAGCGTGTCGCACGACCTGCGCGCACCGTTGCGCGCCGTGCACGGCTTCGCCCGGATCGTCAGCGACCGCTACGCCGACGCGCTGCCCGATGAGGCGCGCGAATACCTGGACCGCGTGCAGTCCGGCGCTCTGCAGATGGGCAATCTGATCGACGCCCTGCTGCAGCTGTCGCGGATGCAGCGGCAACCGCTGCGGGCCGAGCGGATCGACGTCGCCCAGCAGATCAGGCACTGCTGGGATCTGCTGGCCGAGGCGCGCAAGGGGCGGACCGTCGAGCTCGTCATGGACGACGACCTGCCGGATGCCGAGGGCGACGTCCGGCTCGTCGAGCAGGTCTGGGTGAATCTGCTGGACAACGCCATCAAGTACACGCAGGCCACGCCGTACGCTCGGGTCGAGGTGGGGGGCGCCGTCGACGGCGACGCCGTGACGTACTTCGTGCGGGACAACGGCGCGGGCTTCGACATGCGATACGGCGCGAAGTTGTTCAAGGTGTTCCAGCGACTGCACAGCGCAGAGGAGTATCCGGGAATCGGCATCGGCTTGGCCGTGGTCCAGCGGATCGTGCACCGTCACGGCGGGAAGGTGTGGGCCGACGCCGAGCTCGGCAGGGGCGCCACGTTCTTCTTCTCTCTGCGGCGGGCCGCATGGTCCTGACACGCTGATGCCGTCGATCGTTCACAACTGGAGGTGGCCGTGCCGTCCGCGTTGCGTCTGCTGATCGTCGAGGACCGGCGGGACGACGCCGAGCTGCTCGTCGCGGAGCTCGTCCGAGCCGGCTTCAGCCCGGAGTGGTCGCGGGTGGACACCCGGGAACGGTTGATCGACGCGCTCCGGGACGAGCCGCAGCTGATCCTCTGCGACTACAGCCTGCCCGCCCTGGATGCCATCGAGGTGTTGACGACTCTGCAGCAGCTCGGCAACGACGTCCCGGTGATCGTGGTCAGCGGCGTCATGGACGAGGAGACCTGCGTCAAGTCGCTGCGCCACGGCGCCGTGGACTACCTGCTGAAGGACCGGCTGGCCCGGCTCGGTCCCGCGGTCGAGCACGCGCTCGCCACCCGCCAGCTGGCGATCGAGGCGCGGCAGGCGCGTGAGAAGGAACATGAGACGGCCAGCATCCTGAGCGGCCTGGTCGCCAACGCCCCCGCGGCGATCAGTGTCAAGGCGGTGGACGGGCGGTACCTCCTGTGCAATCTGCAGTTCGAGCGCCTCTGCGGGATGGAGCCGGGCAGTCTGGTCGGGCACACGGACGCCGACCTCTTCCCCCCGGAGCGCGCCCGGGAGATGACCGAGCGGGACGCTCGCTGCCTGCATCACACGATGGTCGTCGAGCAGGAGGAGGTCTTCCAGGACGCCACCGGCACGCGCACGTTCCTCTGCGTGCGTTACCCCGTGGTCGACGCCGGCGGTGACGTCTTCGGCATCGGCGCCATCTACCTGGACATCACGCGGCAGAAGCGGGTTGAGGCGGAGCTGCGCGCCGCCCGTGAGCAGCTTCAGGCGCGTGCGCAGGAACTCGGCGCGAGCAATGACCAGCTGCGCGAACTCGACCGCCTGAAGACCGACTTTGTGGCGTCCGTCAGCCACGAGCTGCGGACGCCGTTGACCAGCATCCGCGGGTACGCCGAGATGCTGAAGGACGGTTCCGTGGACTCGACCAGCGGTATGGGTCAGCGGTTCGTGGAGATCATCGACCGGAACAGCGAGCGCCTGCTGGGGCTGATCGAGGATCTGTTGATCCTGTCCCGGATGGACTCGGGCGCTTACCAGTTGCTGGATCAGAGCGTCTCGGTACCGGAGATCGTGTCCGCGGTGACCACGATGCTGCGTCCGACCCTCGAGCAGGCGGGGGTCGGCCTCGACGTGCGGCTGGGAACCGATCTGCCGGACATTCCCGGTGATCGGGATCAGCTGGAAAGGGTCCTGCTGAACCTGCTGACCAACGCCGTCAAGTTCTCCTCCGGCGGTGACACCGTGACGGTGTCGGCGTCGGTGGAGGGGAAGTACCTGCGGCTCGCGGTCCAGGACAGTGGCATCGGAATCGCCCCAGAGGACCAGCGTCGGCTGTTCACCCGCTTCTTCCGCGCCTCGACCGCCCGGGAACGCGCCATCCCCGGGACCGGTCTGGGGCTTGCCGTGGTGAAGGGCATCGTGGAGCGGCATCGCGGGGTCATCCATGTCGACTCCGCCCCCGGCCGTGGGACGATCATGACGGTGGAGTTGCCGCTCAGCGCGCCGGACGGGGCGCAGCCGAGCCCGCCGGACCCGGACCACGGGCGGCCCGACCCGCCGCTGCCCGACCCGCCCGACACGGCCTGACGAGCATCAACTGACTTGGCCTCGATCCCGGAACCTCTTAAGTCCCGGAACTCGCGGCGCATCGGCGGTGCGCCAAGATGGGACAGTACGGTCGCAGGCTCCTCACCTCTGGTCAGGCACATGCGCGAGAACGACCCAGGCAAGATCCGCACGGACGACGACGACGACGCGATCCAGCCCCGTCCGGCACTCCCGGGTGCGCCGACGATGCTGGACGTCGTCCGGGAAGTAGTCAACGGCGTGGCTTCCGTCCGCTCCGTGCTGCCATCGCCAGGCGCCGAAGACCTCACCCCAGAGCAGAGCGCCCAGCAGCTGCTCGCCATGGAACAGGAACTCCTGGCCCTGGAAGAGGAGCTGCAGGTCCTGGAGGAGGAGGTCCGCACCCAGCAGGATGAGCTGGCGGCGGTAACGGACGCGCAGCTTCACGACGACGAACTGACCGGTCGGCTGGTGTCGGCGCTACCCGTGGCGCTCGTGTCGACCGATGCGATGGGCACGATCGTGGAGGCCAACGTTGCGGCGGCCTCGCTGATCGGCAAGTCGCCCACCCGCCTGCACCACAAGCCGATCTTCGTGTACGTCGCGCCCGGTGACCGCCGCTCGGCACGAGCAGCGCTGGCGCGGGTCAGCAACGTGCAGGCCCCGGCGGAACTGGAGCTGACGCTCACCCCGCACCGGCGCCTGCCGGTGCGCTGTCACGCCTCGCTCGTGGCGTCCTATCGCACCGCGGGGCTGCCGAGCGGCCGGCAACGGGTCAGATGGGTCCTGGTCCCCGAGACCGGCCCGCTGACCGAGCACCGCCGGGAGCGGCTGCACGCCCTCTCGGAGCTGGGTCGGCTCGGCGCCGGATCGGGCGACCTGCGCAAGGTGCTCGAGCGGGTGGCGACGTTGGCATGCGACGGCGTGGACGGCATCACCGACGCATCCGTCGCCCTCGGTAACCCGGTCGAGCCCGAACTGCTGGCCAGTTCGTCTGCCCGAGCCCAACTGCTCGACGGCGTGCAGTACATGGCGGGCGGGGGGCCGACGTTCGACGCCTACGCCGGCCGACTGCCGGTGAACACGGCCGAGATGGCCTCCGACTCGCGATGGCCCGCCTTGAAGAAACGCCATCAGGACATGCCGGCCGGCAGCTGCATTGCGTTCCCGCTCTATGTGGACGACCACGTTGCCGGTGTGCTCACCCTGTACGGAGCGCCAGGCGGACCGGTCACGGCCGATCTGGTGAACCAGGGCAGGCCGTTCGCCCAGGCGGCCGCGTCCCTCATCCGCGACAGCATGATCATGGAGGAGCTGCGATCCACGCGGGACCAACTCAGCCAGGCGCTGACCTCCCGTGCCGTGATCGACCAGGCGAAGGGCATGGTCATGCTGACGCGCGGGTGCTCGGCCGACGAGGCATTCCGTCAGTTGGGGCGGCTGAGCAACAACCGCGGCGAGAAGCTACGCGAGATCGCGGCCCGGATCGTCGCCGACCCGGGCAGCGGGTGGTGGCGGTAGCGGAGTCCATACCGGTCGTCGTCGAGCGCCTGCGGGCCGCGGGCTGCGTCTTCGCCGAGGAGGAGGCGCGTCTGCTGGTTGCCACCGCCACGACGCCGGATGACCTGGACTCGATGGTGGCGCGGCGGGTCCGGGGCCTGCCCCTGGAGCACGTTCTCGGGTGGGCAGAGTTCTGCGGACTGCGGATCGTGGTGGACCCTCACGTGTTCGTGCCGCGGCGCCGCACGGAGTTCCTCGTCCGGCAGGCCGAGGCCCTGCTGGATGGGCGTGCCGGGAGGCGGCGCGCCGTGGTCGTCGACCTCTGCTGCGGTTCGGGCGCGCTCGGTGTGGCCCTCAGCGCCGCCGTCGGGGCATCCGTCGACCCATCCGTCGAGGTGGACCTGCACGCGGCCGACCTGGACCCGGCGGCGGTGCGCTGCGCGCGGCGTAACGTCGTCCCGGCCGGTGGACAAGTCCACTCGGGTGATCTGTACGACGCGCTCCCGGGCGAGCTGTGCGGCCGGGTCGACGTCCTTGTGGCGAACGCGCCCTATGTTCCGACGTCGCAGTTCCCGCTACTTCCGGCGGAGGCCCGTCTGCACGAGGCACGGATGGCGCTGGACGGCGGCGAGGATGGGCTTCTCCTGGTCCGGCGGGTCATCGCCGGTGCGCCGGACTGGCTGGCCCCGGGGGGTCACCTCCTGGTGGAGACCAGTGAACGCCAGGTGCCGGCGGCTGTGGAGGCACTGGCCCGGGCCGGCCTGGTCGCGCGGGTCGCATCATCGGAGGAATACCAGGCGACGGTCGTCATCGGCACCTCGCCGTATCAGGGAAGCCGTATCAGGCAGCGGTATTAGGTAGCCGTAGCAGGCAGCTAGTGCACGTTCATGACGATCAGGGCGCCGCTGACCGCTGAGCCGTTCTTCAGTGCGCTGACGGTCACGTGCACGTCTACCGGCTTCCCGCGGCGGTTGATGGACTGCAGGACGTCGTCCTCGTCCGGCCGCGTCCCCTCGTACAGCACCTGCCGGATGGCGGGCTTGAGGCGGTCCACCGGGAGGCCGATGTCCAGGTTCAGCAGGTGCTGCCCCACCGCCTCCTCCTGGCGCACTCCCCACAGGTCCTCCGCACCCGAGCTCCACATCTGAATGCGCAGATCGCGGTCCACGACCGCCACGCCGGCGCGCAGCCCGGTCAAGATCGACTCCATGAAGCTGTTGAGGTTGCCCACCTGAGCGGTGCGCTCGCGCAGCTCGTCGTTGCCGGACTGCAGCTCGTCGTTCATGGACTGCAGTTCCTCGTTCATGGTCTCCAGTTCCTCGTTGGTGGACTGGAGCTCCTCGTTCGTGGTCTCCAGTTCCTCCACCGTCGACTGCAGTTCCTCGTTGGTGGTCTCCAGTTCCTCATTGGTGGACTGCAGTTCCTCATACGCCGTCTCCAGCTGGCGATGGGCGTACTCCAGCTCCCCCTGAAGCTGGCGGAACCGGGAGACGTCGGTGAAGAAGATGCTTGTCCCCAACGGTGTGCCGTCGCGGTCCAGTAGCGGGGCCACCTGAACCTCGAGGTGGTGCGTCTGTCCGCCCCGACTCCACTCCACATCGCGCACCCACACCGGCCGCCGTTCCACTGCCGCCTGCTGGATGGAGGATCGCAACTCCACGGGACGATAGGAGATCTCAAGGTCCTGGAACGGCCGGCCGTTCTCGCGCTCGGACAGGCCGAACAGGTTGTCCGCCCGGTGGTTGGACATGACCAGGCGTCCCTCCCGGTCGATCACCACCTGCGCCACCGGACTGGCATTGATGGCCTCCGCGCGGATCTTCGAGACTGGGTCGCTGTTTCCCGCGTTGATCGGCGACGACGTGCCGACCAGCAGCGGTCGCTCACGGGGGGTATCCACGGCCACCTTCCGGAAGTACCTGCGCTTCAGATCCAGCGGCGTGAAGAGGTTGCTGTGGCTCAACAGCATCTCGGCCTTGCCGAGGAACAGCACCCCGGTGGGGTTCAGCGCGAAGTGGAAGCGCTGCACGATGTTGGCCTGGGCATCGGCGTTGAAATACATCAGCGTGTTGCGGCAGACCAGCAGATCGATGTGCGAGATCGGGGCATCCTGCACCAGGTCGTTCCGCCCGAAGATCACAGATCGGCGTAGCTCCTTACGGAAGGTCAATCTCTGGCCGGCGCTCTCGAAGTACCTGTCGACCAGGTCGCGCGGAACGTTGCGCAGGTCGCGCTCGGGGTACGTCGCCTGCCGCCCTTCGGCCAGGGCCTCCTCGTCGACGTCGGTAGCGTAGATCTTCACGCGGTGCCGGAACTCCTCGATGCCCATTTCCTCGGCGAGGGCGATGGCGAGGCTGTAGGCCTCCTCACCGCTGGCGCACCCGGCGCTCCACACCCGGACCGGGTCCTGGCCCGTCCCCTCCAGCATGTTCGGCAGGATCTCCGCCCGCATGTGCGCCCACGCCTCCGCGTCGCGGAAGAAGCTCGTGACGTTGATCAGGATCGTGTTGAACAGGGCGGTGAACTCGTCGGGATGGACCTCCAGGTAATCCCGGTACTCGTCGTAGTCGTGAACGTTCACCGCGTGCATCTGCCGGTCGACCCGGCGCATCAGGCTGGTCCGCTTGTACCCCGAGAAGTCAAAGCCACGGGCTTCCTTGAGGTACTGCACCAGTGACTCGAAGTTGGGGTCGACGTCGCTCACGACCGCCTCCTTCCTTTCCCCCGCACCGGCGTCGCTGCTGCGGCCGGCCTCACTCCGTCAGCCCCGGCGGGGGGTCCTGTTCGGCGATGAGCGTGTCGGCCCGCTCCAGGACGGTCCGGATGATGTCGGCAGCTTCCAGCGCCTCTTGGGCCTGCTCGTCGAAACGAGCAGCAGAGATCGGTTGATCACTCTCCTTGGCCCGCGAGCCCAGCTCACGGGCCAGCGCCGCCTTCTCCTCCAGCGTCCGCAGCGCCATCCACAGCGCACTCTCCATCGCGGCGCCGTGCTCGGACAACAGGCTCTCGACCGACCAGGCGTGGCCGACCCGGCAGCGGTAGCGAAGGAAGCCCTCCTCCTCGATCTCGAACAGCACCCCGTGACAGTCCGGGCAGGACAGCCCGGAGGGGATGCCGGGACGGTCCATGTCGTGCAACGCCTTCGGCTCCATCTCGGCCACCGCGACCTCCGTCTCCACCAAGTCGGACGGCGAGAAGTCAGAGGGCCAGTCCGCCTCGGTCCCGACGAGGCGGCTGAGCACCCCCGGGATCTCGGCCACCGGCAGCACGAACTCGGGCTGGGCGGCGGCGATCGCATTGGTCGGCATGCCGGCGTGCAGAGCGTCCTTGGGATCCTGGACGATCCCCACGCCGCCCCGGGTGCGCACCGCTACGAGCCCGGCGGAGCCGTCGTCCAATGCGCCGGACAGGACGACGCCGAGCACCCGAGGACCGAGAGCCCTCGCCGCCGACCGGAACAGAACGTCGACGGCCGGGCGGTGGCCGTTCTCTCTCGGCCCCCGCGTGAGCAGCACTCTGCCGTCAACCACCAGAAGGTGGTGGTCCGGTCGGGCCACCAACACCTGTCCCGGCTGCAGGACGTCGTTCGACTGGGCCGAGCGAACCGGAAGGGCGCAGCCCCGCGCCAGGATGGACGGCAGGGCGTTGACACCCGTCGGAGGGACGTGCAGAACGATCAGGACGGTGGCGAGCAACCCGGGGGGAAGCCCGGCGGCGAGGGTACGGAGCGCCTCGACGCCGCCGGCGCTTGCGCCGACCACGATCGTGTCCCGTCGGACCACGTTGCTCCTCGGCTGCTGCGCGGTTGTTCCGCGGCCCGGACCTTTCCCGGTCGCGGAACTGTAGAACAGCCTCTCACCACGGGCCCGTCGCGACGACCCCGCCCGGCATGGGCTTTCGACGCCCCCGGCGTGGGTGGCCGCGACGCGCCGGGGGGGCATTGCGACAATGCCCCGGTGAAATACGCAGAGTCTGTGGTCGACCTGATGGGCAACACGCCGCTGGTGCGGCTGTCCAGCGTCACCGCGGGGCTGGCGCCGCTGGTGCTGGCCAAGGTCGAGTATCTGAATCCGGGCGGATCGGTGAAGGACCGGATCGCGCTGCGGATGATCGAGTCGGCGGAGGCGGACGGGCGGCTGCGACCCGGTGGAACGATCATCGAACCCACGTCCGGGAATACCGGTGTGGGGCTCGCCCTGGTGGCTCAGCGCAAGGGCTACCAGTGCATCTTCGTGTGCCCGGACAAGGTGAGCCAGGACAAGCGTGACGTGCTGAAGGCCTACGGCGCGCAGGTCGTCGTCTGCCCCACGGCGGTGCCGCCGGAACACCCGGACTCCTATTATTCCGTCTCCGACCGGTTGGTGAAGGAGACGCCGGGGGGCTGGAAGCCGGACCAGTACTCCAACCCTGACGGGCCGGCCAGCCACTACGCCACGACCGGCCCGGAGATCTGGACCGACACCGAGGGCCGGGTGACCCATTTCGTCACGGGCGTGGGAACGGGCGGCACCATCACCGGCACCGGCCGGTACCTGAAGGACGCCTCCGGCGGGCGGGTCCGGGTGATCGGCGCCGACCCGGAGGGCTCGGTGTACTCCGGCGGGACGGGGCGCCCGTACCTGGTGGAGGGCGTGGGGGAGGATTTCTGGCCGCGCGCCTACGACCCTGCGGTTCCTGACGAGATCATCGCGGTCTCCGACGCGGACTCATTCGCGATGACCCGGCGGCTCGCCCTGGAGGAGGGGCTGCTGGTCGGCGGGTCGTGCGGCATGGCGGTCGTGGCGGCGCTGCGGGTGGCCGAGCGCAGCGGGCCGGACGACGTCGTCGTCGTGCTGCTACCGGACGGCGGCCGGGGCTACCTGAGCAAGATCTTCAACGATCGATGGATGGCGTCGTACGGGTTCCTCCGGGAGGACGCCACCCTGACCGTCGGCGACGTGCTCAAGGCCAAGTCTGGAGGCATGCCGGCGCTGGTCCACACACACCCGAACGAGACCGTCCGCGACGCGATCGAGATTCTGCGCGAGTACCACGTCTCGCAGATGCCGGTGGTCAAGGCGGAGCCGCCGATCATGGCCGGGGAGGTGGCCGGGTCGGTCAGCGAGCGGGACCTGCTCGAGGCCGTGTTCACCGGGAGGGCGGCACTGGCCGAGCGGGTGGAGAAGCACATGGCGCCGCCGCTGCCGCTGGTCGGGTCCGGGGAGCCGGCGGACGCCGCGCGGCAGGCGATGCAGGAGGTCGACGCCGTCATGGTGGTCGAGGACGGGAAGCCGGTCGGCGTCCTGACCCGGCACGACCTGCTCGGCGTGGTGGCCGGCTGACCGCCTGAGGCCTTTCGGTTGAGCGGGCAGTTTTGCCCCGACACGCCCGGCGTGTCGGGGCAAAACTGCCCGCTCAACCGGTCCGCTCAACCCATACGGCGACCGCGGCGACCGCGGCGGGAGCGCAGATAGTTGCTGACGACGTACTCACCGAGGCGATCGAGCGACGGGGTGAAGACCCGCCCGCCGTTGCGCCGCGCCACGGCGTCCACGAACCGCCGCAATCCGAGGTCCTCGCCCAGCATGAAGACGTTGATCGCCGCGCCGTAGCGGGTCAGCGCGTCCACCTCCTTCACCGTGGCGCGCACCGTCATGGTCGTCGGGGGCCAGGAGAAGAACGCCTCGCCACCCTCGGTGAGGTGCGCCGTCGGCTCGCCGTCGGTGACCAGGAGGACCACCGGCTCGGCGTCGGCATGCCGGCGCAGATGCCGTCCGGCGAGCTGAAGCGCATGGTGCAGGTTGGTGCCCTGCACATAATCCGGCTCGACGCCGGCCAGCTGCTCCACGGTCAGCCGGGAGGCGTACCGGCCGAACCCGATGATCTGCAGGGCATCCTGCGGGAACTGGGTGGCCACCAGGTGCGCCAGGGCCAGCGCCGTCTGCTTCATCGGCCCCCAGCGCCCCTCGCTGACCATCGAGTACGACAGATCCACGCACAGGGCGACGGCGGCCCCGGCCCGGCGCTCGGTCTCGACCACCTCGAAGTCCTCGGCCAGCAGCCGCACGGCGCCCCCGGGCCGGCCCACGACGCCGGATCGGGCGGCTCGCCGTACCGCGTTCGTGACGGTCCGCGTCACCTCCAGCGGTTGCTCGTCACCGAACGCCCAGGCCCGGGACGCCCCCGTCGGCTCACCAGCCGCTCCGGCGTCCCGCAGGTCGTGCTCGCCGCGCCCGCCCTGCCGCAAGTGGGCGAAGACCTGCCGCAACGCGGTCTGCCCGAGCCGGCGCAACGCCTTGGGCGCCAGTTGCAGCCCGTCGCCACCACGCGTGATCCAGCCCTGCCGCTCCAGCTCGCGTTCCAGTTCCTGCAGCATGCGCACCTGGCCAGCGGCACCCGACCCGAGCGACCGCTCCACCATCTCGACGTCGACGTCGTCCAGTGTTGCCCCGGGGTGCTGCTGTCCCAGCTGGTCGATGACGTCGTCGAGGTCGGCCAGCTCCTGCAGGACGCCGGTCGCCTCGCCGTAGCCGAGCGGCTCCTCGCCCCGCATGCGCTGTCCCCGGTCCCAGGCCAGGTCCGGGCGCAGGGCTCGCAGGTTGTCGCTGAGCGCGGCCATCTGGGCCGCCAAGTCTGCGTCGCCGAGGGCCTGGCTCATCAGGTCCTGCAGTTCGGCGCGCTGCTGCGGGCTCAGCGACGCCATGAGCCGCTGGCCCGCGGCGGCACGGCGGGCCAGAGCGTCGATCAGCTCCTCGACGTTCTCCGGATTCTCCGGGAACAACCGGCCGTGGCGGTCCATGAAGCGCTCGAAGTCCGCGGCGGTGTCCTCGCCGCGGGCGTGCTTGGCCAGGAGGTCGTTGAGATCGGCGAGCATGTCCTTGAGCGCCTGATTCGCCGCCTGACGCTGCTCGGAGTCGGCGTCCGGCCCCATGCCGGCCAGCGCGTCACGCAGGCCGCGGAACTGCTGATCGAGGACGTCGCGCCGCAAGCCGTCGAGGATCTCGCGATAGATCCGCTCGGCCTCCGGGCTGGTCCACCGGTAGTCGGCCAGCTCGTTCACCGCGGCGGCCGTCGATCGAGGCAGCGCATCCAGCCGTGCCTCGGCGAAGCGCGCGTCGTCGTCGTCCCGTGCGGCCAACGCCTCGCGCTCCGCGGCCAGTGCCTGGTCCAGCTGCGCCGCGGCACGGGTGACGGCGCCGTCCAGCCGGCCCCGCCGGGCGGCCTCGCGGCGCATCCGCATCGCTCGTGCCAGGAGGTCGTCCAGTCCGCCACCGCGCTCGTCGGGCAGGCCGCGGCGGAGCAGTTCACGCAGCGCGTCGCGGACCCCCTCACCGGCGAGCACCCGTTCGCCGAGCGCGTCGAGCGCCTCACGGACGTCGAACGGCGGGGCCAGCGGGTCGGGGCCGCCGTGCCATGGTCCGTACCGGTAGCGGGGGTCGCGCCGCCGGGCAGTGCTCATCCTGGGCTCATCCGAAGCTCATCTCGGGCTCATCCCGCTTCCCCGTCGCCGTACCGGCCGCCATAGACGGTCCGGCCGTCGTCGTACACGTCCTTGGCGAGCCGGCGGGTGAGGTGCAGGCCTTCGAGGACGAACTCGACGGCGGAGGCTGCCTCGGCCGTGTTCGGCACTTCGACGATGCCGAGCCGGGTCAGCGCCGCGGCGAACCCCGGAACGGCGCCGACCTGGGACAGGAGCTGCGCCGACGGCACGGCATCGCCAGTGGCCACGCCGTCCCCGTCCTCGACCATCCGGACGAAGCCGGACAGGTCCAGGCCGCCCAGCCGGGTACGCCACGTCTCGGCGATCGATCGCCGCAGCAAGTGGTCGAGCACCTCGATCTCCCGGCCCTCGCCGTCCGCCTCGAACTCGACCTTGCCGCGGAGTGTGCCGGCGACCACGTCGACATCGCCGACCCGCGCCACCGGCGGCCCGGCGCCGTCGCCCGTCTCCCCGGCGAGGGTCGCGCGGCGCAACGCCGCGGCCGCCACCGTTTCCGCCGCGGCGATGGCGAACCGGGCGGACACGCCCGAGCGCTGGTCCACCGTCGGCGACTCACGCACGGCGCGGGTGAAACGCGCCAGCACTTCCAGCAGGTGTTCCGGGACGGCAGCCACGAGTTGGGCCTCCTGCCGCATGAGATCCAGCTCGACGTCGAGGTCCACCGGGTAGTGAGTGCGGATCTCAGCACCGAACCGGTCCTTGAGCGGGGTGATGATCCGGCCGCGGTTGGTGTAGTCCTCGGGGTTGGCGCTGGCGAGCAGGAGAACGTCAAGCGGCAGCCGCAGCACGTACCCGCGCACCTGGACGTCGCGCTCCTCCAGGACGTTGAGCAGCGCGACCTGGATCCGCTCGGCGAGATCGGGCAGTTCGTTCACGGCCACGATGCCGCGGTGCATGCGGGGAACCAGCCCGAAATGAATCGTCTCCGGATCGCCGAGCGGACGGCCTTCGGCGACCTTGACGGGGTCGACGTCACCGATCAGGTCACCGACGCTGGTGTCCGGGGTCGCGAGCTTCTCGGCGTACCGGTCCTCGCGGTGCACCCACGCGACAGGCAGGGCATCCCCGCATTCGGCCGCCATGCGCCGGGAGGCTGGAGTGATGGGTGCGTAGGGGTGCTCGTGCAGTTCGGCGCCGGCGATGACCGGCGTCCACTCGTCCAGCAGCCCGACCAGAGTCCGGATCACGCGTGTCTTGCCCTGGCCGCGCTCGCCGAGCAGGACGACGTCGTGGCCGGCGAGGAGGGCGCGCTCGAGATCAGGCAGAACGGTGTCGTCGAAGCCGACGACGCCCGGGAAGCGGGCCTGCCCCGAGCGCATGAGCGCGAGAAGGTTGGTGCGGATCTCGTCCTTGACGGCGCGCTGAACGTGGCCCGACGCGCGCAGCTCACCCCGGGTGAGCGGGAGGTGGTCCGGCCAGCGCGGCACGGCGGTCAGCGGGGTAGGGGAGCGGCCGGCGGGCCCCCCGGCATCGTGCCCGGCGGGCTCCGCGGAAGTGGAGGGACTCACCGGATGACCGTACGTCGCAGATGCCGCCGCGCGCACTCCGGATCCTGCCGTCGCCCTCGGCGTCTGGCCGGAGCACCCGAGGATGGTTCTAGACTCCCGCAGGTGGTGCGCCATGGGAACGCTCCGGCGACGGCCATCGAAACGGCCCGGGCAGTCCGGGACGGCCGGCTGTCGGCGCACGATGCTGTGGGCGGATCGCTGCATCGGATCTCGTCGAGAGATGCGCGGGTGGGCGCGTTCCAGACCGTCCGGACCCGGTCGGCGCTCAAGGAAGCCAGGGTCCTGGACGAGCGGACGGACGACCGGTGGCTGCCGCTCGGCGGCGTGCCGGTGGCGGTGAAGGATCTGTTGCCGGTCGCAGGTGAGGTACGGATCGCCGGTTCCGCGGCCTCGCCGCCGGTGCCGGCCGACGCCGATCATGAGATGGTTCGCCGGCTGCGGACCGCAGGGGCGATCATCGTCGGGACCACGCGCGTTCCGGAGGCGTGCCTGTGGGGCACGACCGACGGGCGTGGTGTGGTCACCCGCAACCCCTGGGATCCGGGGTACTCCGCGGGAGGTTCCTCCGGCGGCTCCGCCGCAGCGGTCGCGGCTGGCATGGTCCCGATCGCCCACGGGACGGACGGCCTCGGCTCCGTGCGGATCCCCGCGTCCGCGTGCGGGCTGGTCGGGGTGAAGCCGGGTCGTGGGGTCGTCACGCCGACGAACCTCGGCGCCGGAGACTGGATGGGCCTGTCCGAACACGGCGCGTTGGCGACGACCGTTGAGGATGCCGCACTGCTGCTGTCCGTGCTGGCGCAGCGGCCGGACCTGGCGGCGGTCGCCGAGCCCGCGCAGCGACTGCGGGTCGCGGTGTCGGTGACATCGCCCGTGAATGGGCTGACCGTGGAACGGGACATCGTTCGTGCGACGTTCCGGGTCGGCGCGGCGCTGCTGTCGGCTGGACATCACGTCGTTCGCGACGGGCCGAGATATCCGCTGGCCGCCGGGCCGGCCACGATGGCGCGCTGGTTCGCCGCGGCCGCTGACGAGGTGGCGGAGCTGGGTGACCGCGAGGCGCGAGCGTTGCTGCAGCCGCGGACCCGTCGGCACGCGGCCGTCGGCCGGCTGACGCGCCGCGGCGTTCACCCCGCCGTCGCGGAGTCCTGGGCCGCGCAGGCGGGTGAGTTCTTTACCGACTACGACGTGCTCGTGACACCGGTGCTGGCCACCCGGCCGCTACGCGCCCGGCGGTGGAGCGAGTTGCCCTGGCTGGCGAACGTCGTCGCGAATCTCGTGTGCACGGGCGGATTCCCGGCCGCCTGGAACCTGGCCGGGTTTCCCGCGGTCGCCGTTCCGGCCGGCCGGCATCCGCGGACCGGAGTGCCGATCGGGGTGCAACTGGCGGGGCCGCGGGGTAGCGAGGTCCGCCTGCTCGCGGTGGCGGCGACCGTGCAGCGACTACGTCCGTGGCCGCGCGTGGCGCCGTTCACGGGTTGAGGCTCTGAAGCGCGGCGGCTCGCGCCGGGTCGGCCTTGTGCAGGCGTGTCTTGCGCAGGTTCTCCCGCACGATCCAGCGGACGTCGCGATCCGCCTCGCCGGCCCAGCGCTCCAGCCGTGCGAATCCGGGCTCCGGCGCCGCCGCGACGGCGACGCTCCAGCAGTACCCGAGGGCTTTCCGCAACGCCTTGACTCCGTCGTCCCGGCGATCCTCGGATTCCAGGGCGGCCAGCCCGGCAGTGACGGCGTCCAGCACGTCAAGCGCAGCGTGTGCCGTCGCTGGGTGCCGGAGCAAGCGTGGTTCGCAGATCGCGGCGGCGGCCGCGCGATGGACGAGGGGGTGGCCGTCCCGGGCCCAATCGCGCACGATGCGCACGAGCCGCTCGGGGGCGACGTCGCCCAGCCGCTGCAGTCCCATGGCCACGCCTTCACGGACCCGCCACCGCTCGTCCTGGGCGAGGATGTACAGGCTAGTGGCGGCCGGCTCGTGGCCCTCGGCCAGCAGGCGGCCGTAGGCGAAGGCCCCGCATAGGGCCTGGTACTCATCGTCGCTGGCGGCGTACCGGCTGGCCACGTCGAGGGTCGCCTCCTCGGCGACGGCGGCGGCCAGTTCGAGGTTGCCCCTCGGGCCGGGAAGGCCGGATCGCTCCGCCAGGAAGCCGTCCCAGAGCTCGGGCGGCAGCGCCCGCAGTTCCGCCCGGTATTCGGCGGCCCGCCCCATGCCGGGCACCATAGTGCCCCGGCTGGGGGCTCAAGGAGGGGGTCGATTCGGCCGAGTCAGGCTGGGGGAGTGCAACCAGGGAGCGTGGTGGTCGGCAGGGAAGGAAGTCCGGCATGTCCCGCGAACAGCCGGATGGCCTGAACGTCGAGTACCTGGGCGGTTTGCCTGATGCTCCCCGGCATCGTGCCTTCGACCTGTGGAAGGTGGGCCTTTACCCCGAGGGCGTCTTCCTCTACCACGGAGCTCAGCGGGCGTCGTTCGCCTACCACTGGAGCTTCGTGAACTCCGAGCCGTGGGCGCAGATCCGGGCCTTTCACTTCGCCTCGACGCAGGCGATCCGCGTGCAGGTCCCGGCGCTGGCCAACTTCGGCCTGCTCGGGTTGGCCGACAGCCAGGAACTCGGTACGTACATCGCCATCCGCTTCGAGCGCTCTGACGCCTTCTTCCTGACCAAGAGCCCGACGCCGACGCTGCGGGCCCAGTTCACGAATTTCGTGGACGAGGAGGCGCCCGAGGCGTACGGCAGGATCCTGGTCAACGGCGTCCCGGTGGGGACGCGCCGATCCTCCTGAGGCGTCGCCCGCCTTCATGATCACGGAACATCCGGCGGGGTATGGCCACCGGATCTTCCGTGATCATGTTCATGAGCGCTTCGATTAGTGTGGTCGTCCTTGGCCGTCTATCCCGCTGAGTCCGCAAGCTAACGGAGGAGACGAACAATGCGAGTGGTCGTCAGTGAGTTCATGAGCCTGGACGGCGTCGTGCAGGCGCCGGGCGGCGCAACCGAGGACACCAGCGGAGGCTTCCAGCACGGTGGCTGGTCGGGGAAGTTCTTCGATCCCGAGGTGATGGGTCAGGTCGTCGATGAGTTCGCCGAGCGCTGCGAGGTCCTGCTCCAGGGACGGCGCACCTACCAGGTGTCGGCGACCGCCTGGCCCGAGCGCTCGGGCGGGTTCGCCGACTGGATCAACAGGGCGCAGAAGTACGTCGTCTCGGACACGCTGACCGAAGCCGACGTCTCCGCGTGGACGCCGACGACGATCATCCGCAGCGCCGACCTCGTCAAGGAGGTGTCGGCCCTGCGCGACCGGCCCGGCGGCGACATCTACGTCTACGGCAGCCTGTCCGTGGCCCGCGCACTGATGGCCGCCCAGCTGCTCGACGAGCTGGTCCTCTTCATCGAGCCGATCACTTTGGGCGGCGGCAAGACGCTCTTCCCGACCGACGGTCAGGCGCGCGAGTTCGAACTGGTGTCGGCGCAGACCGCCAAGACCGGTGTTCAGGTCTGCCGGTATCGCCGAGCCAAGTAGCGTGGGATCGATGATCGCCGGTCCCGCCTCAAGCTGGATGGCCGGGGCGTTGCACGTCAGCAACGGTGACGCGACCGACCTCCCGGGCACGGGTCTCGCACAGCACATCGTGTACTGGCGCGACGCCTTGCACGAGGGGCCCGTTCCGGAGGCCAGCCCGTCAGAGCTCCGCCGGATCCGAGCCGCCTTCCTCGCCAGCGCCGACGCAGACGATCGCGCCGAGGGCATGGGCATGTTCGCCGAGCGCGACCGCGTTCTGGAGGCCCACCGCGAGGGTGACTACGTCCTGTGGTTCGAGGCGGACCTGTACGACCAGCTGCAGATCATCCAGGTTCTCTCCCGATTGGCGGAGCTCGCCGTGCCGCCGGACAAGATCACGCTGATCTGCATCGGCGAGCATCCCGGCATCGCCCGGTTCGGTGGTCTCGGGCAACTGACTGCCGAACAGCTCGCTGAAATCCCCGCGACGAACGCCCCCGTGCAGCTGACCCCGGCGGCATTGGAGCTCGCCGTCCGCGCGTGGGCGGCGTTCCGGGCGCCGACACCGGCGGGGCTCGGCCCGATCGCCGCCGCCACGTCACCGGAGCTGCGATTTCTGGGCGAGGCGTTCGATCGCTTGTGCCGCGAGTATCCCTCGACCCGGGACGGGCTGTCGCTGACCGAGCGGCGCATCCTTGCTGCGGTGTCGGACGGAGCGCCGGACGCCGGTAGGGCGTTCGTCCGGTCGGCGGCGCGCGAGACCCGCCCGTTCCTTGGCGACACCTGGTGCTTCGCGAGGATGGACCGGATGAAGGACGCCCGCGTCCCGCTCCTGACCGCCGAACCAGGCGATCAGCGGGTCGACCGCGGTACCCGGCTGCGGCTGACAGCCACCGGCGCACGGGTGCTGGCCGGTGAGGCGGACTTCGTGGCCCTCAACGGCATCGACCGATGGATCGGTGGCGTGCACCTGCACGGTGACGATGCGCGCTGGCGCTGGGACGAAGGAACCGAGAGCCTGACGGCCCACGGCACCGGCGAAGAGGTCGACGGGAAGGTCTGACTCGTGCCACCGTGGCAGGTGTGGAGAACGGGGCATCGCCGTCGGAATCACGTCACGGCGAGCAGGACGCGGCCCGTCGGGCGCGCAGGGCGGCTGACCGCCGTGGCGCGGCCGCCGACCGCCGGGGCGCGACCGCCGATGGCCGTGACGCGGACGCTGACGAGCGGGACCGTCTCGCCGACTCCAGGGAGGAAGGGGCCGACCGCCGCGAGAAGCGCGCGGACGCGCGTGAGCAGTCGGCCGACGAGCGCGAACACCGGCTCGACGAGTGGGAACGTTCGTTGAGCGAACGGGCTCGCCGGCTCCAGGATCGTTCGGTGGCGCTGGATGAAATGGCCCAGGAGCACCTCTACCGCGCCCGAGAGGCGTTGCAGCGCAGCGGGGAGCGGCTGGAGCGTTCCCAGCAGTCGCTGACCCGTGCGGCGGCCCGTAGCAGACGCGATCAAGCGGAGGTCGACCGCGAGTCGGCGGCTACCAACAACGCCATGGCGGACGCCAAGCGCCGGAATCGGCCCGGGTGAATCCCGGCCGGCCTGGCAGGATCTCAGGCCACGACCAAGATCGAGTGAGCGCAAATTGCCGCTCCAGGCGGCTCACGACCAGCATTTCGCGCACACTCGATCTTCCTTGAGCCGACCAAGGTGTCAACCCTCGGCAGTCTGCGCGACACGGGGCTGGGCCTCGGATCAGAACTCGGTCGCCTCGGTCTTCGGCGGCTCGGCCTTAACCCCCGTGCCGGTCTGCACCCCGAGACCGATCGGGCAGCTCACGCCGGTCCCGTGGTCGGGGCAGTAACCCCACGGCACCTTGTGCAGGTACTGCTGGTGGTAGTCCTCGGCGTAGTAGAACGTCCCTGCCTCGGTGGCCGGTCGGGCTTCGGTCGTGATGTCGCCGTACCCATGACCGCGCAACTGCGCGGCGTACGCCGTGCGCGTCGTCTCGTAGGCCTCGCGCTGCTCCTCGGTCGTCCAGTAGACCGCCGAGCGATATTGGGTTCCGAGATCGTTGCCCTGCCGATAGCCCTGCGTCGGATCATGTGACTCCCAGAACAGCCGTAGCAACTCGGTGGCCGTGACTCTCGCGGGGTCGTACGCCACCAGCACGGTCTCGGCGTGGCCGGTGCGGCCGGTGCACGTCTCCTCGTATGTCGGGTTGGGCGTGTGGCCGCCCTGGTACCCGACGGCGGTCGTCACCACGCCCGGCACCTGCCAGTACGACTTCTCGGCGCCCCAGAAACAGCCGAGGGCGAGGTAGATCACCTGGGTTCCCTCGGGCCACGGCCCAGCGAGCGGCGTCCCGAGGACGGCGTGCCGCTCCGGCACCTCGTAGGGACGGTGATCGCGGCCCGGCAGGGCCTCCTCCGGCGCGATCATCGTCGACTTCTGCCTGCTGCCGAACAGCATTGCGCCTCCAGGAGCTCATGGACGCCGGAAGGTCGTCCATCGTGGTCAACCGTTACGCCGCCCGGCGCGTTCCCGAGCCAGGAGCGACCTCCTACACGACGTCCGCATGCCAGGGATCGATGAACGGCACGGGTGGCGCCGCCCAGGCCCGAGCGAGCAACGCCGCACTTGCCTGAAGTTGCTCCACCGGTCGCGTATACGGGATTCGCAACCGCGACTCGAATGCGCCGTCCACGCCGAACCGCGGCCCTGCCGTCAGGGTCAGTCCCAGCGCCCGCGCCGAATTCACCAGGGCGCTGCTGCGCGGCTGCGGCAACCGGCACCACAGCACCAGGCCGCCGTCGGGTTGGTTCACCTCCCAGTCCGGCAGATGTCGCGCCATGGCTGCGCGCAGTGCGCGATACCGCTCGGCCAACTGTCCTAGGCGGCGCCGGACAATGGGCTCCAGGTGGTCCATCAGGTGTGCGGTCGCCAGTTGCTCCAGGATCGGACCGGCCAGGTCGTCCGAGGCCCGGGCCAGGGCGATCTGCCGGATCATGGAACGTTCCGCCCGGACCCAGCCGATCCGCAGGCCGCCCCAGAAGGTCTTGCTGGCCGACCCCAGCAGCAGCGTGGTCCCCGGCCGCCCGAACGCGGCGAACGGCGCAACAGCCGGCGCGGGCCGCCCGAAGTGGGCTCGCAGGTCGATCTCGGCGGTCGTCTCGTCGATCATTGCCAGGCACCCGGCGTCCGCGAGCGCGCCCGCCAGCGCGTCGCGACCAGAGTCGTCGAGCAGCCGGCCCGTCGGGTTGTGGAAGTCCGGGATGAGGATCGCCAGCCGCGCGCCGGTCTGCCGCAGGACCGTCCGCGCGTAGCCGGCGTCCCAGCCGTCCTCGACCGGCAGTGGCACCGGCCGCCCGCCGGCCCGGCGCACCGCATCGATCGAGATGGGGTACGTGGGGTGCTCCACCAGGATCCGGTCACCCGGCTGGATCAAGAGGGGCAGCGTCAGGTGCATCGCATGGAGCGCACCTGCGGTGATGGCCACCTCCTCCGGGACGGTCGGCAGCCCGCGAGCCGTGTAGCGGGCCGCGATCCGTTCCCGCAGGGAGGCGACGCCGGCGGTCACGTAGCCGTGCCCGGGCAGGAATCGGGGCAGCTCGGCCAGTGCCGCGCTGTACGCCGCGTGCAGCTCCGGCGGTGCCTCGGCGGCCGCGGAGGCAAGGTCGCCGCTGCCGTCCGGCGCCCCCAGGCCTCCGCTGAGCGGCGTCGGCCACGGTTCGGTCACGACGTCACGGGCCGGTAGCGCCGTCCACGTCCCGGCGCCGTGGCTGCCATGGGCGAACCCGACGTCGCGCAGCAGGCGGTAGGCCGCGGTCGTCGTGGTCCGGCTGGCGCCCAGGGCCATGGCGAGAGCCCGCTCGGACGGGAGCACGGTGTCGACCGGCAGCCGTCCGTCCAGCACGAGCAGGCGCAGGCGGTCCGCGAGCGACCGGTACCCCGGCCGCCCGATGGCGTCATCCCGCCACCCGGACAGCAAGGGGGCCAATTGATGGGCGCCGATCCGGCGATTCGGGCGATGTGGCCCTGTGGTGCGCTGCGTCATAATGCCACTGTTCCTCAAGTGGCTATATACAGCAAGGCCACTCCGGGGTGAGACTCAATACATGGAACTCTTCATCGTGCTCGCGTTCATCATCGCGGTCGCGGCGTTGGCTCCCGTGTTGGGCGTCGACAGTCGCGACCTGGACGACGGCCCCCGACTGCTGGGGGACCGTCATCTGCCGCCGCGTCACTCGTTGCGGCCTGACCACCGCCCCGCACCCCTGGGAGGCGCCCGTTGAGGGCCCCCGCAGGCCAATCGGTACAGATCGCCGGTTAGACGCCCAGTCCGTCAGGACGGAAGGCCTCTGACCGGCGATCATCGTTTTGGGGCGTTCGATGCGGCGATCCGGCTGGTGAGCCCGAACGGCGAATTCCGGCCCCTGCAGTTCAGCACGCGGCACAATCTGTCGATTCAGCGGGCGTGGCGACGCCGGTGCACCAGGTAGTGCGCCACCAGGGTCTGTTGCGCCGTCTCGGGCACGCCGCGTCCGTGTGGCACTACCTGGTGGCGCTGTCGCTGCTGCCCGTCCTCGGTCTCGTGCCCTTTGTCGGAATCTTCACCGCGGATCGGTTCGGCCAGGCGGCCACCGCGAGCCGGGTGGCCCGGGACCTGACCGCGGTGGAGGCGCTGGACCGGCTGCGCATCGCGGTCGCCGACGAGACCACCGCGAGCGCCCTGACCGTCCTCGCTCGTCGCTTCCAGGTGTCCGTGAACCTGCTGAACGCCGGTCTCGGGCTGCCCACCGACGTGTCCGATGCACAGGCGCGGACGGATCGGGCGCTGGCCGCTGTCCCGCGGACGCCGCTCGTATCGCCGGTGATCGACGACGTCGTACCCCGCCTGGCCGCCGTGCGCCGTACCGTGGCCGCCGCGCCGACCGGAGTGGACCAGGCGGTGAACTCTGCCTGGATCATCGGTTCCGGGTACGTGCCGGTGGGTCAGGCGATCTCGGCGGCGGAACGGAGAACCGCGCACGAGGTCGCCTCCGGTGCGGACGGCGTGACGAGCCGGCGGCTCCTGCCCGCGATCCACCAGCTGGAGGCGATCTCGACCCTGGTGGTGAGCGGCGACGCACAGGCGACGCTCTTCTACCTCATGGTGATCGCGCCCGCCGATCAACGGGCCGACCTGCGCGCCGAGCTCCAGCACGAGCAACAGCATTACGAGGTGCTGGCCCACGACCTGGACGGCGAGTTGTCCCCCGCGAGCCGGACGGTGTGGAGCCGGCTGTCCCTGGACGAGGATGCTCAAGCCTTCCTCGGCGCCGTCCCGCGCTTGCAGGTGGTAGCCGACATGGCGGCCGAGAACAGCCCACCGTCCGCCGCGGAGCTACGCGCCATGGCGCAGATCGTCCCCGCCGCGAAGCGGGTCACCGGCTTCACCGCCGAGCTCAGCTCCTTCCTGCAACAGGGCGTCCGGGAGGCGGCGACCGCCGCGCGGGCCGACGACGCCGATGCGAGCCGCCGCGCCTGGCAGTCCCTGGCATTCGCCGGCGGCCTGCTCGTGCTGACCGCGCTGGCGCTCCACGTGGTGGGCGGGTCGCTGCGGCGGCGCCTGGAGGAGCTGGCCGACGGCGCGCAGCGGCTGCGTGCCGGCTTTCTGGACCCGATCCCCGTCCACGGCCCACGGGAACTGGCCGCGACCAGCGCAGCACTGAACGACGCAGTCGCCAGCCTGCGCGAGGTCGAAGTGAAGGCCGGGCTGCTCGCCTCGGGAGACCTCGACTCCCCGGAGCTCGAACAGCCCGCGCCGGGCCCGCTCGGGCTCGCCGTGCACGCCTCGGTGGCGCGGATCGTGACGGCCGTGCGGGAACGCGAGGAGCTCCAGCAGCAGCTGTCGCACCAGGCGGCTCATGACGGCCTGACCGACCTCGCCAACAGGGGGGAGATCGAGCGCATCCTCGCCGGCGCCCTGGCCCGCGCCCGCCGTACCGGAGCGTGCGTGGCGGTCCTGTTCGTCGATCTGGACCGGTTCAAGGAATGCAACGACCGGCTGGGGCACGCGGCCGGTGACCACGTGCTACGGGTGGCGGCCGGCCGCATGCGGGAGCAGGTCCGGCAGGGCGACGCCGTCGGGCGCCTGGGCGGAGACGAGTTCGTCGTCGTGCTGGAGGGGACGGCACCCGGCGCGCCCACCGTGGAGGTGGCCGAGCGCATCGTCGCCGCACTGGCCGCCCCGATCCGGTACGAGCATCAGCTGATCCATATCGGCGGCTCGGTCGGATTGAGCTTCAGCGAGAACGGGGAGGCGGACGCCGACCAGCTGCTGCGCGAGGCGGACACCGCCGTCTACCAGGCCAAGG
>Ga0081539_10001347_pt1 | contig 42775 bp, 39 predicted proteins | sample TabmetS4T2R2_FD_71023 | JGI IMG/M metagenome (GOLD analysis project Ga0081539, IMG submission 71023) | Tabebuia heterophylla rhizosphere microbial communities from the University of Puerto Rico - S4T2R2 | ecosystem: Host-associated > Plants > Roots > Rhizosphere ... | reverse complement strand
CGCTGGCACCGTTGATGGTGGTGAAATAGCCGCTGAGCTTGTCCGGATTGACCACGGCGTCGAACACTTCGGCCACGGGCCTGGCGATGCGGCCGGATACCTTGAATCCAAGTGACATATCCACAGCTCCTTCCTTGCTTGTATCCTCATTATGTTATAAAAACATAACATGTCAAGCCAAACTGAAGACGACAATGTTTTCAAGGCGTTGGCGCATCCGCGCCGGCGCCAGCTCCTCGATCGGTTGAAGGAGGGGCCGAAGACCACCGGCATGCTCTGCGAGGCCTATGACGACATGGACCGCTGCACGGTCATGCAGCATCTGAAGGTGCTGGAGGAGGCGGATCTGGTGGTGGTGCGCCGCGAGGGCCGCGAGCGCTGGAACCACCTCAACGCTTTGCCGATCAAGCAGATCCACGACCGCTGGATCAGCGAATACGCGACGCATGCGATGACGATCCTCGACCGGCTGAAGGACGAGCTGGAGGGATAGCTGCAGGAAATGCGTGCGGTATCCCTGTCGAGCTTGCCCAACTTGTCTTCGACGATCCGCTCCTGTCATCGCCCCGGATCGCTTCGAGGAGGGGAAGCGGAGATGGCACGCAATCGTAGTGCCGGTATGTCGCCGATCAGGAGAAGCGCCGCGCCTGATCGAGGTCGCCCTGTCGCAGCCTGCCGGCCCGATCACACCCCGTCCAGGATCACGATCGTCGGCCGGCTGGGCAAAGTCTTCATCGTTACCTTCAGCGAGCGGCTGTCGCGGAAATCGACATCGAACGCCTCCCCCATGCCCGAGGTGAATTCGCGGATCGACGTCGCATGGCGGTGCATGGGCAGCACCATCGAGGAGAACAGCCGCGTCGTGATGTCGGTCATGGCGGGCAGCGAGAGCGTCAGTCCGCCGTCGATCGGCACCATGACGATGTCGAGCCGGCCGATCGCACCGTAATGGGCGTCGGTGAGCGGGTGGTGCAGGTGACCGAGATGGCCGATGCAGAGCCCCGCCACCTCGAAGATGAAGATCGAGTTGCCGTCCTTCTCGACCCCGCCGCCCCAGGTGCGGATGTCGGTCGGCACGTTGCGGATATAGACGTCGTCGACCACGAGCCTGTAGCGCGCAGGCCCGCCATCCGGGTTCCAGCCGCGCAGCACATATTCGATACGGGGGTCCGGGGTCGGCATATAGTGCGTGCGGTGCGCCTTGTTCATGGTGACGGCGCGCGGCAGCGGATCGCCGCCATAAACGCCGCTGTAGTCAGTCGCGATGCGCACGCCGGCCGGCGTCTCGATGATGTAGGTGGAGTGGCCGGCATAGGTGATCGTCACCTCGCCGTCGACGAAGGTCTGTGCCGGCGTGAAGCTCGCATAAGTGGCGCCGGGCAGGGCCTTGGCGATCGCCACGCATTTGCTGGGGACGGGGTCGTCCTCGGCCGCGAGCGCCACAGCGGGAGCGAGAAGGACTGCAAAACAAAACGCAATCACGGCGGAAAGGCGCATGGGCGGTCTCCGATGCGAGGCCGGACAGGGCGAGGCGACCGCAGTATGACCATCAAGGCCCCAAAGCGCGTAGTCACGATTGCGCGAGCATCCCGGCTGAACCGAATATGCTCCGGCTGGACCTTTGCGGGGCAAATATCTATAAGGCGCGCCATTCCCGACAGCCGAATAACTTGTCACAGGGGTGCCATGGCCGGCCATTCACAGTTCAAGAACATCATGCATCGCAAGGGCCGTCAGGACGCGATGCGGTCGAAGATGTTTTCCAAGCTCGCGCGCGAGATCACCGTCGCCGCGAAGATGGGCACGCCCGACCCAGACATGAACCCGCGGCTCAGGCTCGCCATCCAGGCCGCCAAGGCGCAGTCGATGCCCAAGGACAACATCCAGCGCGCCATCAACAAGGCGGCGGGCGCCGATACGGAAAACTACGACGAGGTGCGCTACGAGGGCTACGGGCCGGGCGGCGTGGCGTTGATCGTGGAAGCGCTGACCGACAACCGCAACCGCTCCGCCTCCAATGTGCGCGCGGCCTTCACCAAGGCCGGCGGCGCGCTCGGCGAGACCGGCTCGGTGTCGTTCATGTGGGACCGCGTCGGCGAGATCTACTATCCTGCCGGCGCCGCCAATGCCGACAGGGTCATGGAGGCGGCGATCGAGGCCGGCGCCGACGACGTGCAGTCGGACGAGGAAGGCCACACCATCTACTGCGCCTTCGAGTCGGTCGGCGAGGTTTCGACGGCGCTCGAAGCCGCGCTGGGCGAAGCGGAATCGGTCAGGATCATCTGGAAGCCGAAGAACACAGTGCCGGTCGACGAGGAACGCGCGCAGTCGCTGATGAAGCTGGTCGCCACCCTCGAAGACGACGACGACGTGCAGAACGTCTACGCCAATTTCGAGGTGGACGACGCCACTATGGCCAAGCTGAGCGCAGCTTAGAGCATCGGGCCGAAGTCCCATGCCGGTTTTCGGCAAAGGCGACGCGAACCAAAAGCCGCAGCAGCATGCCCGATTCTCGGTTGGGTATTCCGGGCGGCAATCGCCACAAACTTAGGCTCGTATAGGCACAAACCTTAACGCGCCTCGATTAGTGGTTCGATCGGCCAAGGAAACCGGAACCACTGCATGTCGAGTGTTTCGCTGGGAGTTTCCGCGCGTTCCGCGACCGTCGGGCTGTGGCCCAGACTGGGCGCGCTGGTTCTCGATCTGGTCGTCGTCGTCATCGCAGTGCAGCTGCTCGCCACAGCCGTCCACTACGTCTCTCGCGGCGCGGTGCATGGTGCGCTGGGCCTGGCTTTCGTCGACTGTCAGCCGACGCGGGACGTGCCCAAACTCGATCCGCCGCCTCCGCAAGGCTACAGCTTCGTGATGCATTGCCAGCGTTCGCTGCTCGGGCTCGACATGGCCAACTGGCTCGCCGTCGGCAAGGTGACCAGCCTCGGAGACGGCCGTTTCGACAAGCAGATGCAGCAATATTCGATCGGTCCGCAGGGCGACCAGGCATTGGCGCCGACGATCGCCGGTGACGGCTGGATCGTCTTTGCCATCCTTGCGTATCTTCCGATCGCGGACTGGCTCTTCGGCGCGACGGGCGGCAAATGGATCGTCGGACTGAGGACGATCGATGCCGGCAATCCCGGCCGGCGGGGGCTGCCGCTCCGCAAGGCTGTCGTCAGATATGCGGTCATGCAGGCCGGCATCCTCGTGCCGACCGTGATCATCCTTGTCTATCAGCTCGCCGGCGCCGACCTGGAGGAGTCGACGTACCTTGCCCGGCTGCTCTACGTGGTCGTCCTCGGGTGGATTTTGTGGAACTCGGGCCGGTTGCTTGTCGGATCGGAGTCGCTCTACGATCGGGCTGCCGGCACGACGGTCGTCCGCCGCGCGTCCTGAAACCATAATCCCGGGTTCCTGCGATGTCCGAGCCAGTCGTTCGCATCACCTACTGCACGCAATGCCACTGGCTGCTGCGCGCCGGCTGGATGGCGCAGGAGCTGCTCTCCACATTCGGCAACGACCTCGGCGAGGTCGTGCTGGTCCCTGGAACCGGCGGCATCTTCACGATCACCTGCAACGACGTGCTGATCTGGGAGCGCAAGCGCGACGGCGGCTTCCCCGATGCGGCCAGGCTCAAGCAGCTCGTGCGCGACCTGATCGATCCCGAGCGCGACCTCGGGCACGTGGATCGGAAGAAGTAGCCTCGAGCTACGCCTAAAGCGCGTCGCGATCTTTCAGATTCGCTTCCGCGCTTTAGGTCCTTTTTACGCATGTCTTTATCCCGAAACCGGGTCCACTTTCGGGAGACATGCTCTATTCTCCAGCCTTGTCCGCCGGGTAGGGCGTCGGCAGAAGGATGATCAGCCCGGCCAGGAAGAACAGGATGATCGTCGCCATGCCGGCCGCGGCATTGCCGGTCAGCGCCGTCACCGTCGCCACCGCGAACGGCGCCGTGAAGCTGGTGGCGCGGCCGGCCAGCGCGTAGATGCCGAAATAGCGCCCCGCCTCCTCGGCCGTCACGCTGCGCGCCAGGTAGGATCGCGACGAGGCCTGCACCGGGCCGAAGGCGAGGCCGATCAGCAGGCCGTAGAGGATATAGGCCTTTTCCGCCGCCGTGCCGAACAGCCCGCCCGAATCCATCGCCGGCAGCGAGATCGCGCCGAACAGCGTTCCGTCCTTCGTGGTCGAGACGATGCCGACCGTGGCGGTGAGCAACATGAGCAGCGCGACCAGCACCACGATCTTTGAGCCCAGCGTGGTGTCGAGGCGGCTGGCGGCGAGGCATCCGAAGATCGCCACCACGTTGAGGATGATGCCGAACAGGCCGATCTCGGTGATCGACCAGGAGAACATCACGGCCGCGAAGGTGCCGCCCAGCGCCAGCAGGGCGTTGACGCCGTCCTGGTAGATCATGCGGGCAACCAGGAAGCGCAGGATGCCGGGGCGCTTGCGGGCTTCTAGGATGGTGTCGCGAAGCTCGGCAAGCCCGTCGCGCACGGCCATCGCGATCGGCTTGCCCTTGGTGGCGTCGGGCGTGAACAGGAACATCGGCAGGACGAAGATGAAATACCAGAGCGCCGCGAGCGGCCCGGTGATGCGCGCGTCCTCGCCCTTGGCCGGGTCCAGCCCGAACAGCGGGTCGAGCCCCAGCATGGTCTTTCCGGTCTCGGGCGAGCCTGCCAGGAAGCCGACAACGAAGATCAAAGCGATCATGCCGCCGAGATAGCCGAGCCCCCAGGCGATGTTGGAGATGCGTCCGATATCGTCCTTGGCGACGAGGCGCGGCATCATGGAGTCGTTGAAGACGATCGAGAACTCGGCCGCGACCGAGGCGAGGCTGAAGAAGAGCAGCGGCCAGATCAGCGCCGAGCCGGGTGCCGCGAACCACAGCAGCGCGCTGCATACGATCTGGATGACCGCGAAGAAAGCGATCCAGGGCTTGCGCGAGCCGGTCTGGTCGGCAACCGAGCCGAGCACGGGCGACAGGATCGCGATCACGAAGCCGGCGGCCGCGATGCCCCAGCCCCATGCGGCTTGGCCGGCCGCATGGTCGTTCGCCAGGCGCGAGACGAAATAAGGGCCGAAGACGAAGGTGGTGACGACCGTGAACAAAGGCTGGGCCGCCCAGTCGAACAGCATCCAGCCCCACACCCCGCGCCGCGGCGCGGGGGAAAAATTCTCGGTCATATATCCCCTTCCTTCCGTCCGTCGCCCTTGGCCGGGCTTTGGACTGAGCGCCATCGCTTGAAGAAAAGCAACCGGCCGCTCACTGACCAGTCAGATCGCTCATCAGGCCCGACGCCACGGAAAGCCGCGACACGGTGAGGTCGCCGCCTTCGGTCAGCGCCACGAGCCGCTCGCGGGCGCGGACGACGCGCTCGCCGCCGCGGTCGAGCCAGGCGCCGACCGGGTCGTCCGAAGCGCCGTTCGCAGCCAGCGCCGACACCGCGATGCCCTTGCGGGCGCTGCCGATCGTGTCGGCGGCGCGCGAGAGCGCCAGCCCGTCATAATAGTCGGTCACGGGGATCGAGCGCACCGCCTCCTCGATGCGGCCGATGCGGAAGGATTCGGTGACGGCAAAGAATGCCTTGGCGGCGGTCAGGAGGTCGGCTTTGGCCTGCCGCGCCACCAGCGCGATGTCGGGGATCAACTCGGCAACGTCGAGCAGCGCCAGCCGGTCGGCGAGCCTGGCCGGCGCGCCATCCTTGAAACAGGCATGGGCCCGGTCTTCCAGCCTGCCACGCAGGAAGTCGGGCAGGAGCGACGGGAGCTGCGGCTCGAGGGCGGTCCGCGCCTCGCGGAGCGCCGCGATGCGCTCGCCGATCGGCGCGTCGTCGGCATTCTTCAGGAACCAGACGGTGCCCTGCTCGATCAGCCGGCCGACCGCCGCATAAAGGCCGAGCTGCGCCTGCCCGTCGATCTTGGCGTCCAGCGCGTCGATCTCGGCGTAGAGCGCGCCTGCTTCGAAGCCGTCGCGGGCGATCGTGAAGGCCCGCACGACATCGGCCGCTGCCGCGCCGGTCAAATCCTGCAGCCTGCTCACAAAGGCCGGGCCACCGCGATTGACGAGGTCGTTGGCCACGACGCGGGCAATGATCTCGCGGCGCAGCCTGTGGCTGCCGATCTCGGTTGCATAGTCTCCCGCCATCCGCTTCGGGAAGTAGCCGGTGAGGTCGCTCCCGAAATGGGCCTCGTCGGGCACGTTGCTGGCGACGATGTCGGAGAACAACACGATCTTGGCGTAGGCGAGCAGCACGCCGAGCTCGGCGCGGGTGAGCGGCTCGCCGCGCTTCTCGCGCTCGGCCAGCGCCTGGGCCGACGGCAGCGTCTCGACCGCGCGGTCGAGCTGACCACGGCCTTCCAGCGCCGCCATGAAACGCGCCTGGTAGGGCAGGTCGGCCAGCCCGCGCCGGCGCGCGAGCGAAAGCGCCAATGTCTGCTCGTAATTGTTGGCGAGCACCAGGCCCGCCACCTCGTCGGTCATCTCGGCAAGCAGCTCGTTGCGCGCCGGCCTCGTCAGCCGGCCGCTGCGCATCGCGGAAGCCAGCGCGATCTTGATGTTCACCTCCACGTCGGAGGAGTTGACGCCGCCCGAATTGTCGATGGCGTCGGAGTTGCAGGCGCCGCCCAGAAGGCCGAATTCGACGCGGGCGCGCTGTGTGACGCCGAGATTGGCCCCTTCGCCAATCACCTTGGCGCGCAACTCGGCCGCGGTCACGCGGATCACATCATTGGCGCGGTCGCCGGCGTCCGCATTGCTTTCCGCGGAGGCCCTCACATAGGTGCCGATGCCGCCGAACCACAGCAGGTCCACCGGCGCCTTGAGGATCGCCCTCATGATCTCGGCCGGCGTGGCGGCGGTCTTGTCGAAGCCGATCGCCGCTGCCGCCTCCGGCGACAGTGCGACCGATTTCTGGCTCCGCGAGACGATCGCGCCGCCCTTCGACAGCTTCGACTTGTCGTAATCCTGCCAGCTCGATCGGGGCAGGCCGAACAGCCGAGCGCGCTCCTCGAAGGAGGCAGCCATGTCCGGCTCGGGATCGATGAAAATGTCGCGGTGGTCGAAGGCGGCGACCAGCTTCGTCTTCTCGGACAGAAGCATGCCGTTGCCGAACACGTCGCCCGACATGTCGCCGACGCCCGCGGCGGTGAAGGGCATCGACTGGATATCGCGGTTCATCTCGCGGAAATGGCGCTTCACCGCTTCCCAGGCGCCGCGCGCGGTGATGCCCATCTTCTTGTGGTCGTAGCCGGCCGAGCCGCCCGAGGCGAACGCGTCGTCCAACCAGAAGCCGAACTTCTGGCTGATGCCGTTGGCCGTGTCGGAGAAGGTCGCGGTTCCCTTGTCGGCCGCGACCACGAAATAGGGGTCGTCGCCGTCGTGGCGCATAGTGTTCGGCGGCGGTACGACCGTCGCGCCGTCGAGATTGTCGGTGATCGAGAGCAGGCTGGAGACGAAGTTGATGTAGGCCTTCGTGCCTGCCTCGAAGATCGCGTCGCGGCCGGCGCCCATCGGCAGCGTCTTCGGATAGAAGCCGCCCTTGGCGCCGACCGGCACGATGACGGCGTTCTTCACCTGTTGCGCCTTGACCAGGCCTAGCACCTCGGTGCGATAATCCTGCGCCCTGTCGGACCAGCGCAGGCCGCCGCGCGCCACCGGACCGAAGCGCAGATGCACGCCCTCCACCTCGGCGCTGAAGACGAAGATCTCGCGCCAAGGCCTCGGCTCCGGCAGGCCGGCGACATTGCGGGAGTCCAGCTTGATCGCCAGCGAGCGGCCCGGCTCGTAGGTCTCGGGCTGGAAAAAGTTGGTGCGCAGCGAGGATTCGACGAGGTTCAGATAGCGGCGAATGATGGCGTCGTCGTCGATGTTCGGCACCTCTTCCAGCGCGTCCTTGATCTTGGCCTTGAGGTGCCTGGCCGTCACCTCCGCCTCGGCCTCCCGGACCGGATCGAAGCGTGTCGAGAACAGCGTGAAGAGCGCCCGCGCGATCTCGGGATAACGGTTGAGCGCGGCTGCAATGAAGCCCTGGCTCTGCGGTATGCCGGCCTGCTGCAGATAATGGCCATAGGCCCTCAGCACCGCGATTTCCCGCGAAGCCAGTCCGGCCGTCTGGGCGAGCGCATTGTAGCCGTCATTGTCGGCCGTGCCGTGCCAGACCGAGAGGAACACGTCCTCGAACAGGCTGCCGCTCTTGTCGAGGTCGATCGGCGCTGCGAAGGCGTTCTCCAGCTCCATGTCGTGGATGAAGCAACTGTCGCCCAGCGAATCCGCAACCTCGAAGGTGCGCTCGCTGATCACGCGAAAACCCATGTCCTCCAGCACCGGGACGCGCCGCGACAGCGCGACCGGGGCGCCGAAATGATAGATTTTCAGCGCCGCCTGCGACGGGCCCTGGTCGGCATGGCGGTAATAGTCGATCTCGATCGCGTTCTCCGGCTCCAGCCTTGCGATGCAGGCCGCATCCGCCAGCGCCTCGGCGGCGGTGAAGGAGCCGCGATAGCTTTCCGGAAACCGCGAGGCGATGCCGGTGAGCTTGGCGTCGATGTCGCCACGCGCCGCGGCCTCCGCGAGCGCATCCTCCCAGGTCCGCACGATGTCGCGGATGGCTGCCTCGAGCTCGGCCTGCTCGATCTTCGGCGTCTTGCCGCCCGAGCGGCCGATGATGAAGTGCACGCGCGCCAGGCTGCCTTCCGGGAAGGCGGGATAGTAGGCCGAGAGGCGGCCCTGGAAGACGGTCTTCAGATAATCGCCGATGCGTTCGCGCACGCGGCTGTCGTAGCGGTCGCGCGGCACGAACACGAGGACGGACACGAAACGGTCGAACTGGTCCGCGCGGTAGAGCGCGCGCACGCGCGGCCTCTCGGTGAGCGCCAGGATCGCCTCGGCATGCTTGCGCAGCACCGGCACGGCCACCTGGAACAGCTCGTCGCGCGGATAGGATTCCAGCACGTTGATGAGCGCCTTGCCGGAATGGTCGTCGGGGTTGAAGCCGGACTTCTCGATGACCGTCTCGACCTTCGAGCGCAGATAAGGGATCTTCATCACCGAGCGCGTGTAGGCCGTCGACGTGAACAGGCCGACGATGCGCAGCTCCCCGGCGAGCTTGCCTTTCCTGTCGTAGGTCTTGACCCCGATATAGTCGAGATAGATGCGCCGGTGCACGATCGACTTGGCGTTGGCCTTGGTCACGATCAGCGGCTCGGGGCCGTGCAGGAAGGCCCGGATCTCCGGCGTCGTCGTCACCGCCTCATTGCCGCGCCGCAGGACCAGCACGTCCGGGTCGGCGAGGATGCCGAGCCCCGGCTCGTCGGTCCGCTCCAGCGAGCCGTCCTTCTCGTCGCCCGAGTAGCGGAACTCGCGCATGCCGAGGAAGACGAAATTGTCGTCGCGCAGCCATTCGAGGAAGGCGATCGCCTCGGTGACGGCCTGTCTGTCGAGCGGCACAGGCGCATAGCGGAAATCGGAGATCGCACGGTCGAGCCGCGCCAGCATCGGCTTCCAGTCCTCGACCGCAGCGCGCACCTGGCCGAGCACCCTGGCGAGCCTTGCCTTGAGCTCCTCGGCCTTCTCGGCGGTGAGCCGTCCGACATGCACCTGGATGATACTGACGCGGTCTGTCGCCTTGTCCTTCTTGCCTTCGCCGACGATCTCGGCGACGCCCTTCTTGCCATGACGGACCGCGACCACGGGATGCGTGACCAGCGTCGGCTGGCCGGCGCTTTCGGTCACTTCGCCCAGCACGGAATCGAACAGGAACGGCATGTTGTCGTTGACAACCGTGATCACCGAGACCGGCCGGCCGAAAGCCTCGATACCGGGCTCGGCGCGAATGTCGATCAAACAGGCGCCGGCCTCGTGGGTCAGGAGAAGCTCGTTGGCGATGGCGACGGCGTTGTCGAGATCCTTGGCATCATAGCCGGCAAGGTCCTCCTGCGGCGCGCGCGCGAGCAGATATTCGCCGAGCCCGCCGTCGTCCGTTCCCGCAGACGCATGTTTTTTCACTTCGGCCTTCGTCTTCACCGTCATCGCATATCCTCCCCATGCATGCTTTTAATTCACATCGTATCAGAACCCGTGCAGGCTCTAACGCAAAAATGCTGCTGGAAGATGATCGCGGAATGACGGCGGCCATTTTCGGGTGTTGATTATTTCCACTTTCTGTTAAATAATGAGACCGGCGGCTGCGGAAACGGCCGCGGCTGAGGTGAGCAGCAAGCGTGAAAGGGAGAACGGATCATGGCTAAATATCTCTACGTCTATCATGGCGGCGGCTCGATGCCGCAGAGCAAGGAAGAGATCGACAAGGTCATGCAGGCCTGGGGCGGCTGGTTCGGCAGCCTGGGCGCGGCCGTGGTCGACGGCGGCAACCCGGTCGGCAAGTCGATCACGGTGAAGAACGGCTCGGTGGTCGACAATGGCGGCGCCAACCCGGCGAGCGGCTATTCGATCATCGAGGCATCCAGCGCCGAGGACGCCGCGGCCAAGGCCAAGGGCTGCCCGCTGCTCGCCCACGGCGGCAGCGTCGAGATCGCCGAGATATTGCCGATGTGATGAGCCGGTCTAGGAGCGCGCCGCGATCGCCGCGGCCGCCCCCGCCATGGTGGCGGCGCTGACGCGGTTGGCGATCCTCATGGAGCGCACGCTCTTCAACAGGCGCCGCGCCTGCGCCGCCGCGATCATCCAAGCCAAATCGACGGCGACCAGCACCAGCGCCATGGTGACGGTCAGCTCCGCCCAGCCGAGCACGGTGACCGAGCCGAGGTCGATGATGGTGGGCAGCAGCGCCAGATAGAACATCATGATCTTGGGGTTGCCGAGCGTCACGGCCATGCCGGCGAAGAACAGCTTCGGCGGCGAGTCGTTGTTCGGCAGCTCGCCTTCCTTCACTGCGACCGGCGCGGTCCACATCTTCCAGGCGAGCCAGACCAGGTAGCCGACGCCGACCCACTTCACGACGACGAAGGCGAGGTGGAAGGTCTGCGCCACGAAGGCCAGCCCGAACACGGCGAGCGACAGCCAGACCGCCTCGCCGATCCACATCGCCGCCAGGAACGGCAGCACGTCGCGCGAGCCCTTGGCGACGACGCGCGCCACCAGTGCTGCAACCGACGGCCCCGGCGATCCCGCCGCTACAAAGAGGGCGGCCCCAAAGATGAGGAGGGAGGAAAGGGACATGGGCAGGCTCCGACTTCCGACGGAGCTGCTTTAGCATGACGACTATGGGATGTCGCCCTGCGAGCGCTTGGCTAACGCAAGGCGCGGCCTTTGGCGTCCATCTGTGTGCCGCATTTCGGGCAGGTGTAGCCGCCCAGCAAACCCTGCCTGACGCTCGCCGGCTTCCGGAACAACGGCATCTCGGTCCCGCAATTCGGACAGGAGACCGGCTGTCCGATCGGGTAACCCATCCTCTGCATCACCCATATGAGCAGGGCAGGAAGGATGAGCGTCACGATCAGCACAACAATGACCGTTGAGGCGCTGGCCCTTCCGCTTACGACCATGGGTACAAACGCCGCAAGCAGGGCAATGCCCGCCACCACGGCGTACCAGTAAGCGTAGTGCTTGTTCATCATTCGGTGCCCCGAGATGCCTGTCGACCACAGGTTGCGCCGGATAGCCTGGGATCGGCCGCGCTGCCCGGTCGACCTGGCGAGGAGCGTAGCTTGGTTGGTTCGCAAGGGCCAGTCTTGAATTAGACACGCCTAATGCGCCGAGGTTTCGAATATGCTCTGCAGCAGAACCGGGGCCGGTCCGGGCACAGACTATCCTTTGCCCGACCGGTTCCCGAGCCCGCCTTTTCGGGCTGTACGGGCTCCGCGGGTTCACGTCGAGATCGACATCCTTGACGCAGGTCTGCGAAGTCATGTGGCTGTCGCCCGACTGCCATGTTCCATCGACGATTTCGGCGGCGCCGACCTTGGCGACAAGAAAGCACTTCCAGTCGCCACGGACGGCGCCGCCGCTGCTGCTTCCTTCGAATTGCCAGGTTAGCGCTTTTTCATGCCCATCCGAATGACCGAGGATTGCCGGGCAAATCGCTCGCGGATGGCCGTCATACATACAGACGACCGGACGTCGTGCAGCCATGGCTTCGGCGAACAGCTCGTAAGTCCGGCTTGGCATCGTTCGCTCCGTCTCAGATGAAGGCACGAACGGAGTCTATGCGAGCATCACCGCGCGGCCAATCAGAGGCACGAACCTTTTGCTCGAACGTGTCAGCGGCCTTCTTTATCAACAGACGTGAGCAAAGCTTTTGCCGCCTCGACATCGCTGTCGACCACTTGAACATGGATCAAACCGAGCCTGCTGGAATCCATGTCGCGCCTGGCAAGCGCATAAAATATTGTAAGCCGCAAGCATGGAAACACAGACTTCGGCCTCGGGTCCGTTGTCATAGACCGCAACCGTGACGAACTCGCCACTCATCGCTCCTATGCCGCCCCGACCTTCTGCTTCTCGAAGCGCTTGCGCTCATGCGTGTCGAGGTAGAGCTTGCGCAGCCGGATCGACTTCGGGGTCACCTCGACAAGCTCGTCGTCCTGGATCCAGGCCAGCGCCCGCTCCAGCGTCATGCGCACCGGCGGGGTGAGGCGGACTGCCTCGTCCTTGCCGGCGGCGCGGATGTTGGTGAGCTTCTTGCCCTTCAAGACGTTCACTTCGAGGTCGTTGTCGCGCGTGTGGATGCCGACGATCATGCCGGCATAGACCTTGACGCCCGGGTCGATCACCATCGGCCCGCGATCCTCGAGGTTCCACAGCGCATAGGCCACCGCCTCGCCCGCCTCGTTGGCGATCAGCACGCCCTGGATGCGGCCGGGAATATCGCCCTTGTAGGGCTCGTAGGCGTGGAACAGCCGGTTCATCACGGCCGTGCCGCGCGTGTCGGTGAGCAACTCGGACTGATAGCCGATCAGCCCGCGCGTCGGTGCGTGGAAGACGAGGCGCTGGCGGTTGCCGCCGGAGGGCCGCAGCTCGGTCATGTCGGCCTTGCGCTCGCTCATCTTCTGGACGACGACGCCGGCATGCTCCTCGTCGACGTCGATGACGACTTCCTCGACCGGCTCGAGCAACTGGCCGGCCTCGTCCTTCTGCATGACGACGCGCGGCCTCGACACGGCAAGCTCGAAACCCTCGCGGCGCATGGTCTCGATCAGCACGGCGAGCTGCAACTCGCCGCGGCCGGAGACGTAGAAGGAATCCTTCTCCGGCGATTCCTCGATCTTCAGCGCGACATTGCCCTCCGCCTCGCGCAGCAGCCGGTCGCGGATCACGCGGCTGGTCACCTTGTCGCCCTCGGTGCCGGCGAGCGGCGAATCGTTGACGAGGAAGGACATGGTCACGGTCGGCGGGTCGATCGGCTGCGCCGGCAGCGGCTCGGTCACGGCCGGGTCGCAGAAGGTGTCGGCCACCGTGCCCCTGGCTAGCCCGGCGATCGCCACGATGTCGCCCGCCCCGGCGTCGTCGATCGGCTGGCGCTCCAGCCCGCGAAACGCGAGAATCTTGGAAATGCGTCCCTGCTCGATCAGATTGCCGTCATGGTGCAGCACCTTCACGGCCTGATTGGGCCTCACGGCGCCGGACTCGATGCGGCCGGTGATGATGCGGCCGAGGAAGGGGTTGGCTTCCAGTATCGTGCCGATCATGCGGAACGGGCCGGGATGGACGGTGGGGGCGGGCACGTGCTTCAGCACCATCTCGAACAGCGGCGCCAGACCGTCGTCCTTCGGTCCCTCCGGCGCTTCGGCCATCCAGCCGTCGCGACCCGAGCCGTAGAGGATCGGGAAATCGAGCTGCTCGTCGGAGGCGTCGAGCGCGGCGAACAGGTCGAACACCTCGTTGACCACCTCGACATGGCGGGCGTCGGGCCGGTCGATCTTGTTGATCGCGACGATCGGACGCAGGCCGACCTTCAGCGCCTTGCCGACCACGAACTTGGTCTGCGGCATCGGCCCTTCGGCCGCGTCGACCAGCACGATCGCACCGTCCACCATGTTCAGGATGCGCTCCACCTCGCCACCGAAATCGGCGTGGCCGGGCGTGTCGACGATGTTGATGCGGGTGTCCTTCCATACAACCGAGGTCGCCTTGGCGAGAATGGTGATGCCGCGCTCCTTTTCCAGGTCGTTGGAATCGAGCGCGCGCTCGGCGACGCGCTGGTTGTCGCGCACTGAGCCGGACTGTTTCAGGAGAGCATCGACCAGGGTCGTCTTGCCATGGTCGACATGCGCGATGATCGCGATATTGCGGAGGTTCATTCTTTCACTCGGGAAGTGGCAGGCGCGGCCCGGAGCCTTGAGGCTCGAAGCTTGGCCGGCAGCCTGATTTCGTCGCGCCGGCTCTTACATGGTTTTTCGCAACTGCGAAAGGGGTGGGCGACGCAGGTCCGATCTGCACGTTTCGCATATCTTTGATAGACCGTTGCCATGGCTGGTTCATCGCCGCCTTCCTCCCCCGCGACCTTTGCTCTAGATCGTAGCTTAATGAGCGCTGAGACTTGCGAATCGGATCGGCCGATCCGGGAAGGATGTAAATGAGCGAGCCCGCCGCTCAGCGCCCTACCTCATCGAACCGACCGCTTGAACCCATCTTGCGCAATCTCCGACTTGGCTCGGGCCTGGTGCTGATGGCGTTCGTGGTGCTGCATCTCGCCAACCTCGCGCTCAACCTGATCTCGCTCGAAGCCGCCGAAAGCGGGCGTGGCCTCTTTCTCGCGCTGTGGCGCAGCCTGCCCGGCACGGTCTTGCTTTACTGCTCGCTGCTCGTCCATGTCGCGCTGACACTGACTGCGCTCTACCGCCGCCGCACGCTCGTCATGCCTCTGCGCGAATGGGCGCAGTTCGTGCTCGGCCTCGCCATCCCGCTGCTCCTCGTCGAGCACGTGGTCGGCACGCGCGTCATCCACGAGCTCTACGGCACCCGCGACACCTATCACCTCATCGTGTGGTCGCTCTGGGTCGGCGCGCCGGCGGTCGGCGCGCGGCAGGCGGTCGCGACCGTGGTGGTCTGGTTGCATGGCTGCCTCGGCCTCTATTTCTGGCTGCGCTACCGAGGCTGGTACTCGCGCGCCGCGCCGTGGCTGCTGATCGCGGCGGTGCTGATCCCAGTGCTCGCGCTGCTCGGCTTCGCCCATGCCGGACAGTTGGTTGCGACCATGAAGCCGCCCTCGCCCGGGATCGACGCGACGCTCTTCGCCGAAGCAGCGCCGACCAAGGAGCGCATCGACCGCGGGCTCTATGCCGGTTTCGCGGCGGTCGTCGCGGCCGTGCTCGCCGCGCGCGTGGCGCGCAACCGCATCGAGCGGCGCAACCTGATCGCGGTTTCCTACCCGAGCGGCCAGACGGTGCGCGTGCCGAAAGGCTACAGCGTGCTCGATGCGAGCCGGCTGGGCTCCATCCCGCACTATGCGGTGTGCGGTGGCCGCGGCCGCTGCTCGACCTGCCGCATACGCGTGATCGAGGGCCTCGAAAACCAGCCGCCGCCGGGACCGATCGAGGCAGCCACGCTGAAGAGGATCGCCACGGGAGACAATGTGCGGCTTGCCTGCCAGCTTAAACCCTCCAATGCCCTGAAGGTCGCGCCGCTGCTGCTCCCCGCGACGGGAGGGTCCACGCCTGCGCTCGGGTCGACCGCCGACCCCGGCCGCGAGAAGGTGTTGGCGGTGATGTTCTGCGATATGCGCGGGTTCACCGCGTTTTCCGACCGCCGCCTGCCCTATGACGTCGTTTTCCTGCTCAACCGCTATTTTGCACTGATCGGCCGCGCGGTGGAAAAGTCCGGCGGCCGGCTCGACAAGTTCATCGGCGACGGCGCGTTGGCGATCTTCGGGCTGGAGACATCGCCGGGCGAAGCCTGCCGGCAGGCGGTGGCCGCCGCGCGGTCCGTCGTCAAGGACGTCCGCGGCCTGAGCGACGAGCTGTCGGACGAGATACAGGGGCAGCTCAGGCTGGCGATCGGCATCCATGTCGGCCAGGCGATCGTCGGCACAATGGGCTATGGCGCGGCGATGGGGCTGACGGCTGTCGGCGACACCGTCAACATCGGCAGTCGCCTGGAAGCCGCCGCGAAGGAGCTCGACGCGGAAATCGTCATCTCCGAAGCTGCGGTGCGGCTCTCGGGACTCGACTTTTCCGCTTTCGAGCTCAGCGAGATCACCATTCGCGGCCGCGCCCGGCCGCTGCGCGTGCGCATTGTGCCGCGCGGTGCGACAGTGCCGGCGTGATTTTCCCGATCTCCTTCGCCTGAAGCGCCTTTCCTCCGGTGCGAGTGCAACCGGCTGATACTTTCCCGGCAGCCTCGCGACATCCCACGGTTTCTTCACCTGTGCAAGATGATGCCGCGTCCGCCGGGCAAGACGATTGCCGGGGCAGATCGCCAAGAACGCGCATTCAAGAAAATCGGGAGCATGGGCCAGCCATCGCTTCGATGGCTCAGGCGGCAAGGGGTGCAGGTTCAACCACGCCAAAGGGAGACTTCGAACATGCCGATCTACATTGCCCGATGCAAGAACGGGACGTGCTCGCACAAGCTGATCGATCCGAAGGATCTCGACGATTCGGGCGAGCCGGATTCGCTGTCCGGTTCGGTTGGAGAGGGCGGCAAGAACATCGATGCCGACGTCCGCAACGTCCAGTCGCGATTGAACCGCGTTTCGGCGGACGATGGCGGGCCATATCAGAAGCTGGAGGTCGACGGCAAATGCGGCCCCAGGACCAAGGCCGCCATCAAGCACTTCCAGCAGCGCTACTGGCAGGAACTGCTCGGCGACGGCCGCATCGACGTCGACCAGGCGACGTGGAAGAAACTGTTGCTCTTCACCGGGTCTTCCGATTCCCCCGTGCGTGGGGCGAAGGATGGCGGCTCGAATGGATCGTCAGGCGCCGACGGCACCGACGACGAGGCAACGCAGCAGCTCTTTGCGACCTATCTCTTCTTGTCGCGGTGGCGCGTCTACGAGGCGATCAAGGCGCTCGACGAAGCAAGGACCGAGCTGGAGGTGGTCGTCGCCTATCAGAACCTGCATCCGGGCACCTCTTTCCTGTCCGCATACAAGCACTGGGACCTCAAGATGCTGGAGCTGCCGACCGTGGACCGCTGCTTCCACATCATCGACGACAAGTCCGAGCCGACGATCACCTTCGAGAGGATAAAACGCATCCGCAAGGTGTTTTCGGACATGCTGCAGGTGATCACCCACAACTCGATCACGACGCCGGCCGCCGAAAAGAACGGGTCGAGGCGATTTCTGCGCGTCACCAGGCAGGCCGTGCTCGACAACGCCCATCCCGAAAAGGGCAAGAACGGGGTGATCGCCGACGCCGCGCTCGGAGGATGGTGGTTCAAGAACGCGAATATGGGCCGCATCCGCTACGGGACCCACTACGTGGAGAGCACCGACGCCCTGTCCACCCTCATCCACGAGATGGCCCACTATGTGTCGCATCACTCGACCTACACGATCGGCGATGAAGGCGGCTACTACAACAAGGCGTTCAAGGCGAAGCAGGCGGTCGCGCTGCGCACGGCCGAATGCTACTCGTGGTATGCGCTGCTGGCCTCGTTCAAGCATTTGCGCAGCCTGTCGGACGACGCCCTGCCGACCGACATCTGAGGGCATCGGTTCCCCGCCGAACAGCGGCCGGGCCGGCAACGTAATGCGAGCATCCTGCCGCAGACGGGGAGATTACGCCGTTTTGGCCAGCGCCTTCTCGCCGAGCCAGGTGCCGATCTTGGCGCCGAGCCGGTCAGGCGAGACGGGCTTCGGCAGGTAGTCGTCCATGCCGGCCTCCATGCATTTCTCGCGGTCGCCCTTCAGCGCATGCGCGGTCACCCCGATGATCGGCGTGTGCGTGCCGTTCTCGGCTTCCACGGCGCGGATGGCGCGCGCGGCCTCGTAGCCGTTCATCTCCGGCATCGAGACGTCCATCAGGATCAGCTTCGGTTTCAGCGTGCGGTACATTTCGACCGCCGTGCGCCCGTTGCCGGCGATCCTGTAGCTCAGGCCCAGCCCGCTCAGGATCTGGCCGAAGACGAGCTGGTTCACCTCGTTGTCCTCGGCGATCAATATGTCGAGCGACGTGTGCTGCTGCACCGGCTGCGCTTCGCGCATTTCCACGGCTGAGGCCGGGACCGGCTGCGGCGCGCGCGGTACCGTGACCGCGGCATTCGCGGCAGCTTCCGGCATATGGCGCACGAAGGCCGCCTTGGCGCCTTGCGTCCGCGCCTTCTGGATCACAGCGACGACCGTGCCGAGCAGCGCCGAGGAGCGAGCCGGCTTGGTGAGGTGCGCGGCGATGCCGAAATCGATCACCATGCGCCCGAAGTCGATGTGGTCGACCGAGGTGAGCAGCACGACCGGTATGTTTGCGGTGCGGGAATCCGACGACATCGCCCTGGCGACGTCGGCGCCGTTCATGCCCGGCATCTGGTAGTCGAGGATGACGCAGTCGACGCGCGCGCCAAGTTGCGCGGCGCGGTCGAGGAAGGCGAGGCCGACGGCGCCGCTCTCGGCCGCCGCACAGTCGAAACCCCAGCTCCTCAACTGTTCGTTCAGGATGTCGCGGTTGACCTGGTTGTCGTCGATAACGAGCACGCGCGCGCCGGTCACGTCGACGGGCACGGCCTCCTCGGCGCCGGTCCCCCCATGCACCGGAAGCGGCGCTGTGAACCAGAAAACCGAGCCGCGGCCGACCTCGCTCTCGACGCCGATCTTGCCGCCCATCAGGTCGACCAGGCGGGCAGAGATGGCGAGCCCCAGGCCGGTGCCTTCGTGGCGGCGCGTGGAGGAGGAATCGACCTGCGCGAATTTTTCGAACACGCTCTTCAGCTTCTCGGCAGGAATGCCGATGCCGGTGTCCTCGACCCGGACGTGAAGATGCGCGACGCTTTCCTTGATCTCGCCGGACACGTCGATCAGCACATGGCCCTTCTCGGTGAACTTCACCGCATTGCCGAGCAGGTTGGTGATGATCTGGCGGAAGCGTCCGACATCACCCACGAGATAGTGCGGCAGGCGCGGGTCGACGCGCACGATCAGCTCGAGGTTCTTCTCGGCGACCCGCGCCGAAACCAGCGTCGCCACGTCTTCGACGGCCTCGTCGAGCCGGAACGGGGCGGGGTCGAGGGTCAACTGACCGGCATTGATCTTCGAGAAGTCGAGAATGTCGTTGATGATGGTGAGCAGGGCGTTGCCCGATTTCACGATCACCTCGGTGAAGGTCTTCTGGCGCGGGGTCAGCTCGGTCTTGGCGAGCAGTTCGGCCATGCCGAGCACGCCGTTCATGGGCGTGCGGATCTCGTGGCTCATATTGGCCAGGAATTCGGACTTGGCGCGGTCCGCGGCCTCTGCCTTGACGAGCAGCGCGGCGCATTCCTCGAAAGCGCGGCGGATTGCCTTCTCCATCGGCCTGAAGATCATGATGGCGACGGCGGCGAGCACGACGATGATCAGGCCGCTGGACCCGGCGAGCAGCCGGTCGCTGTACGCTTCGGCCTGACGGCGCTCGTTTTCGATCGCTGTGCTGGCGCGCACGAGCATGGGCTGCGCGAACAGATCGTTCTGGTTCTTGATCTGGCGCACGCTCCATTCGTCCACCTTCGTGGCGGCGGCGAGCACGCCGAGGTTGCGCACGATGTCGTGCGCGGTCCAGAACAGGTCGCCATTGATCGACGAGCCTTCGATCTCACTGGCGGCCGTCCTTGACAGCCTGGGCTTGAGCGCATCCAGCGCGCCGGTCAGCTCATCGATCTCGCCGGCAAGGCGTTCGGCATGGCCGCGCGCGGCAGCGCCGAGCTCGGCGCTGTTGGCCGGCGACCAGATATGGATGGTCTGCTCGGCAAAGCTGGTTGCGGCTTTCAACTCGCGGATCAACTGGACGAGTTCGGAACCGAAGCTGTCGACGTGGTGGCGGTAGCCGTTCGCCCTGTTGAGGACGAAGATGATGACGGCCGAGGCAAGCGCGAAGATCAGTATGCCGGTAAGGTAGCGGACACGAATCGAGCGAATGAAAACGGCATAGTTCGGCACGCGCACACCCCAACACTGAACGCAATTTTACCGAACCCGATTACGCCTCATTTACATTAAAATTCCGTTCTGGCGAGGTGCCCGGGAATTGGGCTTGATGACTGATTTTTCAGCGCTTCCGGCTGGCGACGAAGCGGGCTGCCTGGGTGAGCAGCCGGCCGCGTTCGCCATATGGCTGAATCAAGGCTTCCGCCTGCTCGACGAGGCCGGCGAGCTGGCGTCTCGCCCAGTCGGCGCCGTGCAGCGCGACCAGCGTCGCCTTGCCGGCCGCCGCGTCCTTGCCGGTCGCCTTGCCGACCGTCTTCTCGTCGGCGGAAAGGTCGAGCAGATCGTCGGCAAGCTGAAAGGCAAGCCCGATCGCCGAGCCGAACTCGGCGAGCCGCTCGCGGTCCTCCGCGCCGGCGGCGCCGGCGATCGCGCCCGACTGGCAGGCGAAGCGGATCAGCGCCCCGGTCTTCATCGCCTGCAGCGTGATGATGCCGGCTTCGTCGGGAGGCGATTGCTCCGCCGCCAGGTCGAGCGCCTGGCCGCCCGCCATGCCGCCGATCCCGGCCGCGCGCGCCAGGCCGGCGACGAGATCGAGCCGCGCCTCGGGCGCGAGCGTGCTTTCGCCGGAGGCGAGAATGTCGAATGCGTAGGTGAGCAGCGCGTCGCCTGCCAGAATGGCGGTCGCCTCGTCGAAGGCCTTGTGCACGGTCGGCTTGCCGCGCCGCAAATCGTCGTCGTCCATGGCGGGCAGGTCATCGTGGATCAGCGAATAGCAGTGCACGCATTCAAGCGCCGCGCCGATCGAGAGCGCGTCCACGGGATCGACCTCGAACAGGGCCGCGCTCTCAATGACAAGGAAGGGCCTGAGCCTCTTGCCGCCGTCGAGCGCGCCGTGGCGCATGGCGGCAAGCAGGCGCTCAGGCCGCACGATCTCGCCCTGCAGCGGACGCCCGCCGAGCAGACGGTCGAGGCGCTGCTCCACCTCCGCGGCGTGAGCGGCGAGCACCGTCTCGAAATCGAAGAAATCGGCAAGCATGGCGCGGCGACGGTGCGGCAAGTCAATCGGCCGAGCGGATTTTCAGGGCGGCGGTTTCCGCGGACAGTTCGCGCACCGCCGTTTCCGCCTCGCGAGCAAGGTCGTCCAGGCCGCATCCGAATGGGACTGGAAGCGAGAGGTGCTTTTGGGCATTGTCGTCCCATTCGATCAACACGAACGAACGCTGGCCCTTCAGATCGTGATTGAGCCCGACAATCGTCGCAGCCTTCCCGCCCGTCATCATGGCCTCCATCCCAGCCTCTCTGCGGGCAGGCATACAGGAGTTCGGCGCCGGAAGCGACCATTGCCTGGAAACGGCAAATTGACGCCGGCAAGTTCCGCTTGACCGTTCATGTCGTTGCACAAGCCTTGCAGCCCGTCTATTGCCAAAGGGGCAAAGAGCGGTGAGAGGGTCCCGGACGCGTTGAGCGAGCCGATCGTAGAACAAGAGGCGGAAAGTCCGGCCATGCCGGGAGCGAGGAAGGGCAGGGGCCGCGCCGGGGCATGGTTCTGGTTCCGCCGCATCCTCCTCGGCCTCGTGGTGCTGGGTGCGATCCCCGCACTTCTCACCATACTTTATGCCGTGCCTTTCGTGCATCCGCTGTCGACGCTGATGATGAGGGACCTGGTCACCTTTCAAGGTTACAACAGGCGCTGGCTCGCGCTGGACGACATGGCGCCGGTGCTCGTGCGCTCGGTGGTGATGTCGGAGGATGGCCAGTTCTGCTACCATCGCGGCGTCGACTGGGCAGAACTCAACCTCGTGATCGACGATGCGCTGGCCGGCGAGCCGATCCGCGGCGCTTCCACCATCACCATGCAGACCGTGAAGAATCTCTACCTTTGGCACCGGCCGCTCGGCAGCGTGCGCAAGGTGATCGAAGTGCCGCTCGCGGTCTATTTCGACGCGGTGCTGTCGAAGAAGCGCATCATGGAGATATATCTCAACATCGCCGAATGGGGGCCGGGCGTCTACGGTATCGAGGCGGCTGCGCAGTATCATTTCGGCAAATCCGCGAAATCGCTGAGCTCCAGGCAGGCCGCGCTGCTGGCCGTGACGCTGCCCAACCCCTACGACCGCGACCCCGCGCATCCGGGCCCTGGCCTGAGACGTCTAGCCACGCTGATCCAGAACCGCGCGGCGAATGGGGCTAGCCATGTGCGGTGCCTGGATTAAGGTGTGTTGATATTCAGGTGATGCAGGCCTGCAAATGGCGGCCTTCCGCGCTTCCGGTACTCACGTACCAGAGCGTACGCTCCGTTCCGGTTCTCGAAATCCACCATTTTCGGCTCGGCCTGACCTGAATCTCAACACACCCTGGTGAGCTTGCCCACCACAAATCAGGTTGTGACGGCAGCATGGCTGAAACAAAAAACTTTGTCGGCAGCGCTGGCCAAAAGCCCGTCGAACGTGTATAGGCACGCCCACTTTCAGACCATGGTCCGGAATGACAGGCCCTTGAGCCAGGGCATGCCGGGCCTTTGACCGTTCGAGTGGAGCAATTCCATGGCAGTGCCAAAACGAAAGACCTCGCCGGCCAAGCGCGGCATGCGCCGCTCGGCCGATGCGCTCAAGGCGCCGACCTATGTCGAGGACAAGAACTCCGGCGAGATGCGCCGCCCGCATCACATCGACCTGAAGAGCGGCATGTATCGCGGCCGCCAGGCGCTGGAGCCGAAGGAGCGCTAGTGTCCCGATTCTGAAATTCGCATGTGTTCGATATCAAGGGCCGAGCGAATTTCAGAATCGAAGGACATTAGCAACTTATTGATTTCTAGTGTCGTTTTGATTTTGCAGTTCGCCCGACGCGCGATATCTAGATCCAGCGAACTTCAAAATCACGACACTAGAGCGCATTGCCTGATTCGGAATCAGGCAGTTGCTTTGCTTTTGTTTCGCATCGCCTTGTCGAAAACCGGAGTGCACTTTTCGGTGCGATGCTGTTAGAAGCGCTCCTGGAAGCAAACGAAAAAGACCGGCCTCGCGCCGGTCTTTTTTCGTTTGAAGTCGCCCTCGGACCTTGACGGGTGAGGTGGTGCGACCGCTAGAAGAAGCGGGCAAAAAACGGAGCGCGCCGATGCTGGGGGCAATTCCACTCCTCGTCATTCCTTTTATCCTCTACAATATCGGGCTGACCGGCGTCCCGGGCGTCGACGGCGATCCCTGGAAAACCGTGCTCTTCTCCCAGCCAATGATGTCGGGCGGCGTCTTCACGCTGACGCTCGGCGATGCGCTGATCGTGCTGGCGCTAGTGCTGCTCTTCATCGAAGTCGTGAAATCGACGCGGACATCGAATTTCTCGGTGATCGACCATCTGCTCTCGACCTTCGTCTTCGTCGCCTTCCTGGTCGAGTTCCTGCTGGTCAAGAGCGCGGCGCACTCGGTCTTCTTCATCCTGATGGTGATCACGCTGATCGATCTGCTTGCCGGTTTCTCGGTGTCGATCCGCTCGGCCGGGCGCGACGTGACAATCGAGAATTAGGTCCTGCGACCACGTTAGAGCGATATTTCTTTGGCGTCTGGATCGCAATATGCGATAATCGAGCTTGAAAACCGTTCGAATACTACCAGGGGCGGCAAAGGCGCTTCGCAAGCATCGGGCGGAGGCCGAGCGGATTCTGGCGCGGATTGAAGTTTATGCGGCGGCACCGGAGTCGCAGAAGAACAACGTGATCATCATGAAGGGCGGCTTTGGTCGAAGACTGCGAGTTGGCGAATATCGCGTGATCTTTGAGGAGACCGCCGACGAGATCATCGTCACGAAGATCGGGCCGCGTGGTGGCATCTACGACTGAGATCGAGGGAAGTTTATGATGGGCGAAATAATCTATTTTCTGACGCCCGGCGGTGATGAAATGGCTATTCTACCGAAGGCAGAGTTGGAGCTGATCCAAGAGGCGGCTGACCACGCAAGAGCGGTGGCCGACTATCGTTCAGGCCGTCTCCCAGCGCTCACGCTTGACGAGACACGTGAACTGGTAGCGGCAGATTCTCCCTTGGCATTCTGGCGAAAGAAAGCAAGGTTCACCCAAGCCACCCTCGCGGCCAAGGTCGGGATTGCGCAGAACTATCTCTCGGAAATCGAGAATGGGAAGCGGGCCGGGCCGGTCGAACTTTGGCTGAAGCTTTCCCGTGCGCTGGAAGTGCCGATCGAAGCCCTTGTCGACGAAGAATAGTTCTCAGCCGCCGTCCGCCGTGAAGCCGGCAGCCTCGATGCCGGCGATCGCCGCGGCTTCGTCATTATCCGACGTGTCGCCCGAAATGCCGACCGCGCCGACGATGGCGCCGCTGCCATCGCGGATCAGCACACCGCCCGCCACCGGCACGATCCTGCCGCCGGAAACGTCGGAAATGCCGGAGACCAGATGCGGCCGTTCCTTGGCGAAGGCTTCCAGGCGGCGCGATCCCATGCCGATCGACAGCGCGCCGAACGCCTTGCCGGCCGACATCTGTGGCCTCAGGAACGATGCGCCGTCCTGCCGCTGGAAGGCGACCAGGTGGCCGCCTGCATCGAGCACCGAAACGCCGAGCGGCCGGAGCTTCAACTCAGCCGCCTTGGCGAAGGCGCCGACAATGATGGCGTTCGCCGCCGCAAGGGTCAGTTCCGTCATGTTACTCTCCTGAGGATAGTGGAATTCGGGCGATGCGGGCCTGGCTGACGCCTGGCTTAATGAGTGGGTACGACAAGCGGCTCGATCAGCCTTGCCCGACGAGATATTTCCCTGAGATATCACCGCGACAAGAGCCGAGGGAGAAAAGATGCGTCGTTTTGATCAACCGGGCCGCTCGCCCGTCTATGCTGAAAACGGAATGGCGGCGACCTCGCATCCGCTCGCAACGACAGCCGCGATCCGTGTGCTGAGACGTGGCGGCAATGCCGTGGACGCTGCCATTGCGGCGTCCGCGACACTGTGCGTGGTCGAGCCTGCCATGACCGGGATCGGCGGCGACTGCTTCGCGATAATCGCCGAGCCTGACGGGACCGTGCACGGGCTGAACGGCTCGGGCCGCGCGCCGGCCGAGGTCGATCCGGACTGGTATCGCGCTCGAGGGTTTCGGGAAATCCCTGAAACCGGGCCACATTCGATCACCGCGCCAGGGGCGATCAACGCCTGGGAGACGCTGCTTTCGCGGTTCGGCACGATGCCGTTCGCTGACCTCCTTGCCGATGCCATCCATCATGCCGAACAAGGCTTTGCGGTCCATCCGCGTGTTGGCTGGGATTGGGCGCGCCAGGTCGAGGGGCTCGCAGCCGATGAGGGCGGCCGGGTGCACTATCTGGTCGACGGCCGGGCGCCGGAGATCGGCTCGCGCCACCGTCAGCCTGCCCTGGCGAAGACGTTGAAGGCGATCGCACGCGGCGGCTCGAAGGCCTTCTACGAGGGCGAGATCGGCGCGGAGATCGCGGCAACCGTGCGCAAGCATGGCGGTTTCCTCGCCGAGGCGGACCTCGCCGCGGTTTCTGCCGACTGGGTCAAGCCGATCTCGGCGCCCTTCGCCGGCCACGACGTCCTCGAAATCCCACCGAACGGGCAGGGCATCACCGCGCTGATCATGTTCCGGCTGCTGTCGAAGCTCGGGCCTGCCGCCGATCCGGACAGCGCCGAGCGCTATCACCTGGAGATCGAGGCCGGGCGGCTCGCCTATTCGGTGCTCGATCATCTGGTCGCCGACGCAGCCGCAATGACCGTCTCGCCGGCCGAGCTCCTGTCGGACGCCTTCATCAACGCGCTGGCGAGCCGAATCGACCGACGCCGGCGCAATCCGGACGTCTCGCTGCCGGCCATTCCCAAGTCCGACACCGTCTATCTGACGGTGGTCGACCGCGAGCGCCGCGCGGTCTCCTTCATCAACTCGCTCTATGCCTCGTTCGGCTCGAAGATCGTGACGCCGATATCGGGCATCTCGCTGCAGAACCGGGGCGCCTGCTTCTCCCTGGAAAAAGGCCATCCCAACGAGATCGGGCCCGCCAAGCGGCCCATGCATACCATCATTCCGGCAATGGCGCTGAAAGACGCCCAGCCCGCTGTGTCGTTCGGCGTGATGGGCGCCGCCTATCAGCCCATGGGCCATGTGCACGTGTTCTGCAACCTGGCCGGCCACGGCCTCGACCCGCAGGAGGCGATCGACCATCCACGCCTGTTCTGGGACGAGGGAGACGACGGCATACTGATGGCAGAGTCGGGGATTTCCGAAAGCGCGCGCCGCGACCTTGTGGCGATCGGCCATCAGGTGCGCGATGCCGAGCGGCCGCATGGCGGCGGCCAGATGATCGTCATCGACCGCAAGAACGGCTTCCTGATCGGCGCGTCCGACTCGAGGAAGGACGGCATGGCGGCGGGCTGGTAGCCGCTCGCGCGAATTCCGGGGCGCCTGCGCCCTTCAAGCGGCAGCCCGGCAGCCGCCTTCTTCCTACAGCGCGCGTCGCGATCTTTCAGCTTCGCTTTCCGCGCTTCAGCTCTTTGTTTTCGCATGTCTTTATCCCGAAACCGGCCTCACTTTCGGGAGACATGGGCTTGTGACGCAGCAAGACGGGCCACCCGCCGTCGTTCAACCCCCCTGTGCCGCGGGTGTCGACAGGGCATAGATCCAGCCAGCAGCGTCGCGACCGACAGCAGCGTGGTGATCGAGACAGTAGCCGCGACCAGCGGCTCCTCCACCTTGTATTCGCCTGCCAGGATGTACACCGTCTTGGCGGTAGGCACGGCGGCGCACACGACCGCGGCGATCGTGTAGAGCGGATTGAGGTCCAACGCCACGCACAGCCCGTAGACGATCAGCGGCATGATCAGGAGCTTCACGACGGCGAGCGCAACGGACACAAAGAGGTTCGAGCGTAATCCTTCAACCGACAGGCCAAGCCCTATTGCAAACAGGGCGCACGGCGTCAGCGCGGCTGCGAGGATGTTCATGTATGACGCGAGCGGAGCTGGAATCGGCAGGCCTGCGATCGCCCATGCCAAACCGATCAATGTCGACAGCACCATCGGGTTGAGCACGATCTGCTTGACCAGGACGAATTGGCGAAACGATTTCACCTGCGCACCGCGCCACTCGCTTTCCAGGAGTATGACAGTCGCGGGGAACATCACCCCCGCCACGAATATGGTTGCGACTGCGGCGGGGAGGACGGCGCGCTGCCCGAAGACGGAGTGAAGCATCGGCAGCGCCACGAATCCCGTATTGGTCATGGCCGCCGTCATTCCGTGGATCGTGCTGCTGGCAAGGTCGCGTTTCCAGGCGATACGAACCGCCAGAAAGACCAGCGCGAAGCACAGGATGGAGCCGCCGCCGAATGCCAGCAAAAAGCGCCATTCCAGGAGGTTGTGCGCCGACTCCTGGGCGATAGTCACGAACAGCAATGCCGGCATCACCACGTCATAGGCGAAATGCACGAGCCCGTCGGCCAGCGACCGCGATATGTAGCCGAGCTAACCGGCCAGCCAGCCGGTGACGATGATGGCAAACACCGGAAGGACCAGGTCGGCGACTTCCATTGCGGATTTCCCCCTCCAGAGCAGGATGAACTGGAGCGGAGTGCTTCATCCTGCCCTACCTCGTTGTTCTGGCGCATGATCTTATCCGAAAAGCCTGCAACTTTTGCTGCGCTGACCTTCGGTTCGGGATCCTTGCCTTAAGGCTGCTGATCAGCCGCGTCGTGCGCACGGCCAGCCATTATGCGCAGCATTGTCGCCGGGAGCTTGCACGCCACAGAAAATACACAGCCGAGCCCACTTCGACACGACAATGCGTCGAAGACAATCGGAAAACTCCGGCGGTGGCCTGTCGGGACACCACCATGCTATCGGAACGAAAACGCCGCCGGCTGCACGCCGGCGGCGTCAAAAAATCAAACGGAGAACCGGCGAGGGCTCAGCTGGATGGCTGCGGCTCCAGTCCGCCTTCCGGCTCGCCGCCCTTCTTGCGGCGGCCGCCGGTGGCGCCGGCCTTCGGCACCGCAGAGCCGCGCGAGGGAGGCGTGTCGTCGCCGAGGTCGCGCGAAGGCTTGTTGCCAGCGATCAACTGCTTGATCTCCTCGCCCGACAGCGTCTCGTATTCGAGCAGGCCTTCGGCAAGCGCGATCCAGTCCTTCTTGTGCTTGGTCAGGATGTTGCGAGCGGTCGTGTAGGCATCGTCGATCAGGCGGCGCACCTCGGCGTCGATGATCTGCGCGGTCTCTTCCGAGACGTTCTGCGTGCGCGCCACGGAGTGGCCGAGGAATACTTCTTCCTGGTTCTCGCCATAGGCGACCTGGCCGAGCTTGTCCGAGAAGCCCCAGCGGGTCACCATCGCGCGCGCCAGCTTGGTCGCCTGCTCAATGTCGGAGGCGGCGCCGGAGGTGATGTTCTCCTTGCCGAACTTCATCTCCTCGGCGACGCGGCCGCCCATCATGATCGCCAGCCTGGAGACCATGTACTTGTAGCTCATCGAATAGCGGTCGCCTTCGGGGAGCTGCATGACCATGCCGAGCGCGCGGCCGCGCGGAATGATGGTCGCCTTGTGCAGCGGGTCGGCGGAGGGAACATTCAGCGCCAGGATCGCATGACCGGCCTCGTGGAAGGCGGTGAGTTCCTTCTCAGCCTGGGTCATGGCGGTGGAGCGGCGTTCCGCGCCCATCATGACCTTGTCCTTGGCGTCCTCGAACTCCTGCATGGTGACAAGCCGCTTGTTGCGGCGCGCCGCCATCAGTGCGGCCTCGTTGACGAGGTTCATCAGGTCGGCGCCGGAGAAGCCCGGCGTGCCGCGCGCCACGACCTTGAGGTCGACATTGGGCGCCAGCGGCACGTTGCGGACATGCACCTTCAGGATCTTCTCGCGGCCGTTGATATCGGGGTTGGGCACCACGACCTGGCGGTCGAAGCGGCCGGGACGCAGCAGCGCCGGGTCGAGCACGTCGGGCCGGTTGGTAGCGGCGATCAGGATGATGCCTTCATTGGCCTCGAATCCGTCCATCTCGACCAGCAGCTGGTTCAGCGTCTGCTCGCGCTCGTCATTGCCGCCGCCGAGGCCGGCGCCGCGATGGCGGCCAACCGCGTCGATCTCGTCGATGAAGATGATGCAGGGCGCGTTCTTCTTGGCCTGGTCGAACATGTCGCGGACACGGCTCGCGCCGACGCCGACGAACATCTCGACGAAATCCGAGCCGGAAATGGTGAAGAACGGCACATTGGCCTCGCCGGCAATGGCGCGCGCAAGCAGCGTCTTGCCGGTGCCGGGAGGACCGACCAGGAGCACGCCGCGCGGGATCTTGCCGCCGAGGCGCTGGAACTTCTGCGGATCACGCAGGAACTCGACGATCTCTTCCAAGTCTTCCTTGGCCTCGTCGACGCCGGCGACGTCGCCGAAGGTGACGCGGCCATGCGCTTCCGTGAGCAGCTTGGCCTTGGACTTGCCGAAGCCCATGGCGCGGCCGGAGCCGGACTGCATCTGCCGCATGAAGAATATCCACACGCCGAGGATCAGCACCATGGGCAGCCAGGAGATCAGGTAGCCGAAGATCGAGTTGGAGCCGTCGGTCTCGGGCCGCGCGGTGATGGTGACGCCCTTCTCCTCGAGCCGCTGCACCAGTGACGGGTCGCCCGGCGAATAGGTCTGGAAGCCGGCGGCGTTGTCGATATAGGTGCCGGTGATGCGGTCGCCCGAGATGACAACCGTCTTGACGCGGCCGGCGGAGAGGTCGGTCAGGAACTCCGAATAGGCGATCTCGCGCGAGGCCCCACGCTGCTGCGGCGTCTGGAACAGGTTGAACAGCGCGATCAGCAGGACTGCGATGATCGCCCAGAGCGCAAGGTTGCGATAATTCGGATTCATACTTGGTCCCGGGAGGTATCTTGTCGATACCGAGAGTGTGGATGATCAATCGTTAACATAGGGACAGCGCCCAGAATTGCCAAGCGAAACGGCCTGTGTGGGTTAACCTTCGCCTCCTTTATGGCCGGCAAAGGGCGGCGCCGGGGGTCCTGTCGCGCCGATGAGCTCCGCAACGGCCCGGCATGGCGCGAGATCGAAGCTCGGCAGGAAGCGCGCCCAGGGCGCGACCAGCGGAACGATCCGGATACGGATCAATGCTGAAACGTCACGATTGGCCGCAGTCGATTCCCCGCTCTCTCCATTCGCCTTGCCGGGCTCGGCAACTCTTCTCTCGCGGAGGGAGAGCACAGGCGCCAGGTCCCACGACGCTGCTCCTCTGCCCAGGGCAGCATGGCCGGGCGGAGTACGTGCGTCTTTCGATTTCCTACTGACATAAACCGCCGGCTCGCAGGCCAGCGCGGCGCGTACGAGGCTGCCGGGCGCGTCCGCGCCTGAGAGTTCCGCCTCTCGTGCATTTTCCATCCCGAACGGGGCAACCAGCATGTGTACGAGGTCGATGTCGGCCTCGATACGGTATCGCCCGTCCCAGATCATTCGGCCATGAACGGTCATTGGCTCCGGCAGTCCGCGCCGTTCGCGGCAGAGAAAAATCCCGGCGCGGCGGACATCGACGATGGTCCGCGACAAAGTGGCGCGACGAGGGTCGCCTAGCTGGTCGAGGAGGGCGGCGGCGCGGTCGAGCTCCGGGAGCTGCTCGGCGCCGCCAAGCGTCGCGAGCAGGATGCGCAGGGCGTAGATCGCAGCCTGTCGACCGGCGGCTTCGGTGAAGGCACGATCGAGTGCGACGAGGCCAGGCGAGGCCAGCCGGGCGTAAGCGTCGATGAGTTCGGCGGCCGCCCCGCCGAGAGACACGCGGCCGGCGGCAGCGGCGGCGATTTCGGACTGAACGAGTTCGGCTGCCTGTGCTCCAGATCGCCCCTCACCCTCGCCCTCTCCCCGCGATCCTTCGACAAGCTCAGGACGGGGAGAGGGGGGCGCGAGCGTCGTAGCAGACCGTTGGCCCTCCAAGCGCAACCGCACACGCTCGTATTTGCGATCGACATTGCTCGGGTCGTCGATCCAGCGGATGTCTCGATCGACGAGATAGGCCCGCAGGTCGACCCGTCTCGTGCCAAGCAGCGACCGCACGATCCAGACGCGACCGTCATAGAACGTTGCCGGCGCCATGCCGGCCAGCCCGCGACCGTCCCCGCGGGCGCTGCGCATGGCGACCGTCTCGATCTGGTCATCGAGCGTGTGGCCGGTGAGAACGAGGTCCGTTCCTTCACTATCCGCCGCCTCGGCGAGCAGGCGGTAGCGCGCCTCGCGTGCAGTGGCTTGCAATCTATGGCCGGGTTTGGCGCCGGTCCAGCCCATCGTGCGATGGGCAATGCCTTCGGCGCGGCAGATCTCAGCGACGCGTTCGGCTTCCGCGGCAGATTCCGGGCGAAGCCCATGGTCGACGGTCACGGCGATCAACCGTGTCGCAGGGGCCTTGTCGGAAAGGAAGGCGTGGAGGAGGAAGAGCAGCGCCAACGAATCGCTGCCGCCAGAGACGGCGGCAATCGCCGCACTGCGCGGCGCGAGTTCGAATTTCGAGAAGATGCGGTGCGGATCGACGGTCGAGCCGGGGCTCAGCACGCGGCGAGCGCCTGTTCCTGCTTCACGCGCTTCTTCAGGGCATCCGTGGCGTTCGGGTAGCGCTTGCCGACCTCTTTGAAAGTCGCACAAGCGACATCCTTCTGGTTGAGGGCCTTCAGCGAGACGCCGAGCTTCAGGAGCATGTCTGGCGCCTTGGCGGCTTCTGGATATTCCTTGTTGGCAGCGAGGAAGACTTCCGCCGCGTCGCGGAACTTCTGCTGCCCCAGCAGGGATTCGCCAAGCCAGTAACGCGCATCGGCGGCTTTCGGATCGGCCGGGAAGCGAGCGATGTGGTCGCGGAAGCCGGCCTCGGCGGTTGGATAGTCGCCGGACAGGATGAACTCGTAGGAGTTGCGGTAGAGTTCGTCGGGATCGTCGGTCGAAGGAAGTGCCGCGACCGTCGTGTTGTCGGAGCCATTGTGGCTGCCGAGCAGATCGACCGGTTCGCCGACGCCGGTATTCTTGACGTTGCCATCCTTATCGACGGTGATCGTGCCGAGATTGACGCCGGGTACGCCGGTTTCTTCCGACGGGGGCGGCGCGACCGTCGCGGTCTCGTCAGAGGGGCTGGCGCCCGTGGCGGTATCATCCTCGGCAGGCTGCGTCGCCGAGCCGCTCTTCTTGGCGGCGCCGGCGCTGCCGCCGCCTTCGAGCTGCTGGAAGCGGAACTCGTTGTCCTCCTGCATCTTGCGGAGCTGTTCCTGCATCTGCAGGATCTGGAAGTTCAGTTCCTCGACCGTGCCGGAGAGCTTGCGAATCTCCTCCTCGAGCTGGGTGACGCGCGGATCCGCCTGGGCGAGCGTGACAGGCGCCTTATCCTCCTCACTATTGTTGAAGATGCCCAGGAAACCGGCGCGATGCACCATCGCCGCATGAGATCTGCCCGGCGAGCCGGGGTGGATGTCGCGCGCGGCCGCGGCGGCGCCGGAAATGAGCAGCAGGGCAAGGCCTGCGCCCGTCATTGATCGGAATTGCATTCTGTCTCTCTGTCCCGAACAGAAACAGCGCCCCATCGGCGCGCTTTCAGCCGTCTCTATCAGGACCCGCTAAGTTCGGCCAAATTTTGTTTCCGGCCCAATCGTCAGTGCTGATCCATGGGCGGCAGGTTCAAATGCTGCTCAACGCGGCGCACACGAGCATCGAGCTCGCTGATCAGAATGCCATGGCCGATGACCGAGCTGTGATACTAAGTGACGGCGTGACGCAGCCCGGCGATCTGATCGCCGACATCCTTGCGGAGAAGCGTGATATCGGAGGCGATGTCGGCGCGCAGAGAGTTAATCTCGGATTGTAAATCGCCCTTGGTAGCCATCCCTGTGCGGACGTCGGCTATCTCGGCGCGCATCTCGGTCATTTCCGAGCGCATACCACCAATCTCGGCGCGCATCTCGCCCAGCATTCGAAGAACAAGGTTGTCAGGTTCGTCGCTCATGTCGCGTCTGTATCACTTTACAGTGACCGATGTATCACACCCTACTGTGACCGGAAAGACACATTTCGATCCCGAACATGTTTCTTATCAAACGACTCATCGCCATAAAAACAAACGGCGGCCGGAGGCCGCCGCTGCAAACCGAGGAGATTTGCGAGAAATTATCAGCTACCGGCGCCATTGAGCACGGTCACCGCGCGGCGGTTCTGGCTCCAGCAGGAGATGTCGTCACACACCGCGACAGGGCGCTCCTTGCCGTAGGAGATGGTCTTCATGCGGTTGGCGGTCACGCCCCTGGAAATCAGGAAGTCGCGGGTGGCTGCCGCGCGGCGGGCGCCGAGCGCCAGGTTGTACTCGCGTGTGCCGCGCTCGTCGGCATGGCCTTCGACGGTGATGGCGTAGTTCTTGTACTGATTGAGCCAGGTCGCCTGCTTGGTCAGCGTCTGCTGGGCGTCCGCGCGGATCACCGAGGAATCGGTGTCGAAGAAGATGCGGTCGCCGACATTGACGGTGAAGTCCTGCGCGGAGCCCGGGGTCGCGGCATTGAGGCCGAGATCGGCCGCCGAGTTCGGGGTCTTCTTCGAGGCGCAGCCGGCGATGGCGAGCGAAGCCACCAATGCGATGGCGAGCGGGTTCCTGATGATAGCTGCGATGAAGCGCATTCCCGCCTCTCTCCTTAAAACGCGTGTCATTTCGTTGAACTTCCAGTAACCACGTTTGGGTTAACCGGCGTTCAACAAACACGGTTAATCATTCGTTTAGAGCAGCGATGCTCAATCGGGGTTGCGCTCGCCGCTCCAGAGCATTTCCGTTTTTTCTTCGAATCGCGGAAATGCTCTATCTCTTTCTCTTTGTTTCTACGCAATTCCGGACGGAAAACCGGGTCCACTTTTCCTGGAATTGCTCTAATTCCTTGCCAGCATCGGATCTGTCCGAAAACCGCTTCGCACTTTTTGGGTCCGATGCTTGAGCCGCATATCCCCGCAAGCGGCTGTCCCGTCCTCAAGATGCCCGCGCACCATTGTCGGAAATGCGGCCAAAACGCGGCGCAGCCATGGAAATCCCGGCTTTTTGCCCGGATTTCGGCGGATCGCGCTACGTCAATCGACTATTCGAGCAGTGGCGACCAGGCCGGGTCGGAAGCGAAAGCACTGGTCGGGATCGCCTGTTCGTTGCGGCCAGTGAGGTCGACCGAATAAAGCTTCGGCCCGCCGGACCCCGCCGCCTCGCGGAAGAACATGAGCACGCGGCCGTTGGGCGCCCAAGTCGGCCCCTCCTGCTGGAAGCCCGAGGAGAGAATGCGCTCACCCGAGCCGTCGATCTTCATGACGCCGATCTGGAACTCGCCGCCCGCCTGCTTGGTAAAGGCGATCAGGTCGCCGCGCGGCGACCAGACCGGCGTCGAATAGACGCCGTCACCGAAGGAGATACGGTTCTGGCCGGAACCGTCGGCGTTCATGACGTATATCTGGGCGCGGCCGCCGCGGTCGGAGGTGAACACGACCTGGCTGCCGTCCGGCGAATAGGAAGGCGAAGTGTCGATCGCGCTGGAATTGGTGAGCCTTGTCGTCGTGCGGCTTCGCAAATCCATCGCAAAGATGTTCGAATTGCCGTCCTCGCGCAGCAGGCTCATGATCACCCTCTGGCCGTCCGGCGAGAAGCGCGGCGCAAAGGTCATGCCGGGGAAGTTGCCGACGAGCTCGCGCTGCCCGGTCTCGATCTGCAGCAGATAGACCTGCGGCTGGCCGCTCTCATAGGACATGTAGGTGATTTCCTGCCGCGTCGGCGAGAAGCGCGGCGTGATGGAGATCGCCCGGCCATCGGAGAGATAGCGTATATTGGCGCCGTCCTGGTCCATGATGGCGAGCCGCTTCTTGCGGTTGTTCTTCGGGCCCGATTCGTCGACGAAGACAACACGCGTGTCGAAATAGCCCTTCTCGCCGGTCAGCCGCTCATAGATGGCGTCGGCGATGATGTGGGCGACGCGGCGGGAGTTCGCCCGGTTGGCGAAATACTGCTCGCCGACGAGCTGCTGGCCGGCAAAGGTATCCCACAGCCGGAACTCGGCGCGCAGCCGGCCGTCGGCCTCCTGGCCGATGCGGCCGGTCACCAGCGCCTGCGCATTGATCACCTTCCAGTCGTCGAAGCGCGGCGAGACATTGGTGTCGGTGATCTTCTCGATGAAGGCGCCCTTGTCGATCGGCGCAAACAGGCCGGAGCGTTTGAGGTCAGCCGCGACGATCGAAGATATTTCGGCGCCGAGGTCGCCGTTGGAGAGAAAATCGGTCACCGCGATCGGCAGCGGCTCGATGTTGCCCTGGTTGATGTCGATCTCGACCAGCGCCCGGGCTGGCAGCGTCGCGGCCAGCCCGAACGCGCCGGCAGCCGCTGTCGCGATCAGCACCATCTTCAGGAATTTCATCATCAACTCAACCTCTTAATATCGACCACCGGTCAGAACATGTCGCTCGGGTCGAAATTCACCAGAACCTGGTTCCACCCGACCTCACCGCCATACTTGTCCACCGGCAAGGTGTAGGGACCACATTGCAAGACTGCGCGTCGCGCCGATTCCGCCGCTACTCGCTCGATGCCGGCAGCGCCTCCGCCCGAGACAATTTCTGGCATGCCGTCTACTTCGCCGGCCTGGGTCAGGCTGAACTTGATGGAAACCTTCAGATTCTGCGCGTCCGCCGCGCCGGCTGGCACGTTCCAGCAACGTTTAATCTGGCCTTTGAGCGCGTCAATCTCGCTCTGCGTGAGCTTTGTGCCCATGTTGGTCTTGTCGCCGCCGAGCGAAGCCTCTTCGGTCGAGCGCTTGGCGCCACCGCCGGAGGCCTTCTCCTTGTTGAGAAGGGCGGCGACCTCATCCTCGCTGAATTCTTTTTCCTCCGACTTGGGCTTGTTGGCCTGCTTCTCGGCGGGTTTCTCTGTCTCCTTGCGGTCCGGCGCCTTGGCGGTCTGCGCCTGCGGCGGCTTCGGCTTCGCTTCGGGCGAGGGGGCGGAGTCGGGCAGCTTGACGCTCTCGGCCTCGGGCGTCTCGGCGACGATCGTCTCGGCCACCGGGTCGGGCGTCACCTCCTGCTTGGGCGCGGGGTCGGGCGCCACTTCCGTCGCGGGCGCCGCGGCCGGCTGCTTTTCCGCTTCCTTGACAGGTTCCTTGACGACCTTCGGATCGGGCTTCGGCGCGGGATCGGGGGATGGGGCCGGCGCGTCCTTCGCCTCGACCTGTTTCAGCTCCGGATCCGGCGTTGCCTTGGTGTCGCTGTCGACCTTCGCCTCGCCGACCTTCTGCGCGTCCGGCACGGTTGCAGGCTTCTTGGTCGGGATCGGCGTCGACTTCTCCTTCATCACCGCCTTCTTGTCGCCCTGCTGGGTCTGGGTGATCGACTCGACGGGAATGATATCGACGGGAACGGCCTCGACATCGGCCACCATCATCTCGCGCGGCGCCGACAGCGTGAACAGGCCGAAGCCGATCAGCGCTGCGTGAAAGATCACCGATGTGGTGAGGCCGGCCTTCATCAGCCCTGCTTGTCCTGCTCCTGCTCAGTAACGAGGCCGAGATTCTTGAAGCCGGCCGAGGAGATGCGGGCCATCACCTTCATGACCGTGCCGTAGTCGGCGGTCCTGTCACCTTTCACAAAGATGCGCTCGTTGTAGCCCGCCTGGGCGATCGCCTGCAGCTTCGGCACGACCTCCTCGATCGGAATCTCGGTCTCCTGCAAATAGACCTGGCCGCCCTGCTTGATCGAAACGGTAATCGGCTGCGTTTCGGCATTGAGCGCCTTGGCCTGCGTTTGGGGCAAGTCGATCGGCACGCCGACGGTGAGCATCGGCGCCGCGACCATGAAGATGATGAGCAGCACCAGCATCACGTCGACGAGGGGCGTGACGTTGATCTCCGACATCATCCGGTGATGGCGGCCGCGCCGCCTGTGGCCGCGGCCGCCGCGGCCCTGAACTCCCATTGACATGCCCATGCGCTACTCCTCAGGCGGCTTTCGCCACAGATGATTTCTCATCGATTTGCCGCGAGAGTATGGCGGAGAACTCGTCGGCGAAGCCTTCCATTCTGACCCCGATCTTGCCAGCGTCGGACGACAGCTTATTGTAGGCGACGACGGCCGGAATGGCGGCAAGCAGGCCGATCGCGGTGGCGAGCAGGGCTTCGGCGATGCCGGGCGCGACGACCGCGAGGTTGGTCGACTTCGAGCCGGCGATGGCCTGGAACGAGGTCATGATGCCGACCACTGTGCCGAACAGGCCGATGAAGGGCGCGGCCGAGCCGATGGTCGCGAGGAAGCCCAGCCGGCTTTCCAGCCGCTCCATCTCGCGCGTCAGCGCCAGGTCCATCGCCTTGTCGATGCGGGTCTGCAGGCCGAGCGGCGAGCGGGCGCCCTTCTCGAAGCTCTTCTTCCACTCGCGCATGGCGGCCACGAAGATCGAGCCCATGCCTGACGTCTTGCGGTCGGCGAGCGTGCGGTAGAGCTCTTCCAGCGACTGCCCCGACCAGAAGGTCTGCTCGAAGCGGTTGAGCGCGGAGCGCATGCGCCCGTAGGTCACGATCTTGTCGAAGATGATCGCCCAGGTCCAGATCGAGGCGCCGAGCAGCCCGATCATCACCAGCTTGACGACCCAACCTGCCTGCCAGAACAAGGTCCAGACCGAAAGCTGCGCCCCCGGATCGGCGAGTGTGATGTTTTCCATTTCCGTTGGTCCCTAAGAAACGGGTCTCGGCTCTTTGCGGACCCTCGCGCGCCTTCCCGTAAGTGGCCGGCGGAATGCCGCCGGATGTCCCCAGGCTGCGCCTTCGCGGCCTTTTCGGGGCCAAATTTGGTGAAAGGAAGGCGTACGAAACCCGTACAACTTCCACTCGATTTCTTCATGGACCGTTATGGTTAAGGATCGGTTAGAAAGTGCGACGGCCGGGCTTCGCCGCGTCAGCCCTTCGGAAGGAAGCGTTCGATCCACTCCTTCGGAAAGCGCTTCGGCCGGCCGATCTCGCCGATGATCGCGGCTTCCACCTTGGCGTCGATCAGCAGTTCCTCGCCGCGCCTGATCTGCTGCGCCATGAAGATGCGCGCGCCCGAGATCTTTTCCGTGCGGGTGTCGATGGTGAGGATGTCGTCGATTTTGGCCGGAATGCGGAAATCGATCTCCATGCGCCGCAGCACCCAGACGATCTTCTCGCCATGCTTGCCGTCGAGAAGTTCGATGTGATGGATGCCTGAGAGGCGTAGATAGTCCGAGCGGCCGCGTTCCAGGAATTCGAGGTAGCGGGCGTGATAGACGACGCCGGAAAAGTCCGTGTCGGCGAAATAGACCCGCGCGACGAGCCGGTGGCCGAACGGCGTCAGCGTTCCGGAAAGGCCGGCCGCCAGAATATTGTCTTCACTATTTTCCACCATCGCGCTTTCCTTTTGCCGGCCGACCTGACAGTGATCTGGGGCGCGTCCCCACCCCGATGTCATCAATGCGACGGCTGATCAAGAATTGTCTTTCGGCGCTGTTCCTCGTCGTTGCGATGGCGTCGGCGGATGCCGCAACCTTCTCCATGAAACGAGGGCTCAATCTCGACATATGGGAAACCTGGCCGCAGGAGGAGAGCTGGGGCGATCCGGACGTGCTGCTTCCCTATCCCGAGTGGCGACAGCACCTCGATGAGGGCGACCTTGCCGCGCTCAAGGCCGCGGGCTTCGACTTCCTCAGAATGCCGGTCGATCCTTCGCCCTTCCTGTCGGACAAGACCGCCGGCTTGCGCGACCAGCTCGTGCAGTCGGTCGTGGAGTCGGCCCGGCTGATCAACGAGGCCGGGCTGAAGGTCGTCGTCGACCTGCATCTCATCCCGGCCGGTGGGCCGCGCGGCCCGGGCATGGAAGAGGTGATGAGCGATGCGGCGATGTTCGACCGCTACGTGGAACTGGTCCGCACGATAGCGCGAGCGCTCGCGAAGGAGGACCCGGCGCTGGTCGCCCTCGAAGTGATGAACGAGCCGGTCGTCGACTGCGAAGGCGACGGCACCAACCATTGGCCGGATCGGCTGCAGCGGCTCTACGCCGCCGCACGCGCAGCCGCGACGCGCCTTACGATCGTGTTGTCCGGCGCCTGCTATGCGAACGCCGACGCGCTCGCGCGTGTCAGCCCCAAGGCCATTCCCGACAACGACATCATCTGGACCTTCCACTCCTACGAGCCGTTCCTGCTCACCCATCAGGGCGCGACCTGGGCCGGCGACTTCATCCGTTACGTGACCGGCCTTCCATACCCGCTCTACTCCGCGCCGCGTGAGGAGCTGGACGCGGCGCTGGAGACGATCCGCCAGCGCATACGCGACGAGGCGCCGTGGGCGCGGCGAGCCGGCATGCTCGACTATCTCGACGAGCAGGTGGCGCTGATGAACACCAGGAAGAAGCACGACGCGTTGGTCGAGCAGCCGTTCGCGACGGTCGCCAAATGGGCCAAGCGCAACCGTATCAAGCCCGAGAACATCCTGCTCGGCGAGTTCGGCATGATCCGCCAGGAATACGGCAATCCCTATGTTGTGCCGGCTAGGGAACGCGCGGCCTATGTCAAGGACATGATCGAGCGCGCCGAGAAGCACGGCTTCGCCTGGTCGATCTGGGACTATGGCGGCGCATTCGGGATTGTCGAGGAGTTCGAGGGCAAGCCGGCCGAGCCGGACGTGATGGAGATGGTGCGCGACTTGCCGCGTTGACGATCAGACACCACCGAGCTCGATCGAAACTATCTCCGGCCTGACGCCCATGCGCACGGGCGCTATGCTAAAGCCGAGGCCGCCCGACACGATGAGTTGCCGATCATCTTCAACGACATGTCCATAGGCATAACGATTGCCGAAGCGGGAGGGCACGACTGGCGAATAGCCAAACAACCGTACCTGACCGCCATGCGTGTGGCCGGACAGGGTGAGAGAAACTCTTTTTGACACCTTCGGGAAGATATCCGGCTCGTGCGCGAGCAGGATCACCGGTGATTCATCCGCGATCTTGGCTATGGTCCCTTCCAGGTCATCGAGACCATGGAAATTTCTGCGTCCCCATTTTTTTCCTGGGCGAAGTGCCAGCTGGTCCGCAAGGCCGGCCAACCAAAATGCGTGGCCGTCCTTTTCCAGCCGGACGACGTCGTTCTCAAGCACGGTAATGCCGACATTCTCCAACGCGCTGCGTGCAATTGTCGGTCCCTGTCCGGTCTTCTGCGCTGTTAGGTCCTCCCACCAGTCATGGTTTCCCATAATGGCGTGAACGCCCAGCGGGGCTCTGAGGCGAGCGAGAGCAGGAGCCCATTCCGAAGATTGCACCCAGTCCGTCACCATTCTCGTCCCGGCCACGTAGTCGCCCAGAAGCACGATGACATCAGGGTCGAGTGCATTTGCCTGTTCCGCCAGAGCAGCAATCCGCTCAGGTGTCATCCATGGCCGGCAAGCATGAATATCGGCGAGCGCAACGATGCGTAGCGTCAACTGCGAGGGCCAACCGGCCGGCGTAGGGGCATACCGCTTCACGTGAGTGAGCATCATCGGTTCGACGCCCACCGCATAGGCGCCGAATGCCAACAATGAGATGACGGAGGTCCCTAAAAGACGAAGGACGTCACGGCGCGTCACCAAGCAATCGGTCCCTTCCTAAAGCAGACTTGGTCTGCTGCGCCAAATCTGTGGGTGGATTAAGGCCAGGACGCTTTCTACCCAGGCAGCCGGCACCTGGTCACGCAACGCTGGAGGCCCGACGGCACACCCATCTGCGCCGTGCGAGCGCGGCGGCGGGAATTGGGCGAACCGCCTATTCCTCGTCCTGGAACAAATTGATCTGCTGCGCCAAATCCGCAGGTGGGTTGAGGCCGAGATGTTTCCAGGCCCTTGCCGCAAGCACACGGCCGCGCGAGGTGCGCTGGATGAAACCCTGCTGGAGGAGGTAGGGCTCGACGATGTCCTCGATGGCGTCCCGCGGCTCGGAGAGGCCGGCCGAGATGGTCTCGATCCCGACCGGGCCGCCGCCGAAATTTTCGGCGATCATGGTCAGATAGCGGCGGTCGAGCTGGTCGAGCCCCAGCGTATCGACCTCGAGCCGTGACAGCGCCGCGTCCGCCACCTTGCGCGAGACGTGGTCTGAGCCGGCGACGCTGGCGAAATCGCGCACCCGGCGCAGCAGCCGCCCGGCGATGCGCGGCGTGCCGCGCGCGCGCCTGGCGATCTCCAGCGCGCCGTCGTCGACGAGCGGCAGGCCGAGGATGCGCGCGCCGCGCCGCACGATCAGCTCCAGCTCGTCCACGGTGTAGAAGTTGAGCCGGACCGGAATGCCGAAGCGGTCGCGCAGCGGGTTGGTGATGAGGCCGAGCCGGGTGGTGGCGGCAACGAGTGTAAAGCGGGCAAGGTCGATCTTGACCGAGCGGGCGGCCGGGCCCTCGCCAATGATCAGGTCGAGCTGGAAATCCTCCATGGCCGGGTAGAGGATTTCCTCCACTGCCGGGTTCAGGCGGTGGATTTCGTCGATGAAGAGAACATCGCGATCCTCGAGATTGGTCAACAGCGCCGCAAGGTCGCCGGACTTGGCTATGACCGGGCCGGAGGTCGAACGGAAGTTGACGCCGAGCTCGCGGGCCATGATCTGCGCCAGCGTCGTCTTGCCGAGACCCGGCGGACCAACGAACAGCACATGGTCGAGCGCCTCGTTCCGGCCTTTCGCGGCCTCCACAAAGACCTTCAGGTTCTCGCGAGCCGCGGCCTGGCCGATAAACTCGTCAAGCGACTGCGGACGCAGCGTCGTGTCGGTGTCCTCGCCGCGCCGTTCCGATGAGATGAGGCGAGGGGGGAGGTTCAAGCGAGGAGTTCCATGGAGGCGATGGCCGATGCAGCATCGCGGTCGAACGTGAAGGTTCGGTCCACCCCAAGTTCACGGTTGTGCATCGCGATCACGGCGTCCGGGAAATCCGCCGAGCGACCTTCGTAGACTACCAGCGCTTTTCCGACTGTCTCAAGCGCCTCGAACTCGAGATATTCCACTTCGAGCAAATCGCGCACTATTCCCGCTAGTCGTTCATGTGGCAGCTTATAGCGTGAACGCAGGACCCAGAAGAATTCCATCATCACCAGCAAGTTGACGAACCCGGAGCGCCTTTTGTCGAGGCTTCGCAGGAACCGCTGCGCCGCTGCCGACTGAACCGCATCATCATCCAACGTCGCCCGCAGCAGAATATTGGTGTCGAGCCCTATCAAGCTTTTGACCCGCCCTTGCGTGAACTGTTTTCGATATGGTCACCGATGCCTTCCCCTATGGCATGGTCGTAATCGTCCACCGTAGTGCCTGGCACGGCATACTCCGCCAGCGATCCGAACAGATTGCTTACAGGTCGGTTACGGGGCACGATAAGGAACCCCTGCTCCGTCTCGATGAACGCTATGCGGTCACCTGTTTGGAGCCCAAGCCGTTCCCGTACTTCGGCGGGAATGGTCGTTTGCCCCTTGCTCGTTATCTTCGATTCGATGCCCATCTGCACCAGAACTCCTAGTCTCCTTACATTTTAGAGAAAAGTAAGGACAGCTCAATACCTCACCGCGCCAGCTCCTTCAGCCCCAGCCGGATGAGCTTGGCCGAATCCGCGCCTTCGCCCGCCGCTTTCAGCGCAGCAGCGACCGCATTGGCGGCGACGTCGCGCGAATAGCCGAGATTGGTGAGCGCGGAGACCGCGTCGGCGACCGGCGCGGGCGCTGCGCCCGCGCCGAGTTCCTGCTTCAAGCCGATGGTGCCGGAGGCCGAGCCCGCGAAGGCCGGCGCCTTGCTCTTCAG